>Ga0070738_10000797_pt1 | contig 79280 bp, 65 predicted proteins | sample Coa_R2_2_FD_66446 | JGI IMG/M metagenome (GOLD analysis project Ga0070738, IMG submission 66446) | Surface soil microbial communities from Centralia Pennsylvania, which are recovering from an underground coalmine fire - Coalmine... | ecosystem: Environmental > Terrestrial > Soil > Unclassified ...
GGGGGGGGGGGGGGGGGGGGGGGGGGGGGGGGGGGGGGGGGGGGGGGGGGGGCTGGCAGGGCGTGTTTCACGACCGGCGGGTCGCGTTGCTGCACGGGCGCCTGCCGGCGGAGGAGCGTGAGCGGGTCATGCGGGCCTTTCGCGATGGCGCGCTCGATGTGCTCGTGGCGACGACGGTGATCGAAGTGGGCATCGACGTGCGCAATGCGACCGTGATGGTGATCGAGCACCCGGAGCGATTCGGGTTGTCGCAGCTCCATCAACTGCGCGGCCGGGTCGGGCGCGGCGCCGAGGAGTCCTACTGTATCCTGCTCGGCGACGTCGCGCCGGAGGCCGCCGAGCGCCTCCAGATCTTTGCGGCCACCGATGACGGGTTCGCGATCGCGCGCGCCGATCTCCGTTTGCGCGGGATGGGGGATCTCTTCGGCGAGCAGCAGAGTGGGGCCGTGATGTTCCGGGTCGCCGACCCGCTGCGTGACGAGGAGCTCAATGAGCGCTCGCGCACGATCGCCGACCGGGTGCTCGCGAGCGACCCCGAGCTCACCGCGCCGGCGCATGCCGGCATCCGTCGCGCCCTGCGCGAACGCTACGCCCGGGCCCTCGAGCTGTTTCGCGTCGGCTGAGCGGACGACCCGCGGCACGAAATGCCGCCCCCGAGATGGGCACGGAATGCCGCACGCGGGTGGCACCCCGTGCCGGCCGGCATCGGTGCGGGATGCCGGGCACGTGCCCCGTAGGGGCGGCATTCATGCCGCCCGCTGCTCCCATGTCGCACCGATGTCTGGCCCGGCATGTCACGCCGTTCGCCGTTGCCGTTCGGCAATACACGGCGCCCGGCGCAGGCGCGGAATGCCACACCGGGGGCGGCATCGCGGGTCGGGCGGCATCGGTGCGGGATGCGAATCGCGGGCGGCATCCCAGGCGGCCAGGCATCGGTGTGGGATGCGATCGGCGGGCGGCATGAATGCCGCCCCTACGCGCGGGGCGCGGGACGCGGCGCGGCATGATGCGCCGAACGGCGAACGGCATGAATGCCGCCCCGACGCGAGGCGGCCTGCCGGCCGCCCCCTACGGTTTCGGGGCGGCGAGCCGCTTCTTGATGCGGTCCAGCTCCTGGGTCGTCTCGGTGAGCTGCGCGTCGACCTTGTCGAGCGAATCGCGAAGGCGCTGGACCTCCTCGTCCTTGGTCCGCTCGCGTGAGGCGCGGGCCACCCGGAGACTATCGGCGGTCGTGCGCACCGAGTCCTCCCGCGTCCGCGCGGAGTCGGCCTCCGACGTCGCTTGCTCGGTCGCCTGGCGCAACGCCGTCATCGCGACGGCCGTCCGCCGCAGGATGCCCGCCTCGATGTCGTGCTGCCGCGGCGGCGGGGAGGCGAGATACGCATCCAGGTCGCGGGCCGCGTCGCTCCCGGAGCGGCGGTCGTTGTGCGGATCCAGCGCGATCAGCGCCCGCCAGTAGTCGGCCTCGCCCGCCTCCCGCGTTCCCGTGTACCGGCTCGCGAACGCGAGGAGCGCGGAGTCCGCCGGCCCGTATCGCCCGCCGGCCGCGGCGTCCTTGGCGAAGGCGAGAGTCGCCGGCCAGACGCGTGCCGGTCCGGAGCGATGCAGGAGCGGGTGCCCGGCGCACGCCGCGGCCGCCGCCAGACTGGCCACGGCGAGGGGCGCCCACCCCCTCACCCGGCAGTCCTCGCCAGCGCCGCCGGATCTCGCCGGGACGTGCTCACGAGCGGCCGGTGCCTCCGCGGAGACGGGGCAGCGGTGGGCCCGAGCCTCGCCGGGATCGTGATCGAGAACGTCGTCCCGACGCCCGGTGTGCTGTCGACGGCGATCCGACCCCCATGCGCCTCGACTATGTTCTTGGCGATCGCCAAGCCGAGGCCGGTGCCGTCGGCCGAGGCGGGCTGATTGTCCGCGCGATAGAACTTGTCGAAGATGCGCGGCAACTGCTCGGCCGGAATGCCGGCCCCGGTATCGCGGACGCACATCTGGAGCTGCTCTCCGGCCGCACTGGCCGCGAGCAGGACGCGGCCGCCGCGCGGCGTGTACTTGAACGCGTTCGACAGGAGGTTCCCGAGGACCTCGCTGATACGGTCGGGGTCCCACACGACCGTCTCCGGCAGATCCGGCCCGCGAGCGACGACGAAGTCCACGCCCCGCTGGAGCGCGAGCACCTGGAACGAGGCCTCGAGCTCGTCGAAGAACTCCCCGAGCGCGAACGCCCGCGGCTCGAGCTTCCCGCCACCGGCCTCGAACCGACTCACATCGAGGAGCTGCTTCACCAGCCGGCCAATCGACTGGCACTGGGCCTCAAGGGTGGCGCAGACCTCACGCTGGCGCTCCGTCAACTCGCCGTAGACGCCGTCCTGGAGGAGCTGGAGGTACCCGAGCAGTACATTGACGGGCGTCTTGAGCTCGTGAGACGCCACCGATACGAACTCCGCCTTGAGCTTGTCCAGCTCGGCCAACTGTCGAGCCATCGTCGCGTAGCTCGCCGCCAGCCGGCCGAACTCGTCGCGGCGGCTCGGGGCGATGGGCAGGCGATGCGAGAAGTCGCCGCCGGCGACGGCCTCCATGCCGGTCTCGAGGTCCTGCACGGGACCGCTCACCGAGTGCGTCAGCCAGACGGCGATCCCGGTCGCGAGCACGGCCGCGAAGAGGAGCACTGCCCCCGCGAACTGGCGGGCCCGCTCGGCGGAATCACCAGCCGCGACCACCCGGTCCCGGGTGCGCTCGCGCAGAGACCGCTCGGCGGCACCGATCCACCGCTCCATCTCCGAGATCGCCGGCCGCACGCCGTTCGCCGACAGACTGTCGGCCCGGGCTGCCTTCCGAGCGAGGGCCGCGCCGTATTCGCGCGCCGCGTAGCTCGAGACCACCGTCACGGCCCCCCGCAGGTTCCTGGCGGCGCTGTCGAGGGCATAGGCATCGAGCGAGTCGGCCATCGCGCCCAACGCCGTCACCTGGCGGGCCATCCGACGCTCGCTGGCGGAGTCGTGGACGAAGAGCACCGCGTTCTCGGCCGCGCGCAGGTCCTCCGTCCCGACCCGGATCCGCCCGAGCAGGAGCGATGCCGCGAACTCCGTATTTCGGAGCTGGAGCGCGGACTGATGCAGGTGCTCGAGCGACCGCAGCGCCAGGCCCAGAGGAACGACAAGAACGACCGCGATGGCCAGAAGACCCGCGGCCAACCTGGCGCGGAGCGTCATACCGGAAGATTAATGTACAGACGACCCCGCCGTCAGATGCGGGCCTGCGCCGTTCGTTGACACGACTCCGGCACCGGCCTAGCTTGCCGCGCCATCGCCCCGGCCCGCCATCTCGTGTGATGCCAACCGCTTCTCCCCACACTACCGCCTCGCGCCCGACCGCGCCGTCCGTGCCGATCCGGCGCCTCGGGCAGCATGTCGGTGAGGTCGTGACCGTGCGCGGGTGGGTCACCCATCTGCGCTCCTCCGGGAAGGTGGCGTTCGTGGTCGCCCGCGACGGACACGGTAGCGTCCAGGCGGTCCTCGTCAAGGCCGATGTGACACCGGAGACCTGGGACGTGTTCGCCCGGCTGACTCAGGAGAGCGCAGTGGCCCTGACCGGGACGGTCCGCGCCGATGCGCGGGCGCCGGGAGGATTCGAGCTTCAGCTCCGAGATCTGACGCTCACCGGTCCGAGTCCGGTCGACTACCCGATCCAGCCGAAGGAGCACGGCGTCGATTTCCTCCTGGATCACCGCCATCTCTGGCTCCGGAGTGCCCGCCAGGCGGCGATTCTCCGGGTTCGCAGTGAGATCGAGCAGGGGATTCACGACTTCTTTTACGCGCGAGACTTCGTCCGAGTCGATACACCCATCCTGACTGCCGCGATCGGCGAGCGCAGCGGGCTCTTCTCGACCGCCTACTTCGACGAGGGCGAGGCCTACCTGGCACAGACCGGCCAGCTCTACGGCGAGGCGGCGGCCGCGGCCCTGGGCCGCATTTATACGTTCGGGCCCACGTTTCGCGCCGAGAAGTCCAAGACCCGTCGACACCTCGCCGAGTTCTGGATGATCGAGCCGGAGGTCGCCTTCGCGGACTCGGCCGACAACATGCGCCTCCAGGAGTCACTGGTCGTCGAGCTGGTGGCTCGGGTGCTCGACCGCCGGCGACCCGAGCTGGAGGAGCTGGAGCGCGATGCCGGCGCGCTCGAGCGGGTCGTCGCCCCCTTTCCGCGCATCGAGTACACCGATGCGGTGCGAACGCTCCAGTCGCGAGGCAGCAACATCACATGGGGCGACGACCTCGGCGCGGAAGACGAGGCGCTGCTCGTCGCCGGGGCGGAGCGGCCTGTCTTCGTCTGCAACTACCCCAAGGAGGCGAAGGCGTTCTACATGAAGGAGAACCCGGCCGACCCGCGGACCGTTCTCTGCGACGATTGCCTCGCCCCGGAAGGCTACGGCGAGATCATCGGCGGCTCGCAGCGCGAGGACGACCACGACAAGCTGGAGCAGCGGATCCGGGCAGAGGGGCTCCCGCTCGACGCCTACCAGTGGTATCTCGACCTGCGGCGGTACGGCACCTTCGTCCACTCGGGGTTCGGGCTCGGGCTGGAGCGGACGATCGCCTGGATCTGCGGACTTCAGCACCTGCGCGAGGCGATCCCCTTCCCGCGGATGATGAATCGCCTCCGGCCCTGAGCGTGCGGACGCGGCACCGTCCGAGCGCTGCGCCCTTGGGCCCGTCCCGGGCCTCCTACCCCGTCCCGTGTGCGGCGCGCCGCTCGCCGGCCTTCACCTCGTCCCACATCCCATCGAGGACCTCCAGCGGGACCTGGCCGATGATGAGGCCGCGCTCGCGGGCGAGGCGCTCCACCGCCTGGAAGCGACGCGCGAACTTGGCGTTGGCGCGGTCCAGGGCGATCGCCGCGTGAACGCCGGCCTTGCGGCTGAGATTCACGCACGCGAACAACAGGTCCCCGAGCTCGTCGGTCAATTGCTCGTGCACCGCACTGGCCACCGGTGCGCCGCTCGGCCCCGCCTGCGGCGGATGCTCGGCGACGGCCTGACGGACCTCCGTCAGCTCCTCGGCCACCTTATCGAGTGGCCCCTCCACTCCCGGCCAGTCGAACTGGACGCCGGCCGCCCGTTCCTGGAGCCGATGCGCACGAACGAGCGGTGGGAGCGCGATCGGCAGCCCATCGACGATGGACGTGCGCCGCTTGGCTTTCATCCGCTCCCAGGGTTCCTTGACACCGTCGCCGTACAGGTGCGGGTGGCGACCTTTCATCTTCATTACCAGCGTCTCGACGACGGCGCCCGCGTCGAAGGCGCCGCGCTCCTCCGCGAGCACCGAGTGGAAGAGCACCTGGAGCAGCAAGTCGCCCAGCTCCTCCCGCAAGAGCCGCTCATCGCCAGCGCGGATCGCGTCGTCGACCTCGTGTGCCTCCTCGAGCAGGTACGGCCGCAGCGACTCGTGCGACTGGGCCGCGTCCCAGTCGCAGCGGGCCCGCAGGTCGCGCATGAGCGCGACGGCATCGTCGAACGAGGGGGAAGGGGACGGCATGGGCGGCTCGGGGGTCGAGACGAGGAGGACGCGAAGTGTATCGGGGCGGCGTGGGGGATGCCACGTGCCACCTGACCACGTACCTGACCAGCTGACTGACGGCGCGTCCGAGCGCGTGTCCGACCGCTTGCACGCATGGGTCGAGATCGACCTGGGCGCCCTCGTGCGCAACGCCCGACGCATCGCTGCCCGCGCCGGCGTCCCCGTGCTGCCGATGATCAAGGCCGACGCGTACGGCCTGGGCGCCGTCCGGGTCGCCCGGGCACTCGAGATCGTCCATCCGTGGGGCTATGGCGTCGCGACGGTCGAGGAAGGGGCGGAGCTCCGGCGCGCGGGTATCACACGCCCGATCCTCCTCGCGACCCCGCTGCTGCCGGTCGGGATCGAGGCCGCGCATGCCGCACGGCTGACCCCCGGGCTGGGCGATCCGGACGTGATCGAGGCCTGGGTCGCGGCGACCGGGAACGCACCCTGGCATCTCGCCATCGACACCGGGATGAGTCGCAACGGGATCCGGTGGGATGCCGTTGGGGAGATCGGGCCGCTCCTGCGGCGCGCGCCCCCGGCGGGCGCGTACACACACTTCCTCGCCGCCGAGGCCGACGACGCATCGGTTGCGTCGCAAACGGCGCGCTTCACGGCGGCGGTCGGGGCGCTGCCGGCCCGGCCGCCGATCCTCCACGCCGAGAACAGCGCTGCCGTCGAGCGGCTGTCGGGCACGTCGAGCTGGAGCCTCGTACGTCCGGGGATCGTGCTCTACGGAGTCGGCACGCGCGAGCGCGACATCGCGGATGGCCCGGAACCCGTGGTGGCTCTCCACGCCCGTGTGGTCGAAGTGCGGACGATCCGGGCCGGCGAGACCGTCAGCTATGGCGGAAGCTTCCGGGCGGCCGGGCCGATGCGGATCGCCACGGTCGCGGCGGGGTACGCGGACGGATATCGTCGGGCGTTCAGCAACGTCGGGCAGGCCATCATCCAAGGGCGGCGCACGCGCGTGGTGGGGATCGTGACGATGGACATGACGATGCTCGACGTCAGCGATGTGGCGTGCGCGGTCGGGGATGTCGTGACGCTGCTCGGCACACCCCCCGCCGAGGGGCGCGCCGCCGGTCGTGGCGTGGCCGCCGGCATCGACATCCGCGCCGCGGCCCGAGCGGCTGGCCTGCTCCCGTACGAAGTGCTCACCGGGTTGCGGCATCGGCTGCGACGCGTGTACCTGGACCCGCCCCCTGGGTAGATTGCGCCCCGTGCAACACCGTCGATTGATCGCCATGGCCGCCGCCGCGGGACTCTACGCGTTGGCGTCGGCCTGCTCGGAGAGCTTGCCCGAGGGGCACGCCTGCCCGGTTCTGTGCCCCAATCAGAACATCCCGGTGCACGACACCGTGCTGGATGGGCTGACGGCGATCGTGGTCGACACGACCGTCGTCGGGTATCCGCTGCTCGGCACGGAGCCGGAGCTGCTCGTCGCGACCAGTGACTCCGTCGATGTGCGGGCCGCCATCCGGTTCGACTCGGTCCCGTTCCTCTTCCGTCCGAGCCCGTCCGACACGCTGCGGCCCACTGCCCGCGTCTTCCGCCCATACCTGCGCCTCGTCTTCGACTCCACCACGATCCGCCCGCGGGGCAACGCGGCCGCCGGGCAGATCTCGGTCTACGATATCGACACGGCCGGGACCGACACATCGGTCGCCGTTCTGAGCTCGCTCTTCCGTCCGGACCGGTTCCTCGGTGCGGCCACGATCGTGCCGACGATCGACTCGGTGCGGATCGGACTCGATACGGCCCGGATCCGGGCCCACGTGGCGGGCGACCATCTGATCCGCCTCGGACTCCGCCTGAGCGGCGCGGTCGGAGGGGCATTCACCGGGCGAGTGGCGATCCTCAACGCCGGGAGCGGGACGCCGCCCGTCTTCTCGTACGCGGCGGACACCGACACGGTGCACGTCGCGCCGTTCACGTCGGTTCCGCGCTCGACGTCGCCGAGGAGTGATTCGACCCTGCTCAACCGCCTCCGCGCGTATCCCATCATCGTTCAGGGGTCGTCCCCGCCCCTCGGCGAGCGGCTCGACATCGGTGGCATGCCGGCGCGACGCGTGTACGTGCGGTTCGCCATTCCCTCCCGCATCATCGACTCGGCGACGGTCATTCGGGCGACACTCACCCTGACGCTGGTCCCGGGTGGGCTGCGGGGGTTTTTCTCGGCGCCGCCGGACACGCTGAAGCTCCTGCCGCAGGCGCTCGTGTCGGCGCCCACGGTCGAGGATCCGACGCGGGCTGCCGGGTTCCTCGCGCCGGCCGCCGTCGTGCCGATCGACACCAGCCGCGCCGTGGCGGCGCTCGGGGACTCGGTGAACATCGAGTTCGCCACCGCCGTCCGCCACTGGTCGCGCCGGGCGATCGACACCGTCGCGCGGGCGATCGTCATTCAGGCGTTCGACGAGGGCGCCACCCCGCTGCAAACGAGCTTCTTCCCGGCGCTCCCCAGTGTCCCCGCGGCCCAGCGGCCGCACGTCCATCTGTCGTATATCCCTCGGGTCGGGTTCGGGCTTCCATGACGACGCGCCGGCGCCCACAGCGAGCGGTCCACCCGCGGACGGCCGCGGCCGCGGTCCTCGTCCTCGGCGCGGGGCTGCTTGCCGTGCCAGGGTCCGCGGCGGCGCAGGGAAACCTCAGCACGCAAGGGTTCGGGTATCCACCCGGTCAACTCAGCACCGCGTCGCTGGCGGTCGGCGGCGCGCTTGCGGAGCTCGACCCGCTCTCGGCGATCAATCCGGCAGCGCTGGCCGGCGAGCGGCGGGCCGCGATTCACCTCCAGTATGCCCCGGAGCTGCGGACCGTGTCGACGCCCCAGGGGACCGAGCACACGACCACGACCCGGTTCCCCGTGATCTCGGCCAGTCTCCCGCTCGGCGCTCGACTGGCGCTGGGTCTGTCCTTCTCGACGCTGCTCGACCGGACGTGGGAGAGCGCGCAAACCGGCCCGGTCGCGGTAGGGGATACGGTCCTGCCATCGACCGAGACGTTCAAGAGCACGGGCGGGATCGAGGACATCCAGGTGGACGCGGGGTGGAGCGCCACCTCCTGGCTCCACGCCGGACTCGGATTGCACCTGTTCACGGGTCAGAACCAGATCACGGCGGCCCGCGCGTTCCCGGACACGACCGTGATCAAGCCGGTCCCGTTTTCCGAGACGGCGACGTACAACTATTTCGGGACGGGCATCTCCGGCGGCGTGACCATTCGGGCGTCACCGCTGTTCATGCTCGCGGGGTCGGCTCGGCTCGGAGGGCAACTGCGCGTCCGCCGCGGGGATACCCTCCAATCCAAGGGCACGGTCCCGCCGCGGGTCGGAGCGGCCGTCCAATTCTCGGGCGTGCCCGGCGTGTCGCTCGCCGCCCGCGTCGACTGGGAGGGCTGGTCACACATGAGCGGGCTCGGCTCGCCCGCCCTCCAGCCGCGGGACGCCTGGGGGTACGGGATCGGCGCCGACATCGTCGGCCCCCGGGTCGGGACCGATCGGAACCTGGCCCTCCGGGTCGGCGGCCAGACCCGGACCCTGCCGTTCCTGGCCGACGGGGCCGTCGTGCGCGAGAATGATATCAGCGGGGGATTCGGGTTCCCCTTCAGCTTCGACCGTGCATCGCTCGATTTCACCGCCGTGCGCGCGTTTCGGAGTGCGTCGCAGCCGCCCGGTGTCTCGGAGGGGGCGTGGATTCTGAGCGTGGGCTTCACCGTTCGACCCTGACGCCGGCCCCGGTCGTTTCGCGGGCCGGCGGTTCCGATGCCCGCCCCGCCGACGGCGAGAGTGCCCTCATCCTCGTCGCCGACGATGTCCCCGCCAATGTCGAGCTGTTGTTCGACCAGCTGCACGCCCTCGGGTACCGCACCGTCGCGGCCCAGGACGGCCCGTCGGCGCTCGCCACCGCGTTCCGGCATCGGCCGGACCTGTGCATTCTCGACGTCTCCATGCCGTCGGGTGACCTCGGATGCGAGGACCGGGCGACCGGATTCGAGGTCTGCCGCCGCATCAAGCGGGACCCGCGCACGGCCCGGATTCCCGTCGTCTTCGTGACCGCCCTCAACGATACGACCGACCGGGTGCGAGCGATCGAGGCGGGTGGCGATGATTTCCTCACGAAGCCGCACAACCGGCTGGTGCTCGGCGCCCGCGTCCGCAGCCTCCTCAAACTCAAGGCCGCGACCGACGCCCTCGAGGAGAGCTTCCGCAAGCTCCGCGAGCTCGAGAAGGTGCGCGACGACCTGATGAAGATGATCGTGCACGACCTCAAGACTCCCCTGACGTCGGTGCTCGCCACGCTCGAGCTGCTGCTCGATGGCGACTTCGGCTCACTGAGTGTGACCCAGCAGCAGGTGATCTCGGACGCGGAGGGCAAGGCCGAAGACCTCCTGCGGCTGATCGAGGACCTGCTGGAGATCGCGAAGCTCGAGGAGACGACCCTCCCGCTCACGCTCGAGCCGATCGTGCCCGGGGCCCTCCTGAACGAAGTCGTCCACGAGTGGGGCGTGCGCTTCCAACAGGAGGGGGCGCATGCCGCGGTCGACGTTGCCGACGACGCGCCGGCGTTCCACGCTGACCGCGCGCTCCTCAAACGGGTGTTCGCCAATCTCATTCAGAACGCGCTGACGCATTCGGCGCACGCGGTGGGCATCCGACTCAGCGCCCGCCGCGACCCCGCTGGCGTGCTGCTCACGGTGGCCGACACCGGGCCGGGTATCCCGCCCGAGTACCACGAGCTGATCTTCCGCAAGTTCGAGCAGGTGCGGACTCGGCACGCGCCGCGCGTCCGCAGCTCGGGGCTGGGTCTCGCCTTCTGCCGACTCGTCGTCGAGCGGCACGGCGGGCGGATCTGGGTCCAGAGCAGCGAGGGAGCGGGGAGCGCATTCCACATGCTCCTCCCGCTCGAGCCGCCAGCCGCTGATTCCCGCGGCGCGGCGTGACCGGGACCGAGCCCGCCATTACATTAGGCGGGATGTCTCCGACCGAACGGCCGACCGTCTACGTCGAGACGTACGGGTGCCAGATGAACGCCAGCGACTCCGAGCTCATGCTCGGCACGTTCGCGGCGCGCGGCTATACGCCGGTCGACCGTCCGGACGGGGCCGACGTGATTCTGGTCAACACGTGCGCGATCCGCGAGCATGCGGAACAGCGGGTGTTCGGTCGGCTGGGCGAGCTCAAGCGGCACATGGCGCGCGATACCATCCTGGGCGTGACCGGCTGCATGGCGCAGCGCCTCGGGGCCGACCTGCTCCGCCGCGCACCGCATGTGAGCCTGGTCGTGGGACCCGACGGCTACCGTGCACTGCCGGCGCTGGTCGACGGCGCTCGCGCCGGGGCCCGCGCCGTGGACACCGCGTTCCACCCGGACGAGCACTACGAAGACGTGCGCCCGCGCCGCGCCGCCGGCGTGAAGGCGTGGATTCCCGTCCAGCGCGGGTGTGACTACCGGTGCACCTACTGCATCGTCCCCACGACCCGGGGACCCGAGCGAAGCCGGCGACTGGCCGATGTCGTGCAGGAGGTCCGCGACGCCGTCGCGGCCGGGATGACCGAGGTCGTGCTCCTCGGGCAGACGGTGAACTCGTATCACGATGGCACCGCCGACTTCGCGGCGCTGCTCCGCGCCGTGGGGGCCGTCCCCGGTCTGCGGCGGCTTCGCTTCACGAGCCCGCACCCGAACGACTTCAGCACCCGCGTGCTGGCGGCGATGGCCGACACGGCCGCGGTGTGCGAGCACGTGCATCTCCCGATGCAATCGGGCTCGACGCGGACGCTCCGGCGCATGCTCCGGCGCTACACCCGCGAGGAGTACTTGCGCTGCGTCGATCGACTCCGGACGGCGATCCCGGGCCTGGCGTTGACGACCGATGTCATCGTCGGCTTCCCTGGCGAGACGGACGAGGACTTTCAGGAGACCCTATCGGCCGTCGACGTGGTCGGCTTCGACGACGCGTACACGTTCAAGTTCTCGCCCCGCGCGGGAACGCCCGCGACCCGGCTGCCGGCCGAGGAGACGGTGCCGGACGACGTCGCGAGCGGCCGTCTGACCGAGCTCATCGCCGCGGTCCGCCGCCGGGGGCGTGCCCGAAACGTGCAACTGCTTGGGACGCGCCACGAGGTCCTGGTCGAGAAGCGGGCGAGGCGCGGCGATGCGCTCCAGGCCCGGACGCGTGACTTCAAGACCGTCCTGCTGGGCCCCGATGCCGCCGCGGTCGGCCAGTACTGTACCGTGGCGCTCACGGGAACGACCGGCTCGACCTTCACCGGTGTCGTAGTGGACTCGGGTGCGGCCCGCCGCCGCACCGCCTTGCCGCTCGCTGCGGGCTGAGCGTGCCGCGGTCAACGCGATGGAGGAGCTGAACCATGGTCCATCACACTGACGTCTCCGTCGTCACGATCGAGCGGTTCATCATCGAGCAGGAGAAGCGGCACGCGCCCCAGGCGACCGGCGAGCTGTCGGGTATTCTGTACGACCTCGCGCTGGCGGCGAAGATGATCGCCAACAAGGTGCGGAGCGCCGGGCTCGCCGACGTCCTCGGGGCGACCGCCGGCACCAACGTGCACGGCGAGACGCAGCAGAAGCTCGATGTGCTGGCGAACGACATCATGATCAAGGCGCTGGATCACGGTGGACGGTTGTGCGCGATGGCGTCGGAGGAGGAGCCCGACATCATCCCGATTCCGGAAGGGTTCCGGACGGGCAAGTACTGCCTGCTCTTCGATCCGCTCGACGGGTCGTCGAACATCGACGTCAACGTGCCCGTGGGCACCATCTTCTCGGTGCTCAAGAAGGTGACGCCGGGACCGCAGGGCGAGCTGGAGGACATGCTTCAGTCGGGGCGCCAGCAGGTGGCGGCCGGATACGTCATCTACGGGTCGAGCACGATGCTCGTGTACACGACCGGGCAGGGCGTCCACGGGTTCACGCTCGACCCGTCGATCGGCGAGTTCCTGCTCTCGCACTCCAATATCCGCACGCCGCCGCGTGGGCGGTACCTGTCGGTCAACGACGCCTACGCGGGCGACTGGGACGAGTCGCTCCACTCGCTCATGCGTCGTTACCGCGGGCTCGAGGGCTCGCGCAAGCCGCTCAGCGTGCGGTACGTGGGGTCACTGGTCGCCGATTTTCACCGGAACCTGCTTGGCGGGGGGCTGTTCGCCTACCCCGCGAACCGGCAGAACCGTCGTGGAAAGCTGCGCCTGCTGTACGAGGCCAACCCGCTGGCCTTCATTGCCGAGCAGGCGGGCGGGGGCGCGATCGACGGGACGATGCCCGTGCTCGACATCGTCCCGACCGAGCTGCATCAGCGAACACCCCTCTTCATCGGGAGCGCCGAGGACGTGGAGCTGGCGCGCACCGTGCTCGCGCCGGCGCTGAGCGGCGTGGGGGCGTGACCGCGTCAGCGCCCCACCGGACGCGGGAGAGTCGCGGGACGGAGCACCGCTCCCCGTCGGGCGTCCCGATCGCCCCCGTCTATCGGCCGGCCGACGTTGCGAGCGAGTACGGGCGGGATCTCGGCGATCCCGGGATGTTTCCGTTCACGCGCGGCATCCAGCCGACGATGTACCGCGGCCGCCTCTGGACGATGCGACAGTACGCGGGATTCGGGACGGCAGCCGAGACGAACGCCCGCTTCCGCCACCTGCTGGACGCCGGGCAGACCGGACTGTCGGTTGCCTTCGATCTGCCGACCCAGATGGGCCTCGACTCGGACTCGCCGCGCGCGGCCGGGGAAGTGGGACGGGTGGGCGTCGCCGTCGACACGGTCGAGGACATGCACGTCCTGCTCGCGGAGATTCCGCTCGATCGCGTCTCGACGTCGATGACGATCAACGCGACCGCGGCGACGCTGCTCGCGATGTATCTGGTCGTCGCCGAGGAGCGCGGAGTGCCGTGGCGCGCCGTCAGCGGGACGATTCAGAACGACATCCTCAAGGAGTACGTGGCCCGCGGCACGTACATCTACCCGCCGGCGCCCAGCCTCGCGCTCGTGGCCGACGTCTTCCGCTTCTGTGCCGACGAGGTCCCGGGATGGTTTCCGATCTCGATCTCGGGATACCACATCCGGGAGGCCGGGGCGACCGCCGTGCAGGAGCTGGCGTTCACGTTCGCGAACGCCGAGGCGTACGTGCGGGGGGCGCTGGCTGCCGGGATCGAGATCGAACGCTTCGCCCCCCGGCTGTCGTTCTTCTTTGCGGCCCACAGCGACCTCTTCGAGGAGGTAGCGAAGTTCCGGGCGGCGCGGCGCATGTATGCCCGACTGATGCGGGATCGCTTCGGCGCGAGCGATCAGAGCTGTCGATTGCGCTTTCACACGCAGACGGGCGGCGTGACGCTCACCGCGCAGCAACCCCTCAACAATGTCGTTCGCGTTGCCGTCCAGACGCTGGCGGCGACGCTGGGCGGCACCCAGTCGTTGCACACCAACGGGTACGACGAGGCATTGGCCCTTCCGACGGCCGAGGCGGCGACGCTTGCGCTCCGCACACAGCAGGTGATCGCGCTGGAATCGGGAGTCGCCAGCACGGCGGATCCCCTGGCCGGCAGCTACTACGTCGAGCACCTGACGGAGGAGCTGGAACGGCAGGCAGGGGCGCTGTTGGCCGCCGTGGACGCCCGCGGCGGCGCACTGGCGGCGATCGAGGCGGGGTTCGTGCAGGAGGAGATCGCGCGGAGCGCCTACGAGTTCCAGCTGCGTGTCGAGCGAGGCGACACGCCCATCGTCGGGGTGAACTGCTTCACCGATGGTGCACGGCCGCCGGCGATCGAGACGCCGGACTATTCGGCGCTCGAGCGCGGCCAGATCGACCGGCTGCGCGCAGTCCGGGCGCGCCGCGACGCCCGCGCGGTCGCCCGCGCGCTCGCCGCGCTGCGCGCGGCGGCCGAGATGGTGGGAGCCCGGAGCAGCGGGGGCGCGACCGCGGCCGGCGGGCCCGCGACGCAGGAGTCCGGGCCGCGGCTCATGACCCTCATCCTGGGCGCGGTGCGCGCGCGCGCCACGGTCGGGGAGATCGCCGACTCGCTCGGCACCGCGTGGGGGGCGTACCGGCCGGGTCGCTAGTCCGATAAGTTACCCCGAGATGCCGACTTACGAGTATCGCTGCCCGCACGGGCACGAGTTCGATTTGTTCCGAAAGATGAGCGAGGCCGAACCGACGTGGCCCTGTCCGGTCTGCGCCGCACCGGCCGAGCGCCGCATCTCGGCCGGCGCCGGGCTCCTGTTCAAGGGGTCGGGCTTCTACATCACGGACTACGGCAAGGACGGGAAGAAGGACCAGCGGGCCGCGCCCAAGGGGAGCGGAGGCGGTGACCGCGGCGCCGGGGGCGCGGGGGAGGAGAAGGGGAAGAAGGGGGACGGGGAGGGGACGGGCGACGGGGGCGGGCCCGAGGCCGGCGGAGGCCGCGACAGCGTGAAAAAGGAGGCCGGACAGACGGGCGCGTCCGGGGGCGGTGAGGGTGGCGCGACCGGAGGGGCCGGTGGTGGGGCCGCCTCCGGGTCAGGCGGCTCGGGCGCGCTCAAGGGGAAGTCGAGCGGCTCGGCCGGTCCGACGCACTCCGAATGACCGTGCCGGATCTTCTGCGGGCCGAGCTGATTCGCGCGGCCCAGGAGCTTGGCGCGCCCGAGCCGGTCGACCCCGTCCTCGAGCGCCCGCGCGACGCCTCGTTCGGCGACTGGACCACCAACCTCGCGATGGTGCTGGCGCGGCCGATGGGCCGGAAGCCTCGCGAGCTGGCGGATGCGATCGTGGGACGCCTGGCGCTCCACGACGTCGGGATGCGGGATGCGCGGATCGCCGGGCCGGGATTCATCAACTTCTGGGCCGAGCCGGCCCGGGTCACCGAGCGACTGCGCGCGGTGGTGGCCGATCGGGCGGCGTACGGGACGGCCGGCGTCGGGCAGGGGCGCCCGGCCGTCGTCGAGTTCGTGTCGGCGAACCCGACGGGTCCCCTCCACGTGGGCCACGGGCGGCAGGCCGCGTTGGGAGACGCGATCGCCGCGCTTCTGGCCGCCACCGGATGGCGGGTTGCGCGCGAGTTCTACTACAACGACGCCGGCGTGCAGATCCAGAATCTCGCGGCGAGCGTCCAGGCCCGGATCGCGGAGACGGTGAGCCGGCCCGCCGTCATTCCAGAGGGAGGATACCACGGCGAGTACATCCGCGAGATCGCGGAGCGGTACGTTGCCGAGCACCCGGGGGATCGGTCGGGTGCGGACATCGATCGCATCCGCGAGTTTGCCGTCGCCGAGCTGCGCCGCGAGCAGGATCGGGATCTCCAGGCCTTCGGCGTCCGCTTCGACACCTACTACCTCGAGACGTCGCTCTACACCGATGGCCTGGTCGACGAGATCGTGGCCACGCTCGCCCGCGCCGACCACGCGTACGAGCGCGATGGCGCGCTCTGGCTCCGAACGACGGCGTTCGGAGACGACAAGGACCGTGTGATGCGCAAACGCGACGGGACGTTCACGTACTTCGTCCCGGACATCGCCTACCACGTCACCAAGTGGCGGCGCGGGTACGCGCGCGCGATCAACGTCCAGGGAGCCGATCACCACAGCACGGTCACCCGGGTACGTGCCGGGCTCCAGGCGCTGGGCATGGACATTCCCCCGGGGTATCCGGAGTACGTGCTCCACCAGATGGTGACCGTGATGCGTGGCGGCGACGAGGTGAAGATCTCCAAGCGCGCCGGCAGCTATGTGACGGTACGCGATCTCATCGACGAAGTGGGTCGCGACGCGGTGCGGTACTTCTTTCTGATGCGGCGCGGCGAGTCCCACCTGTCGTTCGACATCGATCTCGCCCGGACGCAGTCGGACGAGAATCCGGTGTACTACGTGCAGATGGCCCACGCGCGGATGTCGGGCATCTTCCGGGTCGGCGGGATCGATCCGGCGACGGTCACCGGCGACGGCGTCGACCTGTCCCTGCTCGCCGCACCCGAGGAACTGGCGCTGACCAACGCCCTGCTCGACTATCCCGCGCTCGTGCTCGGCGCGGCCGAGGCGCTCGAGCCGCACCGGGTCACGACGTACCTGCACGACCTGGCCGAGCTCGCGCACCGGTGGTACCACCGGCACCACGTGCTGGGCGAGGCGCCGGCGCTGACCCGTGCACGGCTCGTGCTGGCGCGAGCCACCCAGATCGTGCTCCGCAACGGGCTCGCCCTGCTCGGCATCTCGGCGCCGGAGCGGATGTGAGCGCCCTGCGAGCGCTCTGCGAGCGCCCTGCGAGCGCCCTGTGGGCGTCCTGTGGGCGTCCTGTGAGTACCCTGTGAGGGTCCTGTGACAGTACTCGTCGTGGGCTCGGTGGCGATCGATTCCGTCGAGACGCCGTTCGGCCGGGCCGACCGGGTCGTCGGCGGCTCGGCGACATTCTTCGCGTCGGCCGCCTGCCACCTGACGCCGGTGCAGTTGGTGGGCGTGATCGGCGAGGACTATCCCGTCGAGCGACTTGCGCCGCTCGCGGACCATGGGGTCGACCTCTCGGGCCTGGAGCGCGCGCCGGGGGAGTCCTTCCACTGGCGCGGCCGCTACCGCCACGACCTCAACCAGGCCGAGACGCTCGAGACGCGGCTCGGCGTCTTTTCGCATTTCCGGCCCAAGATCCCGCCCGCGTTCCGCCGTGCGCCGTTCGTGTTCCTCGCCAACATCGATCCGCGACTTCAGCTCGAGGTCCTGGCACAGGTCGAGGCGCCGCGGCTCGTCGCCTGCGACACGATGAACTTCTGGATCGAGAGCCGGCGCGGCGACCTCATCTCGTTGCTCGGCCGCGTCGACCTGATCACGCTGAACGACGGTGAAGCGCGACAACTGACGGAGCGCTCGAACCTCGTACACGCAGCGCGATGGATCCTCGAGCGCGGCCCCCGGTACGTGATCATCAAGAAGGGGGAGAACGGGGCGTTCATGTTCACGCGCGATTCGACGTTCTTCGCGCCCGCCTATCCCCTCGAGACGATCTTCGATCCCACCGGTGCCGGCGATTCCTTCGCCGGCGGGTTCATGGGATACCTCGCGCGGACCGGGGATCTCAGCGACGCCAACCTCCGCCGCGCCGTCATCGTCGGCTCGGCGATGGGCTCGTTCGCCGTCGAGCGCTTCTCCAACGAGCGGTTGCTGGCGCTCACGCCCGACGATCTCGAGCGGCGGGTGGGCGCCTTTCGCGAGCTGGTGGCGGTCGAGGGCGGCGCGGCGCTCTGGCGGCAGGCACCGACGCTCGCGCGCGCGGCCGGCGGCACCCCCCGACCCGAGACGCAGCCGGACGCGGAGCGGCGGTGAGCGAGAGCGGGCCGGGCGACGCCGGCGCGGGCGCACGCTCGGCGCCGCAGCCGGGGCGGCTCGACTACCGGGGCGCCGGCGTCGACATCGACGCCGCGGACGAGGCGAAGCACCGAATCAAGCGGCTCGTCGAGTCCACGTTCACACCCGGTGTCGTGGGCGGGTTCGGGGGATTCGGCGGCGTGTTTCGCCTGCCCGGTCGGGCCGCCGGCGCGGCGACAACGCTGCTCGTGGCCAGCGCCGATGGCGTCGGCACCAAGGTGAAGGTGGCGATCGACGCCGGCCGGCACGACACGGTCGGGCACGACCTCGTCAATCACTGCGTCAACGACATCCTCGTACAGGGGGCCGTTCCCGCGTTTTTCCTCGACTACGTCGCCTTCGGTAGGCTCGACCCCACGGTCGCCGAGGCAGTCGTCGCCGGTGTGGCTGCGGGCTGCCGCGAGAATGAGTGCGCCCTCATCGGCGGCGAGACGGCCGAGATGCCCGGCGTCTACACGCCACCGGATTACGATTTGGCCGGGTTCATCGTCGGGATGGTAGCCGAAGGGTGCGTGCTCGGTCCGCATCGGGTCGCGCTCGGCGACGCCGTCGTCGGGCTGGCGAGCAGCGGACTGCACACGAACGGCTATTCCCTCGCGCGCCGCGTGGTGGCCGATCGGTTGCGCCTCGGCGTGCACGACCCATTTCCGCGCGCCGGCGCGTCCGTCGCCGACGTGCTGCTCCGGGTCCATCGCTCGTACCTGGCCGCTCTTCGGCCCGTGCTCGGGTTTGTGCATGCGATGGCGCACATTACGGGCGGCGGATTGCCCGGGAACGTGGCGCGGTCGCTGCCGCCGGCCGCCGACGCCGTCATCGATACCACTCGGTGGGCGGTGCCGCCGGAGTTCCTCGTCCTGGCGGATGCGGGCGGCATCGACCGCGAGGAAATGTTTCGCGCGTTCAACATGGGCGTCGGAATGGTGATCATCTGCGCCCCGGAGGCTGCGGGGACGATCCTGGACAGCGCGCGGGCCGCCGGCGTGGCCGGCTGGACCATCGGCGCGATCGTCCGGGGGGAGGGGCGCGCTATCCTCACGTGAGATGGGAGAGATCACCATATGGGACGGAAGGGCTCACCGGGCCTCCATGTGCCGCGCACGATCGCCGGAGTCGCTCTGGCCGGGTCGGTCATCGTCTGGCCAGCGCGCGCATCGGCGCAGGGAACGTTGTCCGCCGGGTGCCAGACGGCGTCGGTCCTGTACCAGGATGCCTGCCAGAAGACGGTCGACGTCTTCGCCTACCTGGCGCCACAACTGGCGACCGCGATCGCCGGCGGCAACGCGACGCTCGGGCAGGGCGGCACACTGGGGGGGCTTGGTCACTTCACGATCGGCGTGCGCGCCAACGCCGTCGACGGCGACGTTCCCAAGATCGACAATACGGCGATCAGCACGACCGGCGCGGTCGCCGATACGCTGGCGGTCAAGCGGGTTGCCGTGCCGATGGTCACCGCCGACCTCGGGATCGGCCTCTTCAAGGGCCTGCCGCTCGGTGTGACGCGCGTCCTCGGCGTCGACGCCCTCGTGAGCGCCCTCTACGTCCCGACTTACAACAGCAACAGCGTCGACGTCCGTCCCGATCATCCCCTGAAGCTCGGGTTGGGCGGTCGGCTCGGGATCCTCGGCGAATCGGGGTTCCTGCCGGGCATCTCGTTCACATACCTCGTCCGTGACCTTCCGCAGACTTCGATCATCGCGACCTCGGGGACCGACTCGCTGCGCGTTCAGAACCTCGACGTGAGCACGCGCGCCTGGCGGGTGGTCGCCGGGAAGCACCTGCTCTTTCTCGGGATCGCGGCGGGCGTGGGGCAGGACCACTATCGCGCGAGCACGAGCGTCGGCGCGGAGGTCAACGGGTTCTCGAGCGCCGGCTCGCTGGCGTCGCCCAGCCTCTCGCTCACCCGCACGAACTATTTCGGCGACCTGTCGTTCAATCTGCCGGTAGTGACCATCGCCGCCGAGGTTGGCCGCATCGCGGGTGGCGTGCTGCCCACGTACAACGCCTTCGCCGGGAAGCCTGCCGGCGCGGGGCGCCTCTACGGCTCGGCCGGGGTGCGCATTAGAATCTAGCGTGGCCCTCGATGACGGCGCGTACATGCGCCGAGCCCTCGACCTCGCCCGTCTCGGATGGGGACACACGGCGCCGAACCCGATGGTCGGCGCCGTGCTCGTTCGCGACGGAGCGATCGTCGGCGAGGGCTATCACGCCCGGCTCGGCGGCGACCACGCCGAAGTCGTTGCCCTCCGGGCGGCCGGGGCGCGGGCAGCAGGCGCGACCCTCTACGTGACGTTGGAGCCCTGCGCCCACGAGGGCCGAACACCTCCCTGCGTCGACGCGGTCATCGCAGCCGGCGTTCGGCGGGTCGTCGTCGCGGCGCGGGACCCGCATCCGGTAGCGCGCGGAGGGCTCGAGCGGCTCGCCGCCGCAGGGATCGAGACGACGACCGGCCTCGAAGCCGCGGCCGCCCGTGAGCTGAACGCGCCGTTCTTTTTCGGGCTGGATGCCGATCGTCCCTGGGTGACCCTCAAGCTCGCCCTCTCGATCGACGGTGCCGTCGGCGACGCGACCCGCGCCCCGGCGCGCCTCACCGGTCCCGCGGCAGGCCGTGAGGTGCACCGGCTCCGGGCGGGAGCCAGTGCCGTCGCGATCGGCCTTGGCACCGCGCTCACGGACGATCCGCTCCTCACCGTCCGTGACGCCCCGGCGCCTCGCGTCGCACCGATGCGCGTCGTCTTCGACCGGACCGCGCGCCTTCCACTGGAGAGCCGGTTGATCCGGACGGTCGCCGAGGCCCCGGTCACGGTCGTGAGCACCGCGCCGGACCCGGGTCGCGCGTCGGCGCTCGAGCGGGCCGGGGCGGCGGTCGTCGTGGCGCCGACCGTGGTGGAGGCGCTCCGCGCCCTGCGGACCCGGGGGGTCCGGTCGCTGCTGCTCGAGGGGGGACCGCGGCTCGTGGGGGCGTTTCTCGACGCGTGCGTCGTGGATCGCCTCGTTATCTTTCAGGCACCGGTCCTGTTGGGCAGCGGCGCCGAGCCCGCCTTTGCGTTCGCACCCCCTGCGACGGCCGCTGCGGCCCCTCGCCGTCCTGTACTCGAGCACCGATCGGTCGGAGGGGACTGGATGACCGTGTACGCTCTCTCGACGCTCTGAGGCTGCACAATGTTCTCTGGCCTGGTCGACGACATCGGCACGATCGAGGCCGTCGAACGTACCCCGGCCGGCCGCACGTTCCGTGTGCGATGCCGGTACGAGGACCTGTCGCCGGGAGAGAGCATTGCCCTCAACGGCGCGTGCCTCACGGTGCGCGAGCGGGGGCCGGGGTGGTTCACGGCTGCGGCCGTGCGCACCACGCTCGAGCGGACGGCGATGAGCGGCTGGGAGGCGGGGACGCGCATCAACCTCGAACGCGCCCTCCGCCTCGGCGATCGCCTGGGGGGCCACCTCGTCCAGGGACACGTCGACGGCGTGGGTGACGTGCGCGACGTGACGCGGTCGGGAGACGTCATGCTCGTCGACGTCGGCGTTCCCCCTGACCTCGTGGAGCTGCTGGTCCCACACGGGTCGATCACGATCGACGGCGTGAGCCTGACCGTCAACGACCTGCCGGCGCCGGACGTCGTCCAGGTCGCCCTCGTCGACTATACCCTCCGCCACACGACCCTCGGCGGTCTCGAGGCAGGGTCGATCGTGCACATCGAGGGAGACGTGATCGGCAAGTACGTGCGGCGTCTGGCGGCGCCGTACCTCATCGGGGAGTCTGCGGCCCGTGCCCTTCGGAACGATTGAGCAGGCGATCGCCGACGTTCGCGCCGGCAAGTTCATCGTCGTCGCGGACGACGAGGATCGCGAGAACGAGGGTGACCTGATCTGCGCCGCCGAGCAGGTCTCGCCGGCGATGGTCAACTTCATGCTGCGGGAAGCGCGGGGGCTGATCTGCGTGGCGCTGACGGCGGAGCGCGCCGACGAGCTGGACCTGCCGCCTCAGGTCGAGAGCAACGCCGAGGCGCTCCAGACCGCGTTCACGGTCACGATCGATGCGGCCCCCCGGTTCGGGGTGACGACCGGCGTGAGCGCGTCCGATCGCGCGGCCACGATCCGCGTCGCCGCCGACCCGACGTCATCGGCTCGCGACCTGCGCCGCCCGGGGCACATCTCGCCGCTTCGCGCCCGTGACGGCGGCGTGCTCCGCCGCGTGGGGCACACGGAGGCGGCGGTCGATTTCGCCCGGCTCGCGGGTCAGTGGCCCGCCGGCGTGATGTGCGAGATCATGAACGAAGATGGCACGATGGCCAAGCGGCCCGAGCTCGAGCGGTTCGCCGCCCGACACGATCTCACCTTCGTCACGATTGCCCAACTCGTCGCCTACCGGCTCCAGACCGAGCGACTCGTGCATCGGGTCGCCGAGGCGAGGCTGCCGACGGAGTTCGGGGAGTGGCAGATCCTCGGCTATCGCAACGATGTCGACGCCCGTGAGCACGTGGCCCTCGTCTTCGGCGATGTGTCGGGAGGGGAGCGCGTCCTCGTCCGCATACACTCCAAGTGCCTCACGGGCGACGTCTTTCACTCGCAGCGCTGCGACTGCGGGTGGCAACTGCACCGGGCGATGGAGCTGATCGCCGAGGCAGGGCAGGGTGTCGTCGTCTACCTCGACCAGGAGGGGCGCGGGATCGGGCTCCTCAACAAGCTCAAGGCGTACGCGCTCCAGGATCAGGGTGCCGACACCGTCGAAGCGAACGAGCGGCTCGGTTTCAAGCCCGATCTGCGGGAGTACGGGATCGGCGCGCAGATTCTCCTCGACCTCGGGCTCCGGTCGATCCGCGTGCTGACCAACAACCCGACGAAGCTCGTCGGGCTCGAAGGGTACGGACTACGGATCGAGGACGGCGTGCGCCTGGAGGCGCCGCCGACGTCGGAGAACGCCGGATACCTGCGGACCAAGCGGTCCAAGCTTGGCCATCTGCTCGCGTCCTAGAGGACGACCGTGGCGGAATTCGAAGGAGTACCGGCCGGACGGGGTCGCCGCGTCGCTGTGGTCGTGAGCCGCTTCAACGAGGGGATCACTCAGCGGCTCGAGGCCGGCGCGGTCGAGGCGTTGCTCCGGGCGGGCGTGGCGGACGACGATCTGGACGTGATTCGCGTGCCTGGCGCCTGGGAGCTGCCGGCGGCTGCGCGGGCCGCGCTGGCGACGGAGCGCTACGACGCGCTCGTCGCCGTCGGAGCCGTGATCCGGGGTGAGACGCCGCATTTCGACTACGTCGCCGGCGCGGCGGCGCAGGGGTTGGCGGCGGTCGGAGCCGAGTACGAGGTTCCGGTGGGCTTCGGGGTCCTCACGTGCGACACGGTGGCGCAGGCAGAGGCCCGGGCGGGTGGCACGCACGGCAACAAGGGCGCGGATGCGGCTCGTGCGGCGCTGGAGATGGTGGATCTGGTCGCCCGGCTCGATGTCGACATCGGTGCGGCCGCCGAGATGCGTCCGGACGAAGATGCGATCGCCGAAAGTGTCCGTGCGGAGTGACCGCCCCGCGGCCGGCGATGGAACGCGACCGGCCGGGCGAAGCGGGAGTCGGCGAGTCGGTCGGCGCGGCCGAGCCACCCATGGGCGCATCGAATCACGGGCGCGGGCCCGGGTGCTTCAGGCGCTCTACGCCTGGGATGTGCGGCGCGGAGGACGACCGGGCGAGCGGATCGACCGGGTCGGTGACGGAGAGGGCGCGGCCGAGCTGCCGCGGGTGGCGGCGCAGGTCTGGGACGACCTCTCGGTTGCGCCCGGCGAGCGCCGCCTCGCGGCGCGGCTCGTGGACACAGTCGCGCAGCACATGCCGGACCTCGACCGCGAGCTCTCCGCGGCGACGACCAACTGGCGCCTCGATCGGCTCGGCGTGATCGAGCGGTCCATTCTGCGACTCGCCGCCGCCGAGTTGGCCTGGGAGGCGACCCCGCCCCGGGTGGTCATCCACGAGGCCGTCCGACTCGCCGAGCGGTACGGATCGCTCGAGAGCGCCCGCTTCGTGAACGGCGTGCTCGATGCGGTCGGGCGACGCGCGGGACGGTTGTGAGCCGGCGCGGGCCGTCCGCGCGGTGCGATCGGGCGACTCGACGCCTCGCCTGACGCCCCGGTGCGCATCCTCGTCGTCAACTGGCAGGACCGCGAAAACCCGCAGGCGGGGGGCGCCGAGGGGCACCTCCACGAGATCTTCGGGCGGCTGGCGTCTCGTGGCCATGAGCTCAGCCTGCTCTGCGGCGGCTGGCCCGGCGCTCCGCCGACGGCGACACTCGACGGTATCGCGGTGCACCGCGTCGGCACCCGGTACACCTTTCCGCTCCTCGCCTACCGGGCCTACCGCGCCGGCGTCGCCGGCCGACAGCACGATGTGCTGGTCGAGGACCTCAACAAGCTCCCGCTCCTGACCCCGATGTGGGATCGGCGCCGCGCCGCCGCGCCGCGCGTCGTCGGTCTCGTGCATCACCTCTTCGGTGCGACGGCGTTTCAGGAGCTGTCGCTGCCCCTGGCGACGGCCGTCTGGTTGGGGGAGCGGCCGCTCGGGTACGTGTACGGCACGACGCCCTTCCAGGCCGTCAGTGTGAGCACGGCCGACGACCTCGTGGCGCGAGGGATCGCACGATCACAGGTGGAGGTGATCTACCAGGGTGTCGATACCGAGGCGTACACTCCGGACGCGTGCCTCCGCTCGCCGACGCCACTCTTCGCGTACCTCGGCCGGTTGAAGCGGTACAAGGGCGTCCAGCTCGTGATTCGGGCCTTCGCCCGCGCCGCCATGCCGGAGGCACGCCTCGCGATCGCCGGCGCCGGCGACTATCGGCCGCATCTCGAGGCGCTCGTCCGTTCGCTTGACCTCGGCGATCGCGTTCGGTTTCTTGGACGGGTCTCCGAGGCGGAGAAGCGACAGTTGCTCCGGCAGGCGTGGGCGCTGGCGCTCGCGTCGCCCAAGGAGGGGTGGGGTATCACGAACCTCGAAGCGGCCGCGTCGGGCACGCCGGTGGTGGCCTCGAACTCGCCCGGGATCCGGGAGTCGGTGGTCGACGGCCGCACGGGGTTCCTCGTGCCGCACGGGGACACCGCGGCATTCGCGGCCTGTCTCGAGCGGTTCGCGCGCGACCCGGGACTGGTGGCCCGGATGGGCGCCGCGGCCCGATGCTTCGCCGAGACGCTCAACTGGGATCGCGCGGCCAGCGCGACCGAGGCGCACCTGGCGTCAGTGGCCGGCGGGCACGGCGTCCCGTGACGACCCGCGTCGCGGCCCGGACGGTCACCGTTGCGGCGCTGGTCGACCTGCTGCGCGACACGCTGTCGCTCGAGTACGTCCGGCCACCGGCGGGCGGCGAGGCGCAGGCCGACGCCGCCCTCGAGCGGGAGGTGACGAGCCCCGAGATCTCGAGCCCGGGGCTCGTGCTCGCCGGATACGTTGATCGCTTCGTCGGACATCGGCTCCAGGTGCTCGGCGAGACCGAGGTGACATACCTCGTCTCACTCCCGACCGCCGAGCGGGAGCGGGTGCTACGGCAGTTCTTCAGCTTCGACATTCCGGCGCTGTTCATCACCAAGGGACAGGAGGCGCCGCCCGGGCTGGCGGCGGCGGCCGCCGCGGCGGGGGTGCCGATCCTCCGCTCTCCGCTCAAGACCAACGAGTTCTACCGCCGGATCAAGCCGGTGCTCGAGGATCAGTTTGCTCCGAGCACCACACTACACGGGTCGCTGGCGGACGTCTTCGGGGTGGGCCTCCTCTTCACGGGCAAGAGCGGCATCGGCAAGTCGGAGTGCGTGCTCGACCTCGTCGAGCGCGGGCACCGGCTCGTCGCCGACGATCTGGTGATCGCCTCCCGGCGCGGCACCGACGTGCTCGTGGGCCGGGGGCACGAGCTCCAGCGCCATTTCATGGAAGTCCGTGGGATCGGCCTGATCGACGTGCGCGCGATCTTCGGCGTTCGCGCGGTCCGACAGCAGAAGCGGATCGAGGTCGTCGTGCACCTCGAGGAGTGGAACCAGGAGGCGGTGGTCGAGCGCACGGGGCTGGACGGGGTGACCGTGTCGATCCTCGACGTCCCGGTCCCGAAGATCACCGTGCCGCTCAATCCCGGGAAGAACATCACCGTCGTCGCGGAGGTGATCGCGATGAACCATCTGCTCCGGTACAGCGGTGTCGACGCGGCCGAGCAATTCAACGAGCGGCTGATCGAGCACATGAGCCGGGCGCGCGTGCAGCGGGCCCTCGTCCAGCAATATCTGCGAGAAGACGATGAGTGAGACCGGCGAGGTCCTCGCCCCGCGGGCGCTCGTCGTCGGCCATGGCGATTTCGCGACCGGCGTCGTCTCCGCCGTCGACCAGATCACCGGCCGGGGAGGTGTGCTGGTGCCTCTCACCAACCGGGGGCTCGGCGGCGACGAGATCGTCCGGACGCTGCGCGACGCGGTGGCGGCGATCGGCGCCCGTGTGATCTTCACTGACCTGCCCGCCGGGAGCTGGACGATCGCCGCTCGTCGCATTCAGCGCGAGCGTCCGGAGCTCGTCGTGGTCACCGGCGCGAACCTGCCGGCGCTGCTCGACTTCGTGTTCCAGACCGACTGCGCATCGAGCGTCGCCGCGCGCCACGCCGCCGACAAGGGCCGCGGTGCGCTCGGAGTGCTGGGCGGGGCAAGCGTGGGGGGTGGGAGCAGCGGTGCCGATTGAGCTGTACCGCATCGACGATCGCCTCATTCACGGGCAGGTGGTGGTGGGCTGGGGACAACCGCTCGATCTCCGCTTCATTGTGCTGGTGGACGACGACGTGGCGGCGTCGGAGTGGGAGCAGGAGCTCTACCGACTCGGCGTGCCGCCGGGCATCGAGGTCCACTTCGACACCGTCGACACCGCAGCGCTCTCCCTCGCCGGCTATGGCAAGGACAGCCGACGCGGCATCCTCCTGACGAAGGACATCGAGACCATGGACCGTCTCGCCGCCCGTGCCCCGACGATCCGCGAGATCAACCTCGGTGGGCTGCACTACCGCGCCGGCCGCGTGCAGAAGCTGCGCTACGTCTTCCTCGCCGCCGACGAGGAGCAGGTGCTCCGGACGCTCGCGGGGCGCGGCATCACGATCACCGCCCAGGACGTCCCCGCCGCGCGACCCGTCCCGCTCGACGACCTGCTCGGTGGCCGGAGTCATTGATGTCCGGATCACCGATGCCCGGTGTCGTTCCCCTGCTACCGTTCGCCCTGCTCGGCGCCGTGTGCGGGCTCGACGTCGTGAGCTTCCCACAGGCTATGATCTCTCGACCGCTCGTGGCCGCGACGGCGGCGGGCGCGCTGGCCGGGAACGTGGAGATGGGGCTCCTGGTCGGCGCCGCCGTCGAGCTGATCGCGCTGGAAACCCTCCCGGTGGGCGCCTCCCGGTACCCCGAGTGGGGCTCGGCGTCGGTCGCCGCGGGGACACTCGCGGCGGCCGCGCCGCGGCACAGTCCGGGGACCATCCCGGTCGCGATCCTGGCCGCGTTGGCGACCGCCTGGGTCGGCGGGTGGACGATGACCGTGCTCCGGCGGTGGAACGCCGCTCGGGCGCGCCGGCACGTCGCCGCGCTCGACCAGGGCATGCAGTCCGCCGTCGACGGGCTTCAGCTCCTGGGGCTGACGGCCGATTTCGCGCGGGGGTTCGGGCTCACACTGCTGGCGATCGTCGCCCTCCGCCCGGTGCTCGACGCCGCCGCCAGCCACTGGGCGGTCGACCCGCGGACCTCACGGGCCCTCGTCGTCGGCCTGGCGGCGGCCGTCGCCGTGGCTGCCGTCTGGAAGCTCTTTCATGCCGCCTCGCTGGCGCGGTGGTTGTTCCTGGCGGGCCTCGGGACGGGCGTGGCGCTGCTGGTGTGGTCATGACCGACACACGGCTGGGCGGAGGCGCGGGCGCCGCACCGGACGCCCAGGTGGCCGGGCGGCCCGGCCCTGCGGGCGTCGGGCCCGTGCCGCGGGTCCCCATCGGCACGCGGATGAGTGTCTTCACGCGGCTTTTCGCGATCCAGGCGTCATGGAATTACGAGCTGTTGATGGGGACGGGCATCGGCTTCTGCGTCGAGCCCGTGCTGCGGCTCCTCCCCGGCGGTGCCCACGGCGCGGCGTACCGCGACGCGCTCGCGCGCGAGTCCCGCTACTTCAACGCGCACCCGTATCTGGCCGCGGTCGCCGTCGGCGCGCTCGCGCGCGCGGAGCTGGACGGCGTCCCCGGGGACCGCATCGAGCGGTTCCGAACCGCGCTCTGCGGACCCCTGGGCAGCGTCGGTGACCGGCTCGTCTGGGCCGGGTGGCTCCCGGTGTGCTCCCTCCTCGCGCTCGCGGCGTTCGGGCTCGGGGCCGGCGCCGCGGTGGTGCTGGCGATCTTCCTCGGCGCGTACAACGCCGGTCATCTCGGGCTCCGCGCATGGGGGGTCGACGCGGGGTGGCGCTCCGGTCTGCGGGTCGCGCCGGCGCTGAGCGGCCGGCTGTTTCGCGTCGGGCCCGGCTACCTTGCCCGCACGGGGGCATACCTGTCCGGCGTGGCGCTGCCCATCGCGCTCGGGCGGGTGATCGGGCCCGGCGCCGAGCGGGGGCCGATCGTCGGCGTGGTGGCGGCGACCGTCGTCGGGGGCGCCCTGTTGGTTCGGATGCACGGACGTGCCGAAGGGTGGCGGATCGCGATCGTGGTGCTGGCGGCATTCGTCTTCTACGCGACGGTGGCTCGGCATGGCTGAAAAGGTCGTGGTAATCGCCAACAAGAACGGCCTGCACGCGCGGCCGGCCGCCGAGATCGTCAAGACGGCGGCGCGGTTCGCGAGCGACATCGTGATCGTCCGCGACGATCTGGAGGTGAATGGGAAGAGCATCATGGGCGTGCTGATGCTCGCGGCCGAGTGCGGGTCGACCATCACCCTGCGGGCGTCGGGGCCCGACGAGTCGGCGGCGGTGGACGCCATCGCGACACTGATCTCCGGCCGGTTCGGGGAGAAGTAGCGCCCCGTGGACCGCACCTTCGTCGGCGTGCCGGCCTCGCCCGGGATCGTGGTGGGCCCGGTGCGCCTGCTGCGGTGGGAGGTCCCGGACGTTCGGCACCGCATCATCCAGGACGACGCGATCGTGGACGAGATCGCGCGGTTCCACGCCGCGATCGGCGCCGCCAAGGAACGGCTCCGGCACGTGCGCGCCCGCGCCGAGCAGACGGCCGGCGCCGAGGAGGCGGCCATCTTCGATGCCCAGATCCTGATCCTCGATGACGAGATGCTGCTCGCCGAGGTGGAGTCGAACATCCGGCAGAACTACGCGGCCGAGAAGGCGTTCGACCTGGTGATGCTGGAGCACCGGCAGCAATTCGCGCGGCACGCGCAGCCGATGCTCCGCGAGCGCGCGAACGACCTCACCGATGTGCACATCCGCGTGCTCACGCTTCTCCTCGGGTTGCCCGACCACGACCCCGTGGATGTGCCCAAGGGCGCGAACGCGATTCTCGTCACCCACGATCTGACCCCGAGCCTCACCGTCCAGCTCGATCGGGACGCCATCATCGGGATCGCGACCGACGCCGGCACGCGCACTTCGCACGTCGCCATCCTGGCCCGCTCTCTCGGGCTCCCGGCCGTCCTGGGGTTGCGGGACGCCACCACCCGATTGACGGGATCCGAGCGGGCGGTGCTCGACGGGACGGCCGGGGTGCTGGCGGTCAATCCGACCGAGCCGGAAGTCGAGGCCTATCGCCGGCGGGCACGGCGCGAAGCCGAAGCGCAGGCACAGCTCCGGGAGTTCGCGACCGCCGAGCCGGTCACGCTCGACGGGGTCCGCGTCCGCATCTACGCCAACGTCGACCTGCCCGAGGAGGCGGAGGCGGCAGCACGGAGCGGGGCGGAGGGCGTCGGCCTCATGCGGACCGAGTTCCTGATCGTCGGCCGGGCCACCATGCCGGACGAAGACGAGCAGTACCGGGCGTATAGGCGGGTGGTGGAAGCCTTCGGCGGCCGTCCGGTCGTGATCCGGACCTTCGACATCGGCGGCGACAAGCTGCCTGCGGTCGGCTATCCGTCGGAGCCCAATCCGTTTCTGGGGTGGCGCGCGATTCGCATGTGTCTGGACGAGCCCGAGCTGTTCAAGGTGCAACTCAGGGCGCTGTTGCGGGCGGGGGCGCACGGCGACGTGCGCATCATGCTCCCGCTGGTGGTGAGCCTGGACGAAGTGCGGCAGGCGCGCACGCTCCTCACCGAGGCCTGTGAAGAGCTGGCGGAGCGCGGCGCGCCGTTCCGTGCCGACCTGCCGCTCGGCGTGATGATCGAGACGCCGGCGGCGGCTGTCGCGGCCGACAGCTTCGGACGGGACGTCTCCTTTTTCAGCATCGGCACCAACGACCTCGTGCAGTACACCCTGGCAGTCGATCGCGGGAACGCCAATCTCACGTCGCGCTTCACGCCCCTGCATCCGGCCGTGTTGCGGCTGATTCGCACCATCGCTGATGCGGCGCGGGCCGGCGGGCTCGAGGTCAGCGTCTGTGGTGAGATGGCCTCCGATCCGCTCATGGCGTTCGCGCTCATCGGACTGGGGCTTCGGGTGTTGAGCGTTGCACCGCGCTCGGTCGCGCTGGTGAAGCGGATCGTGCGCGGGATCACGGCCGACGGCGCCTCGCAGGCCGCGCTCGAGGCAGTGGACGCGCCGACCGCGGCGATGGCGGAGCAGGGGTTGCGTCGCCGCTTCGTCGCCGCGCTCGGGGACGCGCCGTTCCTTCGAGGCGGGTTGCCGGGGCTCGCGTAGCCGGGTTAAGATCCCTTACCATGTCCTCACGCCCGCCCAGCACCGAATACCGACGGCTATTCACGTCGGAATCGGTCACCGAAGGCCACCCCGACAAGGTCGCCGACCAGATCTCCGACGCGGTCCTCGACGCCATCATCGGTGACGATCCCATGGCGCGCGTCGCCTGTGAGACGCTCGTCACGACCGGGCTGGCCTGCGTGGTCGGCGAGATCACGACCGACACGTACGTCCACATCCCCGACATCGTTCGGGCGACGATCGAACGGATCGGCTATACCGACGCGACGTTCGGCTTCGACACGAAAACATGTGCGGTCGTGAGCAGCATCGACCGCCAATCGCCGGACATTGCGATGGGGGTCGATCCGGGTGGCGCCGGCGATCAGGGCATGATGTTCGGCTACGCGACGGACGAGACGGCGGAGCTCATGCCGATGCCGATCCTCCTCGCGCACCGGCTGACCCAGGCACTGGCCGACTGCCGGAAGGATGGGACGCTTCCCTGGCTCCGCCCGGATGGCAAGGCGCAGGTCACGGTCGTGTACGAGGCCGACCGGCCCGTTGCCGTCGACACGATCGTCGTCTCCGCCCAGCACGCCGCATCGGTATCGCCGACCCGGCTCAAGCAGGGGATCATGTCCGAGGTCATCGAACCGACCATCCCGCAAGAGCTTAGGCCGCGGAATGTGAAGTATCACGTGAATCCCACGGGGCGCTTCGTGGTCGGTGGGCCGCAGGGCGACGCGGGGCTGACCGGGCGGAAGATCATCGTCGACACCTACGGCGGTATGGGGCGGCACGGGGGCGGGGCGTTCAGTGGGAAGGACCCGTCCAAGGTGGACCGCTCGGCGTGCTACGCCGCGCGCTGGGTGGCGAAGAACGTGGTCCAGGCCGGCCTGGCCCGGCGCTGCGAGGTGCAGTTCGCGTACGCAATCGGGGTCGCCCAGCCGGTGTCGGTCGCGGTGGACACGTTCGGGACGGCGAGCGTCCCCGACTGGGCCATCATGCGGGCGATCGGCGAGGTCTTCGATCTGACCCCCAAGGGGATCATCGCGGCGCTCGACCTGCGCAAGCCGATCTACAGCGCCACCGCGGCCTACGGACACTTCGGGCGCTCGCCCGAGAAGATCGGCTCCGGCAAGAGCGGTCGGACGCTCTTCTCCTGGGAGCGCACGGACCGGGCGCCGGCGTTGCAGCGCGCGGTGCGTGAGCAATTGCGCGAGGCGCCCCCTGCCGCGCGCGCCAATGGCAAGCGCCGCGGATCCGCCGCGGACGCATCGTACGTCGTCGCCGCACTCGAGGACCCTGCCAATGCCGACCGCTGAAACCGCCCGGACCCGCGGCGCCGAGCGGGCGGCCGCGTCGGAGGTCACCGAGCACGATGTGAAGAGCCTCGCCCTCGCCGACACCGGGCGGGCGCGCACTGAATGGGCGGAACGGGCGATGCCCGTGCTCCGGCAGATTCGCGAGCGGTTCGCCGCCGAGCGGCCGCTCGCCGGGCGCCGGGTGGGCGCGTGCCTGCACGTGACGACCGAGACGGCCAACCTCATGGTGACGCTCAAGGCGGGCGGCGCGGAGATCGCGCTCTGTGCGTCCAACCCGCTGTCGACGCAGGATGACGTGGCCGCACACCTCGTCCGTGACCACGGCATCCGGGTCTTCGCCGTCAAGGGCGAAGACACGGAGCGCTACTACGACCACGTCCGGGCGGTGATCGCCTTCGGCCCCGACCTCACGATGGACGACGGAGCCGACGTCGTGGGCGCGCTGCACATGATCGCGCTCAACCGCCTGGACGATCTGCCGCCGCCGGTGCGCCGCTATGTCGAAGGGTTGACGGCGGCGGAGCGCAAGGCGCTCCTGGCGCGGGTCACGGGGAGCACCGAAGAGACGACCACCGGCGTCATCCGCCTGCGGGCGATGGCGCGTGATGGCGTCCTCCAGTTCCCGGTCATCTCCGTGAACGACTCGTTCACCAAGCATCTGTTCGACAACCGGTACGGGACGGGTCAGTCGACGATCGACGGGATCATCCGCGCCACCAACACGCTCCTCGCGGGCTCGACCTTCGTCGTCGCTGGCTACGGCTGGTGCGGCCGCGGCGTCGCCTCGCGCGCGCGCGGCGCCGGCGCAAACGTGGTCGTGACGGAGATCGACCCGCTCAAGGCGCTCGAGGCCACGATGGACGGCTTCCGGGTGATGACGATGGCCGACGCGGCACCGATCGGCGACATCTTCTGCACCCTCACCGGCAACATCCACGTCATCCGGGCCGAGCATTTCCGTACGATGAAGGATGGCGCGATCGTGTGCAACTCGGGACACTTCAACGTCGAGCTCGACCTGGGCGCGCTGGCCGACCTCGCCGAGCGGCCGGCCCGCCCGGTGCGCGAGTTCGTCGACGAGTTCGTGGTCGCCGGGAAGCGCGTCTTCGTGCTGGGGGAAGGGCGGCTGATCAATCTGGCGGCCGCCGAGGGACACCCGGCGTCGGTGATGGACATGAGCTTCGCGAACCAATCGCTCGCTGCGGAGTATCTAGTGCAGCACGCGGCCACACTGTCCCCGACGGTGCATCGCGTGCCGGAGGTCGTGGATCGCGAGATCGCGCGGCTCAAGCTGGCGGCGATGGGCGTCGGCGTCGACACGTTGACCGCCGAGCAGCAGCGCTATCTCGCGTCGTGGGACATGGGTACCTGACGGCCGCATCCGACGGGTGCCGCTCCCGGCCGATGCACCGGCCCCGGGGGCACGAGCGGACGGCGGCGAGGCGTCATCATGGTCGAAGTCTTCGTTGAGAAGCTGGGTCTCGATAGCTCGACGAACAGCCACGTGGTGATCCTGCGGGAGAAGGGTGGCACGCGCATCCTGCCCATCTGGATCGGACAGCCGGAGGCGGACTCGATCGTGATGGAGATGAAGAGCGTGCGCCGCGAGCGGCCGCTCACCCACGATCTCTGCAAGAGCCTCATCGTCGGCCTGGGTGGCTCGCTCCGTCGGGTCCAGATCACCAAGGTGCAGAAGAGCACGTACTACGCGGAGCTGCACGTCGTCCGCGCCGATGGCGTGGTGCACATCGACGCCCGACCGTCCGACAGCATCGCGATCGCGCTTCGCATGTCGGCCCCGATCTTCGCCCCCGAGGCGCTGCTGACGTCGATGGCCGAAGACGACGGTGCGGAGGACTTCTCATCCGCGGGGGCGGGCGGGCTGTCGCCGGAGGAGCTCACGTCCGACCAGCTGAAGGCCTATCTCGAGACGCTCCGTCCTGAAGACTTCGGCAAGTTCAATCTCTGAGTCGCGCCGGGGCCGCCGCCGACGGTCGGCCGCGCTCGCACGCCTGACGGCCGTCTGCCTCGCCAGCGCGGGGATCGTCGCTGCGCCGACCGGCGCCGCCGCCGGCGGCCGGCAGCACCAGCCCTCGCCCGCTCCGGGCACTCCCCTTCGACGCGTCGTCGGCCGGGTCGTGCACCCGGAGAAGGGCGGACAGCGACTCGCCCCCGTGACCGGGGAATGGGTGACCCTGCACCGGGTCGGCACCGACACGGCCGGGCCAATGGATTCCGTCCGGACCGACGCCCAGGGGCGCTACACGTTCACGTACCGCCCGTGGGGCGCGCGCGATGCGGTCTACTTCGTCTCGGCGACCTACGACGGGATCGCCTACTTCTCGCAGCCGCTGGCGCAGCCGGTCGTCCGCGGCGCCGAGTCGGAGATCACGGTCTACGACACGACGGCGCACGCCGTCCCGCTCCGCATGCGGGGTCGGCATCTCGTCGTGTCGGCGCCCACGGCGGCAGGCTATCGGTCGGTGATCGAAGTGTTCGAGCTCTCGAATGACAGCTCGGTGACGCTCGTGCCCGGCGGGCCGCGGGCCGAGCGGCCCTCGTGGTCGCTCGCCCTGCCGGCGGGGACACAACGGTTTCAGGTCGGTCAGGGCGATGTCTCGGCGGCGGCGGTGACGGTCGACCGCGGCATCGCGGAAGTGTTTGCGCCGATCGCGCCCGGGCTCAAGCAGATCTCCTTCTCCTACGCACTCCCGCCGACCGCCTTCCCGTTGACACGCGCGCTCCCGACGGGCGCGATCGTGCTCGAGGTGCTGGTGGAGGAGCCGAGCGCCCGCGTCATCGCGCCGCGGCTGCACGAAGTCCAGCCGGTGAGTGTCGAGGGGCGCACCTTTCGCCGGTTCCTGGGGCAGGACGTTCCCGCCGGCGCGACTCTCCGCGTCACCGTGCCGGTGACGCTGGGCAATCGCCGGGCCCTGTACTTCGCGGTCGTGGCGATCGTGATCGGCGCCGCGATGCTCGCCTCGCTCGCCCTCGCCTTTCGCCGCCGCCCGACCATCCCGGCATCGCTTGCCAGTCACGCGAGCCGAGGGTAGATTCGCTCGCACAATCGATTTGTTCGCGGGTGAGGGGACCGGAAGCCGGTGCAATACCGGCGCGGCCCCGCCACTGTAACGGGCAGGATGCACGTCCGGATTGGCCACTGGTGCGCATTGCATCGGGAAGGCGGACGCAGCAGCCCGGAGCCAGGAGACGACCCTCGCCCGCGCCACAGTGACAGTTTCTCGGGGGAGAGCTGCGTGGCAACGCTTGCCCGGTGTCCAGCCAGCCGCGATCGCGTGCGGCTGTCCGGCGCCGGGTCGAGGGCAGCGGTCACGTCGGGAGGGGTCCGACGCTGGCGCTGCCGGCGTCGTCCGGGCGTTCTCCTTCGGGGAGGACGCCCGTTCGCTTGCCCCGCACGACTCGATCGACCGCACTCGCGCTCTGCCTCATCGCCGTGCCGGCGGCCGCCGGCTGCCGCGACGCCGGCTCGCACGGCTCACCGCCCACCGCGGCTCCCGCGACCCGCTCGGCGACGAGCGACGCGACGCGAGGCGTGCTGCGCGACGACTTCGGCGACTCGGTCATCGTCGCGGCCACGCCGCCCGAGCGGATCGTCTCGCTCGTGCCGGCGACGACGGAGATGCTCTACGCCATTGGCGCCGGCGCCCGCCTCGTCGGGCGTACCCGCTGGGACGACTACCCGCCGGCCGTGCGGCGCGTGCCGGACGTGGGCGACGCGCTCCGGCCGAACGTCGAGGCCGTGCTCGCGCGCCGCCCCGACCTCGTGCTGCTCTACGCCAGCGCCGACGACCGCGACGCGGCCCTCCGGCTGCGTGCCGCGGGTGTGGCGACGCTGAGCCTGCGCATCGATCGCGTCGCCGATTTCCGCCGCGCGCTCGCCGTGCTCGGGTCGGCACTCCACGACTCGGCGCGGGCGGCCGCCGTCGCCGATTCCGTCCTCGGCACGCTGGCGCGAGTGCGGGCGGCGACGGCGGGCGCGAGCCGCGTGTCGGTCGTGTGGCAGGTCGAGATCACGCCGGTCATCGTCATCGGCGGCGGGAGCTTCCTCGACGAGTTGCTTCGTGATGCCGGCGGCCGGAACCTCTATGGCGAGGTCACCGTGCCCGCGCCGCAGGTCTCGCTCGAGGACCTGCTCGACCGGGCGCCCGAGGTCGTGCTGACGAGCCCCGCCGGGGCGCGTGCGATCCGTGTCGATCCCCGCTGGGGCTCCTGGCTCTCGATGCCGGGGCACCGGCTGCTCGTGCCCGACACGGCGGTCGTGGGACTGCCGTCCGTTCGCATGGGAGAGGCGGCGGTCGAGCTGGCGACGCTGCTGCATCCCGAGCTGCGCGGCCGGATCGCGCCCGGCGGCTGAGCGCATGCACACGCGGTTCTGGATTGGCGCGCTCGTCGCGCTCGTCGGCGCGGCGATCCTCGGGATCGCGCTGGGGCCGGTCGGGTTGTCGCCGGCCCAGCTCTGGAGCGCGGTCGCGGGCCACGCCGACCCGGCGATCCGCGGGATCGTCCGCACGGTCCGCGTGCCACGCGTGGCGCTTGCGCTCCTCGTAGGAGCCGGGCTCGGGATGAGCGGGGCGGCGATGCAGGGAACCCTGCGGAACGCGCTCGCCGAGCCCTACCTGCTGGGGGTCTCCGGCGGAGCCGCCGTCGGGGCGGTGATCGCCGTCGCGCTCCACGGCAGCACGGCGGTCGTGGTACCGATCGCGGCCTTCGCCGGCAGCGCGGTGGCCGCCGGACTCGTGCTGGGGACTGCGCGGGTCGCCGGCGCGGGGGTGATGGGCGGCGGTCGCGCGGACGGACGCCTCCTGCTCATGGCTGGCGTCGTCGTCGGGGCGTTCGCCAACGCGGCGATCATGGTGGCCTTTGCGGTTGCCCCGCCCGACACCGTGCGCGGGGCGCTCTGGTGGATGATGGGCTCCGTCGATGCCGGCGACTGGTCGCGGGTCGCGTGGCTCGGGCTCTACGTCGCTGCCGGCGGGGCGGCGCTGCTGCTCTGGGCCCGCGACATCGACGCCCTCGCGCTCGGCGAAGAGGCGGCGGCCGCGCTCGGCGTGGACGTGGAGGGCGCGAGCCGACGCACCTACCTCGGCGCCGCCCTGCTCGCCGCCGCGACCGTTGCGGCGGCCGGGCTCGTCGGTTTCGTCGGGCTCATCGTGCCGCACATCGTGCGGGCGGCCGGGATCCGGCGGCACCGGACGCTCGTGGCCGGGGGCGCGGTCGTGGGCGGCGCGCTCGTCGTCGCCGCGGATGTCATCGCCCGGACGATTCACCCACCCGCGGAGCTGCCGCTCGGAGCGGTGACGGCGCTCGTCGGGGTGCCGTTCTTCCTCATTCAACTGCGGCGGATCGCGGTGAGCGAGTGACGGTGATCGCCTTCAGCGATGTCCGGATCCGGTACCCGCGCGCCGCGCGCGATGCGATCGCCGGGGTGAGCTTCGCCGCCGAGCGAGGAGTCGTGACCGCGGTCACCGGACCGAACGGCAGCGGGAAGAGCACCCTCGTGCGGGCGCTGCTGCGGCGGGTGCCGCTCGCCGGCGGGAGGCTCCTGCTCGATGACGTTCCGCTCTCCACCCTTCCGCCCCGCGCCGTCGCCCGACGCATCGCCGTCGTCCCGCAACGGGAGGACCCGCTGTTCCCGCTCGCGGTCCGGGAGTACATCGCGCTCGGTCGGTTCCCCCACAGCCGCGCATGGCAGGGGGAGAGGCGCGCTGACGCGGCGCAGATCGCGGCCGCGTCCGACCGCGCGGGCGTCCAGGACCTGCTCCGGCGCCACACGGACGAGCTCTCGGGCGGCGAATGGCAACGGGTCCGCATCGCTCGCGCGCTGGCCCAGGGCGGGGAAGCGCTCGTGCTCGATGAGCCGACGACGTTCCTCGACGTCGCGCACGAGATGGCCGTGTTCGAGCTCGTCGCCGAGCTCGCGCGCGAGGGGATGACCGTGCTGCTGATCACCCATCAGCTCAACCTCGTGGCCCGCTTCGCCGCCCGCGTCGTTCTGTTGCACGTGGGGACAGTCGCCGCCGCCGGGACGCCCGCCGAGGTCATGACCGGTCCCATCCTGGAGCGCGTCTACGAGTGGCCGCTCGTGGTCGGGCGGGATCCGGCCGTTGGCGCTCCGATGCTGATCCCCCTCCGCGCTCGGCCGCACCACTCACCGTATCACTCACCTCTTTCCTCCCCGAGGCAATGAACTCCGTTCGTCCTGCTGCCCCATCGATCGACTCCCTGCCGACGATCCGCTCGCGCCGCATCGGGCGCAGCCGACTCTGCCTCGGCGCCCTCCTCGCGGTGGCACTCGGGACCGCCCGCGCGGAACGCCTCGGCGCGCAAGTCGTGGACGATACCGCCTCGCTCCCGCGCGTCGTCGTGACGGCCACGCGGGTGCCGTTCTCGCAGGCGGTGTCGACGACCTCGACGACCGTGATCACCGGCGACGATCTCCGCGCCAGGGGCATCCTCACGGTGGGAGATGCGCTGCGGGACGCGCCCGGGATCGCGCTCGTCCAGACCGGGTCGGTCGGCGGCCTGACGTCGCTCTTCCTCCGGGGCGGCGAGAGCGGGTACACCAAGGTGCTGCTCGACGGGATCCCGCTCAACGAGCCGGGCGGCACGTTCTACTTTCAGAACCTGACCGCGGCGGACATCGACCGGATCGAGATCGTTCGCGGACCGACGAGCGTGCTTTACGGGTCGGACGCGGTCAGCGGCACTGTCCAGATCTTCACCAAGGAGGGAGCGGGCGCCGTCCAGGGCGCGCTCACGGCTCGGGGCGGGAACTACAAGACGGCCGACGGCGCGCTGGATGTGAGCGGGGCCGCGGGCCCCCTGGGCTTCTCCCTCGGTGGGACACGGGAGACGACGGCCGGCGTGCTGCCGTTCAACAACCAGCTCACGAACGGCGAGCTGGCCGGTCGCCTCGACGTGGGCCACGGCTCGCCGTCCTCGGCGTCGCTCGTCGCCCGCTATCACACGGCCGACTATCATTTTCCGACCCTGGGCAGCGGGATCCCCGTCGACCACAACCAGCAACGGCGGGATGAGGGGGCATCGCTCGGGGTGAGCGGCCAGCACGCGATCACCTCGCGGGTCGACGCGCACCTGGCCCTGACGACGACCGCGCAGGACGCCGCCAATATCAACCCGCCCGACGGGCCCGCGGACACAGTCGGCACGTTCTCGACGTTCAATCGCGACGCCTTCCGGCGCGACGCGGCCGACGTGCACCTCGACGCACACGTCGGCGCGGCGGCGGTCGCGACAGTCGGCGGGAGCCTGGAGGGGCAGATCGATCGGACGCGGTCCTTCGACCGGTTCAACTTCCCGGGACCCGGTGGGGCCGCAGGGTCCGACACGGTCGCGCCGGCGGCGTACTTCCGCCGGGTCGGCGCAGCATACGCGCAGGTCGTCGGCAACATCGGCCCGTCGGCGTCGTACACGGCGGGAGCCCGCCTCGACGACAACAGCGCCTTCGGGACTTTTCCGACCTATCGCCTCGGCGTCGGCTACGCGCTCGGGTTCGGCGCGCAGCTCCACGCGAACGTGGGGACCGCGTTCAAGGAGCCGACCGTCGAGCAGAACTTCTCCCGCGTGGCGTTCGACGTCGGGAACCCCTCGCTCCGCCCGGAGCACTCCGTCGGGTGGGAGGTCGGCGTCGCGGAATCACCCTTCGGCCCCGGGCTGACCCTGTCCGCCACGTACTTCAATCAGCGATTCCACGACATCATCGACTACTCGTTCGCCGGATTTCCCGTTCGGGCCCATCCCGGTGATACGACCAACTTCGTCAACATTGCGGGCGCGATCGCCAACGGCATCGAGACGGGCCTCATCGTCGGACCGGTGTCCGGCACCTCGCTCGAGCTGACCTACACGGGCCTCCTGACCCGCGTCACCAACAACGGCGTCGACCAGAGCGGCTACTCGCAGTTCCGGGTCGGGACGCGCCTCATCCGCCGACCGGCCCACGAGGGGAGTGGCACGTTCCGCTCCGCGGTCGGACGGCGCGGGTCTCTGGCCACGACGGTCCGCTACATCGGGGCGCGCGACGACATCAACTTCGGTGCCCTCTCCGGCGGCACGGCCCGCGTGGTGCTCCCCGGCTTCACCACCGTGGACCTCGCTGGGGACTACGTTTTGCTGAGCGGCGGGGCCACCGGCCCGACGCTGAGCCTCACCGCGCGCGTGACGAACCTGCTCGCCCGACGCTACGAGGAGGTGTACTCGTACGCCGCGCCGGGTCGCACGGTGCTGGTGGGCGGACGGCTCGCGATCCATCGCTGATGGCGACGCGGGGACGGGCGGCCGGAGGGCGGCGGCTATCTTACGATCATGGCCTTCCTGGTCACCGATGCGGTCGTGCTCCACGCGCTCGACTACCTGGAAACGTCGCGCATCTATCGACTGCTGACCCGTGAGGCCGGAGTCCAATCCGTGCTCGCGCGCGGGGCGCGGCGGCCCCGCTCGCGATTCGGCTCGGCGGTCGATCTGTTCGCCGAAGGCGAAGCGCAACTCTCGGTGCGCCCCACCCGCGACCTCCAGACTCTGACGGCGTTCGATGTCACGCGCGCGAGGCCGCACCTGGCAGCCTCGCTCGAGCGGTTCACCGGTGCGGCCATGCTCGCCGAGCTTGCCCTCTGCTTCGCACGGGACGATGCCCAGCCACTGCTGTACGACGCGGTGCGCAGCGGACTGGACGCGATCGCGGCCGCCGACGACGCGCCCGGCGCCGCCCGCGAGGCCGCGCTGGCGGGGGCGTGGCACGTGGTCGCGCAGCTCGGCTTTGCGCCGACGGTCGATGTCTGTTGCTCCTGTCGCGCGGTGGTGCCCCTCGCCGACCGGGTGCCGTTCAGCCACCCCGCCGGGGGCGTGCTCTGTGACGTCTGCGCGAGGCTGGAGCGTGCGAGCCGGTCGCTTCCGGCATCGGCCCGGCATGCGCTGGGACACTGGCTTCGTGGCCATCCGGCGCCGGTGCCGGCGGGAGAGCTGGATGCGCGGGCGCACCAGCGGCTGCTCCGCGAGTTTCTGGGCGAGCACCTGACGGAGGGACGAACGACGCGCGCCTTCCAGGTGTGGGAGCGGGGGATGGCATGATCCTCGGCACGGCCGGCCACATCGACCACGGGAAGACCGCCCTGGTCAGAGCGCTGACCGGTGTCGACACCGACCGTCTGCCCGAGGAGCGCCGGCGCGGGATCACGATCGAGCTCGGGTTCGCGCCGCTCACGCTCGCGCTCGATGGAGCCGGGGCGGGGGCGGCGAGCGCCCTGACGATCGGGGTGGTCGACGTGCCGGGTCACGAGGATTTCGTGCGCACCATGCTCGCGGGCGCGAGCGGGATCGATGCCGCGCTGCTCGTCGTGGCGGCCGACGAGGGCGTGATGCCGCAGACGCGGGAGCATCTGGCGATCCTGGAGCTGCTGGGGATCCGGGCCGGCGTGGTTGCGCTGACCAAGGCCGATCTCGTGGACGCCGAATGGCTGGCGCTCGTGCAGGAGGATGTCGAACGCCTGCTGGCCGGCACGGCGCTGGCGGGGTCGCGGCAGATCCCCGTCTCGTCGCCCACGGGGACCGGGCTGGACGCGCTGCGGGCGGCGATCGCCGAGCTGGCGGCGGGCGCCCGGCCGCGGCACGAGGCGGACCTCTTCCGACTGCCGATCGACCGCGCCTTCACGGTCAAAGGCACAGGCACGGTCGTGACCGGCACGGTGTGGACCGGGCGGCTGCGGCGGGACGAGACGGTTCGCATTCTGCCCGGCGGGATCACCGCGCGCGTTCGCAGCTTGCAGTCGCACGGCGCCGCGATCGACGCCGCGGGACCCGGGATCCGCGCCGCGGTGGGATTGAGCGGTGTGGACGTGGCTGCCGTGCCGCGCGGCTCGACCCTGGTGACCCAGGGCAGCTGGGAGCCGACGACGCTGGTGCGCGCCGATGTCGTGCTCCTCCCCGATGCCCCGCCGATCGGGCCGCGGGCGCACGTGCGCTTCCACCTCGGGACCCGGGAGGTCGAGGCCCGGATCATCGCCCGCGGCGGCGTCGTGCGGCCGCCGGTCGGCGCCGCCCTCCCGCTCCAGCGTGCGCCCCGCATGCCCGTGCGGATCGTGCTCCAGGAGCCGATCGTGGCCCGCGGCGGCGACCGATTCGTGCTCCGCACCGGCTCCCCGGCCGCCACGATCGGTGGCGGCGTGGTGACCGACGCGGCGCCCGGGCACCGGCGGGCCAAACCGTGGCCGCAGCCTGGCGGCACGGCAAGCGAGCGACTGGTCCGGCTTACCGCCGATAGTGGGCTGCGCGGCCTGTCCGAGGCGAGTGCCGCCATCCGGGCGGGTCTTCAGCCCGCGCAGATCACCGAGGCGGCGAACGCGGCGGCGGACCGGATCGAGATGCTCGAGGGGGTGCTCTACGACCGTGCGGCGTTGGCGGCGCTCGCGGAGCGCATGACCGAGACCGTGGACCTGCATCATCAGCGTGCGCCGCTCGAGGATGGGCTCTCGATCCAGGCGCTTCGGGCGCTGGCGGGTGGATCGCCGATCGTCGATCGGATGCTCCAGCGCCTCGTGGCCGCTGGCCGGCTCCTCGTCGCGCGCGGCCTCGCGAGCCGGCCGGGGTGGGCGGTTCGACCGTCACCGGTCCAGGAGTCGGCGATGGAGCGGCTGGCCGCCGCCATTCGGTGCGCCGGACGGGAGCCGCCCAGCACCAGCGAGTTGGCGACGAGCGGCATGGTGGGTGTATCGGACCCGGACGAGATCGTGACACTTCTCCGGGTGCTGGAGCGTAGGGGGATTGTGCGGCAGGTGGAACTGGACCGGTACTACAGCATCGAGGCACTCGATGGGCTCAGGACCGCGTTGCGCACCGGGATGTCCCCCGGCCGGGAGTACGGGCCGGCGGAACTTCGTGACCTGCTCGGGGTTTCGCGAAAGTATCTGATTCCGTTGCTGGAGCACTGCGATCGGGTCGGGCTCACCGAGCGCCGCACGGGAGGGCGCGTACGGGCCGACGGACGGCGCGGGACGCGTGGCCCAAAAGGCGCAGAGGAGATTCCCGATGAGGCGGCCTCGAGTCCGAGCCGAGGCGGCGGGGACAGAGTGACCGGTGAGAGTGGAGGCCAGGTCGATGCGTCTACCGGTAGGACACACCCCGACTCGTCTTGACAAGTACCTCCGGGGAGACCTAACGTTGCGCGCCGACCCAATCCCGTCGACCGTCGTCCAGGAGCCGTCTTTCGCCCTTCTCTCGTCAGCTCGGAGTGTGTGCATGAGGTTCCCCACGGGAACCAACACGCCCCGCTCGGGGCGTGCCTGTCGGGCGGGAGGCCAGACGCACCGCAGGTCAGGATTCGGGGCTCGGATCAGGGTGGTCGCGGCGCACGTGGCCGTCGCGGTGGCAGTGGTCGGGGCGGGAGCGGCGTTCGCGCCGTCGCGCGCGGGTGCGCAGACGTCGCAGCCGGGGACGCCACCGAGCGCCGTCAAGCACCAGGAGGGCGCGCTGCTCGCGCCGCTGGGGCAGAACTACCCCAACCCGTTCAGCCCGGCGACTCGCATCCCCTTCACGGTCGGTAATCCGCCGGCCTGCACGGGCGCAGGCCGCCAGTTCCGGGTCAGCCTCAAGATCTACAACCTGCTTGCGCAGCTGGTCGCCGTCCCGGTCATGGCCGACGGCCTGTCGGCGACATCGGTCGGGCAGCCCGTGGAGTCGCTCCAACTCCCCTGCGGGCAGTACATCGCGTACTGGAACGGCACGGCGCTGACCACCAACCGGGACGTTGCCCCGGGCCTCTACCTGTACCGCCTCGAGATCAACGGCAAGCCGGTCGCCGCGCGGAAGATGGTCATCCAGCGCTGACGCGCACCGTTGCGTAGCGCGCACAACCGGCTGCCGTAGTGCAAGTTACGTCTCCGACGTCCGGTAACGCATCAACTCTGTCGTCCTTCGGCGGATTGGTGCGTTTTATGGGGTAGGGCACGCCCTCGCTCGACCGCTCCCGGCGGGCAGTCGTGCCCGGACACACACGCCTGCGGGGAGGCTCTCATGGCAGCGACAGCAACTCCGGTCTCGGTCACAGCGCTCGACGAGAGCAAGCTCAACGATTTTGTCGGGAAGATGGTCGGCGATGTCGGCGCGGCGCTCAGCTCGATCCTCGTCGTCATGGGTGATCGACTCGGCCTCTGGAAGGCCATGGCGGCCAGCGGCCCGCTGACGCCGGCGGAGCTGGCGCGCCTGACCGGCACGGCCGAGCGCTACGTACGCGAATGGCTCAACGCACAGGCGGCCGCCGGGTATGTGACGTACGATCCCGCGAACGAGCGCTACACGCTCCCACCCGAGGGGGCGTTCACGCTCGCGGACGAGACGAGCCCGGCGTTTTTCCCCGGGCTGTTCGAGGTGACGGCCGCCTGCTGGGCCGGGGCGGACCGGATGACCGACAACTTCCGCACCGGGGCCGGCATCGAGTGGGGCGACCAGCATCCCTGCCTGTTCGAAGGGACGGAGCGCTTCTTCCGCTCCGGCTACATCGCCAATCTCACCTCGGCCTGGATCCCGGCGCTCGACGGGGTCGAGCAGAAGCTCCGGTCAGGGGCGCGGGTGGCGGACGTCGGATGCGGCGTCGGCGCGTCGACACTCCTCATGGCGCGCGCGTACCCGGAGTCCGAGTTCTTCGGGTACGACTACCACGACGGCTCGATCGAGCTGGCCCGCCGCCGCGCTCAGTCCGCCGGACTCGCGGACCGGGTGCACTTCGAGGTTGCGAAGGCCACGAGCTATCCCGGGACGGCGTACGATCTGGTCGCGCACTTCGACTGCCTCCACGACATGGAGGATCCCGTCGGGGCGGCCCGGCAGGTCCGGCGCACGCTGGCGCCCGACGGCACGTGGATGATCGTCGAGCCGTTCGCGGGGGACCGGCCAGAGGAGAACCACAATCCCGTGGGCCGCGTCTACTACTCTGCGTCGACGATGCTGTGCATCCCACATTCGCTCTCGCACGACGGGCCCGCGCTCGGCGCGCAGGCCGGCGAGGCCCGGATGCGCGAGGTGGTGGTGCGCGACGGTGGATTCTCCCGGTTCCGCCGCGCGACCGACACGCCGTTCAACATCGTGTACGAAGCGAGGCCCTAGCGCGGCCGCGGCGGCGAGGGCGTGACCCTCGCCGGCCCCGCCGGTCGGGAGAGGGGGAGCCCCGCCGGAGGTGAGCCGGGGCCGGCCTGGGGCCGGTGCTGCGGAGCGACCTGGGTCCCGGGCTGCGTCCCGGGCTGGGGCCCGGGCTGGGGCCCGGGCTGCGGGCCGGCCGCAGGCGGCGAGGACGGGGGACCGGGCGGCGCCACAGCGACGGGTGTGGGCTGCGCAGGCTGGGTGGCCGCCTGCACATGCTTGTCCACGACGCGAAGGATCTCGGCGGCGTGATCGGTGTTGTCGGCGAGGCGACTCGCCGTGCTCTCGAGGCGGGCGGCGGTCACGTGATAGTGCGCGAGGATGGAGTCGCGCACGGAGTCCCGTCCCGCGCTGTCGCGTGTCACCGCCGCGCCGCCGGGCATGACCGCCCGCCGCAGATCGGCGAACACGCGGACGAAGGTGGAGTCGCTGACGACCGGCCCGTGGGCCGCGACGCGGCGCTGGCAGCCGGCGAGCAGCCCCACGACCACGAGCGCGCCCAGGCCGACCCAGACGGTTGACCCGGCGGCGCGCGGGCACTGCCGCGGCTGGCGCCTCGGCGCCTGGCCGGCGGCGCGCCAGGCGGTGCGCCAGGGGGTGCGGGCCATGCAGTATCTTGCGAGAATCATCGAGGACAGGATGGGCCCGTGGTGAATCCAGACCGACTGACGGTAAAATCGGCGGAGGCGCTGAACGCCGCAATCACGCTGGCGCGGCAGAACGGCAATCCGCTCGTCTACGACACGCACCTGCTGATCGCGCTGCTCGAGCAGGACGAGGGGATCGTGGTGCCGATCCTCCAGAAGCTCGGCGTGAGCGTGACCGCGCTCCGCGAGCAGCTCCAGCGGGAGCTCCAGCGCTACCCGAAGCAGAGCGGGGCACAACCGTCCCTCGCCCGCGAGCTGAACGGCGTGTTCGACCGTGCCGAGGAAGAGGCCAAGACGCTGGGGGACGAGTACATCTCGACCGAGCACCTCGTGCTCGCGCTCTCGGAGGCGCGGGGGACCGAGACACGGCGGCTGCTGGAGAGCGCGGGCGCCACGCACCACGCCCTGCTCGACGCGCTCCGCGCCGTGCGAGGATCGCACCGGGTGACGGATCAGACACCCGAGACGCAGTACCAGGCGCTCCAGCGCTTCACGCGTGATCTCACCGACGCGGCGCGGAAGGGAAAGCTCGATCCCGTGATCGGCCGCGACGAGGAGATCCGTCGCGTCATTCAGGTGCTCTCGCGCCGGACCAAGAACAACCCGGTCCTGATCGGCGAGCCGGGCGTCGGGAAGACGGCGATCGCCGAAGGGTTGGCCCAGCGCATCGCCGACGGCGACGTGCCGGAGGGGCTCAAGAACAAGCGGCTGGTGGCGCTCGACCTGGGAGCGCTGATCGCCGGTGCCAAGTACCGGGGCGAGTTCGAGGAGCGGCTCAAGGCGGTGCTCAAGGAGATCACGGACGCGCAGGGGCAGTTCATCGTCTTCATCGACGAGCTGCACACGCTCGTAGGGGCCGGCAAGGCCGAGGGCGCGATGGATGCCGGCAACATGCTCAAGCCGATGCTGGCACGCGGCGAGCTGCGCGTCGTCGGCGCGACGACGCTCGACGAGTACCGGAAGTATGTCGAGAAAGACGCGGCGCTCGAGCGGCGCTTCCAGCCGGTGTACGTCGGCGAGCCCAGCGTCGAGAGCACGATCGCGATCCTCCGTGGGCTCAAGGCACGCTATGAGGCGCATCACGGTGTCCGGATCACCGACGGAGCGATCGTCGCGGCGGCGACGCTCTCCAACCGCTACATCGGCGATCGGTTCCTGCCCGACAAGGCGATCGACCTGATCGACGAGGCGGCGTCGCGACTCCGGATCGAGATCGACTCCCTCCCGCAGGAGATCGACGAGGTCGAGCGCCGCATCGTGCAGCTCGAGATCGAGCGCGAGGCGCTGCGGAAGGAGACCGACGCGGCGTCACGGCAGCGGCTCGAGACACTCGAGCGAGACCTGACCGAGCAACGCGAGCGGGCCGCCGGGATGAAGGCGCAGTGGCAGCGCGAGAAGGAGGCCCTGAGCAAGGTAGGGCGGCTCAAGCAGCAGATCGACGAGACGCGGGTGCAGGCCGAGCAGGCGACCCGGGCCGGCGATCTGGGGCGTGCGGCGGAGATTACCTACGGGGTGATCCCGAAGCTCCAACAGGAGTTGCTGGAGGCGGAGGCCGAGGTCGGGCAGGCGGACGGTGGGCAGCCCCAGTTTCTCCATCAGGAGGTCACGGCCGACGACGTGGCCGAGGTCGTCGCCAAGTGGACCGGGATCCCCGTTTCCCGGCTGTTGGAGGGCGAGCGGCAGCGGCTCACGCGCCTGGACGACGTGTTGTCGTCGCGCGTCATCGGCCAGCGCGAGGCCGTGCGGGCCGTGGCCGACGCCGTGCGTCGTGCGCGGGCCGGGCTCCAGGATCCGGATCGACCGATCGGGTCGTTCATCTTCCTGGGGCCCACGGGCGTGGGGAAGACGGAGACCGCGCGGGCGCTGGCGGAGTTTCTGTTCGACGACGAGAGCGCCATGGTGCGCATCGACATGTCGGAGTACATGGAGAAGCACGCGGTGGCGCGCCTCATCGGGGCGCCGCCGGGATACGTCGGCTACGAGGAGGGCGGGCAGCTCACGGAGGCGATCCGGCGGCGGCCGTATTCCGTCATTCTCTTCGACGAGCTGGAGAAGGCGCACGCCGACGTCTTCAACATCCTGCTTCAGATCCTCGATGATGGCCGGCTGACCGACTCCCAGGGACGGACGGTCGACTTCCGCAACACGGTCATCATCATGACGTCGAACATCGGCAGCCAGTACATCCTCGAGCACAGCCAGGCCGACTGGGCCGAGGTCGAGGCGCAGGTGCTGGCGGCGCTACGCCAGCACTTCCGCCCCGAGTTTCTCAATCGGGTGGACGACATCATCGTCTACCGGCCGCTCAGCGAGGAGCAGATCGAGCGGATCATCGACCTCCAGTTGCGGCGGCTCGAGCGGTTGCTGGCGGAGAAGAAGCTCACGATCGAGCTGACGTCCGACGCGAAGCGCGTGATCGCGGCCGAGGGATACGACCCGGCGTATGGGGCGCGTCCGCTCAAGCGGGCGCTCTTGCGGCTCGTGCAGAACCCGCTTGCGCTGGGCGTGCTGGAGGGGCGCTTCAAGGAGGGCAACCACATCCTCGTGACCGCGACCCCGGCGGGGATGCTCACTTTCGAGGTCGCACCGGCCAGCGCCGCCGCGCCCGGCGCCCGGGAACCGCGGGTCGAGCCGGCCGGTGCGGCTGGAGCGCGGTGAGCGAGCCCGAGGCGCCGCTGACCGCCGGCGCCGTGAGCAGCGATGTCCGGTGGATGACCGCGGCGCTGCTGGTGGCCGAGGAGGCGGCGGTGGCCGGAGAGGTGCCGGTGGCGGCGGTGATCGTGGCCGCCGGCGTGCGGGACGGCGACACCAGTGACCCCCATCGGGGAGGGTCGCTTCTCGCGTCTTCCGGGAACTGCAGCCGTCGCGAGGGCGACGCGACGGCGCACGCCGAGCTGGTCGTGCTCCGCGCCGCTGCGGCGGCGCTTGGCGGTCCCGTGCTCGACGGGTGCACGCTGTACGTGACACTCGAGCCCTGCGCGATGTGTGCCGGCGCGATCGTGCTGGCGCGGGTCGGCCGCGTGGTCTTCGGGGCGTGGGACGACAAGGCGGGGATGGGCGGCTCGGTCGGAGATCTCCTCCGACACCCGCGGTTGAACCATCGGCCCGAGGTGCGCGGCGGGGTACTGGCCGACGAGTGCGGCGCGCTCCTGTCGCGTTTCTTCGCTGCGCGCCGGGCGGCGCGGGCGGAGTTGCCGCTCGAAGCACTCTGATCGGGCGACCATGCGCGCGGCTGGTCTACGGGAAGGCGTCGACGAGCATCTCCTGACTCGCCGGGAGATGCTCCTCGCGGGCGCCGCGGGGGTGCTCTCGCTCTTGCCGGGGGGCTCCGTGCCGGCGTGCGACTTCCCGGTTCGCGATGGCGTCCCGGCCGTCGACTACCACGTCCACATCGGGGACGGGATCTCGGTGGACCAGGCGATCGAGCTGGCGAGGCGACGGGGGCTGAAATTCGGCCTGCTGCAGCACGCCGGCGCGAAGGGGCGCGGCCACGCGGTCAGCGACGACGCGGAGCTCGCCGCCTGGGTCGGGTCGCTGGATGGCAAGCCCGTGTTCAAGGGAATCGAGGCGGAAGATACCGATTGGACATCGGCCTTCTCCAAGCCTGCGCTCGCGAGGCTCGACTACGTCCAGGCCGACGCGCTCGGTGTGCCCGACGCGTCGGGCACGCCGATGGGGATCTGGAAGCCCGACTTTCGCCCCGGCGATCCTCAGGCCTTCATGGACCGGTACCTCGACTATCACGTCCAGCGGATCTCGACCGAGCCGCTCGACATTTTCGTGGTGCCCACCGCGCTGCCTGACGCGTTACGTGCCGACTACGACCGACTCTGGACGGAGCGCCGCATGCGCGCGATCATCGACGCGGCCGTCAAGTTCCGGGTCGCGCTGGAGATCGATTCCCGGTTCCGCGTTCCGAGCATGCGCTTCCTCGAGATGGCGAGGGACGCCGGCGCCACGTTCGCGTTCGGCTCGAACTACCAGACCGCCGAGGGCCTGGGTGACATCAGTTACGGCGTGGAGGCGTACCGGCGGCTCGGGCTGACGTTGCCTCAATTCTTTTGCCCGGCGCCTCGGGGCCGGAAGCCGATCGGGCGCCGGTAACGGCTCCCCCCAGCAGCGGCAGCGGACCGGACGGCGATCCCGACAGGCTCGAGCGCGGAGCGGGCGCCGCAAACGCCGAGCGGGTCGGCGCTGTCTCATCCCCGAAGCCAGGATCTCCGGGCAGGAGCGGTCGGCGTCGCCCGGGATCCGGCCCGAGGGCGCGCTCCATCTCGTTCCGACTCGTTCCCGCTCGCCACCTTCCTCGCAGTCCCGAGGTCCCATCCGTGCGCGAAGACGTGCGATCCGCGTGGCGCCGAGTGCGAGGCACACCGGTGGTGAGTGCGATCGCCGTCCTGACGATGGCGCTCGGGATCGGCGGCGCGACGACGGCCTTCAGCGTTGCCGACGGCGTGTTGTTCCGTCCGCTGCCGTACGCGAATCCCGACCGCCTGGTGATGATCTGGGACCGGTGGACGGGGTGGCCGGCCACCTGGCTGTCCGAGGCCGAGTTTCTCGACTACCGCGAGCGGGTGCGATCTTTGGCCGTCGTCGGCGCCTGGTCGGATGACCAGCGCAACCTCACCGGTGGGGATCAGCCGCAGCGTGTGCACGTCGGCATCGCGACGGCCGGCGTGTTTCAAGCGCTCGGGGTCGCCCCCCTGGCGGGGCGTGTCTATGCGGACGGCGAGGATCATGCCGGCGGGCCGCGCGTCGCCGTGATGAGCGAGCGTCTCTGGCGTGAGCGCTACAATGCGGATCCCGGCGTGATCGGGGCGACGATCATGCTGGATGATAGCGCGACCACCGTGATCGGGATCATGCCGAGCAGCTTCCATCTGCCGCTCGACTTCGCCGGAGACCCGATCGACCTGTGGGTCCCGTTGGCGCTCGGACCTGTCGATCGCACCGCGCGGGGCGGACACTATCTCAATGCCGTCGCGCGCCTCCGCGCTGGCGTCGCGCTTGCCGTAGCCGATCGGGACGTGCAGCGGACGGCCGCGCAGATGCCGGTCGACTATCCGCGTCGTTACCCGCCGAACTTCGGCGCCTTCACTCGCTCGGTGCCAGCCAGGTGCTGGGGGACATCCGGCCGACGGTGCTCGTGGTGACGATGGCTGTCGGGCTCGTGCTGCTCATCGCCTGCACCAACGTCGCCAACCTCCTCCTCGCCCGAGCCCATGGCCGTCAGCGTGAGATCGCGATCCGTGCCTCGCTCGGTGCGGCGGCCCGCCACATTGTGCGGCTTCTGCTGGCCGAGTCGGTTCTCATCGCGGCGATCAGTGGGTGTGTGGGGCTGGCCCTCGCCGTGGTCGGCACACATCTCGTCGCGTCGGCTGTCCCGCGGACCGTCCCGCGCATCTCGGCCGTCGGCGTCGACTGGCGCGTCCTGCTCCTCGGTATCGGCATCACGGGGCTCACGGGGCTCGCCTGCGGTCTCGCGCCGGCACTCCACGCCTTGCGGGTCGACCTGTTGGAGGCGCTCAAAGAAGCCGCGATGGGCGGCATACCGAGCGACCGCAGGGGAGAGCGGACCCGGCGCGGGCTGATCGCGGCGGAAGTTGCGCTTTCGGTCGTGCTGCTGGTCGGCGCGGGACTCCTCTTACGGAGCTTCGCCCGGCTCGAGCGCGTGGACCCCGGGTTCGACCCGCGGTCGGTCCTCACCGCGCGCGTCGCCCTGCCGGCCGCGGGGTACCCGACCAATCCGGCGATCCGGGGTTTCTTCCGCGGTGCCGTCGAGCGGGTGCGCGCCCTGCCCGGCGTGGAGGACGCCGCGATCGTCCGGGTCCTGCCGATGACCGTCGTGATGGGGGACTGGAGCTTCCAGATCGAGGGGCGCGCGGCGGCGGGTGCTGCCGAGGCGGCCGGCGACTGGCAGGTCGTCTCGCCGTCCTACTTTCGCGTGATGCGGATCGCGCTTCGGGCGGGTCGGCTATTGGACGACGACGATGACGACCGCGCGCCCGGTGTGGTGCTCGTGAACGAAGCGCTCGCGAAGCGCGCGTGGCCGGACGGGAGTCCGGTGGGCCAGCGGATTCGGATGGGTGGGGGCGATTCGGAGTGGCGCACGGTCGTCGGTGTGGTGGCCGATGTGCGCCACCGCGGGCTCGATGCCGACCCTCGGCCGGAGCTGTATCTCCCGCACGCGCAATGGACGACCGGCGGATCGGCAGTTCGGGACATGTACATCGTGCTTCGGGCGCAGCACGACCCGATGGGATTGGCGGGCGGCCTCCGGCGGGCGATCCGCTCACTCGATCCGAACCTCCCGGTCGCCAGCCTCCGGACGATGGACGGAGTGTTGAGCGACGCCGTGGCGGCGAGGCGGATCAGCTTCCTGGTGCTGGCGACGATCGCGATGGCCGCGGCGGTGATCGCCGCGGTCGGCCTGTATGGCGTGATCGGCTACGTCGTCGCCCAGCGCACGACGGAGATCGGGGTCCGGCGCGCCCTCGGCGCGAGCACCGGCGCGGTTGTCGGGGTCGTGGCGCGCCAGGTGGCCGGGGCCGTGCTCGCCGGCATTGGTATCGGCCTGCTCGGCGCCCTCGCATTGGCCCGCCTCATGGCCTCGATGCTGTTCGAGGTCCAGCCGACGGATGCGATCACCTTCTGCCTGGTGATCGTGGTGATACTGGTCGTTGCTGTCCTTGCGGCCGTCGCGCCCGCCCGTCGGGCAGCGGCGATCGATCCCCTCACGGCGGTGCGCTCCGTGTAGTTCCGCGGCCTGCGCGGTCACCCTCTGCACGGGGGGCGCTCTCGGGGTTCCAAAGTGCCGCTCGACCTGCGAAACTTCCCTCGGGCCCGGATCGTGACGACCTCGGGCGCCAGCAACGTTGGACGGGTGGCCGAGTGGTTGAAGGCACCGGTCTCGAAAACCGGCATACCGGCAACGGTATCGTGAGTTCGAATCTCACCCCGTCCGTTCCGCACCACCCCGTGCGACGCTGATCCGACCGACGGCGTGCGGATAGCCGACGGTTGGACGAGCAGTCGAACGGGTCACGCCCTCGCGGTCTTCCGGGGCCGGCCGCCCTTTGCGCCGTTCGCTCGGGCGGCCCGTGCCTTGGCCTCGGTCCGCGCCTGTCCACCGAGCTGGCCGCCCACCCGTCCCATCGCCCGCAGGGCGGCTCGCGGCTTCGGCCAGAGCGCGGCCAGGAGCAGCCCGCCGATGTCGTAATCGACGTCGACCGGATCCCAACGGAGCACGAGCCCTCCCGAGCTCACGGTCACTTGCCGGCGGATGTCGTCCGGCACGTTGCGGAGCGCCGAGAGGACCGCGATCGGGATCTCCACGCGCGTACCGGCCTTCAGTGTCACGCCGAGCACGCCGCGCCCGGCGACGTACTCCGCCGCGATCGCACGCGGCTCGCCGGGGTCCGGCTTCCGCCTGAGCGTCGCGCGGACCTGCTCGTCCGCCTCAGCCTCGCTCATGCGTCGTCTCGCCATTGAACCTCCTCCACTCCCGTAACAAGAGCGCCTGCCGCTCCTCGACGATCCGAAGGGCCGCCTTTACTTGCGCGGCTTCAGGTCCGTTGCGTCTCACACCGTCGGCGCGGTCCGCTCGTCGCACAGCCAAATACGCGCAAATCCTCCCGCCTTGTGCACGTGCACGTGCGCCGGTCCGTGCTCCGCCTGCGCCCTGGCCGGCCCCGTCCCCATGAGGTTCACCCGGATCGCGAATCCGTCGACGGTCAGGACAGTCGGCGACATGGGCAAACATACCCAAGGCGTTGGGTTTATGCGAGCGGACCTGCTGAGGGCGCGCGGCCATCTCGGTGTACTCCTGGCAGGAGCCGCCAGGCGGTGCCGCTCGGGGAGAAGGGGCGCCACGTCGCCGTCCGCGCCGCGGCCCAGCGAGGCCGTACGGGCCGCCAATCGCACGAGAGCAGGGGCTTCGCTCGACGCGTGTCATTGGATAGAGTTCCTGTGCGTTGCTACCGATTGGGGACGGGTGGCCGAGTGGTTTAAGGCGCACGCCTGGAAAGCGTGTGGGCCCGAAAGGGTCTCGCGAGTTCGAATCTCGCCCCGTCCGTAAGCCCTTACCTTGCGCCCGCTTGCTGATGCCGTCAGTGAGCGGGCGTGGTGCATACGGTAGAGTTGGTGTCCGTTCGTGGTGTCCGTTGCTACGCCAGAACCGGACGCCGTGGGCGCCCTTCCGCTGCGCGAGCGCACTGGTTGCCGCGCTTCAGGGCGCGTAGACGGCGGGTGAGACACTTCCTCGCCGCCGCAGACAAGGCGCAACGTTCCTGCTTTGGGAGCAGGAGGTCGCCGGTTCAGATCCGGCCGCCCCGACCGGGCCTCGCCCCAGTAGAGAGGAGAAGGGCAGACTGTAGAGAGTCGATCCGGCAACGACCTACGGGTCCGAGCGCCGTGTCTACTTTCTGCTTCCTGGACGTCTACTTCCTCGGGCAACGAAGCCGTGCGTTGCCCGTTTCTCGAGTCGGCGCCGTCATCGTCCTGAGCATCGCCTCGGGTGTCGCCTGCTGGGAGCACGTCAGCAGCGTGGACAGGCCCTGCCAGCCACCGGCTGCCGCGACGGCGGCCACCGACACGTGCGCTCCCGTTCCGCTGCCCACAGGGGCCGGGACGCGTGCCACAGACTGCTATCGAACTTCGGCAACGCTGCCGCTGTCACGCGAAGCTCGCGGGAGCTGCACGCGAAACGTGGACCCCACACCAAATTCACTCTCGACGGTGAGGTCGCCGCCCATGCCCCGGGTAAGGTCCCGGCTGATGGCTAGTCCCAGCCCCGCCCCCTCGGTGGCGCCAGCCGACGCCGACCGCACCTGCACGAACGGGTCGAAGATGCTGTCGAGGCGATCGGCCGGAATCCCGCAGCCGGTGTCGTGCACCTCGATCGTGACGAACGCCGACGCGTCATCACCCGCGGGCTCACATCCATGGAATTCGGGCGCCGAGCACGCCGTGACGGCGATGCGGCCGCCCTGGTCGGTGAACTTCGCGGCGTTGGACAGCAAATTGAGTAGCACCTGTTCGAGCTTCTCACGATCGGCTCGCGTCGCCAGATCGCTGGGGACGACCGAGGATTCCATGCGGAGTCCCTTTGCCAGGAGTTGCGGCTCGATCATGGACCGGACCTCCATGAGGGCGTCCGCGACCGGAACGGTCGTGATGCGATACTCGACGCGCCCAGCCTCGATACGGGCGAGATTGAGGATGTCGTTGATGAGAACCAGCAGGTGCCGTTGCGCGCGGGCGATGCGCCGGAGCGCGTCCTGCTGCGCACCGCCCAGCGGGCCGTGGATCTCCAGCGCCAGCAAGTCGACGTGTCCACCGATGGCGTTTAAAGGGGTTCGCAGCTCGTGACTCATCTTCGCCAGGAACTCCGACTTCGCGCGGTTGGCCGCCTCCGCGACGGCGCGCGCCTCCTCGAGTGCGCGGTTGGTGGCCTGCAGCGCCTCGCTCTGGCTCTGGAGCTCCCGCGCCTGAGCATCGAGTTCCGATGCCTGCGCTTCCAACTCCGCAGCCTGATCCTGAAGCTGGACGTTGGCCGCTTCGAGATTGAGTCGCGCGCTCTCCGCTGCTTGCAACGCCGTCTCGAGTTCGTTACGGGCGTCCGACAGCCGCGCGACGAGTTGCTGCGCACGCGAAGCCTCCCGGGTGGCGAGTGCCGCCTGCGCCGCCGCCGCGTCTTCGGCCCATTCGGCGCGAACCGCGGCTGCCAGGAGCGGGAGCACCAGGCGCATGACCTCGATGTCTTCCGGCGCGGGGCGAGGGACCGTCTCCTCTCCGATGAGCACGCACACCCCCGAATGCTGGACGCCGCCGATCCCCAGCGCTGGCCGGAGCGGCTCGCCTGCGGCCGCCGGGAGTCTGCCTTCCACGGGGGCGTCCGCGTACGCGGCCGCTTCGGCGAACGACTGCCAGGAGCGTCCACTGGGTAGTGTTTGGGGGAACCCGGATGGCGGGATGAACGCGCCCGTCTCGCGGTCCCACACGAAGAGGATGAGGTCCCGTGCCCCCAGTGCGTCGGTGACAGCCCTCACCCATTCTCCTCCCCGCCGCTCACCCGCGGCCAGGCCCCCCAACACTTGTAGGAGCCGCTGCTGGGTCACCCTGAGCTGCCCGCGCTCATTCGGGAATGACACATACCACGGCCGTGCAGTTGTGGAATCCGCCGAACTGGCCCTCGGCGCGGACGATCTGGCCATAACTGTTGAATCCGGCGAACGGCGCCGAGCCTAGCTCTCGGGCGACGGCATCCAGCTCGCCGCCAAACTGCGCACCCAAGCGGAGCCGAGTGGCCACACAGTCGAAGAAGAGCGCCGCCTTCGGACGGCTCCCGGCCCGCTCGAGCTGGCCCACCGCGTCCCGCACGGCGAGGGCGGCGGCGGCCGCCGCCCTGGGCTCCTCGGTGGCCATGATGCGGGCCGTGGCGCCTCTCGGCACGTCAGCGGCGCACTGGACCCCGCCATCCGCGGTGATCCCCAACGGGACCCGCAGCTTGTGCCCGTCGGGCGTCGCGACGCCGATGACGTTGTGCAGGAAGAACGGGAGCGGGTCCGCGCGGTCGAGGACCTGGTTGGTCGCTGTCGCATGCGCCTCGAACACCTCGGCCGCGGGCGACACGTTGAGACTCACGACCCGCATCCCGTCGGAGTCCGTGACGCGGAGCGGCTGACTCGAGGGCACCCACGCGTGCCGAGCGCCGATGCCGAGCGGTTTGTTCGACAGGATCTCCAACGCCACCGCGGCATCGGAGTAGACCTGGTCGTTGCAGAAGACGTAGGTCTCCTGAAACCGTGCATCGTCCCCCGCTCCGCCTCCACAGAACTGGTAGATTCCCATGGTGGCGTGGGTGAGTGCGTCAATCAGGCCTTCAGTGTAGCCGGCGAGCGCATCAGCAAAAATGAGGGCGGTGCGGTACCGGTACTGATGGGTCCGGAGCCCGGCGAACCCATCAGCGATCTGCTGGGCGGCCCGCTCTCGATCTGCGGAGATCCGTTCACCGACCGCGGCCCGGAACTGCATGTCGGGGTTGCGCAACGCCACGGCACAGGTCAGCCCTTCGCCGGCGACATCGTGCGTGAATTCGCCCGCTGACGAACATCCGACGAGCACCCCCGGCTGGGCGCCCGCTCGGAGCGCACCCAGCAACGCCAGGTGATCGTTGCGCGGGGAGGCAAACAGGATCACCGCATCTGGCTTGCCGGGCAGTCCGGCACCGATCGTTTCGGCCAACGCGGTGCCGCCGGCGGCCCCGGTACGGTCGGTGTGCGAGATAACGACGTCGGTCATGCGAAGCGCCTCGAATGGTGAGCGGGAGTCTCCGTGCCGAGCAAGGCGTGCCGTGGCCCCTGCCGCCGGTGACTTTCGGGACACAGGGATCAGCAGCCCCGGTGATACGAGGATGCGCGCGTCCCCGGACGCGCGGCAGGCGTTTGATAACGTAGCAGCCGAGGCGCGAGATCGCGACCAATCGGCACCTCCACCAACAACCCCAACTGGGTCACGTACCATCACCCGGTCCAGGAGCCACGGACACTCTACGGCGCAGGGCGTAGGATATCCACCGTCAGACGCCGATGGCGTGCGATGCAGCTGCTCCGAGCGCGCGACCGTAACAGCCGGAGAGGCCAGGCGCCTTCAGCGTCGTGCACCTCGCGAGCGTCGTACCCTGTGTCGACTCGTCCGGCGCCTGACAGTACACCAGGCTCAGGCGCCGAGTCCCGCCGTCGAATGCCGGGCTGTCCTGGCCTGCTCACCGTGTCGCGGTCGCCGCTCCCGCGAGTAGCATTCCCTCGAGCACCTGCCGTGGCGCACACCTGGAGGACGCGTGCTCGCGAGCGGTGACGTCACACGTCTCGACGGCTCGCCGAGCGAGGGAGTCCGATCGAGATCGGAGGTGGCACCCGACGTACGACGCGACCCCGGACGGGCGGCCGGGAGCCCAACGTCTAGCTCTCGACGCTTGGCCGGCGGCCAACGAGCGTGGCCACCGCTGCCAGCAGCTCACTCGTGTCGACGGGTTTCGCCAGGTGCAGATGAAAGCCGGCAAGGAGAACTCGCCGCCGGTCCTCGGGTCGCGCGAATGCCGTCAACGCGATGACCGGGATACGTGCGCCACGCCCATCAGGAAGGGCCTTGATCCGCCGAACGAGGGAGAAGCCGTCTTCCCCCGGCATTCCGATGTCACTCAATACGATGTCAGGAATGTCCGTCTGGAGAACCTGAAGCGCATCCGCGACGGAGCCGGCGCCGATGATCCGCGCTCCAGTCCCCTGAAAGACGCGCTCGACCAGCATCACGACGTCGGGATCGTCGTCGACCACCAAGATGCAGACGTTCGTCAAATCAACAGCCGCCCGCGACCACGGATGCCGCTCATCCTCCGAATACCGCGTGCCCTCATCCTGTGCCAGCGCAATCGGCAAAGACACCGTGAACGTGGCTCCCTCGTGCGGCCCGTTACTGTACGCCGTCACGGTTCCCCCGTGCAGCTCTACCAAGTTCTTGACGATCGCGAGGCCGATTCCGAGGCCGCCATGCGCGCGAGTCGTGGATGACTCTGCCTGCCGAAAGCGGTCGAAGACATGCGGCAGGAAGTCCGCGTGGATCCCGATGCCCGTATCGGTGACCCGAATCTCAACATGAGAGTTCACGCGTTCAAGCAGGACCTGCACGCGGCCGCCCTTCGGGGTGAACTTGACGGCGTTGGACACGAGATTCCACACCACCTGCTGGAGTCGTGTCGCGTCCCCAGGTACGGGTCCGGCCGATGCATCGAGGATAGCCTGGAGTCGGATCTGCTTCGCCTCGGCGGCCGCGCGAGCCGTCTCCAAAGCAGCCTCGATGGCGGTCGCAATATTCACCCGCTGCACATCGAGACGCATTTTCCCGGACACAATCCGGCTGAGATCGAGCAGATCGTCCACCAGCCGCGTTTGGACGCGTACGTTGCGCTCAATGGCAAGCGCTGCCTGGTGGAGCTCTCGGGCTGGTATGTCCGGCATGCGCATTAGCTGCGACCATCCGAGCATCGCATTCAGCGGAGTCCGAAGCTCATGCGAGAGCGTGGCGAGAAACTCGTCCTTGGCCCGGTTGGCACGGTCGGCCGATTGACGGGCCGCACGCTCACTCGCCATGAGCTGATCCCGCTCCCGCTCGGCCTGTTTCCGCTCCGTGATGTCGCGTGCGATCTTCGACGCACCGATCACTCGACCATCAGCATTCCTGATCGGAGAAATCGTCAGCGACACGTCGACTGCTCGCCCGCCTTTGGCCACCCGGACGGTGTCGAAGTGGTCGACGCGCTCTCCCCGGCGCAGCGCGGCCAGGATCCTTGCCTCTTCCGGCCACCGCTCCGGCGGGATGATCGTTAGGATCGACTGCCCGATGATCTCGTCCGGCGCGTACCCGAATATGCGTTCGGCCGCCCGGTTCCAGCTCGTGATCACGCCGTCCAAGTTCTTGCCGACGATCGCATCGTCCGACGACTCGACGATCGCGGCCAGGCGAGCGTGCGTTTCCTGGGCGCGCGCACGCTCGATCATCTCTTGCCTGAGCGCCGCAATGGTGTCGTTAAGTGCCGAAAAGGTGCCGACCGTATCGCGCTTCGGGCGTCCGCGCAGAAACACGACGCCGGGCGTTGTCTCGGCGCGCGGACGGAGAATGGCACCGTCGAATCGGAGCTCGACACGCTCTTCCGCACGCCGCCACGTGAATGCACCAGGAATCGCGTCCCGAGTGCGAGCGCACAGTGCGAGGAATCGAGCGATCTTCGGCGGTGGGTCGGCCAAGTGAGCCGACAGTTGGCTGCCGACCAGGTCGGATCCCGAGCCGCCGCTTACGGCCGCAGCTGCCCGATTTGCCGCCACGATCCGGCCGTCCGCGGTCACAAACAGCCCGACCTCCGGCAGCAGGTCGAGAAGCTCGGTGTCAGCAGCCATCGTGTCAATCAACTCTTCACGTACTCTCGCCCCTGTGCCGCGTCGCTCTCCGCGTTTGGTCTGATGTACACGACTACTCGACACTCGCGATCACCCTGGGCGATCGTGCGTTGGAGTTCAACCTTGGCGTATCCGAGATTCTGGGCCGCGATCGACCCAAACACGTTCGACGTCATCATGCACATGGAAGGCCGGCCGACCACCTTCTCGGCAAAGGGGCAGGCGCTGTTCCCCAGAACGATCTTGTCGTCGGTCTCCTCGACGATGTAGAAAGCTCCCTGGATCCGGCGTTTGAGGTCAACGAGAACGTCCGCCACCTGCTCGCGTGACAGCTGCTCGACACGAAGCGCCGCCTTGTAGTCGGCGTTGATTTCATCGCCGATGTTCTGACCCACGACGCTGACGAACCCAGCCGCTTCTTTGAGCCCGACAACCTCTTCGAGCGTGCCCGCCAAATGGCGAATCAGGTTTCGCAAAAAGACGTCCCGGTTCAACGGGACGTCGATCACCGCAAGATTGGAACGACCGCCGAAAGCCGCCAAGGAAGCTCCGAAGTCGACGTGGCACTTCAGCGGATGATACAAACCGCTCGCCGGCGCGGTACAGCCGCTTTACTGCCGGGCAAGCTGAGCAGCAAACACCGTGCCCGAGCGCTGTGATGGTGACCCCTGTGCGCTGCCGGCACCGTCGACGCCCAGGTGCGCCAGTGCCGCGAGTCACGTCGGAACGCCCGTGGCGAGGTCAGCACCGCCGGCATGAACCACGCGTCAAGGCCGGGACGTGAGCGCCGCGACGGGCGCCGCATAGAGCGCGGACTCCGGCAGAATCGGACTGACCGTGACACGCGCCCCGCTCCAGTGCACTTTGTAGCTCTCCCGAACCGGAGCGATCTCGTGCGCACCATCACCGCGGCCCTTCTCGCGGCCGCCGTCCTGCCGACCCTCGCCGCGGCGCAGCATGCGGCCCCCATCGCCGACGCGTTCCGCCGGCACGCCACCCGCATGGGGCGAAACCTCATCGCCGCCGCGGAGGCGATGCCGGCGGACAAGTACGGGTACAAGCCCACGCCGGCGCAGATGACGTTCGGCGAGGTCGTGCTACACGTCGCACAGGACAACGACGAGGCCTGCCCACCAATCGCCGACATGAAGGCGCCGGCCCGCGCCAAGCTCGCCGCGACCGATGACAAGGCCAGGCTCGTCGCCCGGATGCGCGAGAGCTTTGCGTTCTGCGACCAGGCCCTAGCCCATCTCGACGATTCCAACATCGGCGGATCCGTGTCGGCGTTCGGGGAGAAATGGACGCGGGCCGCGCTCATGTTCGAGCGGGCGGACGACTGGGCCGACCACTACAGCCAGTTCGCGATCTACCTCCGACTGAATGGCCTGCTCCCGCCCACGGCGCGGCAGGGGAGCTAGGCGGCGGCAGGGGAGCCGGGCGACCGTGCCGCCGGTTGCACGGTCGACGGACGGCTCGGCTGCTCATGGACGATGAGCGCCACCCGCACCTACCCGTGACCGACCGCTCGGCCCCCTAGCGCGCCCGCCAGTCGAACGACCCCGCCCACGCGTCGGCGGCGCGGAGCACCGTCGCCTCCTCGAAGCGGCGGCCGACGAGCATCATCCCGACCGGCAGGCCATCGACCAGGCCGCACGGGATCGTGAACGCCGGGTGACCCGACACGTCGAACGGACAGGTGTTCTGCTGCATGTTGAGCGCGGCATCGACGTACACCTCCCGCGGAGCGTCGGCCGGCGGGATCCGGGTCGCCGGGAAGGGGATCGTCGGCATGGCGAGCACATCGCACTCCGTGAGCGCCGCGTCGTACGCCCGACGCAGCGGGACACGGAGGTTCTGCGCCCGGGCGTGATAGCGATTGTGATGGCGGCGGTGCATGTGCTCGCCGAGAAAGAGCACGAGCTTCACCGTCTCGGAGACCTCGTCGGGCCGCGTTCGCCAGCCACGGGCGAACGCCGCCTGAAGTGACGTCGGATAGTACCCGGCCCAGTTGTTCCCGAGCGCGAACCCCTTGAGCATCATCTCGGCCGCACCCTCGAGGATCACCCCCGTCCAGATGTGCGGCGCGTCGAGGTGCATGGGCACCGACACCTCCGAGACCGGTGCGCCGAGCGATCGGAACGCGTCGATCGCGCCACGCACCACGCGATCCGTCACCGGTGAGCGCGGATCCTCGGTCGCATGCCCGAAGCCCTCGCGTAGCACGCCGATGCGAAGCCCGTCGGCGCCGCCGCCGAGCGCGCCCATGTAGTCGCCGACCACGGCGGTCGACGTCCGGGGATCGTGCTCGTCGGGTCCGGCAATCGCCGTGAGGAGGCGCGCCACGTTTTCCACGCTGTCGCAGATCGGACCGCAATGGTCGACCGAGTAGGCGATCGGCATGCCGCCGGTCATCGGGACCAGCCCCCAGGTCGGCTTGAGGCCGTACACCCCGCACCAGGCCGACGGCGTGCGGATCGAGCCGCCCTGGTCGCCGCCCAGCGCCATCTCCACCTCGCCGGCGGCGACCAGCGCCGCGCTCCCACCCGACGATCCGCCGGCGCTGTACGCCGGGTCGTGCGGATTCCGGATCGGCCCCGTCGCGCACGTGTGGCTGCCGGCCGAGAAGCACAGATCTTCACACGCCGCCTTGCCGGCCACCACGGCGCCGGCGTCGAGCACGCGGGTCACCACCGTCGCATCGACGTCGGGCACGTACCCCTCGAGCCAGCGGGAGCCGTTCATCATCGGCACGCCGGCCACGCAGATGTTGTCCTTCACGGCCACCCGCCGGCCCGCCAACACCCCGGCCGGCGCCCCGCGGATCTCGGTCTTCCAGTACCACGCGTTGAGCGGATTCTCCTGCGCGCTCGGGCGGTGGCCCGCCTCGCGGGCGTACCGGACCGGCAGCGTCGGCTCCGGGAGCTCATCGAGGCGGTTGTACGACGCGACCGCTCCGCGCATGATCCCCTGGAAGGATGCGGCCGCAGCCGGGGACAGCGTCATGCCGAAGGAGCGGGCGATCTCCATCAGCTCGCGCTCGGTCGGCGGCTGCACGCCGATCCCGACAGCAGCGGGATCGGCGGCCCCAAGGTGCGCGTCCGTCTCAGGCCGTTGCGATGTGCTGGGCATTGGTTCGGTCCAGTTCTCGGGTCGATATCTCGCGCATCACGAACTTCTGGATCTTCCCGGTCACGGTCATCGGAAAGGCGTCGACCACCTTGAGGAATCGGGGGATCTTGTAGTCGGCGATCCGGCCCTTGCAGAAGCGCTGGAGATCCTCGAGCGACAGCCGGGCCCCGGGCCTGAGCTTCACCCAGGCGACGACCTCCTCGCCGTACCTGGCGTCGGGGACGCCGATCACCTGCGCCTCGGTGATCGCCGGACACGAGTAGAGGAAATCCTCCACCTCGCGCGGATAGATGTTCTCGCCGCCACGGATGATCACGTCCTTCGCCCGTCCGGTGATCCTGAAGTAGCCCCGCTCGTCGAGCGCAGCGAGATCACCGGTGTGGAGCCAGCCATCCGCGTCGATCGCCGCGCGGGTGGCCTCGGGATTCCGGTAGTATCCTTTCATCACGAGATACCCGCGGGTGCACAGCTCCCCGGCGGTGCCGATCGGGACGATCTCGCCCGTCTCGGGGTCGATGATCCTGGCCTCGGTGTGGGGCAGCGCCCGGCCGACCGTCGCGACCCGCACGTCGATCGGGTCATCGGTGGTCGTGAGCGTGATCACCGGCGAGGCTTCCGTGAGCCCGTAAGCGATCGTGAGCTGGCGGCAGTGCATCTCCGACACGACCCGCCGCATGATCTCGATCGGACACGGCGCGCCGGACATGATCCCCGTCCGCAGGGATCGCAGATCGAACTCGCCGAAGCGCGGGTGATTCAGCTCCGCGATGAACATCGTCGGGACGCCGTGCACGGCCGTACACCGCTCATCCTGGATGGCCCGCAGCGTCGACTCGGCGTCGAAGTGGGGAGCCGGGACGACCATCGTCGCCGCGGCCGCGACACAGGCCATGTTGGCCAGCACCATCCCGAAGCAGTGATAGAACGGGACCGGGATGCACAGTCGGTCTCGCCATGTGAACCGCAGTGCGTCGGCGATCAACAGCCCGTTGTTGACGATGTTGTGGTGCGAGAGCATCGCACCCTTCGGGAAGCCGGTCGTGCCCGAGGTGTATTGGATGTTGATCGGGTCGTCGGGCGTGAGCGTACGCTCCCGCGCCCGGAGCGCCCCGACCGGCACGGCGCGCCCCGCGGCCAGGAGATCGCCCCAGGACATCATCCCCCTCGGGGCCGGCTCGCCGACGAAGACCGCCCGGGTGAGGTGCGGGAGCGTGTCCGATCGGAGCTGCCCCGGCGCGCACGTCTCGAGCGCGGGGCAGATCTCGCGCAGGATGGCCGGATAGTCGGCGTCGCGGAACCCGTCGATGAGAAGGAGCGTCTGACACTCCGACTGCCGCAGGACGTACTCGAGCTCCCGCGCGCGATTGAGCGGATTGATGCTGACCAGGATCGCTCCGACCTTTGCGGTCGCGAATTGCGTGATCACCCACTCGGCGGAGTTCGTCGACCAGATGCCGACCCGATCGCCCGCAGCGACACCAAGACCGAGCAGACCGCGCGCCGCCAGCTCGACGGCCTCGCGGAGTGCGCCATAGGAGTACCGCCGCCCCTGGTGGCAGACGATGAGACCGTCGTGGTCGGGGTCCCGCGCCGCGGCCTCGTCGAGGAGCTGCCCGATGGTCACGTCCCGCAACGGCGGAGTCGTCCCGCCGTGAGTGAGGCTCAGCCGCTCATGGGCGCCAGCGGTACCCGTCACCGATGCTCTCCGGGACATGGGAAAGGGCCCTCGCGCCCGTCGACCCGTGGGGCAGGGCGCCCGAATCCGGCTCGAAGCTACACGCCAGACCGGCCGGTGACAGGAGGTCCACGCCGGCCCCCCGGACGCGGCACCGCGATCCGGGGCGGGTAGATCGGGGTCGGCCCGGGGGCGCACCCGTCAGCGTGGCGGGCCCGAGTTGCGCCGGGCGACGGCCTGCCTTATCCTTGTAGCAAGCGAGACACGCACAGCGCGTGGACAAGTTCCGAACGTACGGGGGCCTGCCCGAATTGCGAGCAGGCCCCTCGCGTTCTGTCGCGAGAGACCCGCGGTCGTCGCGGGATGCCCATCGTGAGGGCCTCGATCACGAGCCTGTTGTGTCGGTCGGTACGGCATCTCCGGACTCCCAACACAGCACATAACCAACAGGAGTAGTACGATGCGTACCACCGGAACGGTGAAGTGGTTCAACGACTCGAAGGGATTCGGCTTCATCACGCCCGAGAACGGACAGAAGGATTGCTTCGTTCATCACTCCGCCATCCAGGGCGGCGGGTACAAGTCGCTCGCCGAGGGCGAGCGCGTGGAGTTCGACGTCGTCCAGGGCCAGAAGGGCCCGGCGGCCGAGAACGTGACGAAGCTCGGCAAGTAAGCAAGTAACCCGCGGCCCGCGCCCGCCTGGCGGGCGCCGGGCAGCGATCGCAGTGGGCTGAACGTGGCGGTCCCGGTCAGTCGCATCGGGCCGCCACGAGCGCGACCGTCGATTCGGCTCGGTCAGCGCGGCCCGGTCGGCCGCCGGGTCTCACGCGCCGACTCGGCGCAGGGAATTGCCAGACAATCAGTCGGAGGCATCATGGACGCTTCGTTCAGCTTCGAAGATGCCGGGCGGCACTTCGCATGCCGCATCGAGCAGGCCCGCTCGCGCGACGTGGCCGCGTGGTGGTGGTTCACCGTGTCGACCGACACGCACCGCTACGCCCCATTTCACACCGATCCGCGGGATACGGAGGATTCGGTCCGGTCGCGCGTGGTCGCCTACTATGACGAGCTGTTGATGCGGCGCGCGGCGCCGCGCCAGCCGTGGGGCCGCGGCGAGCGGTCGGCCGTGACCCCAACACCCGCGCCAAGCGCCGACGCCGGCCGGCCAGCCGACGCCGGCCGGCCAGCCGACGCCTCGCCCTCGACGCCCGCACAGTCCTCGACGTCCGCGTAGTCCTCGACGTCCGCGTAGTCCTCGGTGCCGGCTGACGGCCCGACATTGGGCCGTGGACGGTGGTGCGGTCGCCCGCTATCGTATGGCGGGCGCGGGCACCCCGGCGTGACCGACCGACACCTCCTTCGCCCCGCGAGGCGATGACGGACACATTGCGCGAGCAGCTCCAGACCAGTCTGGGGGCCGCCTACACTCTGGGGCGGGAGCTCGGCGGGGGCGGCATGAGCCGCGTGTTCGTCGCCGAGGATCGTGCACTGGGCCGCACGGTCGTCGTCAAGGTACTCTCCCCCGAGCTCATGGCCGGCGTGAACGTCGACCGGTTCCGCCGGGAGATCCGGCTCGCCGCCCGGCTCCAGCACCCGCACATCGTGCCCGTGCTCCAGTCGGGAGAGACCGACGGGCTCCCCTACTTCACGATGCCCTTCGTGGAAGGGCAATCGCTGCGGAGTCGCCTCGCTCAGAGCGGCGCCCTCCCGATCGGCGAGGCGGTGTCGATCCTGCGCGACGTGGCGAAAGCCCTCGAGTTTGCGCATGCCCGGGAGGTCGTGCACCGTGACATCAAGCCGGACAACGTGCTCCTCGCCGGGAACGCCGCCGTGGTTACCGATTTCGGGATCGGCAAGGCGCTTTCGGCATCCAAGACGCCAGCGCCCGGCGGGACGCTGACACAGGCCGGAACGTCGCTCGGGACACCGGCGTACATGGCGCCCGAGCAGGCTGCGGCCGACCCGGCCACCGACCACCGGGCGGACGTCTACGCGTTCGGGATTCTGGGCTACGAGCTCCTGGCCGGGCGGCCGCCTTTCGCCGGACGCTCGCCACAGAAGCTCCTCGCCGCTCAGCTGGGGGAACGCCCGGCGCCGATCGAGAGCGTGCGTCCCGACGTGCCGCCGGTGCTCGCCGCGCTCGTCATGCGCTGTCTCGAGAAAAACGCCGACGACCGGCCCCAGACCGCGGCCGCCCTCGTCCAGGCGCTCGACACGGTCTCTACGAGCGGTGCGAGCCGGCCGGCGCCGGCCCTCCTGCTCGGCGGCCGCGCGGCGCTCCGCAACGCGCTCGTCCTCTGGGCGGGTGCATTCCTGATCGTGGGTCTGGCTGCGCGGATCGCGACGACCGAGATCGGGCTGCCGGAGTGGGTATTCCCCGGAGCGGTCATCGTGATGCTGCTCGGGCTGCCCGTCATCCTGTTCACCGGCTACGTGCAGCAGACGCTTCATCGCTCGCTCACGAGAACACCGTCGCTCACGCCGGGCGGGACCCGAGCGCCCCCATCGACGATCGCCACCCTCGCCCTCAAGGCGAGCCCGCACGTGAGCTGGCGACGCGCGGCGATCGGCGGTGTGGCTGCACTCGGCCTGCTCGTGCTCCTCATCACGGCCTATATGGTCAGTTGGGCGACGGGTATCGGCCCCGTCGGGTCGCTGCTGGGAGCCGGGAAGATCCACGCCCGCGACCGACTCATCATCACGGATTTCCGTGGACCGGGGAGTGACTCGGCGCTCGCCGGCGCAGCGAGCGAGGCCGTGCGCACGGATCTCAGCGAATCGCCAGTCATCACCCTGCTCACCCCGGCCGATGTCGCGGGCGCGCTGCGGCTGATGCAACGTCCGCCGACGACGCGCATCGACGTGCCCACGGCGGCTGATCTCGCGGCGCGCGAGGGCGCCAAAGGGATCGTCGACGGCACGATCACGTCGCTGAGCCCGGGCTATCTTCTCACCCTGCGGCTGCTATCGACCTCGGGGGCGGAGCTCGCCTCCTTCCACGATGGGGCCGATGGGCCGAGCCAGTTGCTGCCGACACTGGACCGGCTGGCGCGGCGGCTCCGGGCGAAGATCGGCGAATCGCTCAAGAGCGTGCACGCCGACCCACCCCTGGAGCAGGTCACGACGTCGTCATTGGCGGCGCTCCGGAAGTACCAGGAGGGCGTGAGGCAGGCGGACGTCGTGGGCAGCATCGACGGGGCGGTCCGCAACTTACGAGAGGCAGTGGCGCTCGACACGACGTTCGCCATGGCCTACCGCAAGCTCGGCATCACGATGGGCAACGTCCGGATGTCCCAGGCGAGCGTCGATAGCGCGATGACGCAAGCCTATCGATACCGCGCCCGGCTCACCGTGCGAGAGCGATACCTCGCCGAGGCGGCCTACTTCGCAGGGGGGCCGGGGCGCGATCGGGAGAAGGCGGTCGCGGCGTATCGAGCTCTGCTTGCACTCGACCCCCAGGACTTCGTCGCCGTCAACAACCTGGGCGACATCGCCCTCCAACGCCGCGAGTACGCGGCAGCGGACACGCTGTTCCGCCGGGCCCGGAAGAGCAGGGGCGGTGGGTCCCTCGAGCTCGGCAACATCATCGAAGTCGAGATGGACGACGGGGACACCGCCGCCGCCCGCCGTGACCTCGCCGTGCTCCGGGACCAGTATCCGAGCGCGTTGCAGGGTCCGGGCTTTCAGTTCACGCTCCTCTACGTGGAAAACCGAGTGAGTGCGATGGACTCGGCGGTGATCCGGGAGCGCACAAATCCAAGCCCCGAGTGGCGCGTGGTCGCCTGGTTGAACCAGGCAGTCCTCGCCGTCCTGCGCGGGCAGCCGTCCGCATGGGCGCGCGCCGTCACGGAGGCCCGTCGAACTGACGCGCTCCGAGGCCTTCCGCCTCCGCCCCTCGAGGACTCGGTGACCGCCGCCGCGCTCGACGTCACGCTGCGCGCGCAGCCGGCGCGCGGGGTTGCTCGACTCGACTCCCTCCTGGTTCGAGTGCCCCTGCGGTCGCTGCCGGTGCTCGACCGCCCGTACTTCCGCGTTGCCGAGCTGTACGCGCTGGCAGGGCGTCCCGACCGGGCGCACGCGATCCTGACGCAATACACGGCCGACGTCAGGGACACCACGATGCTCCGGTACAACGGCCCGGAGATGCACACGGCCCTCGGCGAGATCGCGCTGGCCGAGCATCGGCCGCAGGATGCGTTGCGCGAGTTCGCGCACGCCGACACCGCATCGGACGGCTATCCCGTGTCGTGCGCGATCTGCTTCCCGCTCGATGCCGGCCGCGCCTACGACGAGGCCGGCAACCGCGATTCGGCGATCGCTCTCCTCGCGCGCTACGAGGCCCTGTCCGCACGTCGGGAGCCCACCTTCGCCTTCGGTGACGACCCGGTCTTCCGGCCGCTCGTCTACAAGCGCTTGGGCGAGCTGTACGAGATGAGAGGCGATGTCGCGCACGCCACCGCCAGCTACCGGCAGTTCATCGCGTTCTGGAAGGACGCCGACCCCGACCTCCAGCCCGTCGTCGCCGACGTGCGGCGCCGGCTCGCCAAGCTGAGCGGCGAGCCGACACGGATCGTGCCGGCCGCACAGGGCTCGACGAAGGGCTGACGTCGCGCTGCGCCGCGACCTGCACGGCGGCGAACGCCGCGGGTTGCCGAGCGAGGCCGATCGGGCCATGTTGGTGCGATGCGAACCCCGATCGGACCCTCGCGGGCCGTCGCGCGCGCGACGGCCCGCGCGCCCTTCATCGCCAGCGCGTTGGCCATCGCCATCGCCTCGGTCGCCACGCCCCGGACGCTCCGCGCCCAGGCCAGCACCAGCCCGGCAGCCACCGACACCACACCGCCGCCCGCGGCGGCGCCCGCCGATGTGTCGTCGCTCGACGCCATCCTCAGGGCGCTGTACGACGTCATCTCCGGGCCCGCGGGCCAGCCGCGGAACTGGCAGCGGTTCCGGAGCCTGTTCATTCCCGGCGCCCGCCTCATTCCGACGCGATTCGACTCGACGACCGGTCGGCCCCGCACGATCGTGCTCACGCCCGACGAGTACGCCACCCGCGCCGCCGGACGGCTCCAGCAGCAGGCCTTCTACGAGAACGAGATCGGACGCACGGTCGACACGTTCGGGGCGGTCACACAGGTCTTCAGCGCCTACGCATCGCGCCGGGAGCCAGGGGGCCAGCCCTTCGCACGCGGCATCAACAGCATCCAGCTCTTCAACGACGGGAATCGCTGGTACGTCGTGACGATCTTCTGGCAGGCCGAGCGTCCGGGGCTCACGGTGCCCGGGAAATACCTGACGAATCACTAGGAGAACGGCTGTGCGTGTCTCTCGAGGACTGGGTGCGCTCACCCTGCTGATCGGGGCCGTGGCCGACGGGCGCGCCGCACGGGCCCAGCCCGCGGCGGCGCTCTCCGACAAGACGCGGGCGTTCGTGTCGGTCGCCGAGCCCACGGTCGTGCTCACCAACGCGACCGTGATCGACGGGACGGGCGCGGCTCCCAGCACCGGGCAGTCGATCGTGATCCGCGATGGCAAGATCGCGACTGTCGGCCCGGCGGCCGCCGTACAGGCGCCCGCAGGCGCGCGGGTCATCGACGTGACGGGACAGACGGTGATCCCGGGCATCGTCGGGATGCACGATCACCTTTTCTATACCGCGGCCGGCGGCCGGCGCACGCTCGTCTGGTTCACGGGCCCGCGCCTCTACCTCGCCTCCGGGGTCACGACGATCCGCACGACGGGGGCGATGGCGCCCTATGCGGACATCAACACCAAACAGGGGATCGATGAGGGGCAGGCGCCCGGGCCCCACATCGTGATCACCTCGCCGTACATCACGGGCCCGGGGGAAGGCGGGGGCGCGCTGACGGTCCGCGAGCGGCTCTCCTCCCCCGAGCAGGCGCGCCGCTTCGTCGACTACTGGGCGGGCGAAGGGGCGACGTGGATCAAGGCCTACACCGACGTGCGGCGCGCCGAGCTCAAGGCGGTGATCGACGAGGCCCACCGGCGCGGGATCAAGGTCACCGGCCATCTCTGCTCGGTATCCTACAGCGAGGCCGTCGACCTCGGGATCGACAATCTCGAGCACGGGTTCATGACGGCGACCGACTTCGACCCGCAGAAGCAGCCGGACACCTGCCCGGCGGGAAGCATGGTCCGCGTCGCATCCTCCGATCCGGCCGGCACGACGGGACGCGACGTGATCAGGAAGATGGTGTCGCACCACGTGCCGATGACGTCGACGCTGTCGGTGATGGAGCCGCTCTTTCCCAACCGGCCGGTCACCGACCAGCGGACCCTCGACGCGATGGCGCCCGAGGTGCGTCAGGCGTACCTCGCGATGCGCGCACACATCGATTCGGGCGCGGCCGCGAACTGGGCGTTCACGCCCGACATGCTCCGGAACGCGATGCGCTTCGAGCGGGAGTTCGTCGAGGCGGGGGGACTCCTGGCCGTCGGCGTCGACCCGACCGGGATCGGGGGCGCGCTCCCCGGCTACGGCGACCAGCGCAACTACGAGTTGCTGGTCGAGGCCGGGTTCAGCCCAGCGCAGGTCGTGCAATGCATGACGGCCAACGGCGCACGAATCCTGGGCGCCTACGACAAGTTCGGCTCGATCGAGGCCGGCAAGGCGGCGGACCTCGTCGTGCTGAACGGGAACCTCCTGGCCGATCCGTCGGTCATCCGGAGGGTCACGACCGTCTTCAAGGACGGCGTCGGCTATGACTCGCCGAAGCTCATCGCGACGGTCGCCGGGCGGGTCGGGATCGACTGAGTCGGCCGAGCCGGTGACAGAGACGATCGAGCCGGCCGCCGGGGCCCCGGCGGCGGAACCGCGCGCAACGACGCGGACGACTCGCGCCGCCCATCGGCGGCCCCCGCGGGCGATCACCGTGCCGGTCCTGGCGGCGCTGGCCCTCGCCCCACTCGGGGGGCATCGGACAGACCTCCGGCGGTCACGGCCTCAGCCGCCGCGGGCGGCCGCGAGGCGCGCGCTCCCGGCGCCGCGGGTCCGACATGTCTTCCTCGTGGTGCTCGAGAACGAGTCCTTCGACCGCACGTTCGGTCCGACATCACCGGCGCCCTACCTGGCCCGCACCCTGACGGCGCAGGGGGCGCTACTCCGACAGTATTACGGCATCGGGCACGCCAGTCTCGACAACTACATCGCGCTCGTGAGCGGACAGGCGCCCAACGAGGCAACGCAGGCCGACTGCCGCACGTACGCGGAGTTCCGGCCGGCGCGCCCGGGGCTGGATGCCGATGGCCAGGCGGTCGGGACGGGGTGTGTCTACCCCGCCCGCGTGCGGACCGTGGTCGATCAGCTCGAGGCTCACCACCTCACCTGGCGCGGCTACATGGAAGACCTCGGCAACGATCCTGCCCGCGAGCGCGCCGCGTGCGGGCACCCGCCGCTCGGCGGGACCGACCCGACCAACCGCGCGGAGCCTGGGGACCAGTACGCGACCAAGCACGACCCTTTCTACTACTTCCACAGCATCATCGACGACACCGCCCGCTGTGCCTCGCACGTGGTGAACCTCTCGGCGCTCCGGCGGGACCTGATGCGCGTCTCGACGACGCCCAACTTCGCCTTCATCTCGCCGAACCTGTGCGATGACGGGCACGACGCACCGTGCGTCGACCATGCCGTGGGCGGACTCGCCCAGGTGGATCGTTTCCTTCGCGAATGGGTCCCGCGCATCACCGAGTCCCCGGCGTTCCGGGCCGACGGGATGCTGGTCATCACGTTCGACGAGGGACTGGAGTCCTCCGCCTGCTGTGGGGAGCGCCCGCTCCGCGGGCAGGCCCACCCTCCAGGCGTCAATGGGCCGGGCGGCGGGCGGGTCGGAGCGGTCGTCCTGTCTCCCTTCGTCGCGCCCGGCACGATCTCCGACCGCCCGTACAACCACTACGCGCTCTTGCGCTGGGTGGAGGACCTGTTCGGGCTCGATCACCTCGGCTTTGCCGGTGCCCGAGGGCTCGCGACGCCTGGGCCGGACATCATCACCGGCCGCCACGCGACGCGCGGGACCGGCTCGACGACCCGCTGACACCCGCGCCGACCGGACGGTGGTCGGCCGCGCGAGCGGGAGAGCCCCGGCCTCAGGTCGTGAGTTCCAGATCCGAGTCGCGGTCGGACACCGCTGCCGTGGCTTCCGCCGCGGCGAGAGGAAGGCTCAGGGTGAAGGTCGAGCCGGCGTCCTGAGTGCTCTCGGCGGTCAGGTCGCCGCCCATAGCGCGCGCCAGCTCCCGGCTGATGGCGAGCCCGAGCCCCGTTCCGCCGTGCGGGCGCGTGAGCGATGGGTCGAGCTGCACGAAGGGCTCGAACACGATCGGCAGCTTTTCGGTCGGGATGCCGATCCCGGTGTCCGTGACCGAGATCTCGACCCGGTCCTGGCGCACCGCGCACGCCAGCGTGACGCGACCGCCCCGCGGCGTGAACTTGGCGGCGTTCGAGAGGAGGTTGAGCAGAATCTGCTCGAGCTTCTCCCGGTCTGCCTGGACCGTGACCGCCGGATCGACCCCGCGGTACTCGAATCTGATCCCGCGCTCGGCGAACTGCGGGTGCATCAGCGGCTCGGTGCCGGCGAGCGCCTCGTGGAGCGCCAGGGGGCGAAGCACGTAGGTCATCGTGCCGCTGTCGACCTTGGCGAAGTTGAGGATATCGTTGATCCGGCCGAGGAGGACCCCCTGTGCCCTGGCGATGCGGGTCAGGTAGCGGCGCTGCTCTTCGACCACGGGCCCGGGGACCTGCATCTCGAGCAACTGGACGTAACCGCCGATGGCGTTGAGCGGCGTCCGCAGCTCGTGGCTCATGTTGGTGAGGAAATCGACCTTGGCGCGGTTCGCGGCCTCGGCGCTCAGGCGGGCGTGCTCCGCATCGCGGAACAGCGACAGGTTGTCCACCGCGATCGCGACACGCTCGGCCAGGTTCCTGGCGAGCGCCAGGTCGTGTTCATCGTACCGGCGGCTCGCGTCGGCAATCGCAAGGGTCAGCGCGCCTAGCGTGCGGCCGCGGGCGACGAGCGGGACGATCATCACCGACGTGAACCCCAACCGCTCGAGGTCCGCGAGGTGCGCGTCGCTGCGCGCCATCGCCGCCAACATCTCCCGGGTGACGACCGGGATGAAGCTCGCCTCACCGGTGCGCAGGACGCCCGGCAGCCCACCGGGCGCGTTCCAGTCCTCCGGGTACCGCCGCTGGAACTCCATGGCAAAGGCCGCTTCGCTCGGATCCCGGTGCATGATCGCCAGGCGTCGCACCTCGGGCGGCCACGTCCCGGCCGCCGGGTCGACGATGACGTCGACCGCGCACCAGGTCCCGAGCGTCGGCACGGCCGACTCGGCGACCCGCCGGAGCGTCGTCTCGACGTCCAGCGACTCCGCCAACTGGCGGCTCGCGGCGGCCAGGAACGCGTTAGCCGACGCCGTGCGCTTGGCGTCCGTGATGTCCGTCCAGACCGCCGACACGCCGCCGTCGCGGGTCGGGTACGCGCGAATCGCGAGCCACCGGCTGCCCGCCGCCATCGTCTCGAAGGTCACCGTGACCCGCTCTTCCATCGCCCGGTGCATCTCGCGGTCGACCAGCGTCCCCCGCGTCTCGGGGAACAGGTCCCAGACCACCCGACCTTCGAGTGGCCCCTCGATGCCCATCTGCCGGAAGTACTCCGTCGCCCCCCGATTGATGAACGTGATGCGCCAGGCGGGGTCGTACGCGATGAAGGCATCACTGATGCTCTCGACCACGTCGCCGATCGCCCGGCGCGCCGCCTCGGCGTCAGCGGCGGCCGCCTGGAGCTGTTGATTCGAGCGTTCCAGTTCCTCGGCCAGCGCCTGCGCTTCCTCGACCTGCTGCTCGAGCTCCGACGACAGGGCTTGGGCAGCCTCCGTCTGCTGCTCCAGCTCCGCCGTCTGCTCCTGGAGCGTGCCCGCCAGCGCCTCGGCGTCCGCCCGCGCCCGCTCCACGGTTGCCAATGCGTCGGTCACCCGTCCGGTCATGCGGTGGAACGCCCCCGCGAGGCGGGACACCTCGTCACCGCCGTGGCCGACCGGGCTCTCGGGGACCGAGTCCGCGACGACTCGCTCGGCGGATGCGGTGAGGGCGACGATCGGTCGCGTCACGCGGCGACTCAGGAGCCGGGCGGCGGCGGCACCGGCAACGATGACGAGGGCGGCGAGTCCGGCGATCTCGGCCCACAGCCGCCGCATCGGCGCCAGCACGGCTGACCGCGGCTGCCCGACCCAGAGCACCCACGGAGTCCCGGGAATCGGTGCCTGGACACCGATCGACTGCCCCGCCGGCCCCGCCACCGCCTCGGGTGCGCCAAAGATCGTGTCGCTCGCCGATGGCGCCCTGGCACGGTGCTCGAGGTCGGTCCAGACTCCCTCCCCCGGTGAGCCGATCAATAGGGTCGCGCCAGGTCCGATCAGATCGCGAACCGTCTGGATATTCTGTCCCGTGAGGAACCGTGCGTCGGTGAGGAACCCGACCAGCCGGCCCCGCGGCACCGGGCCCGCGCGAGCCGGGGCGGTCGTGGCGCCCGCCACACCCGGCCGGGGAGCCGCGCCGGGTGCCCACACAGGCGTAACGGCCCACGAGTACGTCGAGTCGCCGGCCGCCACGAGCGGTCCGACGCGCGGGGCGACCAACGTCGTCGCGGTGCTGTCGATCAGTCGAGTCGGCCAGTCGGACGGGTCCCGAACCGGGACCGCCACCGTGTCGAGTGCGATCGTCCCGTCGACGCGCCGCAACTGGAGGACGCCGCGCGCGGTCTGATCTCCCACCCACGCCCCGGTGAGAGCTCGCCGAGCTTCCGGAGCGCCTCGACCGGTCGAGAGATAGGCGATGATGGCCGGGTCGGCCGCGACGCGCTCCAACTGGAGCGTGTAGGCGTGCATTGACTGCGCCAGGAGTGCATCGACCGCGATCGAGGCACCCTGAAGTCGCTGCCCGGCGGCCGCGATCACGACGTGATGCACCCGGCGGGAGGCCCCCCACGCGAAGATGCCGACCGCCGCGAGCAGAAGGCCCGAAATCAGGAGCGGGAGCTCGCGCTCGATCGATCGCGAGCGACCGCGGAAAGGTGGCATGGAGGACCGTCGTTCGACCGGTTGGTGCGTCCCGAGCCGCATCGCGCGCTAGGCCGGCTCCGCTGTGCGGCCCGCCAGAATGCGGCTGAACGGGCCGGAATCCACGTTCCCGCCGGAGAGCACGACACCGACGGCCCGCCCGCGGATCCGGTCGCGCTCCGCCGTCGCCGCCGCGAGGGCGGCGGCGCCGGCCCCCTCGGCCACCGCATGCGTGTCGTGATACAGTGCCCGCATTGCGTCCTCGACCTGATCGTCGGTGACCTCGACGATGCGATCGACACCCGACGCGATAAGGGTCAGCGCCTCCGGCCGCGGGGTTCGGCAGGCCATCCCGTCGGCGATGCGCGTGCTGACCTCGTGCTCGACAGGACGGCGCGCGGCAAGGGACAACGCATAGGCGGGCGCCGCGGTGGAGACGACGCCGACGACCTTGGTGTGCAGGCCGAGCGCGTCCCGTGCCGCAATCATCCCGCAGATCCCCGAGCCGAGCCCGATCGGGACGTACACCGTGTCGAGGTGCGGAGCGGCACGGAGGAGCTCCAGTGCGTACGTCCCCACGCCCCGGACGAGCAGCGGATGAAAGGTCGGCATGGCATGCCAGCCACGCTCCTCGGCGAGCCGGACGGCCGCCTCGGACGCGGACTGGAAGTCGTGCCCCGCCTCCACCAGCTCGGCGCCGAGGCCGCGCATGGCAGCGTTCTTCTCGGTGCTGTTGCCGTGTGGCACCACCACCGTCACGCGGACACCCTGGCGTCCGCCGGCGAAGGCGACCGACTGCCCGTGATTGCCGCGCGTCGCGCACACCACCCCCGGGACAGCGGGTTGTACGCCACGCAGGTGGTGGAAGTACACGAGACCACCCCGCACCTTGAACGCGCCCACGGGTGTGTGGTTCTCGTGCTTGACCCACAGCTCGGTGCCCACGCGGCGCGACAGGAGCGGCCACCGGTACTGCGGCGTCGGCGGCATGGCGGTGTACACGAGTGCCGCCGCCTCCTCCAGTTCCTCGAGCGTCGGCAGCCGGCTGTCCAGGGACTCGCGCGCGCCGAGCGGCGGCAGGGCCTCGGTTGCTCTCGCCATTCGTCAGCCTCGGGAAGTCGCCATCTCGGGCGGATCGCCGGACCGGAGCCCGATGGGCCGGAATCTATACACTGGAGCAGGGAAGAGAGGGGGCGCGGATGGCGCCCGGGCGCTCACCGGCCCCGGGCGTGAAACATCGGCACGGCCGCCCCGTAGTCACCGTCGTGCGGCCGCGCGGGCCGTGTGGTCGACGCATCGGCTTTGCCGGTCTCGCCCGGGGAGGATAGTATTGGTGGCGCATCCGTGGTGCTTCGCACACGCCTTCGACGACGTCGCTTCCGCGCGGGTTCAGGGGCCATGATCGACCTCGCTCTCCCACGACTCTCCAGGACGGTCGGCGGTCTCCTCATCACGGCCGCCGTGGCCGGATGCAGCCGAGCCGCCCCGCGGACCGCTCCCCAGCCTGCGGCGGGCGGGGAGTCCCAGACCGATCTCTCGGGGATTGCGCGGGCGCGTGCGGACAGCGCACGCCGTCCGTACACCGAGGCGGACATCCGTTTCATGCAACGGATGATCCATCACCACGCGCAGGCCATCACGATGGCGGAGTGGGCACCGACGCATGGCGCGAACCCGTCGGTGCAGACCCTGGCGGCCCGGATCATCAACGCCCAGCGCGACGAGATCGCGACGATGCAGCAATGGCTTCGGGACCGGCGGCAGCCGGTTCCCGATCCCGGCGACATGGCGATGACGATGCCGATGGGCGGCTCCGGGCACGAGATGCTCATGCCCGGGATGCTGACGGGCGCGCAGATGAAGCAACTGGACGCGGCGAGAGGAGCCGAGTTCGATCGACTCTTCCTGACCTTCATGATTCAGCACCATCGGGGTGCCGTGTCGATGGTGAAGGACCTGTTCGGCACCTATGGCGCCGGGCAGGATGAGAAGGTGTTCAAGTTCGCCTCTGACGTGAACGTCGATCAGACAACCGAGATCGCCCGGATGCAGCGCATGCTCGTCATGCTCTCCTTCTCGAATCCGTCGTAGTGGGACCGGTCGCCCATCCCTCCCCATCCTGAGGAACCAGTCATGAGATCTGTGCACCGCGGCCACCGGTCACGCGGACGCGTCGCGGCCCGACGGGCCGTCTCCTCTGCCGTCGCCCTCGCCGCTCTCGCTGCGGTCGCGTGCGGCCGCACAACGCCCGGGGCCGGGGGGGCCATGCAAGGCCCGGCGCCCAGGGCCGACATGTCGACGACGGCGCCGAGTCCGGATCCGCGCGTCGGGCTCAAGGCCGGCCTGTGGGACGCGGGACAGGCCGCCTGGAATGTGCGGCTCGTCTCGAACAGCCCCCCATCGGAGAAGTTCAAGGGGGTCACGAACTCGGACCTGGCGTTCCTCGGCCCCTACGCCATCCAGGGCAGCTACAACGGCTTTCAGGTCTGGGACATCTCCAATCCGTCCCACCCGACGTTGAAGACCGCCTATCTATGCCCGGCGTCGCAGAGCGATGTCTCGGTGTACAAGAACCTGCTGTTCGTCTCCGGTGAGGGCCTGACGGGGCGGCTGGACTGCGGGACCGAAGGGGTGCAGGACACGGTCAGCGCCGCGCGCCTCCGCGGCATCCGCATCTTCGACATCACCGACATCACGCATCCGCGTAACGTCGGCAACGTGCAGACCTGTCGTGGCTCGCACACGCACACGCTGCTCGTCGATCCCAAGGACAAGGAGAACGTCTACGTCTACATCTCGGGCTCGGCCGGCGTCCGCTCGCCGAACGAGCTCCCCGGCTGCGTCAAGGCGACACCCGACCAGGATCCGAACTCCGCGCTCTTCCGGATCGAGGTCATCAAGGTGCCGCTCGCCCATCCCGAGCAGGCCGCCATCGTCAGCTCGCCGCACATCTTCCAGGGGTTGAGCGCCCCGGCGACGCACGGTGAGACGGAGGAGGACCGGGCCACGGCCGCCGCCGCGCGGGCCAAGGGCGCGTTCACGGCCAACATCCTCGGTGAGGAGCAGATCATCCCGTCCGAGTACGTCGACAAGGTGCTGGACAGCCTCGTCAAGGCGCGGGGCGGGACGGGCGCGCCGACCGGCGCCGATAGCGCGACGTTGCGCGACGCCATTCCCGGCATGGTCGCCAAGATGCTGGCCGAGAACTGCCCGGGGTGCGTGGCCGGCAAGGGCATCACACCGACCCAGTGCCACGACATCACCGTGTATCCGGCCATCGGGCTTGCCGGCGGCGCGTGTGAGGGGTACGGCATGCTGCTGGACATTCACGAGCCCACCAACCCCGTTCGCCTCGACGCTGCTTCCGACTCCAACTTCTCCTACTGGCACTCGGCGACGTTCAACAACGCCGGCACGAAACTCCTCTTCTCCGACGAGTGGGGCGGCGGCGGCCAGCCGAAGTGCCGCGCCACCGATCCGAAGAACTGGGGCGCCGACGCCATCTTCACGATCGTGAACCAGAAGTTGGTGTTCCAGAGCTACTACAAGCTGCCTGCCCCGCAGACCGCGCAGGAGAACTGCGTCGCGCACAATGGCTCGCTGATCCCGATCCCCGGTCGCGACGTCATGGTCCAGGCCTGGTACCAGGGCGGCATCTCGATCTTCGACTTCACCGAC
>Ga0070738_10000800_pt1 | contig 79048 bp, 80 predicted proteins | sample Coa_R2_2_FD_66446 | JGI IMG/M metagenome (GOLD analysis project Ga0070738, IMG submission 66446) | Surface soil microbial communities from Centralia Pennsylvania, which are recovering from an underground coalmine fire - Coalmine... | ecosystem: Environmental > Terrestrial > Soil > Unclassified ...
CTGCCGCAGCAGGGCGAGCTGGCGCTCGGCACGCTGGGCGCGCAGGAATGGGTCAACGACCTGCCGAACGAGCAGAACAAGAAGTACGTCGAGGACTTCAAGAAGAAGTACAAGGTCTACCCGTCCTACTACGGCGCGCAGAGCTACGACGCGATCATGCTGATCGCGTCGGCCGCCGAGGCGCTGAAGGGCGACCTCTCCAACAAGGACAAGGTCCGCGCCGAGCTGAAGAAGGCCAACTTCAAGTCGCTGCGCGGCGACTTCGAGTTCAACACCAACCAGTTCCCGATCCAGAACTTCTACATCCAGGAGACGGTCAAGGACCCGCAGGGCCTGATGACCGTGAAGACCATCGCCACCGCGGTGAAGGACGGCAAGGACTCCTACTACCAGAAGTGCTCGATGAAGTGATACCGGCGCACTCACGCCGATATCATCCCGAGCGTAGCGAGGGATCTTCGCGCCGCAGGAAAGATCCCTCCCTTCGGCTTCGCTCAGGGCAGGCGCCTGCGGCTCGGGATGACAAGTCATGGAAGCCCTGATCCAGGTCCTGAACGGCGTGCAGCTCGGGCTGCTGATGTTCCTGCTCGCCGCCGGCCTGACCCTCACCTTCGGCATCATGGACCTGGTGAACCTGGCGCACGGCTCGCTCTACATGATGGGCGCCTACATCGCCTGGACCTTCATCACCTGGACCGATTCCTTCGTGCTGGGCGCGCTGCTGGCGCTGCCGGCGACCTTCATCGTCGGCGTGGTCGTCGAGGTCGTGATCGCGCGCCGCCTTTATGCCCGCGACCATCTCGACCAGGTGCTGGCGACCTTCGGCCTGATCCTGTTCTTCAACGACCTGGTGCGCGCGATCTGGGGCCCGGCCGGCAAGAGCATCGCCGTGCCGCCGTTCCTGAACCACACGATCGAGATCCTGCCGGGCGCCCTCTATCCCGCCTATCGCCTCGCCATCATCGTGGTCGGCACGGTCGTGGCGCTGCTGCTGGCATGGCTGGTGGCGCGCACGCGGCTCGGCATGCTGATCCGCGCCGGCGCCTCCAACCGGCGCATGATCGCGGCGCTCGGCGTCAACATCGAGCTGCTGTTCAGCCTGGTGTTCGGCCTCGGTGCCGTGTTCGCCGGGCTGGCCGGCCTGATGGCGGCACCGATCTCGTCGGTGAAGATCGGCATGGGCGACGACATCCTGATCCTCGCCTTCGTGATCATCGTCACCGGCGGCATCGGCTCGATCAAGGGGGCCTTCGTGGCGGCGATGGGCGTGGGCCAGCTCGACATCATCGGCCGCGTCTACCTCTCCGACTGGCTGAAGGCGGTGATGGATCCCGCCGCCGCCTCGGCCGCCGCGCCGGCGATCAGCCAGGTGCTGATCTACATTGTCATGGCCGCCGTGCTGGTGTGGCGCCCGACCGGCCTGTTCGGACAGCGCCAATGACCGAGCAGCGCCTGATGGGGCGACTGTTCACGCCGCGCGCGTTGATCACGGCCCTGCTCCTGGTGCTGCTGGCCGCGCTGCCGCTGATCGCCCAGGCGATGGGCGACCGCTACATCCTGTCTGTCGGCACGCGCATCGTCATCTGGGCGATCGCTGCGGTCAGCCTGAACATGATCCTGGGCTATGGCGGGCTGGTGAGCTTCGGCCACGCCGCCTTCATCGGCATCGGCGGCTACGCGGTCGGCATCCTGTCGGCCAACGAGATTTCGAGCGGCTGGATACAGTGGCCGGTCGCGCTCTTCGCGGCGACGCTGTGGGCCGCGCTGGTGGCGGCGCTGTCGCTGCGCACCCGCGGCGTCTACTTCATCATGATCACCTTGGCCTTCGCGCAGCTGGTCTACTATCTCGGCTCCGGCCTCGAGGCTTATGGCGGCGACGACGGGCTCAACATCAGCCGCAGCCGCTTCGCCGGCCTGATCGACCTGCGCGACAAGGCCGCGTTCCACTGGCTCTGCTTCGCTCTGCTCTGCGCCACGCTGTGGTTCTGCGGCCGTTTCGCCCATTCGCCGTTCGGCCACGTGCTGCGCGGCGCCAAGTCGAACGAGAGCCGCATGGCCGCGCTGGGCTTCCCGGTGTTCCGCTACCGCCTGGTCGCCTGCCTGATCGCCGGCGCCTTCGGCGGCCTCAGCGGCATCCTGCTCGCCAACGAGGGGGCCTACATCTCGCCCGCCATGATGTCGTGGGTGAAGTCGGGCGACCTGATCGTGATGGTGGTGCTGGGCGGCATCGGCGTGCGCTTCGGACCGTTGTACGGTGCGCTCGCCTTCTTCGTGCTGGAGGAATCGCTCAAGCCCGGCCTCGACCTGCTGCACAAGGGCTGGGGCGAATATTGGCAGCTCGTGTTCGGTCCCCTGCTGGTGATCATCGCGCTCTATGCCAAGGGCGGCATCGCCGCCCTGCTGGGCTTCCGCCATGAGTGAGCTGCTCGCCACCGACAGGCTGGTGAAGCGCTTCGGCGGCCTGCTCGCGACCGACAACGTCTCGATCGACGTGCAGCACGGCGAGATCCATGCGCTGATCGGCCCCAACGGTGCGGGCAAGACGACGCTGGTCAGCCAGCTCACCGGCGGTTTGGCGCCCGATGCGGGCACAATCCGCTTCCTCGGCCGCGACATCACCCGCCTGCCGACCCATGCGCGCGTGCGGCTGGGGCTGGCGCGCTCGTTCCAGATCACCTCGGTGCTGCGCGACTTCAGCGCGCTCGAGAACGTGGCGCTCGCCCAGCAGGCCCATCGCGGCCATTCCTTCCGCTTCCTGGCCGACGTGCGCCGCGACACCAACCGCACCGAAGCGGCCCGCCGCGGCCTTGCTGCCGTCGGGCTCGACGCGCGCGCCAGCACGCGCGCCTCCGCGCTGAGCCATGGCGAGCAGCGCCAGCTCGAAATCGCCATGGCGCTGGGCGGCGAGCCCAGGCTGCTGCTGCTGGACGAGCCGATGGCCGGAATGGGCCCGGAGGAGAGCCAGCGCATGGTGGCCCTCCTGCGCGGACTGAAGCAGCGCTGCGGCATGCTGCTGATCGAGCACGACATGGAGGCCGTCTTCGCGCTGGCCGACCGTATCACGGTGCTGGTCTATGGCCGCGCGATCTTCACCGGCACGCCGGACGAGATCCGCCGCCATCCCGAGGTGCGCCAGGCCTATCTCGGCGAGGAAAGCTGATGCTGCGGGTCGAGGACCTCGAAGCGTTCTACGGCGCGAGCCAGGCACTTTTCGGCATGGCCTTCGCGGTGGACGCCGGCGAGGTCGTGACCCTGATGGGCCGCAACGGCATGGGCAAGACCACGACGGTGCACGCCGTGATGGGCGTGCTGCCCGGGTGCCGCGGCACGGTCGAGCTCGACGGCAGGCGCGTCGATCACCTGCCCTCGTTCCGCATCGCCCGGCTCGGTCTGGGCCTGGTGCCCGAGGGCCGGCAGATCTTCCCCAACCTCTCGGTGCGCGAGAACCTGGTCGCGGCCTCGGCCAACCGCACCGGCCGCGCCAATCCCTGGACGCTGGCCCGCGTGTTCGAGTTCTTTCCGCGGCTGGCCGAGCGGCAGGGCAATCGCGGCAACCAGCTCTCGGGCGGCGAGCAGCAGATGCTGGCGATCGGCCGCGCCCTGATGACCAACCCGCGCCTGCTGATCCTCGACGAGGCGACCGAGGGCTTGGCGCCGCTGATCCGGCAGGAGATCTGGGCCTGCCTGGCTCGGCTCAAGGGCGAGGGCCAGGCGATCCTGGTGATCGACAAGAACGTCAAGAACCTGATCGCGCTCGCCGACCGCCACTACATCGTCGAGAAGGGCCGCGTCGTGTGGTCGGGCCCATCGGCCGCTCTGGCGGTCGACGAGGCTTTGCAGCACCGCTATCTCGGCGTGTAGCGAGTGCTCGTCTTTTGCCGGGAGCGCTCTCCAGAGCCGCTCATGGTCATCGGACCGCGGAGCTCCAGCTCCGCTCATGAGCGGGCCTGGAGGCCCGCGATCCGCTGAGCATGAGAAGAGCGGCTCTGGAGAGCCGCGCTCCCAGCAAAGACAATCATGTTCTAGGATACCGCGCTGACGAGCCGCGACAGCGCGCGGATGTCCTCCATTCCCTCCAGCCGGTCGACGGCTTCGATCAGGCGTTCCGCCGCGTCCGGCAGCGGAGCCTCGGCGAAATCCAGGCAGCGGCGAAACTTGGCGAGATGCTGCTCGCGCGTCAGCGGGCGCGCCGGGTTGGCGAGCATGGTCTCGCAGCGCCACGAGAGCGACGTGCCGTTCTTGAGATGGATGGTCACGCGCTGCGGCGCCAGCGCGTTCGGATCGGGGTTACCGTCGTCGCGGGTCGTCACCCGCGCTGCCAGCGCATGTGTCGCGGGATCGACGAGCGCGTCGCCGCGGAAGTCCGCCAGGTCGAGCACGCCCCTCTGCAGAACCTTCGCCACGGCGTATTGCAGGCAGAGGCGCGCGTAGCTCGGCTCGACGGGTGACACGAGCGGCCGTCCGACCAGGCGCACGATCAAGGGCGGCGCGTCGATCTCGACGCGGTCGACGTCGGCCGCGGCGAAACGGTGCTGAGCCTGCAGCGCCATGACGCCTTCGATGCCGCCGTGCGTGGCGCGGCCGGCGGGAAACGGCTTGTGGCTGAAGTCGGCGATGCGCCAGGTGCGGCCGAACCCGTCGATGATCGGCGCGAGATCGTAGGTGCCTTCGAACAGGGCGAGATAGCCGTAGGCGCCTTCGAACACCTCGCGGGCCGGCGCGAAGCCCAGGGTCGCCATCTCGCACGACTGAAGCGCGGCCCGCGCGTTGAAGGCGAGCTGCACCGGCAGGATGGGGCTGCCTTCGGTGTGGGCCTGCATGGTCCCGCTGACTTGCGCGAGCTGCCACGCGAACGCGGCTTCGAGCGTGCGGCCGTCGAGGCCGAGGATGCGGCCGGCCGCCGCCACCGCCCCGAACCCGCCAGCTGTGCCTGGACGGAAGAAGCGAAAAGCCGACTGCGACGCGAGGCCCAGGCCCGCAGCGATGTCCGTGCCGACGGCGATCGCGGCGATCAGCTCGGCGCCCGTCACGCCACCGCGCAGCTCCGCGGCGGCCAGCGAGACCGGCAGCACGGTCGCCATGGCATGCACCACCGCGCCCTCGTGCAGGCAGTCGTATTCCTGATTGTGCATCTGCCAGGCGTTCATGAATGCGGCGGCCGGCGCCGCGAGCCGCGCGTCCCGGCCCCAGACCGGCACCTTGGGCTCGCCCCAGCCGGACGCCACGCGCAGCAGGCCGTCGCCGCCCTCGACCGACGAGCCCGCGATGCCGACACCGAGGCTGTCGAGCACATAGACCTTCGCGCGCTCGACGGCCGCCGCCGGCAAGTCGGCGAAGCGTGTTTCCAGGGCGTGGGCGGCAAAACGGGCAGCGACAGTCATGCGCGGCAGGATAGAGGACTGCGGATACCCCGTCGCGCCGCACAAGCCTCTTGCGCAAGGAGCGGAAGTGGCTTTGTCGCTGGAAGCACGGCCTGTTGCCAGTCGCGCACGGATTTTTTCTTTGTGGTCGACAGAGAAATTTCCAACGCCGCGGCGCGCGATTCCCTGGGAATCTCGCTCCGAACGTCAAAGGGCCACGAATCTGGCCCTCGCCGCGCGCTCATGATGGGCAATGGACCGAGATTGGACGACTGCAAACAGCGGCTTTTCCTCCCGGCCATTGCCCATAATAGGTGTTCGACGCGAGATCATGCAGACTCGCGCGCATGATGATGATCGTGCTGCGCCTGCTGTCGCTCCGGGGACTGGATAGGGGTGTTTCTCAGTTGGGACAGAATCGGTGGATTCGTGGACTCCAGGCCCAAAACCCTTGTGCCATCGGCATCCAACCGGTCCACACCCGAGTGGACTCCAGTGGACTCCCGCCACGGGCGATTCGTCGTGGCGGGAAAGCGGAGTTGGAGCTATTGCGCTACCCCCTCGACCGGCTACTCCGCCGGCTTGGCAACCGCGCCGTGGCCATGCATCGCCTCCGCCTCGTCGGTGCGCGGCGCCACATTGGCGTACTTGCTGCAGGCCACCAGGATCGCCGCGATGCCGAGATAACTCACCACCATCGCCGGCGTGCGGCCGATGCCCATCGCCTCGGCATGGATCAGCCCGAAGAAGGTGCAGACTGCGCCGACGGCGGAGAACGCCGCGGCCTTCATGAAGTCGCGCTCGATGATGAACACTGTGATCGAGGCCAGGATGATGCCGGCGAGCGTCGCGCCGCCGCCCAGGATCTCGAGCCCCTGGTAGAGCACGCCGGTCTGGTCGAGCTTGTCGAGGCCCAGCTGCGCGGCGCTGGTGCCCGCGGCGCCGAGCGCGCCGTCGATCTGCGTCTTGCCCCAGGCCGCGATCTGCGGCACCAGCGCCAGCACGATCGCCGGCGCATGCCGGGCCGGCGTCTCCTGGAAGGCCTGCGAGCCGATCAGCATGCCGATGTAGAGCAGGATCGGCAGGATCGCGACCACCGGGATCAGCGCCATCATCAGAGCGATCACGCCGAACCAGGCGAGCACGATCACGAGTGCGCCGGTCGCGGCCGAGTAGCCGATGCGGCCGCCCATCGCCTTCCAGCCGGGATGGCCGATATACACGGCGTTGATGAAGGGATTGCCCATCAGGCAGCCGATCAGGCTGACCACGCCGTCGGCTGTCAGAACCCGCGTTGTCGGGAACGAATCGCCCGCCGCCGCCGCGCTCTCGACATTGTCCATCGCCTCGACGAGGTCGTAGATGCCGAACGGGATCGCCGTCACCAGGATGACGCCGATGTACTTGAAGCCACCGAAGGTCTCGGCGACCGCGGGCATCGGATAGGAGAAGCCGAAGCTCGACACCGCCGCCTTCACGCCCGCGACCGTCAGGCCGCCGAAGTTGAAGCCGAAAAGCGTCGAGCCCCAGGCGATGGCGGCGCCGACGACGATCGCCACCAGCCCGCCCGGCACGCCCTTGAACCAGCGCACGCCGCCGAACCAGTCGACGAGAATGACGGCGAAGCAGACCAGGCCGATCACCGGCGTCATCGCCATCTGCGCGCCCGGCCGCATGGCGATGAAGGTGATCGAGATGCCGGCCAGCGAGCCCAGCAGCGCGGCCCGCGGCGTGATGCGGCGGATCACCGGGGCGATGAAGCCGCCGGCCATCAGCACGAAGCTCTGCACGAACACCCAGGTGAGTCCCGCTTCCCACGCCTGGATCGGGTCCCTGGTGGCGATCAGGATCGGCAGCATGACCACGAACACCACGACGAACATGTGCGGCACGCTGATGCCCGACGGCAGCGCACAGACGTCGGTGCGTCCGGTTTCCCCCGCCAGCTTGTAGGCGAGCCAGGCGTAGTAGAGCGTGCTGAGCAGCAGCATCAGGCCGGTCGCCGGCAGGATGCGCCCGAACACCAGCTCGTCGGGCATCTTGAGCACGAAGCGCAGCAGGCCGGTCAGCACCAGCATGTTGACCAGGATGTTGGTGCCGAAGCCGAAGAAGGCGTTCCAGTCGCCCGGAACCCAGAGCTTGGGCTTGGTGGTCGTCGTCATTGCCATGATGCCCTCCTCAACCTTGGCCGCTCAACTCTGGCCGATCGCCTCGATGACGGCGGGCGAGCTGCCGACCCAGCCGAAGATGCCGCCCTGCGCCTTGATCATTTTCAGTCCCATCTCCTGGAACTCGGGAAAGTAGGAGCCGACGCAATCCTCGAGGACGAGGCAGTCGTAGCCGCGGTCGTTGGCCTCGCGGACGGTGGTGTTCACGCACACCTCGGTGGTGACGCCGGTGACGACGAGCTGGTCGATGCCGCGATGCTGCAGGATCGCGTGCAGGTCGGTGGCGTGGAACGCGCCCTTGCCGGGCTTGTCGATCACCGGCTCGCCCGGCAGTGGCGCGAGCTCGGGGATGATGTCGTGGCCCGCCTCGCCGCGGACCAGGATGCGGCCCATCGGGCCTCGGTCACCGATCGTGATCGCGCCCTTGCCGCGTGCCGTCTTGGACGGCGGCAGGTCGGAGAGATCGGGTCGATGGCCCTCGCGGGTGTGCAGGACCGGCAGACGGGCGGCGCGCCAGGCCGCCAGCAGCCGGCGGTTGGGCTCGATCGTGCGGCGCAGCTGGGAGACGTCGTTGCCCAGCATTTCGCCGAAGCCGCCGGGTTCGAGGAAGTCGCGCTGCATGTCGATGATCAGCAGGGCGCAGTCGAGCGGCTTAAGCTCGAATGCGTACGGCTCGGCCGGAACCAGCGACGTCTTTGCCTGCATCACGCGGCGGCTACCCCCCGCGCGTCCGACGCAAGCGTCGTGCCACAATTTTACAGACTAAAGACCAGCCTTCAGGCGGACGTGGAAGGCTGCAGCTCCAGGATGTCGCCCTCCTCTCGGGCTCGATCCTGCTGTTCCTGCTGTCGCTGGCGATGTGGTTCACCTGCAACCTGCACCGCAGCCAGCCCGCCTGGCCGCGACCTTGGGACCATCGGGCCGGCGCTTGCGTTTAGGCCGGTCGGCCGGAATGATGCGCCGCCCCTTGCTCCCCATCCGGAGTCGTTGATGCGCCTTGGCTTTTTTGCCTGCCTGCTCGCTGTTTTCGCCGTCAGTCCAGCCTTCGCCCAGAAGCAGGTCAACGTCTACAACTGGTCCGACTATATCGCCGAGGACCAGCTCAAGGCCTTCACGCAGCAGACCGGCATAAAGGTCAACTACACGACCTACGATTCCAACGAGATCCTCGACGCCAAGCTCCGCGCCGGCCGCTCCGGCTACGACGTGGTCGTGCCGACCGCCTCGCCCTTCCTCGTCCGCCAGCTCGCCGCCAAGCTCTACCAGCCGATCGACAAGGCCAAGCTCAAGAACTACGGCAACCTCGATCCCAAGATCATGGCCGAGCTCGCCAAGTACGACCCCGGCAACGCGCACGCCATTCCGTGGATGTGGGGCACGATCGGCATCGGCTACAACGTGCCGGAGATCAAGAAGCGCATGGTCAATGCGCCGGTCGATTCGCTCGCCATGGTGTTCGACCCGGCGATCGTCTCGCGCTTCATGGATTGCGGCGTGATGATGCTCGACAGCCCGACCGACGTCTTCCCGGCGGCGCTCAAGTACCTGGCGCTCGACCCCGATTCCAAGGATCCGGCGGAGCTCACGCGCGCGGCCGAGGTGCTGAAGGCGATCCGGCCGTTCATTCGCAAGTTCCATTCGTCGGAGTACATCAACGCGCTGGCGGGCGGCGACATCTGCCTCGCCTTCGGCTATTCGGGCGACATCCTCCAGGCGCGCGACCGCGCAGCCAAGGCGGCGCAGAGGCGGGACATCGCCTACGCCATTCCCAACCAGGGGGCGATGCTGTGGATCGACACCGCGGCGATCCCGAAGGACGCACCCAATCCCGACGCGGCGCACAAGTTCCTCGACTTCATGCTCGATCCGAAGGTCGCCGCCGCCTCGAGCGCCCTCACCGGCTACGCCAACGCCAACGTCCCGGCGACGGCGCTGCTCGACAAGTCGATCACCCAGAATCCGTGGATCTATCCCAAGCCCGACGACCGCGCGAAGCTCTACACCATCTCGCCCGGCAACGCCGAGCAGACGCGCGAGCGCACGCGGCTGTGGACCGCGATCAAGACCGGCCGTTAAGTTGACGGCGTGAACGAAACCATCGTCAGACTCGAAGGCGTCACCAAGCGCTTCGGCGAGGTGCAGGCCGTGGCCGGCGTCGACCTCGAGATCGCGCGCGGCGAGCTGTTCGCCCTGCTGGGCGGCTCGGGCTGCGGCAAGACCACGCTGCTGCGCATGATGGCGGGCTTCGAGACGCCCGACAGCGGCCGCGTGGTGATCGACGGCCAGGACATGACCGGCGTGCCGCCGCACAAGCGGCCGGTCAACATGATGTTCCAGTCCTATGCGCTGTTCCCGCATCTCGATGTCGCGGGCAATGTCGGCTACGGGCTGAAGCGCGAGGGCGTACCCAAGGCGGAGATCGCCCAGCGCGTCGCCGAGGTGCTGAACCTGGTGAAGCTCGACGGACTGGGCGCGCGGCGTCCGGCGCAGCTGTCGGGAGGACAACGCCAGCGCGTGGCGCTTGCGCGCGCGCTGGTGAAGCGGCCGAAGCTGCTGCTGCTCGACGAGCCACTGGCCGCGCTCGACCGCAAGCTGCGCGAGGGCACGCGTTTCGAGATGGTGCGGCTGCAGGAGCAGCTCGGCCTGACCTTCGTGGTCGTGACCCACGACCAGGAGGAGGCGATGTCGATGGCGACGCGGCTTGCGGTGATGAACGCCGGGCGGATCGCCCAGACCGGATCGCCGCACGATCTCTACGAGCGGCCGGCCTCGCGCTTCGTCGCCGACTTCATCGGCATCGCCAATATCCTGCAGACCGGGACCCGGCGGTGGCTGGCGCTGCGGCCGGAGAAGGTCGTGCTGTCGTCGCAGCGACCCGCAACCGCGCATGCTGCGACCGGCAAGGTGATCGACATCGCCTACGAGGGGGACCGCTCGCTCTATCGCGTCGCCATCGAGAACGGGCCGGTCATGCTGGTCGCCGTCATGAACATCGCGCGCGCCCACGGCAGCGCCCATCGCCGCGGCGACACCGTGTGGCTCGGCTGGTCCGAGGATGCCGGGCAGGTACTCGATGAGTGAGTCGTCGGACCGCGCCACTCCAGTGGCGCATCGGGCTCATGAGCGCCGCTGGAGTGGCGCGGTCCGATGAGATTCGTGATCGCCCTGCCGTTCGCGTGGCTGGCCGTGTTCTTCCTGCTGCCGCTGATCCTGGTGCTGGGCCTCTCGTTCGGCACCAATGCGCCCGATCTCGCGCCGCCGGTCGAGCTCGGCGTGAGCTTCGCCAGCTTCAAGCTCCTGTTCACCGACGACCTCTACCTCGCCGCCTGGCTGTCCTCGCTGCGCATCGCCGCCGTCTCGACGCTCGGTACGCTGTTGCTGGGCTATCCGATGGCCTATGCCATCGCCCGCGCACGGCCCTCACTCCGCCCACTGCTGCTGACCCTGGTGATCCTGCCGTTCTGGACCTCGTTCCTGATCCGCGTCTATGCCTGGATGGGGTTGCTGTCGGAGAACGGCATCCTCAACCAGTTCCTGCGCTGGTCGGGCCTGTCGTCCCATCCGGGCACCATCCTGGGCACCGAATGGGCGGTCCATCTCGGCATCGTCTACGCCTACCTGCCATTCATGGTGCTGCCGCTCTACAGCAGCCTCGAGAAGCTCGACTGGAGCCTGCTCGAGGCGGCGTCGGACTTGGGTGCCAGGCCGCTACCGGCCTTCCTCACCGTGACCCTGCCGCTGTCGCTGCCGGGCATCATCGCCGGCTGCCTGATGGTCTTCATCCCGGCGGTCGGCGAGTTCGTGATTCCCGACCTGCTGGGCGGCACGCGCACCCTGATGATCGGCAAGGTGTTGTGGGACGAGTTCTTCACCAACTCCGACTGGCCGCTCGCCTCGGCAGTGGCGATCTGCCTGCTGATCCTGCTGGTCGGGCCGATCGTGATCTTCCAGCGCCATCAGCAGCGCAGCCTGGAGCGGACATGACGATCGGCCGCGCTCGCTTCGCCTTCACGGTGCTCGCCTTCGGCTACGCCTTCCTCTACCTGCCGCTCGCGCTGGTGATCCTCTACTCGTTCAACGAATCGCGCCTGGTAACGGTATGGGCGGGCTTCTCGACCAAATGGTGGGTGGCGCTGTTCCACAACGAGGCGATGCTCGACGCCGCCTGGCTGTCGCTGCGCATCGGCCTGGCGAGCGCCACGCTCTCGACGCTGCTGGGCCTCGCCGCGGGCTATGCGCTGGCCCGCGTGCCGCGCTTCACCGGCCGCACGCTGTTTGCGAGCCTCGTGGTCGCGCCGATGGTGATGCCCGAGGTGGTGATGGGCATCTCCATGCTGTTGCTGTTCGTCGGCAGCGACCAGCTGCTCGGTGGGCCCGAGCGCGGCTTCCTCACCATCACCATCGGTCACGTCACCTTCTCGCTCGCCTTCGTCGCCATCGTCGTGCAGGCAAGACTTGCCGACTTCGACCGCACGCTCGAGGAGGCGGCGATGGACCTCGGCGCCACGCCTTGGACGACCTTTCGCACGGTCACCCTGCCGCTGCTCATGCCGGCGCTCGCCTCCGGCTGGCTGCTCGCCTTCACGCTGTCGCTCGATGATCTCATCCTCACGCAGTTCGTCGCCGGCGCGCAGTCGCAGACGCTGCCGATGCGCGTCTACTCCAGCGTGCGCCTCGGCGTCGATCCGCAGATCAACGTGCTCGCGACCATCATCGTCGCGATCGCGGCGAGCGCGCTGATTGCGTCAGCACTCTTGACTCGTCGTTCCCGAGTTCACTCGCGAACGACTTAGAAGAAGCGTTGACAAGCGCGCGCCACAGTGACGAGATGAATGCATCGCATCAATGGACGCGGAGGTTTAGATGCTTCCACCGGACAGGCGTGCCGCAGTGATTGCCGCAGCAGTCATTCGGGCGGCGGCATAGCGGTTAGATGCGGATGACGCACCGGGGGCGGCCCTCGCGGGTCGCATCAGTCAGGCCAGACCCCACCACGGCCGCTCCCGTTGTGCGTTTCTAGGCGAGGTTCCTCGCCCACTTCTCCGACCAGACATGCAGCGGCAGCATCAGCCGCAACAGCTCCTCGCCCGGTGCGGTAAGGCGATAGCCGCTGTCCGGATCGAGCTCGATCAACTTCGCCTCGCGCAACTCGCTGAGGCGGCTGTTGATGACGGTCGGGCTGGCGCCGATCGTGTCCTGCAGCTCGCGGAACCGCCGCGGCTCCTCCCGCAGCTCCCAGACGATCCGGAGCGTCCAGCGCCGGCCCAGCAGGTCGAGCAGCACCATGATCGGCCGCCCGGTCCGCGAGCCGCGCGCGCCCTTCACCATCCATTTCACTCCGTTACTACAATTTCTGTAGCGCCGGGAACGAGGATACTACATTATTTGTAGCATGTCCCGCATCGCTCCCGCCGAACCGCCCTACCCACCCGCCATCGCCGAATCGCTCGAGCGCATCATGCCGCCGGGCCTCGAGCCGCTCATCCTGTTCCGCACCATGGCGAAGAGCCCCCGTGTGTTCGGCAGGATGTTCGCCGGCGGCCTGCTGGACAAAGGGCCGCTCAGCCTGCGCCAGCGCGAGATCGTGATCGACCGCACCACGGGGCGGCTGGGCTGCGCGTACGAATGGGGCGTCCACGTCGCCCTGTTCGCCGGCAAGGCCGGCTTCGGCGATGCCGAGATCGCCGCCACCGTGTCAGGCTCGCCGGATGCCGATTGCTGGACGGCCGAGGAACAGGCGCTGATCGCGCTGGTGGACGACCTCGTCGATCGACGCACGCTCAGCGACGCGACCTGGGGCTCGCTCACCGAGCATTTCGACGAACCGCAGATCCTCGAGGCGATCGCACTGGTCGGCTATTACCACACGATCAGCTTCCTGTGCCGCGGCCTCAGCCTCCCGCTCGAAGCCTGGAGCGCACGCTTTCCAGACCGAGCACCAGCAGGCCGAACACAAGCCCCCAGAACGCCGAGCCGACACCCATCAAGGTGATGCCTGACGCCGTCACCGCGAGCGTGCCGGCCGCCGCGAAGCGATCCTTCTCCGGGCCGAGCGCCGCGCCCAGCGCGCTCGCCATCGAGCCGAGCAGGGCGAGGCCCGCGACCGTCATCAGCAGCGCCGGCGGCAGCGCGCCGAACAGGCCGACCAGCGACGCGCCGAACAGCGCGATCAGCCCCCACCACAGCGCGTAGAAGACCCCGGCGATCCAGCGCCTGGCCGGATCGGGATGCGCCTCGGGCCCGGTGCAGAGGGCCGCCGAGATCGCCGCGAGGTTCGACGTGTGCGCGCCGACGAACGCCGTGGCGAGCGAAGCAAGGCCGGTGACGGCCAGCACCGGCTGGCTCGGCGGCTTGTAGCCGAAGGCGCGCAGCACCGCGAAGCCCGGCAGGTTCTGCGATGCCATGGTGACGAGATAGAGCGGCACGCCGAGCCCGATCAGCGTCGCGGCATCCCAGGCCGGGGTCACGGCAACCAGCGACGACACGCCGAGCGGCGGGATGGATTGCACCAATCCCAGCGCCCAGGCGAGGAGCGCACCCGCCGCCAGCACCACGAGCGAGGCGAGCGCCGGCCAGACCTGGCGCATGACCAGGAACAGCACGATCAGCGCCAGCACCAGCAACGGCTGGTGTGGCACCTGCTCGACCATCGCCACCACCAAATGCAACAGGATGCCGCCCAGCATGGCCGCGGCGATGCTGCCGGGAATGCGCTCGATCAGCCGGGACAACGGCCCGATCGCCGCGGTCAGCAGGATCAGCACGGCCGACAACACGAACGCCCCAACCGCCGCGCCCAGGCTCGGCAGGCCGGAGGTCGACGCGATCAGCGCGGCGCCGGGCGTCGACCAGGCGGTAATGATCGGCATGCGATAGCGCAACGAGAGGATGAGCGCGGTCGCCGCGGTGGCGATGCCGAGTCCCGACACCCACGAGCTCGCTTCTGCGGGCGTTGCACCGGCCGCCTGGGCGGCGGCCAGCACCACCGGCAGGGTGCCGCCGACGCCCGCCACCGTCGCGACCAGCGCCGCGGACGCAGTCGAGAGAACTCCGCTTTTCATCCGCCGGCGCTCAGGCGTTCGCGCGCTCGATCATCGCCTGCAGCAGGATCTGGCAACCGGCGCCGATATCGGATTTGGTCGCGTCCTCGACCTCGTTGTGGCTGATGCCGTCCTTGCAGGGCACAAAGACCATCGCGGTGGGGGCGACGCGGCTGACGTAGCAGGCGTCGTGACCGGCGCCGCTCACGATGTCCATGTGCGGATAGCCTGCCTGCTCGGCGCCACGCCGCACCGAGTCGACCAGTTCCTTCGCGAACGGCGACGGCGGGAAGTACCAGATCTGCTCGATCTTCACATCGAGCCGATGGCGCTTGGCGATGTCGGCCGCGGCTGCGCGCATTTCGGAGTCCATCTTCGTCAGCTCACGATCGTCGGGATGGCGGAAATCGATGGTCATGAATACGCGGCCAGGAATGGTGTTGCGCGACTGCGGCTGGCTTTCGAGCACGCCCACCGTCGAGCGGCCGTTCGGCCGGTTGCCGATCTCGCGGCACCTCACGATCAGCTCGGCCGCGCCGACCAACGCATCGCGCCGGCCCTCCATCGGCGTGGTGCCGGCGTGGCTCTCCATGCCGGTCCACGACACCTCGTACCAGCGCTGCCCCTGCGCGCCGGTGACGACGCCGATCGTCTTCTTCTCGCGCTCGAGGATCGGCCCCTGCTCGATATGCGCCTCGAAGAACGCCCCGACGGTGCGACCGCCGACCTTCTCCCGCCCGTCATAGCCGATCTTCTTCAATGCCTCGGCGAAGCTCACCCCGTCGCGGTCCTTGATCGACAGCGCGTGGTCGAGCGTGAAGGCGCCGCCGAACACGCCCGATGCCACCATCGCCGGCGCGAAGCGGCAGCCTTCCTCGTTGGTCCACACTGCGACCTCGATCGGCGCTTCGGTGACGTAGTTGGAATCGTGCAGCACCCGCAGAACCTCCAGCCCCGCCATCACGCCATAGGCGCCATCGAACTTGCCGCCGGTCGGCTGCGTGTCGAGATGGCTCCCCGTCATGATCGGCGGCTTCGACGGATCGCGCCCCTCGCGCCGCGCGAAGATATTGCCGAGCTGGTCGATCTTGATCGTCGCCCCCGCCGCCTTCGCCCAGCGCACGAACAGGTCACGCCCCTGCCGGTCGAGATCGGTCAGCGCAATGCGACACACCCCGCCCTTCTCCGTCGCGCCGATCTCAGCCAGCTCCATCAAGCTGCCCCACAACCGGTCGGCATCGATACGCAGGTTCGGGCGGTCGGACGTCATGGCAACTCCCATTGTGGGCGAACCGTTAACGGACTAAATTAAGGCCAGGAGCCTATAGCATGCCTCGCGCCAGCCGGATCAAGCCCATCAGCTATTTCAAGGCCAACGCCGCCGAGATCATCCAGGAGCTGGGCGAGGTCGGCGAGCCCATGATCATAACCCAGAACGGCGAGGCCAAGGCCATCGTCCAGGACATCGTTTCCTACGAGAAGACTCAGGAGACCCTGGCGCTGCTTAAGATCCTGGCGATGGCCAACCAGAACATCGAGAAGGGCCGGTATCGTCCCGCCAAGGAGGTCTTCGGCGATCTCCGCAAGCGCCTCAACGCGCGCAAGACAGCCAAGTGAAGCTCTACAGGTGAAGCGCTACACGGTCGCCGTCGAACCCGGCGCGGAGAAAGACCTCGACGAGATTACCGAATACATTGCGGAGCATGAATCGGTCGATCGGGCGATCGATATCGCCATGCGGATCGAACGCAGCATTGCCGGCCTGGAGATGTTTCCGAACCGCGGCGCCTATCCGAAGGAATTGCTGGAACTGGGCATTCGTGACTACCGCGAGGTCCATTTCAAGCCCTATCGGATCATATATCGGGTTCTCGAACGCGAAGTCGTCGTTGTGCTAATCGCCGATGGCCGGCGCGACATGCAAACTTTGCTGACCTCACGCACGCTCGGCGCCTAGCCTTCGGCGTCTAGCGACGCTATTGCTCGATCATGCTTCCTCTTTCCGACACGCTCGTCCTCGATCTCACGCAGGTCATCGCCGGGCCGACGGCCGGGCAGATTCTGGGCGACATGGGCGCCGATGTGATCAAGGTTGAGCCGTTGAACGGCGAGCATTTCCGGCCGCATTTCGGAGGCGCCTGGGTGCCGTCGATGAATCGCAACAAGCGCGGCCTGGCGCTCGACCTGCGCACCGACGGCGGACGGGGCGTGCTGATGCGGCTGGTGAGGAAGGCCGACGTCTTCATGGAGGCCTTCACGCCCGGCGTGATCGACAAGCTGGGCTTCGGCTGGGAGGTCGTGTCGCAGGAGAATCCGAGACTGGTCTACGCCTCGGTGTCGGGCTACGGCCAGACAGGGCCCTATGCGCATCGCGCCGGCTACGATCCCTGCCTGCAGGCCGAGATCGGGCTGATGGACGCAACCGGTCCGTACAAGGGCGAGATGTGCCGCGTCGGCACCGCGCCGATCGACTACTCGACCGGCCTCGCCTGTGCCGGCGGCATCGCCTTCGCGCTGCTGCATCGCCACAAGACCGGCAAGGGCCAGCGGCTCGACCTGTCGCTGTTCGACGTCGGCATGCATCTGATGAGCCACTGGATCACCAACCACGGGCTGACCGGCGAGGATCCCGAGCGCATGGGGACCTCGAACACCATCCTCTGCCCGCTGCGCGTGTTCCCCACGAAGACGCAGCCGGTATTCATCGCCGGCACCAACGATGCCTTCTGGAAGCTGCTCTGCAGCGCGCTCGGCAAGCCCGACTGGCTGGCCGACACGCGCTTCGCCACCAACAAGGACCGTGTCGCCCACCGCGCCATCCTCGAGCCGATGATCGAGGCGCATTTTCTGCAGCACACCGCCGACGAGCTGCTCGACAAGCTGATCCCTGCCGGCATGCCCTGCTCGGCCGCCTACAAGATCAGCGAGGCGATGGCCACCGCGCACGCGCAAGCGCGCGGCAGCGTGATCGAGATCGACTATCCCGGCATCGGCAAGGTGAAATCGGCCAACAATCCGATCAAGCTTTCTGACGCTCCCGTGAGCGTGCGCCGGAAGTCGCCGATGGTAGGCGAGCACACCGTCGAGATCATGCGCGAAGTGGGCTATAGCGATGCCGAGATCGCGGCCCTTCGCGAGGCTAAGGCGATCGCCGGACCCTAGAGGAGGCATCCGATGGACGGGCTCGTGAAGCAGCACGACTGGATCGACCAGCGCGTTTTCGATCTCTACGACGAGTATTGCCACGGCCGGATCGACCGGCGCTCGTTCCTGCAGCAGGCGGCGCTGGTCGTGGGCGGTCTCGCCATGGCGCAGGCGCTGATGCCGCGCTACGCCAACGCGCAGACCATTTCCTTCACCGACGAGCGCATCAAGGGTACCTACGTCACATATGACTCGCCGGGCGGCAATTCAGGCAAGATGCGCGGCTATCTCGTGCAGCCGAAAGGCAATGGCCCGTTTCCGGTCGTGCTGGTGGTGCACGAGAATCGCGGCCTCAATCCCTACATCGAGGACGTGGCGCGGCGCTGCGCCGTCGAGGGTTTCCTGGCGCTGGCGCCGGACGGGCTGTTCCCGGCCGGCGGCTATCCGGGCAACGACGATGACGGCCGCGACCTGCAGGCCAAGCTCGACCAGAACAAGCTGCGCACCGACATGCTGAACAGCGCGAGGTGGCTCAAGGCGCACCCGCTGTCGTCGGGCAAGCTCGGCGCGACCGGCTTCTGCTGGGGCGGCGGCACGGTCAACTATCTCGCCGTGATGCTGGGCCCGGACCTCAAGGCCGCGGCGCCGTTCTATGGCGCGGCGCCCGCCGCCACGGCGGTGCCCGACATCAAGGCGCAGCTGGTGATCCACTATGCCGAGAACGATGAACGCATCGATTCGATGTGGCCGGATTACGAGAAGGCCCTGAAGGCTAACAACGTGAAGTACGAGCAGTACACCTATCCCGGCACCCAGCACGGCTTCCACAACAACTCCACGCCCCGCTACAAGGAGGAGGCTGCCAAGCTCGCCTGGGAGCGCACCATGGGCCTGTTCAAGGAGGCCCTCGCGTAGGGAGATCGTGTGAAGATCGTCTATTCCGACAAGCATGCCGCGCACGATCCGCAGACCTTCTTCGTGCGCGGCGTCAACCGGCCCGCGGCCGAGCAACCCGAGCGTGCCACACGCCTGCTCGGCGCGGCGACCGAGGCCGGCCACAAGGTGGTGGCGCCGCGCGCCTACGGTTCGGCGCCGGCCGCGACGATTCACACGCCCGAATATCTCGACTTCCTGCAGACCGCAGCGCGCGACTGGGCGCAACTCGCCAATGCCTCCGCCGAGGTCGTGCCCAATGTCCATCCGTCGCGCTATCCCGCGACCTATCCCAAGATTTTGGTCGGTCGCGCCGGCTGGCATCAGACCGATCTCGCCTGCCCGATCGGGCCCGGCACATGGGACGCAGCGCTCGCCGCGAGTGAGGTGGCGGCGACGGCCGCCGACCTGGTGCTCGAAGGCGCACGCGAAGCCTATGCGCTCTGCCGGCCGCCGGGCCATCACGCCTATGCCGATATGGCCGGCGGCTTCTGTTACCTGAACAACACCGCGATCGCGGCGCAGCGACTGCGCGCGAAGCATCAGCGCGTCGCGATCCTCGATGTCGACGTGCACCACGGCAACGGCACGCAAGGCATCTTCTGGGAGTGCGCCGACGTGCTCACCATTTCGATCCACGCCGATCCGGCGAATTACTACCCCTACTTCTGGGGCCATGCGCACGAGAGCGGCGCTGGCGCCGGCGCTGGCTTCAACCTCAACCTGCCGCAGCCGATCGGCTCCCCCGACGCACCGTGGCTTGCCGCGGGCGACACGGCGATCGCGCGCATCAAGCAGTTCGCTCCAACCGTGCTGATCGTGGCGCTCGGCCTCGATGCGAGCGCGAGCGATCCGCTGCAAGGCCTCAAGATCACGGGGCCGGGCTTTCACACCATGGGCAGGAAGATCGCCGCGCTCGGCCTCCCGACAGTGCTCGTGCAGGAAGGCGGCTACCTGAGCGACGATCTCGGCCAGAACCTCGCGCAATTCCTTTCGGGCTTCGAAACGGGCCGCTAGCCGCGCTTTTCGTTCGGTCCTAATGTGGTCTGACCACGGCATGACCACGATCGAAGTCACCAAGCCGGACGCGGAGGAAACCAGGAGCGGCGCGACCCGCGTGCTCACCTTCTTCCGCGACCGCCTCCTGTCCGGCGAGCTCAAGGCCGGCGACCGGCTGCTGCCCGAGCGCGAGCTGGCCGCAGCGCTCGATGTGAGCCGGCCCGTGCTGCGTGAGGCGCTGCGGTCGCTCGCCATGCTCGGCCTGCTCGACATCCAGCACGGCCGCGGCGCCTTCGTGAGGAGCGCCGACGCCTCGGTGCTGGGCCAGGCACTGACCCTCTGCCTCGCGCCCGAACCCAACATCCTCGACGACGTGCTGCAGGCGCGCATCGCCATCGAATGCCAGGCCATTCGGCTGGCCTGCGTGCGCGTCAGCGAGCGCGACCTGCAGACGATCGCGGCCACGCTCGACACACTGGTCGATTCGCTCGACGACCCGCAGCGTGGCGGCAATGCCGACTACGCCTTCCATCTCGCCATCGTGAAGGCAAGCGGCAGCGCCTCGCTGATGAAGATCTACGAGGCGATCTCGCCGCTGCTGATGCGCTCCCACGTCGAGCGCCGGCGCGACACCTTCCGCGAGCCCGCCATCACCTCCGGCCTGGTCGATGCCCACCGCCGGGTGTTCCTCTCGCTCGCCAACCGCGATCCCGATGCGGCCGAGGCGGGCCTGCGTGACCATTTCGCGATCGGCGACGATCTCCGTCGCCGCAATCTGATCTCCGCCTACCAGCCCGCTGCCCAGCCCAAGAGGAAACGTTCATGAAGCTCGTCGTCGGCTCCGACCACGCCGGCTTTCCGATGAAAGCCGAGATTCTCGCCTTCCTGAAGGAGAAGGGCCACGAGGTGCTCGACGTCGGCTCCTACGATCCCGAGCCGGTCGACTTTCCCGACATTGCGCGCCAGGTCGCGGCCGCGATCACGTCCGGCAAGGCCGAGCGCGGGCTGATGATCTGCGGCACCGGCGTCGGCGCCTCAATCGGCGCCAACAAGATGAAGGGCATCCGGGCCGCGGTCGGCCACGACGTGCATTCGGCGCACCAGTGCGTCGAGCACGACGACGTCAACGTCCTGTGCATCGGCGCGCAGATCGTCGGTCCCTGGCTCGCCAAGGACCTGATCGCCGCCTACCTCGACGCCAGGTTCTCGACGGCGGAGGAGTTCCGCCGCCGGGTCGCCAAGCTCGCCGACATGGATGCGGGCCGATAAGAGTTTCAAAGGAGGAGGAAACGATGAAGACCACCCTGACGGCGCTCGCCGTCGCGCTCGCCGCGATCATCGGCGTGAGCCACGTCGCGAACGCCGATGCGCTCGACGACATCAAGAAATCCGGCAAGATCCGCATAGCCATCGATCTCGGCGTGCCGCCCTACGGCATGACCGACGCGCAGATGAAGCCGACCGGCCTCGACGTCGAGGCCGCCGAGATGCTGGCCAAGGACTGGGGCCTGCAGTTCGAGCACGTCTCGACCACCGGCGCCTCCCGCATTCCGGCGCTGCAGACCGGCAAGGCCGACCTGGTGATCTCGAGCCTGTCCTACACGCCCGAGCGCGCCAAGGTGATCGACTTCTCACAGGGCTATGCCGTGCTGCGCACGGTGATCGCCGCGCCGAAGTCGGTGAAGATTGCCAAGCTCGCCGATCTCGACGGCAAGACCGTCGGCACCGTCCGCAGCACGACGCACGACACCCAGCTCACCAAGGAAGGGCCCAAGGGCATGAAGCTGGTGCGCTACGAGGACGATGCCACCGAGGGCCAGGCGTTCCTGAGCGGCCAGGTCGACATCTTCTCGACCGCCGAGATGATCGTGCCGCAGCTCGACAAGAAGAACCCGGCGCGCCAGGTCGAGATCAAGTTCATCCTCGACAACTTCAAGCTCTGCGTCGGCGTCAAGAAGGGCGAGCAGCGGTTGCTCGACGAGGTCAACAAGTGGGTGCTGGCCAACATCAAGAACGGCAAGCTGAACGCCCTCAACAAGAAGTACTTCGGCAGCGATCTGCCGGACCTGATCACCAAGCAACAGTAGGTTCATGATGAAAAGACTGATCGCAGGCGTCGCTGTTGCCCTGCTCGCGCTGAGCGCGGTCGCGCACGCCGATGCGCTGGACGACATCAAGAAGGCCGGCAAGGTCCGGATCGCGATCGACACCGCGATCCCGCCCTTCGGCATGACCGACGACAAGATGCAGCCGGCGGGCTCCGACGTGGATACCGCCAAGCTGCTGGCCCAGGATCTCGGCGTGCCGCTCGAGATCGTGACCACGACCGGCCCGTCGCGCATCCCGGCCCTGCAGACCAACAAGGCCGACCTGGTGATCTCGACGCTATCGATCACGCCCGAGCGCGCCAAGGTGATCGACTTCTCCGTGCCCTACGCCGACCACCCGTCGGTCGTGGCGGCGCTGCCGTCGATCGCGATCAAGAGTTACGCCGACCTCGCCGGCAAGAAGGTGGCGGTCGTGCGCGGCACGACGCAGGACACCGACCTCACGCGCGAGGCCAAGGGTGCGCAGCTGGTGCGCTACGAGGACGACGCCACCATGGCGCTCGCCTTCGCCTCGGGCCAGGTCGATATCCTCGCCACCGCGCGGTCGCTCTTGCCGGCGATCAGCAAGAAGAACCCGGCCCGCACCGCCGAGTCGAAGATCACCATGCAGACCTTCTATCTCGCGGTCGGCCTGCGCAAGAACGAGCCCAAGCTCAAGGCCTGGGTCGACGAGTGGGTGAGGGCAAACCTCAAGAACGGGAAGCTCGCCGCGATCTACAAGAAGTGGCACGGCATCGACATCCCGACCGACCAGTTGCTGAAGGTCGGGGGATGACGACTCTTCGCTGGGAGCGCGCCTCTCCAGAGGCGCATCATGATCATGAGCGGGTCTGGAGACCCGCGCTCCCAGCATGAGCTACCAGTTCGACTTCTCGTTCCTGGCGGAGCGCTGGCCGGACTTCGTCGCCGGGGCCTGGCTCACGGTCCAGCTCACCGTGGTGTCGATCGCGCTCGGCCTCGTCGTCGGCACGGTCTGCGCCCTGATCCGGGTCTACGGCACGCGCTGGATGAAGGCCCCGGTCGGCGTCTATGTCGAGCTGATCCGCAACACGCCATTGCTGGTCCAGATCTTCATCGTCTATTTCGGCCTGTCGAGCCTCGGCCTCAAGCTCTCGGCCGAGGTCTCCGCCGTGATCGCCCTGGTCGTGAACATGGGCGCCTACACGACGGAGATCATGCGGGCCGGCATCCAGTCGATCCAGCGTACCCAGCTGGAGGCCGCCGATTGCCTTGGCCTCACCCGCCTGCAGACCATCATCCATGTCGTCCTGCTGCCGGCGATGGAGCGTGTTTACCCTGCCTTGTCGAGCCAGTTCGTGCTGCTGATGCTCGCCTCCTCGATCACCTCGCAGATCTCGGCGGAGGAGCTGACCGCCACCGCCAATCTCGTGCAGTCCGACACCTATCGCAGCTTCGAGGTCTACATCGTCGTGGCGCTGGTCTACCTCGCGCTGTCCTTCCTCTACCGCTTCGGCTTCTGGCTGATCGGGCTGGTGCTGTTCGAGCGCAAGCGCAAGCTGGGGACAGCGCTGTGATCCAGCTAAACGCCAACCATTTCATCTATCTGCTGCAGGCGGCGACCTGGACCCTGCTGCTGTCGCTGATCGCCTTCGTCGGCGGCTCGATCGTCGGCCTCGCGATCGCGCTGCTGCGTACCTTGCAGGTCCGCGCGCTGCGTGCGCTCGCCAGCGGCTACATCCAGCTCATCCAGGGCACGCCGCTGCTGATCATCCTGTTCCTGTCGTACTTCGGCCTCGGCATCCTGGGCTACAAGCTGGTGCCGATCGTCGCCGCGGGCCTGTCGCTCACCTTTTACGCCGCGGCCTTCCTGGGCGAGATCTGGCGCGGCTGCATCGAGGCGGTACCGAAGACCCAGTGGGAGGCGTCGGATTGCCTGGGCCTCAACCGCTTCCAGCAATATGCCTACGTCGTGCTGCCGCAGGCGGTGAAGCTCGCGATCCCGCCGACCGTCGGCTTCATGGTGCAGATCGTGAAGAACACCTCGCTGGCTTCGGTGATCGGCTTCGTCGAGCTCGCCCGCGCCGGCCAGATCATCAACAACTCGACCTTCGAGCCGTTCGTGATCTTCACCGTGGTCGCCGCCATCTACTTCGCGCTGTGCTACCCGCTGTCGCTGGCGGCGCGCGCCCTGGAAAGGAAAGCCCATGCCGGTCGCTGAGGCGCCCAGAGCGGCAGCCAGAGAGCCCATCGTCCAGATCAACAACGTGGTGAAGGAATTCGGCCCCCTGCGCGTGCTGGACGGAGTCGGCTTCGACGTGGCCCCCGGCCAAGTCGCCGCCATCGTCGGCCGCAGCGGCTCGGGCAAGAGCACCCTGCTGCGCTGCATTGCCGGGCTGGAGACGGTGCAGGGTGGCAGCATCTCGGTGTGCGGCCACGATGTCGGCCGGCCGGGCAGCGCCGCTCGCGCGCAGCTGCGGCGCGATGTCGGCATGGTGTTCCAGAGCTACAATCTCTTCCCGCACCTCACGGTCGAGCGAAACATCACCCTGGCGCTCACCCTGGTGAAGAAACAGTCGCGCGACGAGGCCAACGCCAAGGCCGCGGAAGTCCTCTCCATGGTCGGCCTGACGGACAAGCGCACCGCCTATCCCGAGCAGCTCTCCGGCGGCCAGCAGCAGCGCGTCGCGATCGCCCGTTCGTTGGCCCTGCAGCCGCAGGTCATGCTGTTCGACGAGGTGACCTCGGCGCTCGATCCCGAGCTCACCGCCGAGGTGCTGGCGGTGATGGAGGACCTTGCCCGGCGCGGCATGACCATGATCACCGTTACCCACGAGATGGGCTTCGCCCGCCGCGTCGCCGACCTGGTCGTGTTCATGCACAAGGGCAAGGTGTGGGAGATCGGTCCGACTGCCGAGCTGTTCGCGAACCCGAAGACTGCCGAATTCAGCCAGTTCGTCGCCAGCGAGCTCTGAATGGTCTAGGCTCGGCGCTGCGATGAACGATAAAGACTCGCAGCAGCGCTACCGCGCCAACCTCCAGGGAGAGGTCGACGGCGCGGCCGTCTACCGCGCTCTGGCCGAGAGCGAAGCCGATCCCAAGCTCGCCCAGGTGTTCGGCCGACTCGCCTCGGTCGAGGAGGCGCATGCCGAGTTCTGGCGCGGCCGCCTGGGCGCGAAGGGTACGAAGTCGACGCTGAGGCCGTCGCTGCACGCCCACCTCCTCGCCTGGCTGGCGCGCCGCTTCGGCCCGGGCTTCGTGATCCCCACCTTGGCCGCCGCCGAAGCGCGCGACAGCAGCGCTTACGACAACCAGGCGGACGCCAGGGGCGCGGGCCTGCCGGCCGACGAGCGTTCGCACGCCCGCATCATGCAGGCGATTGCGAGCCAGAGCGGGCTGAGCGGCCCGGAGCTTGCAATGCTCGAAGGCCGCCATCGCGGCGGCGGCAATACGCTGCGCGCAGCCGTGCTGGGCGCAAACGATGGGCTGGTCTCCAACCTCAGCCTGGTCATGGGCGTGGCCGGCGCGGCCGCGGCAGAGAGCACGCTGCTCCTGACCGGTCTGGCCGGCCTGGTGGCCGGCGCCTGCTCGATGGCGATGGGCGAATGGCTGTCGGTCACCAGCTCGCGCGAGCTGAGCCAGAAGCAGATCGCGACCGAGGCTGAGGAGCTGCGCGAGGCGCCCGAGGAGGAGAAAGAGGAACTGGTCCTGATCTACCAGGCCAAGGGCCTGGACGAGGCGCAGGCCCACGCGCTGGCCGACAAGCTCCTGGGCAACAAGGAGACGGCGCTCGACACCTTGGCGCGCGAGGAGCTCGGCATCGACCCCCAGGAGCTGGGCGGCTCGGCCTGGCAGGCGGGCGCCTGGTCGTTCCTGCTGTTCTCCGCCGGCGCGATCGTGCCGGTGGCGCCGTTCTTCTTCCTGACGGGCAGCGCGGCCTTCGGGGCGAGCGTTGCGGCCAGCGCCGTCGCGCTGATGGCGATCGGCGCCGGCACCAGCCTGTTCACCGGACGGTCGATGGCGTTCTCCGCGCTGCGCCAACTGGCCATCGGCGCGGCCGCCGCCGGCATCACCTACGGCGTGGGCAAAATCGTCGGCGTGTCGATCAGCTGATCAGCCGCCGCCGTCGCCCGCGACGGCGACTATGGTCAGCTTCTCGGGCAGCTCTTCCTTAACGACGTCGATGCTGCGTTCGTCCGGATATATGAAATCGGGCTCGAGCGGCGCGATCAGGCCCATGAAGCGGTCGAGCTGGGAGCGGCCCCAGTAGTGCATCGGCAGCACGATCCTGGGATCGATCTGCTTCACCACGTCGGCCATGAACGGCACGCCCATGGTGAAGGAGCCGTCGATCGGCACCATCAGCACGTCGATACGGCCGAGCGCCTCGAGATGCGCCGGCGTCAGGCGCTGATGCAGGTGACCGAGATGGGCGATGCAGAGATCGCCGATCGCGTAGATGAAGATCGAGTTGCCGTTGATGCGCACGCCGCCCGACCAGTCGCGCGCATTGGTCGGCACGTTCCACACCCGCATGTCCTTCAGCGTGACGTCGTGATGGGCCTCGGTCTCGCCCTCGGTGGGCCACCCCTTCAGCACATGGGTGATGCCCTCCTCCGGCTCGTCGGTGAAGTGCGTGCTGTGCGCGTTGTTCATGGTGACGATGTCGGGATGGCGGCCGAAGCCGTTGACGCCGTTGTAGTCGGTGATCGCCCGCACGCCCTGCGGCGTGTCGATCTGGTAGCTGGCGTGGCCCAGGAAGGTGATCAGCGCCCGGTTGGGCGAGTTCTCGCTCCCGCCTTTGGCCAGCCACACGTCCGGCGGCAGCGTCCGCTCGACCAGGTTCTTGGAGCAGCGGGCCCAGGCCGGGCCGGCCAGCAGGGCGAACACGGCTAAAGCCGCGGAAAGACGCAGGAACATGCCGAAAACGATAGCAGGCCGTGGGCCAATGGGCGGCTCACGCTTGGCTGATAGGAACATCCATTGACTCTTTCCGTTGATCCGAATAGAACAAAAACAGAACAATTTTACTCACACCTGCTGGAAAAGAATCGAGGGGGCGATGGCCGTCATTTCCCCAAATGCCTTTGCTCCCCCTGCGGCCAACAGCCAGGGGGCTAACCTGCCATCCCTGCTGCGCGAGCAGGTGCGGCGGCTGGAACGCGCCCACAGCGCCGAGCGGCCGGGCCGGACCACCGCGCCGCTGGGTCTGCCGGAGATCGACCGACTGCTGCCCGACGGCGGCCTGCTGACCGGCGCGCTGCACGAGATCGAGGCCGGCCCGTCACCTTCCGGCCGGGTGGCCCCGCATGACGGTGCGGCGCTGGGCTTCACCGCTTTCCTGCTGGGCCGGCTCGGTCCCGGCACGCTGCTGTGGTGCCGCCAGGCTTCCGGGGCCGACGCAGTCCCCTACGCGCCCGCGCTCGCGACCTGGTTCGATCCCGCCCGGCTGCTGATGGTCACGGCGCGGCGCGACGAGGATCTGTTCTGGGCGATGGAGGAAGGCCTGCGCACGCCGGGCATCGCCGCGATCGTGGGCGAGACCCGTGCGGCCGATCCGACCGCCGGCCGCCGCCTGTCGCTCGCGGCGGAGAAGAACGGCGTGCCGGCGCTGCTGCTGCGGCCGCAGCCCGCGCCGCCGCAAAGCGTCTGCGCCACGCGCTGGCGGGTGGCGTCGGCCCCGTCGCTCGATCTCACGCAATTCCGCTGGCAGGTCGAGTTGCGGCGCAACCGCTTCGGCATGCCGTCGGCCGAGGAGACGCCATCCTGGCTCCTGGAGTGGAACGATGAAACGCGTCGTCTCGCTGTGGTTTCCCAAGCTCAGCACGGATCGGCTGGCGCGCCTCAACGCCAAAGACTGGTCGGCTAGAGCCGCCGCCACCGTCGCCTGGCGCGACAGCTGCCCGCGCCTGGCGGCCGTCAACCCGCACGCGCGCGCCGCGGGCCTGCGTCCTTACATGCGGCTCGCCGATTCGCGCACGCTGCTGCCCGACCTCGTGACCGCGCCGGTCGAGCCGCAGGCCGACCGTCGCCTGATCGAGACGCTGGCGAGCTGGTGCGACCGCTACACGCCATGGGTCGCGATCGACCCGCTGGGCGACGCCGTCGCCCAGGAAGACGTCGATCCCTGCAGCGCCGGCGGCTTCGGCGGCGATGCCGGCCTGCTGCTCGACGTGACCGGATGCGGTCATCTGTTCGGCCAAGGCGAGGCCGGCGAGCGCGCCCTGCTGGCCGACCTCACCGAGCGCCTCAGCCGCCACGACTTCGCCTGCCGCGCCGCAATGGCCGATACCGCAGGCGCCGCCTGGGCGCTTGCCCGCTATGCCGAGAAGCAGGCCGATCTTTTCTGCCCGGCCAAGGGCCAGCGCGAGGCCTTGGCCGCGCTGCCGGTCGACGGCCTGCGCCTCGCCAGGCCGATCCTCAAGACGTTCCTCAAGCTCGGCCTGCGCCGCATCGGCGATCTCTACCCCTTGCCGCGTGCCCCGCTTGCCCGTCGTTTCGGCGATCAGCCGCTCACCCGCCTTGACCAGGCGCTGGGCCGGATCGACGAGCCGATCGAGCCGCGCCGGCCGCCGCCCGCTTTTCGCACGCGCCTCGCCTTTGCCGAACCGATTGGCCGGGCCGAGGACATCGCCGCCGCGACCAGCCGCCTGCTGGCGGCGCTCTGCCGGCAGTTCGAGCAGGCGAGCGTCGGCGCGCGCCAGCTCGAGATCGCGCTCTATCGCGTCGACGGCTCGGTCGACCGCACGGCGATCGGCACCAGCCGGCCCAACCGCGATTGCCCGAAGCTTATGAAGCTGTTCGAGGAGAAGCTCGGCGAGCTCGATCCCGGCTTCGGCGTCGAGCTGATGATCCTGTCGGCGCCCGAGGTCGAGGAATGGACCGGCTCGCAGGACGCGCTGCCTGAAACCGCCGTGCGCAATCCGCTGGCGGAGGACGGCACGATCGATCTCGCCGACCGGCTGGCGCTCAGGCTCGGCCAGGATAATGTCGTGCGCCTGCTGCCGCGCGACAGTCACATCCCCGAGCGCGTGCAGACGGCTGCGGCGATCTCCGTTGCCGTGCCCGACGGGGCCTGGGCGCGGCTTGCCTCGATGAAGGGTGCGCGGCCGACGCGGCTGCTGCAGCGGCCCGAGCCGGTCGAGGTCACCGCGCTGCTGCCCGACGAGCCGCCGCGTCAGTTCACCTGGCGCCGCCACGCCCACAAGGTGGTGAAGGTCGAGGGGCCCGAGCGCATCGCCGACGAATGGTGGCGCCCGCGCCCCAGCGGCAAGGTGATGCCTGCCAACATCGTCCCGCCGGTGCGCGACTACTATCGAATAGAGGACGATGACGGCATCCGCTTCTGGCTGTTCCGCGACGGGCCGCTGAACGCCGCCAAGTGGTTCCTGCACGGCTTTTGCGCCTGAATGACTGGTTGAAGGCCATGCCGTACGCCGAGCTTCAGGTCACCACCAACTACAGCTTCCTGCGCGGCGGCTCGCATCCGGGCGAGCTGGTCTTCCAGGCGGCGAGCCTCGGCCATTACGCGATCGGCATCGCCGACCGCAACACGCTGGCCGGCGTGGTGCGTGCCTATTCGGCGGTGAAGGAATTCTACGAAGATACCGCCATTCCCGAGGACAGCTGGATCAAGCTGCTGGTCGGCGCGCGTCTGGAGACGATCGACGGCTATTCGCTGCTCGCCTATCCGATGAACGTCGAGGGCTATAAGCGGCTGTCGCTGCTGCTGAGCAAGGGCAACGAGCACGCGGCGAAGGGTGAATGCAAGCTCACCTTCGAGCTCCTCGCCGAGCATGCCGATCACATCCTGGCCATCGTCCTGCCGCCCCGGAACGTCGAGGATCCGGCCTTCCACGACAAGCTGCGCCGGCTCACCGGCCTCTATCGCCACTGCTATCTCGCCGCGACCATGCTGTTCCGCGGCGACGATGCCGCGCGCGTGGCCTATCTCGACAATCTCGCGACGCAGACGAAGGTGAAGCTCGTCGCCACCAACGACGTGCACTATCACGTGCCCGACCGCCGTGCGCTGCACGACGTGGTCACCGCGATCCGCCTCAAATGCACCGTAGAGGAGCTGGGCTTCCGCCGCTTCGCCTCGGCCGAGCGTCATTTGAAGAAGCCGGAGGAGATGGAGCGCCTGTTCCGCAGGCATCCGCAGGCGATCCGATGCATCCGCGAGATCGTCGATCTCTGTGATTTCTCGCTCAAGGACCTCAGCTACCAGTATCCCGTCATGTACGAGGGCGGCGAGACGCCGATGCAGAAGCTCGAGCGCCTCACCTGGAAAGGTGCGGCTCGCCGGTTTCCCAAGGGCATCCCGGAGAAAGTCGTCACCAACCTGAAAAAAGAGTTCGATCTGATCGCGCACAAGAAGATCGCGCCCTACTTCCTGACGGTGCACGAGATCGTCGAGAAGTCGCGCAGCCTGGGCATCCTGTGTCAGGGCCGCGGATCGGCCGCCAATTCCTCCGTTTGCTACTGTCTCGGCATCACGGAGGTGGATACCAATAAAAGTGAGGTCCTGTTCGAGCGTTTCCTGTCCAACGAGCGCGACGAGCCGCCCGACATCGACGTCGATTTCGAGCACGAGCGACGCGAGGACATCATCCAGTGGATCTACGAGGAGAAAGGCCGCAGCCGCGCCGCCCTGGCCGCGACCGTGATCGCCTATCGCAGCCGCAGCGCCATCCGCGACGTCGGCAAGGCGCTCGGCCTGTCACCCGATACAGTGGGCGTGATGGCTAACACGGTGTGGGGCAGCGGCGGCAGCGGCATCGATCTTAGGCACGTGAAGGAGGCCGGCCTCGACGCCAGCGATCCGCGACTGGCCCTGGCGCTCGAACTGTCCGGGACCCTGATCGGCTTCCCGCGCCATCTTTCGCAGCATGTCGGCGGCTTCGTCCTGACCGAGGGACCGCTCAACGAGCTGGTGCCGATCCAGAACGCGGCGATGAAGGACCGCACCGTCATCGAATGGGACAAGGACGATCTCGACGCGCTCAAGATCTACAAGGTCGATGTACTGGCGCTCGGCATGCTGACGGCGCTGCGCAAGAGCTTCGACCTGATCAAGCGGCATTACGACGAAGAGCACGATCTCGGCATGCCGTCCGAAGACCCCAAGGTCTACGACATGCTCTCCAAGGCCGATTCGGTCGGCGTGTTCCAGGTCGAGAGCCGGGCGCAGATGTCCATGCTGCCGCGCCTCAAACCGCAGAAGTATTACGATCTCGTCGTCGAGGTGGCGATCGTGCGGCCGGGCCCGATCCAGGGCGGCATGGTCCATCCGTACCTGAAGAATCGCGATCTTCCCGAGGACGAGATTCCTTATCCCAGGGATAAGGACGGCAAGCTGAAATCTATCCTGAAGCGCACGCGCGGCGTGCCGCTGTTCCAGGAGCAGGCGATGCAGATTGCCATCGACTGCGCGGGGTTTCTGCCCGCCAAGGCCGACAAGCTCAGGCGCGCCATGGCGACCTTCCGGCGCGCCGGCACCATCCACAAGCTGAAGAACGACTTCATCAACGGCATGGTGAACAACGAGTACGAACGGGACTTCGCCGAGCGCTGCTTCAAGCAGATCGAGGGCTTCGGCGAGTACGGCTTCCCCGAGAGCCATGCCGCGAGCTTCGCGATCCTGGTCTACGTCTCGTCCTGGGTGAAGTATCACTATCCCGAGGTCTTCGCTGCGGCCCTGCTCAACTCCCAGCCGATGGGCTTTTATGCGCCGGCCCAGCTCGTGCGCGACGCGCGCGAGCACAAGGTCGAGGTGCGGCCGCCCGACATCAATGCCAGCGACTGGGACTGCACGCTGGAGCCCCCCACCCTTCCTTCCCCCGCAGGGGGAGGGCCAGGGAGGGGGAAGTGCGCCCTGCGGCTCGGCTTCCGCCAGATCAGCGGCCTCAAGAAAGACGACATCAAGCGCATGGTCGAGCGGCGCACCATGCCCTATCGCGATCCGGCCGACGTGTGGCGGCGGGGTGGATTGAACAAGCGGCAGATCCTGGCACTGGCCCGCGCCGATGCCTTCGCCTCGATGGGCCTGACGCGGCGCGACGTGCTGTGGGCGGTGCGCGCCTTCTCCGAAGCCTCTCTGCCGTTGCTCGACGGAGCACATATCACCGAGCCGTCGGTCAGCCTGCCCAAGCTCACCCTGGGCGAACAGGTGGTCGACGATTACTCGACGATCTCGATGTCGTTGCGCGCCCATCCGCTGCAGCTGCTGCGGCCGACCCTATGGGAGCGGCGCATGGCCGATTCCAAGAAGCTGCGCGAGGCTGAGACCGGCGACTTCCTGCAGATGGCCGGGCTGGTGCTGGTGCGCCAGCGGCCGGGCACTGCCTCCGGCGTGGTGTTCGTCACCCTGGAGGACGAGTTCGGCATCGCCAATCTCGTGGTCTGGCCCAAGGTGTTCGAAGCCCATCGCCGCATCGTCATGGGCGCGCGCCTGCTGGGCGTCGCCGGCAAGGTCCAGCGCGACGTGCAGAAGGACGGCGCGCCCGGGCTGGTGATCCATCTCGTCGCCGAGCGGCTGTGGGACTGGTCGGCCGACCTCGACCGTATCGCCGACATAGACGGCCGCTTCGAGTTGCGCATGGGTCGCGGCGACCAGGCCCATTCCTCGACGCCCGATCCGCGCGACGAGCCCAAGCGTTCGCCTCCTCTCCGCAAGCCGTCGGCCAAGCAACCCTACGACCGCAGCCGCATCCACCTCGACCGGCCGGCGATCAAAATAGCCTCACGCGATTTCCACTAGAGGCTCGCGTACACCGCCCGCTCGAACGCCTCGAACGTTGCGATCGCACGCGGGTCGTAGAACGGCAGGAGCTGGGTCGCCCACACACCGGTCACCTTCCGCGTCGGATCGATCCAGTAGTAGGAGTTCGCCAGCCCGCCCCAGGTGAGGCTGTTCGCCGAGCGGCGGCCGGGGAAGGCCGTCGGGTTGATCATGAAGGAGAGGCCCCACGTCATGCCGTCGACGAAGTCGAGATCGGTGCTCATGTGCGCGAGCTGGCTCTTGAGGGGCCGGCACAGCACGCCCTCGGCCATGTGGTTCTGGCCCATCAGCTTCACGGTCTCGGGCTTCAGGATCGGCCCGCCGCCCCTCAGCAGCGCCTGCGTGAACTTGAGATAATCGATGATCGTCGAATAGAGCCCGCCGCCGCCCATGTGGAACTCGGGCGTCTGCGGGATCTCGTGTTCCATCACGTTGAAGCCGCCGGCGCTGCGCGTGTGCATCTTCGCCTTGCGCAGGCGCTGCGCCGGGCCGATCGCGAAGCCGGTGTCGCTCATGCCGAGTGGCGTGAACAGGCGCTCGGTCATGTAGCGGTCGAGCCGCTGGCCGCTCGCCGCCTCGACCATCTTGCCGACCCAGTCGATCGAGATGCCGTACTCCCAGCGCTCGCCCGGCTCGAACAGGAGGGGCGTGGTGAGGGCCGCGTTCTGGCACGAGCCGACCGCGGGAATGCCGGTCGCCTGCCGGTATCTCATGACGTCGGCGTTCCAGGTGTCGTAGCCCAGCCCCGACGTATGGGTCAGCAGGTGCCGCAAAGTCACCGGCCGCCGGGGCTTGCGGGTGATCGCCTTCCCATCCTTGTCGAAGCCCTCGAGCACGCCCTTGCTGCCGATCTCCGGCACGACCTCGGCCGCCGGCGCATCCAATGAAAGCTTGCCGCGCTCGACCAGCTGCATCGCCGCCGCCGCGGTGACCGCCTTGGTCATCGACGCGATCCAGATCACCGAATCGGGCCGCAGCCCACCCGCGCCGCCCTCGAAGATCACGCCCTCGTCGGTCGCCGCAGCCGCCGCCACCCCCGGCACCGCGCCACTCGCCACCGCTTCTTCCAACGTCTTCGCGATATCCATGCTTCCTCCGGTCGGGGCCGGAGCCTACGTCAAACGCGTCGCCTCATCGATCAATTCCTGGGCAGCGATGTCGAGCAGCTCGTCCTCCGCCGTGCCGTCGAGCACGCGCTCCTTGCCGATCTCGAGCAGCACCGGCACGGCGAGCGGCGAGATGCGGTCGAGCCGGCGGTACTCGATGCGGCCTCTGGCGCGGCGCAGCAGCTCGCCGAGGCGGCGCAGGTCGGCGAGCTGGTGGGCGGCGTCCTGGCGCGTGGCGCGCAGCAGGATGTGGTCGGGCTCGTGCTTGCGCAGCGCGTCGTAGATCAGGTCGGAGCTGAAGGTGACCTGCCGGCGCGACTTCTCCTCGCCTGGGAAGCGCCGCTCGATCAGCCCGGCGATCACCGCGACGTTGCGGAACGAGCGGCGCAGCATGGTCGATTCGTCCATCCACGCCTCGAGATCGTCGCCCAGCATGTCCTCGTCGAACAGCTGGTCGAGCTGCACCTTGGTCGGCGGCCGCAGGCTCCACAAGCCGAGCACGTAATCGGTGGCGACGAAGCCCAGCGGCTTCAGGCCCATCCGCTCCATGCGCCGGGTCAGCAGCATGCCCAGCGTCTGGTGCGCGTTACGCCCCTCGAAGCAGTAGGCGACGATGAATTGCTTGGCGCCGCGCGGGAATCCCTCGATCAGGAGATTGCGCTCGTTCGGCAGGCCAGAGCGCCACTTCTGGATGTCGAGCCAGCGCCGCACTTCCGGCGGCAGCTTGGGATGCTTGGACGGATCCTGCAGGATGCCGCGCACGCGGCTGGCGAGGAACGTCGACAGCGGCAGCCGGCCGCCGCCATAGGCCGGCACCTTGGGATCGCCGCCGCTCGCCAGCGAACATTGCGCCGCGAGCTCCTTCACGCCCTCGAAGCGCAGCAGCCGGCCGGCGAAGACGAAGGTGTCGCCCGGCACCAGCCCCTGGATGAACGCCTCCTCGACCTCGCCCAGCACCGGGCCGCGCCGCAGCTTCACCTTGAGCAGAGGCAATTCGACGATGGTGCCGACATTCATGCGGAACTGCCGCGCGACCAGGGGCGAGCTGAGCATCCAGCGCCCGTCGGGCAGCTTCTTCAGCCGGTGCCAGCGCTCGTAGGCCGCCAGCGCGTAGCCGCCGGTGGCGACGAAGTCGAAGGTGTCGTCGAAGTCCTTCTTCGGCAGGTCGCGATAGGGCTGGGCGCGGCGCACTTCGTGGAAGAACGCCTCGCGGTCGATCGGCTGGGCGCAGGCGGTGCCGACGATGTGCTGGGCCAGCACGTCGAGGCAGGCCGGCCGCGGCGGATCGCCGTCGAGCTCGCGCGCCTCGATGGCCTCCAGCGCCGCCAGCGATTCCAGCACCTCGAAGCGGTTGGCCGGCGCGATCATGGCGCGGCTCGGCTCGTCGAGCCGGTGGTTGGCGCGGCCGATGCGCTGCATCAGGCGGCTGACGCCCTTGGGCGCGCCCATCTGGATCACGAGATCGACGTCGCCCCAGTCGATGCCGAGATCGAGCGAGCTCGTTGCCACCACTGCGCGGAGCTTGCCCGCCGCCATCGCCGCCTCGACCTTGCGGCGCTGCTCCACCGCCAGCGACCCATGATGCAGGCCGATCGCCAGGTTCTCCTCGTTGATCCGCCACAGATGGTCGAACACCAGCTCGGCCTGCGCGCGCGTGTTGACGAACACGATCGAGGTCTTGTGCTGGCGAATGATGTTGTAGACCTCGGGCACGGCGTGGTGGCCCATGTGGCCGCCCCACGGCAGGCGCTCCTGCGCGTCGACGATGGTGACCTTGGGCGCCGCGCCGGGCTCGCCCTGGACGATCTCGACCGGCTCGTCGTCACGCAGGCGCAGGTAGTCGGCCAACTCGGGCGGATCGGCAACCGTGGCGGACAGGCCGACGAAGCGTGCCTGCGGCGACAGGACGGCGAGGCGCGCCAGGCAGAGCGCAAGATGATGGCCGCGCTTGGAGGTGGCGAAGGAATGCAGCTCGTCGATGATGACGCAGCGCAGGCTGGCGAAGAACTTCTCGGCGTCGGGATAGGACAGCAGCAGCGCCAGCGACTCGGGCGTGGTCATCAGCAGGTCCGGCGGCCGCTCTCGCTGGCGCAGGCGGCGGCTCTGCGGCGTGTCGCCGGTCCGGCTCTCGGCGCGCACCGGCAGCTGCATCTCGGCGATCGGCAGCTCGAGGTTCCGGCGGATGTCGGTGGCCAGCGCCTTGAGCGGCGAGATGTAGAGCGTGTGCAGCTCGCCCTTGCCCTTGGCCCAGGCGAGGTCCTTGCCGGCCTGGCGGCGCACCGTGAGCTCGATCAGCGACGGCAGAAATCCTGCCAAAGTCTTGCCACCGCCGGTGGGCGCGATCAGCAGCGCGCTCTTGCCCCGGCGCGCAAGGTCGATCAAAGCCAGCTGATGCTGGCGGGGTGTCCAGCCGCGACCTTCGAACCAGCGGGCAAAAAGGTCCGGCAGCACCATATCTGCGGCGTAGGATGCCTCGCGTTCAATGACCGACAACCTGAATCCTCGCTCCTGGCTCTATCCGACGCCGCGCGGCCTCTATTGTGAGCCGGGTGACTTCTATGTCGACCCCGCCGTGGCGGTGAATCGCGCGGTGATCACCCACGGCCACGGCGACCACGCCCGGCCCGGCCATCGCAGCGCGCTGGCCACGCCCGAGACGCTGGCCATCATGCGTGCCCGCTTCCAGGACATGCCGGACACGGCCCAACAGCCCCTGAAATACGGCGAGAGCGTCACAATCGGCGACGTCGAGGTGAGCCTGGTGCCAGCCGGCCACATCCTTGGTTCGGCACAGGTCGTGCTGGAACATCGCCGCCAGCGCATCGTCGTGTCGGGCGACTACAAGCGCCGGCCCGACGCGACCTGTCCGCCGTTCGAGCCGGTGCCGTGCGACGTGTTCATCACCGAGGCGACCTTCGCGCTTCCGGTCTTCCATCATCCCTCCGATGCCGGCGAGATCGGCAAGCTCTTGCGCTCGCTCGAGACCTTTCCCGAACGCACTCATCTGGTGGGCGTCTATGCGCTGGGCAAGTGCCAGCGGGTGATCAAGCTCCTGCGTGCCGCCGGCTGGGACAAGCGCATCTGGCTGCATGGCGGGCTCCAGTCGATGTGCACGCTCTACCAGCAGCACGGCGTCGATCTCGGCGATATCGCGCTGGTGTCGGACGCGATCCTCGAGACCTTTCGCGGCGCGCTCGTGCTCTGCCCACCGTCGGCCATTTCCGATCGCTGGACCCGCCGCTTCAACGAGCCGATCCCGGCGATGGCCTCGGGCTGGATGGGCGTGCGCGCCCGCGCTCGCCAGCGCGGAGCCGAGCTGCCGCTCGTCATCTCCGACCACGCCGACTGGCCCGAGCTCTGCCAGACCCTGAAGGACGTCGGCGCCCCGAAGGTCTGGGTGACCCACGGTCGCGAGGAGGCGCTGGTCCACATGGCCCGCTCCCTCGGCATCGAGGCCGAGGCCCTGCACCTCGCCGGGCGGGAGGAAGAAGAGGGCGAGTCGTGACCCGCTCCTCATCACCTCATTTCGTACCCCTCGCCCCCGCTAGGGGGAGAGGTGGGGAGAGGGGGCCACGCAAATCGGCTGTAACCCCCTCTCCTAGCCTCTCCCCCTGTCGGGGGAGAGGGATTCGAAAGAGAAGGATTCGCGAGGGCGTGCGCTGATGCAGGCGTTCGCCCAACTCCTCGACGCCCTCTCTTTCCAGCCGGCGCGCAACGCGAAGCTGCGGCTGATCGAGGCGTACCTGAAGCAGACGCCCGACCCGGACCGCGGCTGGGCGCTGGCGGCACTGACGGGCGGGCTCGATTTTCCAAGCGCCAAGCCTGCGATGCTGCGCAGCTTCGGCGAGGACAAGATCGGCGCCGAACTCTGGCATTGGAGCCACGACTATGTCGGCGACCTCGCCGAGACGCTGGCGCTGATCTGGGAAACCAAGCCCGAGTCCGGCCCGCCACCGACGCTGGGCGAGGTCGTAGAGACGCTGCAGCGCGCGACCAAGATGCAGACGCCGGCGATCCTGAAGCGCTGGCTCGATTCGCTCGATTCGACCGGCCGCTGGGCGCTGCTCAAGCTGCTGACCGGCGCGCTGCGCGTCGGTGTCTCGGCGCGGCTCGCCAAGCAGGCGGCGGCCAATATCGGCAACCAGCCGGTCGCCGAGGTCGAGGACGTCTGGCATGCCCTCTCGCCGCCCTATCGCCCGCTGTTCGATTGGCTGACCGGCGACGGGCCCAAGCCCAGCACCAACAGCGGCGGGGCGTTCCTGCCGGCGATGCTCGCCAATCCCATCGAGCGCGCGGAACTGGACACGCTCGATCCGGCGCACTTCCGCGCCGAATGGAAATGGGACGGCATCCGCGTCCAGGTCTCCTCCTCCGGCAGCATGAAGAAGCTCTACAGCCGGGCCGGGGAGGATGTGTCCGGCGCCTTCCCCGACATCCTCTCGGCCATCGACTTCGACGGCGTGTTCGACGGCGAGCTGCTGGTGCGCCGCGAGGAGACGATCGCACCGTTCAACGACCTGCAGCAGCGGCTGAACCGTAAGGTCGTCACGCCCAAGATGCTCAAGGAACATCCCGCGCACGTCCGCCTCTACGATGCGCTGTGGATCGAGGGCGAGGACCTGCGCGCCCTGCCGTTCGACGAGCGCCGCGCCCGGCTCGAGGCCTGGATGGCGCTGAAGCCGCGGCCGCGTTTCGACCTGTCGCCGCTGGTCCAGTTCACCGACTGGGCGCATCTCGCCCAGCTGCGTGAAGAGATGCGCAGCGACGGCATCGAGGGCCTGATGCTGAAACGCGCCGACTCGCCCTACCTCGCCGGCCGTCCCAAGGGGCCGTGGTTCAAGTGGAAGCGCGACCCTCATCTGGTCGACTGCGTGCTGATGTACGCTCAGCGCGGCCACGGCAAGCGCAGCTCGTTCTATTCCGACTACACGTTCGGCTGCTGGCGCGAGGCCCCTTCCGACTCTGGGGGCGTCAAGCGCGAGCTGGCGCCGGTCGGAAAGGCCTATTTCGGCTTCACCGACGAGGAGCTGCGCTGGCTCGACAAATGGGTGCGCGACCACACCACCAACCGCTTCGGCCCGGTGCGTGAGGTCGAGCCCAAGCTGGTGCTGGAAATCGCCTTCGATGGCATCGCCCGCTCGAGCCGCCACAAGTCGGGCCTGGCCATGCGCTTCCCACGGATCAATCGCATACGGACTGACAAACCCGCGAGTGAAGCCGATACCGTCGACAACCTGATGCGCCTTGTGCCATCAGGCCGTCATGGCTGACATCGCCGATCCCCTGCCCTTCCAGACCCACGCCTTGCCGGTCAAGCAGCGCGTGGAAAAGGGCCGCGCCCTGCGCGAGGCCGCCAGGCGCGGCGCGCACGCCGGCTGGACGGTCGCCAAGCGCGATCCGATCGACATCCTGATCGAGCAGGACAGGATGCGCCTGCCCGAGCTGGTGCCGCTGCGCTATGCCCGCATGAAGGCCTCGCCCTTCGCCTTCCTGCGCGGCTCGGCGAAGGTGATGGCCACCGATCTCGCCACGACGCCATCGAACGGCCTGCTGGTGCAGGCGGCGGGCGACTGCCATTGCCTGAACTTCGGCGGCTTCGCCACGCCCGAGCGGCGCCTCTCCTTCGACCTCAACGACTTCGACGAGACGTCCGTCGCGCCCTGGGAATGGGACGTGAAGCGCCTCGCCACCAGCTTCGTCGTCGCGACCTTGCAGGACTTCGACAAGGCGACGCGCCTTGAGCTCGCGCAGACCGTCGCCCGCGCCTATCGCGCGCAGATGGCCGTGCTCGCCGAATCGCCCATTCTCGAGACCTGGTATCGCGTGCTCGAGCTCGACAACGCGAAGGTCATGGAGTCGATCGGCCTCGACCCGGCGCCGGCCCGCAAGGCCGACCGCGAATTGAAGCATCGGCCGATGCTGATCGACATCGCCCACAGCGGCGGGACCGAGCCCAAGCTGCAGGACAAGCTGCCCGACCTCTACCATCCGAAGCCCGCCGAGGCGGCGGAGTTCAGGAGGGGCGTCGAGGAGCTTCTCCGGCAGTACAGGCAGTCGCTGATCCCCGAGCGCCGCGTCCTGATCGAGCGTTACCGGCTGGCCGATGCGGCCTACAAGGTGGTCGGCGTCGGCTCGGTCGGCACGCTGTGCGGCGTGGCGCTGATGGTGTCGGGCGACGGCGAGACGCTGCAGCTGCAATTCAAGGAGGCCGACGCCTCGGTGCTCGAGGAGGCGGCCCAGCGGCCGAGCCCCTACGCCAACCATGGCGAGCGCGTGGTGCGCGGGCAGCGGCTGCTCCAGGCGGCCTCCGACATCCTGCTGGGTTTCGGCGTCGGCCCGCGCGGCAAGGACCTCTATGTCCGCCAACTGCGCGACGCCAAGGTCAAGCCGGTGCTGGACAACCTGCCGGAGCGCAATTTCCGGCGGTATGCGCGCACCTGCGGCGAGGTGCTGGCGCGCGCCCACGCCCGGTCGACCGATGCGTTGGTGCTATCGGCCTACCTCGGGAAAAGCACCGCTTTCGACGAGGCGATCGGCCAGTTCGCGGTGGGGTATGCCAAGCAGACAGTGTCGGACCACGCTGCTCTGGTCTCGGCAATAAAGTCCGGTCGGTTGCCCGCGGAGCCGCAGGATTCGTAAGGCAGGCCCCTTGGCCTCTTGGGAGATGACTGGCTACATCACTAGTGATGGCAACCGCACGCAAGTCCGCGCACGCCGCAAGTGCACGCCGATACCGGGAGCGGATGCGCGCGCAAGGCCTTCGGCAGGTCAGCCTGTGGCTGTATGACCGGTCCGATCCGCAATTCCGGCGGGAATGCCGTCGGCAATCGCTCGTCGCATCGCGGGCGAGGAGCGGCGGCGATATCGATGCTGTGCTCGATCAGGCGCTGGCCGAGATCGAGGACTGGACCGCTTGAAGCGCGGGACGTCGTCATCGTGGCCCTGCAGGGCGACTTAGGCAAATCGCGGCCCGCCGTCGTCGTGCAGTCCGATGCGTTCAATGAATCGCATGCGACTGTCACCGTTGCCCCCATAACCAGTACAGTCATTCCGGCCCCGCTCTTCCGGATTACGGTGGACCCATCGCGTGCAAACGGCTTGCGCCGGATTTCGCAAGTCATGGCCGACAAGATCGTTACCGTCCGACGCGAGCGCGTCGGGAAGGCTGTTGGCGCATTGGACAGCGACACCATGGCGCGGCTCGGCCGCTCGATCGCCCTGTGGCTCGAGCTGGGCTAGCCGTACCGCCCTCCTTCTCCGGGGTCGAAAACACCGCGAATCGATACTACATTACACGGGCAATGATCGATCCCTTTGGCCGGCACATTACCTACCTGCGCGTCTCCGTGACGGATCGCTGCGATTTCCGCTGCGTCTACTGCATGGCCGAGGACATGACCTTCCTGCCCAAGGCGGAGGTCCTGTCGCTCGAGGAGCTGGAGCGGCTGTGCAGCGCGTTCGTGCGGCGCGGCGTCAAGAAGCTGCGGCTGACCGGCGGCGAGCCGCTGGTGCGCAAGAACGTCATGAGCCTGATCCGGGGCCTCGGCCGGCACCTCGACAGCGGCGCGCTCGAGGAGCTGACCCTGACGACCAACGGCAGCCAACTCGCCAAGTATGCGCGGGAGCTTGCCCAGGTTGGGGTGAAGCGCGTGAACGTCTCGATCGACACGCTCGACAAGGACAAGTTCCGCCAGATCACCCGCTGGGGCAACCTCGACCAGGTGATGCGGGGCCTCGACGCGGCGCAGGAGGCGGGCCTGCACATCAAGATCAACGCGGTGGCGCTGCGCGGCGTCAACGACACGGAATTCGAGAAGCTGATCCGCTGGAGCCACGGCCGTGGCATGGACCTGGTGTTCATCGAGGTCATGCCGATGGGCGAGCTGGGCGGCGAGGCGCGGCTCGACCAGTACCTGCCCTTGTCGATGGTGCGGGCCGACATCGCGCGGCACTTCACGCTCAACGAGAGCGACTATCACACCGGCGGACCGGCGCGGTACTTCACGGTCGAGGAGACCGGCGGCCGGCTCGGCTTCATCACGCCGCTCACCCATAATTTCTGCGAAAGCTGCAATCGCGTGCGGCTGACCTGCACCGGCACGCTCTACATGTGCCTCGGTCAGGAGGATGCCGCCGACCTGCGCGCCCCGCTGCGCGCCTCCGAGAGCGACGACCTGCTCGACAAGGCCATCACCGAGGCGATCTCCCGCAAGCCCAAGGGCCACGACTTCATCATCGACCGCCGCCACACTGCCCCCGCCGTGCGCCGGCACATGAGCGTGACGGGCGGCTAGTAGATTTCCGGTTCGGCCGTACCCTCCGGTGGAGTCGGCTCTCCTCCGGACAAACCGAGCCGTCGTCGTGCCGAAAAGGCCGTGCCGCGCGCAGGCAGCGCCGGGGCAAACGCCATCAGGCCGGTCGGCTTGTGGACATCGTCGTAGACGGCCTCGATGCCGCCCTGCCGGCGATAGGTCTCATGCCAGAAGCCCGTCCCGCCGGAGCCGCGCATGAAGCGCTGCCACCAGAGACGATGGGGCTCCGAACGCGTCCAGCGTTCCATCGAATCGTAGTCCCGCCAATACCAGCGCATGCCGACATGCAGCGGGAACAGGCTGTAGATGATGCCGTTCTCGACATGCAGCAGACCGTCCGGCCGTTCTGTCCCGGCCTTGGCGATCTGCGGGCCCAGCCCGGCGATACGCAGGATGCCCCGCAGTGTTCGCACGCGCATGCCGAGGTAGATCACGACCAGATCCGGGAAGGCCGACAAATCCACCGTCTGCCGACTGACTTTCGTCTTCACGCCGCGCCTCCTCCCTTGTCGACAATACGCGGAGAGCCAACGCCCGGATGGGCGGCGGCGTCCCCGGAGGATAAGCCTGTGGATAGCCCCTGTATAACAGCGGCCCCTTGGGCATTGGCTCTCGAATCGCCGAGCCGGAATTGGGCGTCGATCGCCGGTCCAATGCCCATAATAGGTGTTCGACGCCCACGTCGTGCAGACTGGCGTCCATGACGCCGCCGCTCGCCTCGCATCACGCAGAACATCTCACCACCGCGACAACGCAGGTTTTTCGCACCCCCTCCCGGGGGGTGCGGGCAGAGTGGCAGGAATGGCGTAAAACGTTGGCCCGCTTGCACCGGATGCCTGCCACGGCGGTTGGCAGTACGTGGCAGGCGTTCGCCGATCTAGGTTGCCGGTCCTGCCGGTCCCACGGCGCTCTTCACCTTCGCCCGCCGCACGGCCTCGCGGTGGGAGATGTACATGGCGCTGGCGAAGATCACCGCCGCGCCGACGAAGGTCCACACATCGGGCCGCTGGAAGAACAGGAAGTAGCCGAGCAGCGCGTTCCACAGGAGAGACAGGAAGCCGATCGGCTGCAGCAGGGTGATGTCGGCGAGCTGGTAGCCGTTCTGCTGGCACATGTGGCCGAGCGTGCCGCACAGGCCGGCCGCGATGAACCATACGAGGTCGGACCATTGCGGCGTCTGCCAGAACCACAGCGCGACCGGAAGCGCGGCGAGCGAGATGGTGAGGTTCTGCCAGACCACGATGGTGGGCGCGGATTCGGTGCGGGCCAGCGCCTTGGAGATCAGGTTGGAGGCCGAGAAGATCGGCGTCGAGATCAGGATCACGACGGCGCCGAGGCCGAGATCGCCGATGCCGGGCCGGATGATGATCATGGCGCCGGCGAAGCCGACCGCGACGGCGATCCAGCGGCGCAAGCGGACGTCCTCGCCGAGGAACAGCGCCGCGCCGATGGTGACGAAGATCGGGCCGGTGAAGCCGAGCGCCGTGATGCTGGCCAGCGTGGTGAGCGGAAGGCCGATGAACCACAGGAACATTCCGCCGGCATGGATGCAGCCCCGGAACAGATGCAGCGGGAGGCGATGGGTGCGCATGGTGCGATGGACGCCGAGCCGCAGCACGATCGGCACCAGGAACAGCGTGCCGAAGAGATAGCGCAGGAACGCCATCACGTACGGATTGAGATGCTGCGCCGGGATCAGCGTGAATACGTTGAGCAGCGCGAACAGGAGGCCCGCCAGGCCGGACCACAGAATGCCACGCAGGTTGGCGGGCAGGGTTTGCCAGCGGACGACGAGAGCGCTCACGCGCGAACTATGTCACAGCGACTGCAGAGGCGCACAGCACCCCGGCATGAGATTTTCGAGACGCGGTCAGTTGCCGGTGACGGCGCTTTCGACGGCCGGCGGCACCGACTGGGCCACGGTCTCGCCGCGCAGATGCGCGACGCGGACGACCATGTCCTCGATGTACGGGTCATGGATGCCCAAGGCCCGGGCTTGGGCAGCGGTGTTGGCGAGATAGTCGCGGCAGGCGCCGCGGCGGCCCTCGGCGAAGGCGATGTGTCGCGCCTGCCTGTCGATCGGCAGGTCGCCACAGTATTGGCAGTGCGCGGCATCGACCTCGAAGGTCACCGCCGTCACCGTGCGGCCGTCGCGCAGGGTCACCGGCATCCATACCGGCTGGTAGTAGCCCGCCAGCATCTCGCGATTCCACAGGATCGCCAGCTCGCTGCGCACCTGCTGCGGTGCGATCCGATAGGCGATGCCCTCGCATTCGCCGCCGCGCTCCAGCGCCAGCATCAGGCCGGGCAGTTCGGGCGTGCCGCGTCCGAGCGGCGTCCAGAAGCAGAAGGAGCGGTGCCAGCCCTGTACGTGGCAGGTCGAGGCCTCCGCATATTCGAGCGCCGGGTTCCACATGAGGGAGCCGTAGGCGAACACCCACGCTTCCTCGCCGGGGGCGTAGCGGGTCAGCGCCTGCTCGAGGCTGGCGGCGCGCTCCTCGGCGGTCAGGAAGAAATCGTAGCCGGCCTTGCGCGCGTCCTGGACGATCTGCTCGATCCGCTCGGCCGTCAGCTCTTCACGCGTGACCAACACCCGGCTCCGCTACTTGCCGTAAACGATCGACATGGTCTCGGCCACGCAGGCCGGCTTGTCCTGCCCCTCGATCTCGATGGTCATCTCGTTGGTGAGACGCACGCCGCCGCCCTTCATCGGATCGGCCGCGATCAGCTTGGCGCGAGCCCGCACTCGCGAGCCTGCCTGCACCGGGTTGGTGAAGCGCACCTTGTTGCAGCCGTAGTTGATGCCGTTGCGCACGTTGTTGATGTGGCTGATCTGGTGATTGAGCATCGGGATCAGCGACAGCGTCAGGAAACCGTGGGCGATCGTCTTGCCGCCCGGCATGTCTTTCTTGGCGCGCTCGACATCGACATGAATCCACTGATGATCGCCGGTTGCCTCGGCAAACTGGTCGATTCTCTCCTGAGTGACTTCGACCCAGTCACTCACGCCGATCTCCTGCCCGACGTATTTGTGCATCTCATCGGGGTGGGCGAACTCACGCTTGGCCATTCCCTACCTCAGAAAGTTTCTGCCACGCTCATGCAACGATATCATAATACCGGCGCGCCCAGTCGGGTTTCACCACCCATCCCGACTCTCGCGTGTCGTTTGTATGGTCGCCGGGATTTCCCCATCATGCGACCTACAAAAATGCACAGGAGAATGCGCCTTGGCTTATGAAACCGTGCTTTACGAGGTCGCCGACCGCCTTTGCACCATCACTTTGAATCGTCCGGAGAAATTGAACGCCTGGACGCGGCAGATGCATCTCGACCTCAAGGACGCAATGCAAAAAGCTGGCGCCGATGAAAATATAAGGGCGATCATCCTCACCGGCGCAGGCCGCGGTTTTTGTGCAGGGGCGGACATGGGCGGCCTGCAGGCGATCGGCGCCGGCGCTCCGACTGGCGACCGCAGCCCGAAAGCGGGCACTGACGTGCCGGGCGGCAGCACCTTGGCCGACTTCCGGATGACCTATTCCTATTTCCCGGCGATCCCGAAATTCATCATCGCCGCAATCAACGGACCGGCGGCGGGGCTGGGCTTCGTCATGCCGCTCTACGCCGACTTGCGCTTCGCGGGTGAATCGGCGGTGTTTACAACCGCGTTCGCCCAGCGCGGGCTGATCGCCGAGCATGGCGTGAGCTGGCTGCTGCCGCGGCTGGTCGGGCTGCCGACCGCGCTCGATCTGCTGTGCTCCGCCCGCAAGTTCCGTGCGGCCGAGGCGCTGTCGCTCGGGCTGGTGAACCGGGTGATCGCCGACGACAAGCTGATGGCCGAGACCCGCGCCTATGCCCGGCTGCTGGCCGACACGGTCTCTCCGCGCTCGGTCGCGGTGATAAAGAAGCAGATCTGGGAGGCGCAATTCCAGACGCTCGCCGAGGCGACCGTGCAGGCCAACCACGAGATGGAGCTCTCGTTCCAGACCGCCGACTTCAAGGAGGGCGTCGCGCACTACCTCGAGAAGCGCGCAGCGCGGTTCACGGGGCGGTGAATGGATCCCTCGCCTTGCTCGGGATGTTCGCTTCGCTCACACCTTCTCCGTCTCGCTCGCCCGCGGTTGCCATGTCATCAGGCGCTTCTCGACCAGGGTCACGACCCAGTCGAGCACCAGGGCGAAGCCGGTCAGGACGATGATGCCGGCGAACACGGTGTTGATGTCGAACGTGCCCTCGGCCTGGAGGATGAGGTAGCCGACACCCTGCGAGGAGCCGAGATACTCGCCCACCACGGCGCCGACGAAGGCCAAACCGACGGCGTTGTGCAGGCTGGCGAACACCCAGCTCATGGCCGACGGCAGGTAGATCGACCGCAGCAGCTGGCCGCGGCTCGCGCCCAGCATGCGGGCGTTGGCCAGCAGCACCGGGCTCACCTCGCGCACGCCCTGATAGACGTTGAAGAATACCACGAAGAACACCAGCGTGACGCCGAGCGCCACCTTCGACCAGATGCCGAGGCCGAACCACACCGCGAAGATCGGCGCCAGCACGACGCGCGGCATCGAGTTCAGGCCCTTGATGTAGGGCTCGGTCACCGCCGAAGCGGTGTCGCTGAGCGCGAGCCACAGGCCGATGCCGAGGCCGGCCACCGCGCCGATGACGAAGCCCAGCACCGTCTCGAGCAGGGTGACGCCGAGATGCTGGAAGATCTCGAACGAGGTGAACCAGTCGACGATCACCCAGAATACCTTGGCCGGCTCGCCGAAGAAGAAGGCGGCGCGGTTGTCCGCGTCGAAGTAGAAATTCGGGAGCAGCCCAGGCTTGGTGAAGATGTGCCAGAGCAGGATCAGCACCGCGAGGACCGCGAATTGCAGGACGCGCAGCCTCACGTCACGCCGCCTTCTGGCGCTGATAGGCCTTCAGCACCTCTTCCTTCATGGCGCCCCAGATCTCCTTGTGCAGCGCCAAGAACGCGGGCGTCATGCGGATCTCCGAGACGTCGCGCGGCCGCGGCAGGTCGATCCTGAAGTCGCCGATCGGTCGCGTGCCCGGGCCGGCCGACAGCACCACGACGCGGTCCGAGAGCGCGATCGCCTCCTCGAGGTCGTGGGTGATGAACAGGACCGACTTCCTGTCCTCGGCCCACAGCGCCAGCAGCTCGTTCTCCATGAGCTGGCGCGTCTGCACGTCGAGCGCCGAGAACGGCTCGTCCATCAGCAGGATGTCCGGGCTCAGGATCAGCGTCTGCGCCAGCGCCAGGCGCTTCCTCATGCCGCCCGACATCTGATGCGGGTAGCGGTCGCCGAAGCCGGCCAAACCGACGCGGCGCAGCCAGTCCTCGCCCTGTGCCGCCGCCTTCGAGCGCGGCACGCCACGGAACTCGAGTCCGGCGATGACATTGTCGAGCCCGGTGCGCCACGGCATCAGCGCATCGGCCTGGAACATGTAGCCGGCGCGCCTGTTGACGCCGGCCAATGCCCTGAGCGGCTCGCCGAACACCGAGACGGTGCCCGACGACGGCGCGAGCAGGCCGGCGGCGACGTTCAGCAGGGTGGACTTGCCGCACCCGGTCGGGCCGACGACGGACACGAACTCGCCCACGCCGACATGGAGGGTGGCGTCGGCCACCGCCGTGTAGGCACTGCCGCCGTCACGGGCGGCGAAGCGGCAGGTGACGTCGTCGAGCGCCAGAGCGGGCGCGGTTGCCACGATGCTCGTCACGATGCTCGCCCCGGGGCGCCTTACGCGTGCTTCTTGGCGCGCTCAGCGAACTCGTTGGTCCAGCTGTCGGCGATCTTGATCTTGTCCTTGTCGGCGGCGAACTTGGGATCCGCCTCGACCAGGAACTTCATGCAGTTCTCCTGGGCACCGGCCGGCATCAGGCCGTCCGGCGAGATGCATTCGCGCACGCCGGCGAACGACTTCTCGTAGATCTTCTGGTCGCCCAGCAGGTAGGCCTCGGGCACGGTCTTGGCGACGTCGGCGGGCGCGGCCGTCTGCAGCCATTCGTCGGCACGCACGATCGCCGTGGCGAGAGCCTGGGCCGTGTTCGGGTACTTGGTGAGGAAGGCCGGCTGCGCGTAGAGGCAGGCCGCCGGAAAGAAGCCGCCGAACACCTCCTGGTTGCCCTTGGCGGTGCGGGTGTCGACCTTGATGTCGATCATGCCCTTGTCCTGCAGGATGGTGAGCGCGGGATCCGTCTGGGACACGCCGTCGACCTGGCCCTTCTCGATGGCGGCCACCACGGTCGCGCCGGCGCCGACGCCGATCGCCACGATGTCGGTCGCCTTCAGGCCGCCCTTGGCCGCCCAGCTCAGCAGCAGCATGTGGGTCGAGGAGCCCGGCGCGCTGACGCCGAACTTCATGCCCTTGATGTCCGCCGGTCCCTTGACCTTGGCCGCCACTTCCTTGCGCAGGCCGATCGCGATCTGCATGCCGCGGCCCATCAGGACGAAGCCCTTGATGGCCTGGCCGCGCTGCTGCATGCGCAGCGTGTGCTCGTAGGCGCCCGACGTCACGTCGACGCTGCCGCCCATCAGGGCCTCGAGCGACTTGGAGCCGCCCTGGAAGTCGCTGATCTCGACGTCGAGGCCGGCGTCCTTGAAGAAGCCCTTCCGCTCCGCGATGGTCAGCGGGAGATAGTAGAGGGCCGACTTGCCGCCGACCGCGAGCGCGACCTTGGTCTTCTCGGGCTTGCTTTGCGCACGGGCAATGTAGGGGGCGGCGACGAGCGCCGGCACCGCGGCGAGAACCGCGCGGCGCGGCAGGTAAATCTTGGACATATCGTTCCTCCTTGAATTCCCTTTACCGGAACTTGCGCTCCGTCCACCACGGAAAATAGGACGGCATTCCGTCGCTGACTTTCATGGGAAATCTGGCCGGCCGCTTCTCCAGGAAGGCCGTCACCCCCTCCTTCACGTCGGCCGACTTGCCGCGCTCGTAGATGCCCTTGGAATCGACCTTGTGGGCCTCCATGGGATGGTCGGCGCCGAGCATCTTCCAGATCATCTGCCGGTTGAGCGCGACCGACACGGGGGCGGTGTTGTCGGCGATCTCCCGGGCCAGCGCGTAGGCTGCCGGCAGGAGCTCGTCGGGCTTGTGGACCGACCGCACCAGGCGGCCGCGCAACGCTTCCTCGGCCGGGAAAACGCGGCCGGTCATCACCCATTCCAGCGCCTGCTGCGGGCCCACGAGGCGCGGCAGGAACCAGCTCGAGCAGGCCTCCATGACGATGGCGCGGCGGGTGAAGACGAAACCGTAGCGCGCCGCTTCCGAGGCCAGCCGCACGTCCATCGCCAGCTGCATGGTGATGCCGACCCCGACCGCCGGGCCGTTGCAGGCGGCGATGGTGGGCTTCAGCGAATCGTAGAGGCGGAGCGTGAACAGCCCGCCGCCGTCGCGATGGCCGTCGAGGCCGGGGTCGACCGGTCCGCGATTCTCGGCGTTGAAGGTATTGGCGCCGCCCGAAAGATCGGCGCCGGCGCAGAAGCCGCGACCGGCGCCGGTGAAGACCACGGCGCGGACGTCGTCGTCGCGGTCGGAGCGGTCCATCGCATCGAGCAGCTCCGACAGCATCCTTCCGGTGAAGGCGTTGAGCTTGTCCGGCCGGTTGAGCGTTACCGTGAGGATGCCGTCCTTCGCCTCGTACCTGATCTGCTCGTACTGCACGGCCGTCTCCTCAGTGTTGATTGATCAGCATCACGCCGCCCATGATGAGCACGATGCCGCCGATCTGCTTGACGCCGAACGGCTCGTTGAAAAGAAAGTGCCCCATGACGGCGACGATCGCATAGGACAGCGACACGCTGGGGAAGGCGACCGACACCGGAATCCTGCGCAGCGCGAAGATGTACATGAAGGCCGCGGAGCCATAGAGCGCCAGCCCGAGGAGCGTGGCGGGCCGCAGGACCTGTTCCACCACGGTCGGTGCATCGGCGCCGGCCTTGAGCAGCATCTGGCCGCCGATGCCGGCCAGGATGCCGAAGCCCAGGACCACGTAGTAGATCGTCACGGTTGACGCTCCTTGGGCGGCGACGGCACGCGGTAGGGCTGGCTGGCGGCCTGTGTGTTGATCGGCGGACGCTCGACGGCGACGCCCTGATCGCCCCGCGTGAACACCTCGCGGATCAGGTACTGCGGCTTGCGGTTGACGGCGAGGAACATGCGGCCGAGATACTCGCCGATCAGCCCGACGACGATCAGCTGCACTCCCGCCAGCACCAGGACGGCGACCATCAGCGACGCCCAGCCCTGTGGCGGGTGGTGCTCCGAGATCGCCTCGCCGATCACCAGGATCGCAGCCAGTGCCCCGAGAAGGCCGAAGGCGATGCCGAACATCGTGGCGAAGCGCAGCGGGATCACCGAGAAGTTCAGGAACATCGACAGCCACAGGCGGAACAGGCGGGCAAGCGTGTAGTTCGAGCGGCCCTCGATGCGCGGCAGATGCGCCACCTGAAGGCGACCGACATTCTGCGTCACCTGGAAGATCAGCCCGTCGACATAGGGGTACGGCCCCTCGTAGCTCGCCGTGATGTGCTCGCGGATGAAGCCCGAGATGCAGCGGAAGCTCGAGAGATAGAGGCCCCTGGGCTTGTCGATCAGATGATCGGCGCACCAGTTGGTGAAGCGGCTGCCGAGGTTGCGCCAGGCCGCATGCTTCTTCTCCTCGTAGTAGGTGTAGACCACGTCGTAGGCGCCGTCGCGGGCATACTCGTAGAGCCGTTTCACCTCGGACGGCGGGTTCTGCAGGTCGTCGTCCATGGTGATCGCGTAGGCGCCGCGCGCCCGCGAGAGGCCGGCCATAACGGCATTGTGCTCGCCGTAATTGCGGCTGAGGCTCAGCACCGTGACCGGCGCGCCCGGCTTTGCCGCGAGCTCCTTGCAGACGGCGAGGCTGTTGTCCGGGCTGCCGTCGACCGCCAGCACGATCTCGAGCCCGCCTTCGATGTCGAGGGCGCGCAGCGCCTCGACCAGCTCTCCGATGGTCGCCGCGCCGTTGTAGACCGGGACCACGATCGACAGGGCGGGATCAGGCATCGCGCCTCGCCACGATCAGCAACGAGCCGCCGAACGGCAGCGACAGGCCCCAGCCGATGACCGCGCGCTCGATGGCCAGCGCCGCCGAGAACAGCGTATCGAGCCAGGCCGGAAAATCGCGCACGTCGCTCTCGGCGTCGTCGCGTTCAGTGACGCGGTGCAGCAGCATCAGGGGAAAGAGCAAGGTGTTCCAGTAGCTCGCCTTGAGGACCTCGAAGCCGCGGCCGGCCAGAAGCATACGCGCCTGACTGCGGGTGAAGCGGCGGACATTGTGCACGCGCCGGTCATGCGCCGACAACAGCCAGCCATAAGCCGGCAGGTTGAACAGCGCGATCGCGCCGGGCTCGAGGCAGCGCCGCGCCTCTTGTGCGGCGCGCTCGGGATCGACTCCGCCGTGGCACAGCACGTCGAGCGACACGTAGCCCGCGAGCGTGTGGTCGCCCAGTGGCATTTCGTTGACCGAACCGCAGGCGACGGGACGCCCGGCCTTTTTGCAGGCGAGGGCCGCGGCGACCGAGTCGTATTCGAGGCCGACGGCCGACGGGCCGAGTCGCGCCAGCATGCCCCCTGTGCCGCATCCCGCGTCGAGCACAATTCCGCCACCGCCACGCATTGCGCGCACCAATTCCTGCACGACCAGGGCGCGCAGGCCGCGATACCACCACATGCGATCCTCGACCGCATGCATGCGCTCGTACTCAATCCGCTCCACGCCCCCGCTTATGATATCTTGCCCGCGCCTTGCCAACCGTCACGACCAAACCACCCCCGAAGCCACCCACCAGACCGCCGGTCGTCTCGCCGGGTCTCGAGACGCTCCTGCTGCTGCCGCTGTTCGCCCTGCCGGTGATCTGGCTGGTGGGCTATTTCTTCCCGCCGATCAACCACGATGTCGGCGCGATCCTCGACGTCACAGGGCGCTGGATCGACGGCGAGAAGCTCTACGTCCAGGTCATCGACGAGAACCTGCCGCTCACCTTCATCGTCCACGCCCTGCCGGTGCTGACGGCCAAGGTCCTGCCGGGCGGCGTGCCGTTCTGGTTCACCGCCTGGGTGGTCGCCGGCATCTTCGCCTCGTTCTACGCCTGCAGCCGGCTGGTGCGGCTGGTGCCGTCGGCCGACCACGCGCTAACCGAGGCGCTGCTGCCGCCGGTGTTGTTGTTCCTGTTCACCGTATTGCCCAACGAGCATTTCGGCCAGCGCGAGCACATCATGTTCGTCGCCAGCGCGCCCTACCTGATCGGCTCGATGGCGCGCGCGGAGGGCGTGCGGCTCGGCAGGACGAGCTCGCTCGCGATGGGCCTGGTGGCTGGCCTGTTCTTCGCGATGAAGCCCTACTACCTCGCCATCCCGGCGGCCGTTGAGCTGTTCCTGCTGGTGCGCCGCGGCTGGCGGCCGACGCTCACCGACCCGATCCCCTGGGCGATCTTCGCGGTGGCGCTCGGTCATCTCGTGCTGATGTACACGGTCTTCTCCGAGTACGGCCGATTCGTGATGCCGATGGCGCTCGAATCCTACGAGCCGATCGGCGATTCGAGCTGGCAGCAGGTCCTGACCAGCAATGTGATGCTGCCGACCCTGGTCGCGCTGCTGATTTTCGGCGCCTTCGCGATCTTCCTTACGCGCGCGCTGGCCGCCCGCGCCCTGTTGGCGTTCGGCCTCGGGGCGGCGCTGTCGGCGATCGCCCAGGCCAAGGGCTGGCCCTATCACGTGCTGCCCGCGCTCTCGGCGGCAATCCTGCTCGCGACCTTCACGCTGTCGCAGACCATCGACCGCTATCTGCCGATCAGCCGCAGCGGTCACCGCCTGCCGGTGGCTGTCATCTCCGCGACCCTGATGGTGCTGCTCTACTTCCAGGCCGCGCTCTACACGCCGCCGTTCTACAAGCAGCGCCAGTACGAGGATTCAATCGGCGGCATCCTGCGCCACATCGTCGAGCAAAACGCGCCGCATCGGACGATCATGACCCTGTCGCCCGGCATCTACCCGTTCTGGCCGATGCTGAACTACGTGCATGGCCGCATGACCATGCGGTTCCTGACCATGTGGGTGGTCCAGGGCGTGTATGCCGACTGCGAGGACTTTCCCGCCCTCTACAATGCCCCCGACACGATGGGCGACACCGAGAAATTCGTGTTCGACGCCGTCTCCGAGGACTTCGCCAAGGGCAAGCCGGATCTCCTGATCCTGGACACCATCCCCGGGATGCGGCGCTGCCAGGGCAAGGTCTTCGACTATCTGGAGTACTTCCAGCAGAACAAGGTTTTCTCCGACGCCTTCGAGAACTACGAGCACCTGATGGACGTCGACCGCTACAAGATCTACCGCCGGAAGAAGCACCACGGGTAACCGGCGGCGGCGTCTTCATCGGCGACTACTCCCATTTACCGAGGACCTGCGAGCGAACAGACTCGGGGATCTTGTCGATGTCGGGCACCTTGAACACGCCGGAGGCGACCAGGACGATGTCGCCGCCACAGACCAGGTCGCACGAGCAGAAGCAGAAGTTCACCGTGCGTCGGGCGATGCGCGCGGTGCCCTCCAGCCACTGGCCGAGCCTGGCACCACGGACGAACTCGGTGCTGAGGGACACGGTGGGATGCGGCCAGCGGATGCCGGTGGCGTGACCCGAGCCCGCCCCCATCACCATGTCGGCGACCGTCACCAGCAGGCCGCCATGCGCCCAGCCCATCGGATTGCCGTGGCGCGGCTCGAGCGGCAGGCCGACGCGCAGCTTGTCGCCCTCGGCCTTGAACCAGAGCGGGCCGATCAGGCCGACGAAGTCGTCGCCGACGCGCAGCTCACGGAAGCCTTCGGGGATCAGCTCGTTCATGCGGCCACGTCGCTCATAGGGGCAGTCCGTCCTTGGAGGCGGCGAGCGTCTCAAGCGCCGCACGCACGGCCGGATCGAACGGCGTGCTTTTGTGCGTCTGCTCGTTCAGCGACACCATGATGACTTTCTGCACCGCCGTGCACTGGCCGTCGCCGTCGAACAGCGCCTGCCCAATCACCACCTTGCGCGGGTGCGCCTCGACCAGGCGGGCGCAGGCGGTGGCGCTGCCGGGATAGAACATCTGCCGCTTGAAGTCCGCCTCGATGCGGCCGATCACGAGCCGGAAGCGCGGCAAACCGGAGCGGACGATCTGGCGCAAGTAGGAAACGCGCGCGTTCTCCATCATCTCGATGAATGAGCCGTTGTTGATGTGGCCGTTGGCGTCGACGTCGGCGAAGCGCAGATGCTCTGTTGTCGAAAAGCCGTAAATGCTCCGGTCGGCAAGATCCACTCAACGCTCCGCGAATTCGATGGTGAGATGGGCCGCTTGCGAGGGCGGCACGAGCACGCAGCCGGGGTTGGGCTTTAGGAACGCCACGCCGTTCCTCTTCAGGAGCGCCTCGCAGGTCGGCAGATTGTCGACCCGGATGCGCAGCAACGCCGGATGATCGCCCGGCCGCACCGGGGTGATGCCGGGATAGCGCAGCGCATAGTCCTGGCGCGTCACGTAGCGGATATAGTGCGAGCCGGTATTGGCGACCATCGACTCGCCCTCGCGCCGGGCAGATGTCGGGCCGAAATATTTGCGCAGCTCGTCGGCCCACCTGGCGGGCTGCCCGGCGATCACCGTCACGCCCAGAATGCCCCGCGCGCCGTTGGGGTGCTTCGCCCATTCCGGCCGGTACACGAAGTGCGGCGTCAGGTGCTCGCAGACGAAGAAGCCGACCACCGGCATGTTGGTCTTGGGGATGCGGACGGTGCGGAACTTCGCATGCTCGGTCCTGCCTTCGATCTCGACCGCGCGGTCGAAGTCGAGCGGCGCGTCGGGATTGAGGCCGGCAGCCTTGAACGCCTCGTAGGCGAGGTCCGCACCATCGGTCGCCAGCGCCACATTGGCCAGTCCGCCGCCCTGCTTCAGCCATTCGCGGCGTTCGGCGTTGTACGGCGTGGGCTCGACGATGCCGAGGATCTCGAAATAGTCGCGCTCGAAGATCATCAGGTGGTTGGCCGTGCCGAGCTTCTTGTGGAAGCCGCGTGGCTGGACCTGGAAGCCGAGCTTCTCGTACTGCCTCTCGGCCGCGTCGATGCCGTCGACCATCACGACGACATGGTCGAGGCCCTTCACCGCGCGTCCGCTCATGAGGGCCTCCGCCGCACCATGTTGATGCCCTTGGTGGTCATCACCAGCTCGCCTTTCTGGTTGGTCACTTCCCACTGCTCGTGGATGACGCCCATGGTCGGCCGGCTCCTCGACGGCACCTTGGCGGCGCAGGTCACCCAACCGGTCAGCGTGTCGCCGCCCCGCACCGGCTTCAGCCAGCGCAGCGCATCGAGTCCGGGCGAGCCGAGCGCGGTGCGCCCGTCGACATAGTTGTCGACGAACAGCCGCATCATCTTCGACGCCACGTGCCAGCCCGAGGCGATGATGCCGCCGTAGATCGACTGCCTCGCAGCCTCGGGATCGATGTGGAAGGGCTGCGGGTCGAACTGCCTCGCGAAGTCGACGATCTCCTGCTCGGAGAAGCTCGTGCTGCCCAGCGGAAACTTCTGGCCGACCTCGTAGTCGTCCCAATAGCGGGGTTCACTCATTGCATCGGTTCTTCGCAGAGGCCATCCGTCGATTCAAGCTCATTGGACCGCGGGCCTCCAGGACCGCGGTCCAATGACTCAATCCGACAGGGCCTGCCCGAACCGCTTGGCGACTTCCTCGAGCATCACCTCCGATGCGCCGCCGCCGATCGCCTGCACGCGCGCGTCGCGGGCCATGCGTTCGACCGCGGTCTCGCGGATGAACCCCATGCCGCCATGGAACTGCACGCAGTCGTAGAGGACCTCGTTCACCAGGTCGCCGGCCAGCGCCTTCACCATCGACACCTGCGCCACGCAATCGGTACCCTGCGCATCGAGCCAGGCTGTGTGGTGCACCAGCTGGCGCGCCGCCTCGACCTCGGCCAGGCGGCGCGACAGGCGCTGGCGGATCGTCTGCTTCTCCCACAGCGGCGCACCGAAGGCGGTACGCTGGTTGACGTAGTCGAAGGTGAGCCGGATCGCTTCGCGCGCCTCGGCCATCGCCATGGCGCCGATCACCAGCCGCTCGGTCTGGAAGTTGGCCATGATCGAGTAGAAGCCGCGGTTCGGCTCGCCCAGCACGTTCTCGGCCGGCACGCGGCAGTCCTCGAACACCAGCTCGGCGGTGTCGGAGCTGCGCCAGCCGGTCTTGTCGAGCGCGCGGCCGACGCGAAAGCCGGGCGTGCCCTTCTCGACGATGAACATCGTGAGCGCGCGGCTGCCCTTGGCTTCGGGATCGGTCCGGGCGGCGATGAAATAGAGATCGGCATGCACGCCGTTGGTGATGAACATCTTGGCGCCGTTCAGCACGTAGTGGTCGCCGTCGCGCACGGCCCGCGTCCGGATGCTGGCAACGTCCGAGCCGGCGCCCGGCTCGGTGACGCCGACCGCGGTGATGCTGGTCCCGGCCATGACGCCGGGCAGGTACTTCTCCAACTGGCGCCTGGTGCCGAACCGGATCAGGTGCGGACTGGCCATGTCCGTGTGCACCAGCACGGTGATGGCGAAGCCGCCATGCGTCGAGCGGCCGACCTCCTCGGCCAGCACGACCGACGCCCGTGCATCGAGGCCGGCACCGCCCAGCGCCTCCGGCACCCGCAGGGAGAAGAAGCCGAGCGATCCCATCTGGCGCAGCACCTCTCGCGGAACGAAACCCGCCTCCTCCCACTTCGGCCCCTCGGGCTTCACCTTCTCGTCGACGAAGCGGCGCAGCTGGGCGCGGATGAGGTCGTGCTCTTCGGTGAAGATGGGATGTGTCATGCGGCGCGGATGCTACACTCGCGCCATGTCACGCGACAAACGCCTGCAGGATCGCTCCATCTATCCGCACTGGTGCTCCGACACCGTTCGCTTCTCCGATCAGGACGGCGCAGGCCACGTCAACAATGTCGCCATCTGCGCCTACATGGAGACCGCCCGCCTCACCTTCATGCGCGACATGGGGATGATGGCGCCCCGCGAGGAAGGCATCCGCGGCATCTCCGCCGGCATGACCGTGTCGTTCCTCGCCGAATCGCACTGGCCGGGGAAGGTCGAGCTCGGCACCGGCGTGCTCAAGGTCGGCACCAGCTCGATCACCGTCGCTTCGGCCGCCTTCCGGGACGAGCTCTGCATCGCCGCCGCGGAGATGACGGTCGTGCGGCTGAAGGGCAAGACGCCTCATCCGATCGACGGAGCGTTTCGGGCAGCCTTGGAGAAATATCGGCTGAAAGGCCTCTGACAATGGCACTGTCACCGCGATGACAGGGTGAAAATGCAAGCGGGCGTGGATTAGGTGCCATTACTGTCAGCTATCACCGACCCCTGTCCGGACCTACTTGAGCCCCTTGACTCGTGTGCGAATGCTTCTTAACTTCCGGCTATTGCGAGTAAGTCGCAACTGCAGAGCGGAAGAGTCAAGGGCACATGTATCTTTGCGTCTGCCGGGCCATCCGGGAACGAGAAGTCGACGCCGCCGTCCGGGCCGGCGCCCGTCGGCCGGTCGATGTCTTTCGGGCCTGCGGAAAGACCCCGCAATGCGGCGGTTGCGCCCCTGAGTTGCGCAAACGCATCGACAAGACCATCGCCTGCGAAGAGGCCGCTGCGCCATCGCTTCTCGCCGCCGATTGAGTCCGGCCCGGTCAGGGGTGCCCGACTAGGGTCGGCCCTGCTCGACAGAGAACGAAACGTTCCCCTGGTACACCGTCGACCCATTCGCCGACGGGACCGACCAATGCATGACGTACTTGCCGGGCGCCAGGTTCGGCGCGCGGGCGAACAGCACATTCGGTTCGCTCTTGAGGCGCGGGTGCAGCATCTGCACCGTCTTGCCATTCTGCATGATGTCGATCGTCGCATGGATGTGATCGACCGGCTGATCGAAGCGCACGAAGTAGTCGCCATCGGCACTCGATAGCGTACCGTCCTTCGCCGGCATCGTCTCGACGACCTTCTGGGCCCATACCCCGGGACCCGCCGCAAAGACCGCCGGGATCGCGAGGCCAATAAACGTGAAACGTCGTCCGATCATGGGAACCTACTCCCAGTTGATCAGGACTCCTTGCCCTCGCCGATCTGGGTCTGCAAGTAATTCTGCTCGCCGACCTTCTCGATCAGGCTGATTTCAGTCTCGAGGAAATCGATGTGCTCCTCAGCGTCCTCGAGGATGTCCACGACGATCTCGCGGCTGACGAAGTCCTGTGCGGCTTCGCACCGCGCGACCGCAGCGACGAGGTCGGTGCGCGCCGCCGTCTCGAGCTGCAGGTCGGCCTGCAGGCACTCCGCCACCGTCTCGCCGACGCCCAGCCGGCCGAGATCCTGCAGGTTGGGCAGACCGTCGAGGAACAGGATGCGCTTGATCAACCGGTCGGCATGCTTCATCTCGCCGATCGATTCGTCGTAGACCTTCTTGCCGAGCCGCTGGAAGCCCCAATGCTCCAGCATGCGGGCGTGGAGGAAGTACTGGTTGATGGCCGTGAGTTCGTTCTTCAGGAGCTTGTTCAGCTCAGCAATGATCTGCGGATTGCCTTGCACGACGAACCTCCCCGAAGAGCGTTCGCCCTAGATACGCCTTGCCGTACGCGATGCAACTGAAGAGCACGCGACTGCGAACCGTTCGCGGGAAAAATGGTGGACGACCCTCATATCGCAGGTGCGGCCACTTGCATTCTCTCAATGAAGACCGAAAAAGGACAGGATCGCCAGGACGACGACGACCAGTCCGACAAGGTAAATGATCGCGTCCATCGCAGTCTCTCCGGAGAAACACGGGCTCCACGCTTAACGCCCGCCTTTCTTTGGAGGTTGCGCCGCCGGAACGTCTTCCCCCCGGCGGCGTTTAGCCTGAGTTCCGGGGAAGCAGAGGAGCAAGTCATGCCATTGGACAATCCCAAAGCCCCGTTTTCCCTCCCGAAGCTTCCTTACGATGAGAGCGCCCTCGACCCGGTTGTGTCCGCCAAGACGATCTCTTTCCACTACCACAAGCATCACAAGGCCTATGTCGACAATCTCAACAAGATGATCGTCGGCACGCCGTACGAGCACATGGACCTCGAGGGGATCGTCAAGAAGTCCGCCGGCAACGACAAGGAAAAGGGCATCTTCAACAACGCCGGCCAGATCTGGAACCACAACTTCTACTGGGAGAGCATGGCGCCGAAGGGCGGCGCGCCTGCCGGCAAGATCGCCGACGCCATCAAGTCGAGCTTCGGCGGCATCAAGGAATTCAACGAGGCCTTCCAGAAGGCCGCGGTCGGCCAGTTCGGCAGCGGCTGGGCCTGGCTGGTGAAGGGCACGGGCGGCAAGCTCGAGATCGTCACCACGTCCAACGCCGACACGCCGATCGCGCACGGCAAGACGCCGTTGCTGACCTGCGACGTGTGGGAACACGCCTACTACCTCGATTACCAGAATCGCCGGCCGGACCACGTGAAGGACTGGCTGGAGAAGCTCGCGAACTGGTCGTTCGCAGAGAAAAACCTCGGCTAACCAGGAGACCTAACATGCTGGGCACTATTCTGCTGATCATCCTCATCCTGATCCTGATTGGTGCCCTGCCGACATGGCCGTACAGCAGCGGCTGGGGCTACTACCCGAGCGGCGGTGCCGGCCTGATCCTGATCATCGTGATCATCCTGTTGATCATGGGCCGCATATAGCGACAACGACCGCGGGCCTTAGGGCCCGCGGTTTTCGTTTGCGTGCTCAATACCGGAACGTCACGTTGATCGAGGCGAACTGGTCCCAGCGGTCCTGCTCGTAGAAGTCCGGGGTCCGCAGCACCTGCGTAAAGCTGATGCGCATGCCGCGGAACAGGATGGCCAGGCCAGCCTGGAACTCGCCGACGAACGGGCGATGAGTGACATGGACGATGCTGCTCCCGTCCGAGTTGCCGTCGAGGAACATGTTGCGCGCCACCGCCTCGCCATCGGCACCGATGAAGAAGTACCAGCCGAATCCCTCGCCGATGAAGCCTTCCGACCCGGGCAAGGCCGGGCGGGCGCGGGCCGGCCCGAAGTCGTTCTGCAGATCCTTGCCGATGCGGATCGTGCCGCCGGCGCTCGCATAGGTCTGGACGTTGCCGAGCATCGCGCCGATGCGCGGTACGACGTCGTATTCGAGCTTGGGATCCTCGAACACCACCCCGTGGTTGGTGCGCCAGCGGCGCTCGAACGACAGGTCGATCGTCGGCTCGTTGTGCAGCTGGTTCGCCCAGCCGTTGGCCGTGGTGTCGCCGATCAAGCGGTGGAAATTGTTCTGCACGAACGCGCCGCCCGCGGCTGGGCCGACCAGACCGACATCGAGTTGCAGGGTATCGAGCCGCACCGGGATGTCCTGCAGGGTCCGCGGGTCGACCCGTTTGTAGGTCGATTGCATGGCGAAGGCCATGTAGAGCCACGCGGCATAGGGCCGGTCGTTGAAGATCGGTGTCGAGACGTCGGTGTTCTGCGGGGTATAGAGGTTCTGACCAATTGAAATGCCGAGCCGGCGGGTTACCGACGACACCGGATCCTCGCCAAAGAAAGTGGGAATGGTGGTGAGCCGCGTCAGCCCGTCCGGTAGGTCCGGCAAGGCGGGTGACAGCCAGCCGAGCCGCAGGCCGTTGGTGTAGTCCCGGTCCGACCTGCCGAAGAGATTGAAAAAGTCGTTCTCGACCTGGAGAGTGAAGATGTTGCGCAACTCGTCCGGCGCCGGGTTGGTGTCGATTGGGATGCGCTGGGCGTGGACGGACGCTGCGGCGGTCAGCGCGGCAATTGCGGCGGCGAGAGGAAGCGTCCTTTTTTTCGCCATTCTGGCGAGAACGCCAAGTTGCCCGAAAAGTTCCGGCTACAGCTGGTTGGCCGCGGCCTCCGGATGCCAGAGCTGCTCGCGCCAGCGATAGGCGACCAGGCCCGCTAGGCCGAGGCCTCCCAGGCTGTACAGCGTGCCCGTCCAGGCAAAGCCGATCCGCTCGATCAGGGGCCCGCTCAGCAACATGCCGAGCGGCAAGCCATAGACGGCCAGCATCCGCACCCCCATCACCCGGCCGCGATAGGCGGGATCGGCGGTCTTCAGCAGGATCACCGCCATCGGCACCATGCAGAGGCTTTGTACGAAACCGATCGCGACCAGCAGGAGCTCGCCGCGCAGCGGCACCGTCACCCAGGCGAACACGAAGTTGAGCGCGAACCACAGGATTGCGCCGACCAGCATGGTGCGGGCCGGCCGGATCCAGGCGCCGCGCGAGCTCAGGGTGACCGAGCCTGCGAGCGCGCCCAGCGCGAAGCAGGAGATCATCCAGCCGAGTCCGCTCTGGTCGAGCCCATAGATGTTCTTGGCGACATGGGCGAGCAGCTGCCCGACGAACGGATAGGCCGCGAAGTTCATCAGGAAGGCGAGCAGCGTCGCCGCCCGCACGTCGGGCGTCGACCACACATAGGCGAAGCCCTGGCGCAGCGCCTGGATCGGCGAGAGCGCGACCGCACTCTCGCTCAGCACCCGCAGCCGCCGCACGCCGACATTCAACGTCATCAGCAGGGCGACGATATAGACGCCGCAGACCACGACATAGGCCACGCCCGATCCTAGCCACGCCACCAGGCCCGCGCCACTCAGCGCGCCGACAACGCGCGCAGAGTCGGCGGTGGTGCGCGACACGCCCATCGCCGCCATCAGCAGCTCCTTGGGCATGGTCTCGCCCACCAGCAGGTTGCGCATGGTGATGTCGGAGGGCCGCACCAGGCCTGCGACGATGCCGAGCGCAAACACCGAGAGCGGCGTCGCCTCGTCGAGCACGAACAAGACGGCGAGGATCGCCGCCACCGCGATGTAGACCAGCCGCATCAGGCAAATCAGGTTGCGATTGCCGATGCGATCACCGGCCATGCCGAAGAACGGCGATATCAGGGTGCCGAGGAACTGCAGCGAAGCGAAGATCGCCAGGACCACCACCGAGCCGGTCGCAACCAGCACGAACCAGTTCAGGATCACGCCTTCCATCTCGAAGGCCCAGGACGTCAGCAGATCGGCGGGCCACTGGAAGCGGAAGCTCCGGATCCGGAACGGCGCCAGCAGCGGGACTTGGGAGAAGGCAATCACAGTCTTGTTCGTTTCCTCCGGCCGGCGCTGTTGGCACGCCTTCAATGGCGAAAGTGCGGCCATGCCACGGCGAGTGCAACGAACTCCTGCTCATGGCGATAGCGCGGCCGGCGCGGGGCTGCGCCCCGAAAGCCGATTGACATTCCTCAAGCGTAAATATTCATTGCCCTTGGTACAGTCATAAAGGCAGGTTCTTTTCCCACGCTCGTGGTAGGACACTTGGCAGACAGCAGACCGTCACGCGGCCGAGCGGGGAGCCGCACGCGGATTGGTGGAGATGATCCGCAGATGGGCGGGGTAATGAAGCAGACCTTTCAGCTGGTGCTGATCAAGCCGACGCATTACGACGACGACGGCTATCCGATCACTTGGCTGCGCTCCCACATTCCATCCAACACCTTGGCCGCGCTCTATGGCCTGGGCGAGGACTGCCGGCGCCGCGCCGTGCTCGGGCCGGACGTCGACATCGCGGTGACGCCGATCGACGAAACGAACACCCGCGTCCGGGTCGATCGCCTGGTGCGCGACTTCCGGCGGTCGGGCGGCAAGGGGCTGGTCTGCCTGGTCGGCGTCCAGTCCAATCAGTTCCCGCGTGCGGTCGATCTCGCCCGTCAGTTCATCAAGGCCGGCGTGCCGGTGGCGATGGGCGGCTTCCATGCCGCCGGCTGCCTGTCGATGCTGCCGGTCGTGCCGCCGGAGATCGAGGCGGCGATGGACATGGGCGTCTCGATCTACGCCGGCGAGGCCGAGGAAGGCCGCTTCGACGAGGTGATCCGCGACGCCTGGAACGGCACGCTGAAGCGGCTCTACAACTACATGGACGACCTGCCGGGCATCGAGAGCGCACCGACGCCGCACCTGCCGGCAGCGGCCCTCGCCCGCAACGAGGGCAAGAAGTCGAGCTTCGATCTCGGCCGCGGCTGCCCGTTCCAGTGCTCGTTCTGCACCATCATCAACGTGCAGGGCCGCAAGAGCCGCTTCCGCAACGCCGACGATCTCGAGTCGATCATCCGCGAGAACCACAAGCAGGGCATCACGTCGTTCTTCATCACCGACGACAACATGGCGCGCAATCGCCATTGGGAAGACTTCTTCGACCGCATCATCGAGCTCAAGGAGAACGAGGGCATCGAGGTCTCCCTGCTCATCCAGGTCGACACCCAGTGCCATCGCATTCCGCGCTTCATCCAGAAGGCCGAATGGGCCGGCGTCTACCGCGTCTTCATCGGCCTCGAGAACGTCAATCCCGACAACCTGTTGGCGGCCAAGAAACGGCAGAACAAGATCACGGAATACCGCAAGATGCTGCAGGCCTGGCATCGGGCCGGCATCTCGACCTGGGCGGGCTATATCCTGGGTTTCCCCGGCGACACGCGCGACTCGATCCTGCGCGACATGGAGATCATCAAGAAGGAGCTGCCGCTCGACATCCTGGAGCTGTTCATCCTGACGCCGTTGCCGGGCTCGGAGGATCATCAGACGCTGTGGAAGCAGGGTGTGTGGATGGACCCCGACCTCAACAAGTACGACCTGCATCATCGCGTCACGCACCATCCAAAGATGAGCGACGCGGAGCTCGACCGGACCTACCGCGATGCCTGGCGCACCTACTACACGCCCGAGCACATCGAGACGGTGGCGCGTCGCCACGGCTCGGTGAAGGGCCGCAATCCAGCCGAGCCCGCCCAGTTCATGACCATGTTCAAGATCATGTTCGAGGCCGAGGGGATCCATCCGCTGGAAGGCGGCATCCTGCGGCTGAAGTACCGCCGCGACCGCCGCCACGGCCTGCCGATCGAGCCGATCGGCGTGTTCCACTGGAAGCTTGCAGTCGAGAGCTGGAAGAAGATCCGCATCTACGCCAAGCTCGCCTGGCAGGGCTGGCGGATCGGCCAGAAGGTCAAGCACGATCCCAAGCGCCATGAGTACATGGACCTCGCCCTCTCCCCGGTGAACGACGAGGACGACAAGCTCGCCCTGTTTGCCGAGACCGCGGGCGGCGAGGCTGCCCTCAGCAAGGTCCGCAACGAGGACCTCGCCCGCGCCAAGGTCGCCGCCGCCCGCAACCAGCGGATGGAAGCGGCGGAGTAGGCCCTCATCGGCCGGGCCACTGGAATGGCGCGGTCCGATGATATGATGGCGCCATGGACGACGAGATCGCCCAGCGCGTCTACAGCGACCCGGTCGCGCGCTGGTTCGTCACCGAGGCCTATCGCATCACCGACACCGCCGAGCTCGTCGCGGCGGCGGGCGAGCAGCTCGTGCTGTCGGGCATCCCGCTCTACCGCCTGGCCTATTTCCAGCTGACCCTGCATCCGGAGTTCGCCGGCAAGGGCTACATGTGGCGGCGCGGCCGCGGCGTCGAGACGGGCACCCGCCCGCACGGCGACGGCCAGGATTCGGCGTACCGCGACAATCCGCTGCCGCCGGTCCTCGAGCAGCAGAAGACGGTGCGGGTGCGCCTCGACCGGGTCGAGCCGCAGGCGCCATTGCTGCGCCAGCTCAAGGCCGAGGGCGCAACCGACTACGTCGCCCTGCCGCTGCTCTTCACCACCGGCCATGTCGATGCGCTGAGCGTGGTGTCGGATGCGCCGGACGGATTCTCGATGGCCGATCTCGACCGCATGTTCCTGCTGCAGTTCGCCTTCACCCGGCTGGTCGAGATCCATTCCCTGCGCGATACCGCGACCCACTTGCTTGACGCCTATGTCGGCCGCGCCGCCGGCCAGCGCATCCTTGCCGGCGAGGTCCGGCGCGGCGAAGGCCAGACCATCGAGGCGGTGATCTGGTATTGCGACCTGCGTGGCTTCACCCGCGCCTCCGACAGCCTGCGGCGCGACGCCATCATCGCGCTGCTCAACGACTACTTCGACACGATGGGCGCGCTGGTCACCAGCGCCGGCGGCGAGATCGTGAAGTTCATGGGCGACGGCATGCTGGCGATCTTCCCGGTCGCCGCGGCCGGCCAGCGCGCCGAGACCGCCGCCCGCGCCGCGCGCGCCGCCGCCTCGGCGATGGATGCCATGCTGGTGCTGAACCGGGTGCGCGCCGCCGAAGGCGAGCCCGCGGTGCGCTTCGGCCTGGCGCTGCATATCGGCGAGGTGATGTTCGGCAACATCGGAGCCAGCCGGCGGCTCGACTTCACGGTGATCGGCCCGGCGGTCAACCATGCCGCGCGGCTGGAGAAGCTGTGCAGCCCGCTCGACCGCAGCGTGGTCCTGTCCGCATCGCTCGCCGAGCTGTTGCCGCAGAACGAGATCGAGCCGCTGGGCCGGCACGCGATGAAGGATATCGACGCGCCGCAGAGCATCTACGGGCTGCGCTAGTGAAGCGTCGGCGGCCGCACGTTGGCCAAACCGTCGGCGTCGGTGGCGGAGATCGTGGTGCGCACCATCGAGCGCTCCTTGCTGTAGTCCCACGGCCGGCCACGATGGAGCATCGCGCGGTTGTCCCACATCACGACGTCGCCCGGCCGCCACTTGTGGACGTAGACGAACTCGCGCCTGGTCGTTTCGTCCATCAGCTCGGCCAGCAGCTGGCGGGCGTCGCGGTCGTCCATGCCGTCGATCGCATAGGCGTGGCTGGCGATATAGAGCGCGCGCCGGCCGTTGCTCGGATTGAGCCAGTTCATGCGCCAGCGCACCGGCGGCAGCGCCTTGCGCTCCTCCGCGTTGGCCAGATCGGGATGGATCTGGTCGCGGCTGTTGGCATAGGAGTGCGTGGCCACCGCGTCCTTGAGCCTGCCCTGCAGGTCGGACGGCAGGCGCTCCCAGGCGAGCCGCGTCGAGGTGAACTCGGTGTCGCCGTCGGCGCCCGGTAGCACGCGCGCGCTCAGCACCGAGGCGAGCGCCGGAGTCTTCTTGAACGAGGAGTCGGTGTGCCACAGGGCGTTGGCCTGCGCGACCAGCACTTGGCGGTCGGTCGGCGGCACGATCTCGCCGTTGGCGCCGACATTGGTCAACCGCGAATAGAAGCTGCCTGCGCCGAGCGAGGCGACTTTGGTGAGCTCGAGCGGCCCGAAGGCGCGGCTGTACGCGACCTGGATGTCGTCGGCGATCGGCTGGCCGCGGAACAGCAGCAGCGAGTGCTCCTCGAACGCGGCGCGCACGGCCTTGTAGGCCTCGCCGTCGGAGGCGACGTCGAGGATGCCCACGCCCCGCACCTCCACGCCGAATCCCGGCCCCAGCGGCACCAGCTCCATGTGGTTTCCTCCTGCGAGTCTGATACTCCCCGGATTCTATCGCAACGCCGCCAACGGCCGCTATAGTGCCGTTCTCGCACCGAAAGCAGCGCAGATACCGATGGCCGCCTCTCCCGCTCCCCGCCTTGCTTTCGTTGCCGGGCCGACAAAAGCAGCCCGCATGGCCAAGGCCGCACTCGACAAGCGCTATGACGGCGTTTCGCCAGCCGGAGCCGACATCATCGTCGCGCTGGGCGGCGACGGGCTGATGCTGCAGACCCTGCACCGCAACCTGCGCCGCCGCACGCCGATCTTCGGCATGAATCTCGGCACGGTCGGCTTCCTGATGAACACCTACCGCGTCTCCGGCCTGCCGGCGCGGCTCAGGAAGGCGCGGCACGTCTCGCTCACGCCCTTGCGCATGATCGCCACCGACGAACGCGGCAAGACGCACACGGTCATCGCCATCAACGAGGTATCGCTGCTGCGCTCCAGCCGCCAGACCGCGCGCATCGGCGTGGCGGTCGACGGCACGGTGCGCCTGCCCGACCTCTATTGCGACGGCGCGCTCGTCGCCACGCCCGCAGGATCGACGGCCTACAATCTCTCCGCCCATGGCCCGATCCTGCCGCTGGGCGCCGACCTTCTGGCGCTGACGCCGATCAACGCCTTCCGCCCGCGTCGCTGGCGCGGCGCCCTGCTGCCGCGCGATTCGAAGGTCGAGTTCGCCATCCTCGAATCGAGGAAGCGTCCGGTCGCGGCGGCCGCGGATTCCGTCGAGATCGCCAACGTCGTGAAGGTGGTCGTGACCGAGGCCGCCGACATCGAGCTCACGCTGCTGTTCGATCCCGAGCACGACCTCGAGGAGCGCATCCTGAAAGAGCAGTTCGCGCCGTGATCCCTACTCCTTCGCGACCGGTCGCGCCTTGAACGAAACCAGGGACTTCCCCTTCAGGCCGGAGCGCAAGCACATCATCGGCCACGACGGCATCGGACCCGTCGTGCTCGCCATCGCGATCGGCGGGATCGGCGGCTTCCTGTTCAACTGGCTGAAGATGCCGCTCGCCTGGATGCTGGGCTCCTGCCTGTTCACCACGGTGGCCGCCTTCGCTGGCCTGCGGGTCGGCATGCGGGTGCGGCTGCGCCAGGGCATGATCATCATCCTGGGCGTGCTGCTGGGCTCGGGCTTCTCGGCCGATCTCGTGCAGCGGCTCGGCCAGTGGGCGGTGAGCCTGGCCGTGGTATCGCTGATGACGCTGACCGCGGCCACGCTCTGTTACCTCTGGCTGCGCCGCACCACCGACTGGAACCGCCAGACCTGCTACTTCGCCGCGATGCCCGGCGGCTTGAACGACATGACCATCCTGGGCGGCGCGATGGGCGGCGAGGAGCGCGCGATTGCGCTGGCCCAGGCGCTGCGCATCCTCACCGTGGTGATGACCATCCCGGTCTGGTACCGGCTGGTGAACGGCGCACAGACCAGCGTGCTCACCATGGTGCATGGCCCGACCGGCAACGACTGGCGCGACTACGCCATCTTGGTCGCCTGCGGCCTGGTCGGCGCCGCGATCGCCCGGACCTTGCGCCTGCCGGCGGCCTTCATGATGGGGCCGATGATCCTGAGCGCGATCGCCCATCTCGGCGGCTTCACCGCGTCCAAGCCGCCCGGCGAGCTGGTCGCGGCGGCGCAGGTCGTGGTCGGCGCGGGCATCGGCTGCCGCTTCGTCGGCGCCGCGATCGATAAGCTGCACAAGGAGATGGCCGCCTCGGTCGGCGCAGCAGCGATCATGATCGGCGTGGCCGTGGCCTTCGCGAAGGTCTCGGTGGCGCTCACCGGCCTGAACCTCGACGCGGTGGTGCTGAGCTACGCGCCCGGCGGCTTCGCCGAGATGAGCCTGATCGGCCTGGCCCTCGGCATCGAGATCGCCATGGTGGCGACCCACCATCTGTTCCGGCTGTTCCTGATCCTGCTGACCAGCCCGGTCATCTTCCGCCTCTGGCTGCGGCGCGCGGAGGCCACCCCTTAGCCTTCGCCAGTCCCAAACCGTCCCACGGCATAAACGGCTCCGATGCCGATGGCATCGGCATTTTAGGGCCATGAGTCCCGGAATCCCACGATACCCCCACCCCGCTTCGTGTTCTTTTCGGCGCGCTTCATCCTCATGGGCACCATAGTGCAGCAGGCCGGCTCAGACTCCTATTCCGGGCAATGGCTTCGACGAATGCCGAGCATTCGAGGGGCCGAATGCGGGTCCAATGCCCATCGAGGGCTTACAGCCGCACAGTTGCTCACAGGGTTCTGTGGACTCATTCGGACCGCGGTCCAGAAGACGCCTACGCCCGCGTCGTGATCCCACCGTCCACCACCAGCAGGTGGCCGTTCACGTAGGCGGCATCGTCCGAGGCCAGGAACAGCGCTGCCTTCGCGGTGTCCCAGCCGGTGCCCATCTTGCCGGTCGGCGAGGCCTTGTGGCGGATGGCGATCATCTTGTCGTAGGCCTGGTTATGGTCCTTCTCGCCCTTGGCGTACTGCTCGGCGAGGAAGTCGATCATCGGCGTGTGCATCAGGCCGGGCAGGATGGCATTGCAGCGAATGCCCTTGTCGGCATACTGCGAGGCGATCGCCATGGTGAGCGCGTTCACCGCGCCCTTGCTGGCATTGTAGGCGATGTAGCTCACGCCCTTGGGCGAGCGGATCGAGGCGATCGAGCTCACGTTGACGATCGCCCCGCCGCCCTGCTTCTCCATCACCGGCAGCACGTGCTTGGCCGTCAGGAAGAAGCTCTTCACGTTGACGTCGAACACGCGGTCCCACTCCTCCTCGCCCAGCTCGACCGGCCCGCCGGTCGAGCCGATGCCGACATTGTTGTCGAGCACGTCGATGCGGCCCCACTTGGCGAGGCAGGCATCGACCATCGCCTTGACCGAGGCGTTCTTCGAGGAGTCGGCCTCGAAGGCCATCGCCTCGCCGCCTTCCTTCTGGATCAGGCCGACCGTCTCCTCGGCCGCGGCGCGCCTCAGGTCGACGCACATCACCTTCGCGCCTTCGCGGGCGAAGGTCACGGCGGTGCACTTGCCGTTGCCCCAGCCGGGGCCGCTCGATCCCGCGCCCACCACGATCGCCACCCGGTCCTTGAGCCTGCCCGCCATTGCCGTTCCCTCCGTTTGCAGCGACTGTACCATCCCATGAACGACCACAAAGACTTCATGCGCCAGGCGATGGCGCTCGGCGAGATCGCCGGCCGCGAGGGGGATCTCGGCATCGGCTGCGTGATCGTGCGCGACGGCAAGGTGATCGGCCGGGGCCGCAACCGGATGAAAACGCAGCGCAATCCGATGATCCATGCCGAGACAGATGCCATCGCCGACGCGCTCAAGGCGCTCGGAACCGCGGACCTGTCCGGGGGTGCCCCGGACCTGTCGGGCTCCACGCTCTACACCACCATGGAACCCTGCCCGATGTGCGCCGGTGCGATGATGAATACCGGCATCCGGCACTGGGTCATGGGCGGCCGGCTCAAGGCCGTCGGCCGCGCCTATGGCCAATACTCGGCCGAGAGCTTCGTCAAGTTCGTCGCCGCCGACGTCACCACCGGCATCCTGGCCGAGGAGTGCGAGGCTCTGCGCAATCGGTACGTGCGGCCCTGAGCTCAAGCCATGTCCAATCCTGCCGTGACCGACCACGAGGCCTTCATGCGCCGGGCGCTCGAGCTGGCGGCGGAGGCCGACCGCGAGGGCGACATGGGGGTGGGCGCGCTGCTCGTGCGCGACGGCGAGATCGTCGGCCGCGGCCGCAACCGCATCCGCACCCGGCGCGATCCGCTGGGCCATGCCGAAACCGAGGCGATCGCCGATGCCTGCCGCGCGCTCGCCACGGACACGCTCAAGGGCTGCACGCTCTACACGACGATGGAGCCCTGTCCGATGTGCGCCGGCGCGCTGCTGAACGCCAAGGTGGGTCATTGGGTGATGGGCGGACGTTTCAAGTCGGTGGGCCGCACCGATATCGGCCGCTACTCGGTCGAAACGTTCGCAAAGTTCATGGACGCCAGCGTCGAGGTCACCGGCGGAATCCTCCAGACGGAATGCGAGATGTTGCGCGCGCGCTTCTTCCAGCGCTGAATACTCGAAAGAGTTCCGGGAGGTTCGTCTTGCGTCGTCGTCAATTCGTCACCGTGGCCGCGTTGGCTGCCCTGCCCACACCCTCGATCGTACGGGCCGAGCAATGGCCCACCCGTCAGGTCAAGGTCGTGATCCCCTACCCGCCCGGCGGCCCGACCGACATCTCGACCCGGATTGTCATGGAGAAGGTCGGCCGTCTCCTCGGCCAGCCCATCCTGTTCGACAACAAGGGCGGTGCGTCCGGCATGATTGGCGCGGAGTATGCCAAGACCCAGCCGCCTGACGGCTACACCTTCCTCGCCAACACCATCGCCATGATGGCGATCACCCGGCATCTGCAGCCGATCCCGTTCGATCCCGACAAGGACTTCGTCACCGTCGCCCGCATGGCGACCTCGTGGGGCGCGATGGCCGTCCATCCTTCGGTGCCGGCCGAGACCGTGGCGGAGTTCGTTGCCTACGTGAAAGCCAATCCCGGCAAGGTCAACTGGGGCTCGTCCGGCCTCGGCACCATCACCCAGCTCTACGGCGAGATGCTCAATCTCGAGGCCGGCATCAAGATGGTTCATGTGCCATACAAGGGAAGCGCTCAGGCGACCCAGGACTTGCTCAGCGGGCAGGTGCAGGTGCAGTTCGACTCGACGGTACTGCCGCATATCGAGGCCGGCCGCCTGCGCGGGCTCGCCATGCTGGCCGACAGCCGCTGGCCGCACAGGCCCGAGATCCCGACCCTCAAGGAGACCGGCTACGGCAAGAACGGCGGCGACAGCTGGTTCGGAATCGTGGCGCCAGCCGGCATGCCGGCACCGATCGTCACCCGCATGACCCAGGCGATCGATGAGGCGCTGAAATCGCCCGACGTGCTCGACAAACTCGACAAGGGCGGCCTCAAGGCGACCTATCTCGACCCGGCCGCGATGCGCGCCGAGATCGACACCGAAAGCAAATACTTCGCCGACATCATCAAGCGCGGGCATGTTACTTTGAATTAGAACCCTCCCCATTCAAATGGCAGGGCTATCGCGTTTGACCCGAAAACCGTCGTCCCGAGCGAAGCAAAGCGCAGCCGAGGGACCTCTTTTGGCGCCGGATGCTTCAAAAAGAGATCGCTCCACTTCGCCTCGCTACGCTCGGCGCCAGTCGGGATGACGGAGTTGGGGTCAAAATGCGATAGCCCCTGATTCAAGGGGGAGGTGCCCGCGTCCTACGCGGCCGCAGCGGTCATCAGCTCCACCGAGGCAGTTGCTTCTGGTCCCTCCGTCGCGGGTTACCGCGCCGCCTCCCCATCTGAATGCGGAGGGGTTTCTACTGCCTGCGATCGATGAACATCCGGTCGGTCTCGTCGGCCAGTACGCCGCCCAGGAGCATCGGCTTGTGGAACGGCGTCGCGTCGATCACCTGCTGCGCCGAGAGCTTGATCGGCTCGCCGACCGCCGTCGCTACCACGCCGAACGAGGAGCTCGCGAACACCACCCCGCCGATGCCGGCCCAGATCAGCGTGGTCATGCACATCGGGCACGGCTCGCAGGTCGTGTAGAGGACCATCTGCGCCCAGTCGCGATTGCCGTGCTTCCGGACATAGTCGTTCAGGCAGACCATCTCGCCGTGCCAGGTCGGATTGGACCGGACATCGTTCACGCCCGCCGCCATGAGCTCAACCGTCGTCGCACGCACGATCACCGCGCCGTAGGGATAGACCGGATTCTTCCGGGCCTGCTCGATGGCCAGCCGCATCGCCTGCTCGTGCCGCTCCTTCGAGATCGGCGGCAATTCGGTCCTGGCGAACGCCGCGCCGGGCGTGCAGATCAATCCGCCGAGGCCCATCAGGAGCCTGCGTTTGGACAGCATCGACATCTCCTACTTCGAGAACCAGGCCCGCGGCTGCAGGCAGGACAGCGCCAATGTCGCCAGAAGGCCGCCGCCCGCGGCCGTCAGGGCGAAGCGGTAGCCCATGAGGAAGTCGCCGCCGACCGCCCCGGCCGTGAACAGCGCGCTCAGCACGGCGGCGCCGCTCACATTGCCCATGGTGCGGGTGAGCAGCGCCAGGCTGCCGGCGACGCCGCGGTCGTGCGCCGGCAGGGTGTCGACCACCAGGTCGGTGTAGGCGACCCCCAGCAGGCCGATCCCCAGCCCCTCGGCTGCCAGCAGCAGCCCCACGACGCCCAGCGGCGTGCGCGCGTCGGTCAGGCCGAGCGGGATCAGGGCCAGGCCGATCAGGGCGACCCCGCTGAACACCGTCTGCCGCCGGCCGATGCGCGGCACCAGCCAGGCCGCGACCGGAGCGCCCGCCAGGCCCGCGATGTAGGCGATGCCCAGCACCAGCCCGGCGACTGCCGCGGACAGCTTGAGCATGTTCACGAGGTAGTAGGGCGTCAGCAGCAGGATCGAGAAAGCTGCCAGGCTCGCGAACCAGTTCATGACGTTTGGGATCGTGAACGTCAGGTCGGCGAACAGGCCCGGCCGGATGATCGGCTCGGCGACGGTGCGGCTGCGCTTCACGTACCAGAGGGTCAGCGCGACCGAGAGCACGAACACCGCCGGTGCCAGCCAGAACGCCACCTCCCTGTGCTGCGCCAGCACCAGCGCCGCGAGGAAAGTGCTCATGATGGAGGCGACCAGCGCGCCGCCCCAGAAATCGAACGGCCGCGCATCGACGACCGGCCGCGGCAGCAGCACCGACAGGCCGAGCGTCACCAGCGAGATCGGCACCCTGATCCAGTAGACCGCGGGCCAGCCCCCCAGCTCGACCAGCACGCCGCCCAGCATCGGACCGATCGCCGAGGCGAGCGACACCGTCATCGAGAAAGCCGCCAGCGCGCGCAGCCGCTGGGCCGGCGGATAGAGCGAGACGGCGAGCGCCGGCGTGCAAGAGATCGCCAGCGCCGTGCCGACGCCCTGCAGGGCACGCGCGGCCAGGAACCAGGACCAGTCGGTCGCAGCCGCGCAGGCGGCGCAGCCGATCGCCGACACGGCGAGGCCGAGACGAAAGATCAGGCGGTGGCCGAACAGGTCGCCCAGCTTGCCGCACACCAGCATCAGCGAGCCGTAGACCAGCACGTAGCAGATCACGAGCCACTGCACGTCGCCGAGCTTGAGCCTGAAGTAGGTCGTGATCGCCGGCAGCGCCACGTTGACGGCGATGTCGAGCGGCGCAAGCGACGCGCCCATCCCGACGATCGCCAGGCCGAGCGCCGGATATGTCATCCCGAGCGCAGGCAGGGATCCTTCCTGAGACCTCAAGGATCCCCGGGCTGTTCGTCTCGCGACGACAGCTTCCCCGTCAGAGGTGGGCGCCCAGGAAGATCATCATGCGGTCCCACGCCTTGGTGGCGCAGGCGGCGTCGTACGCCGGGCTCCTCTCGTTGGCGAAGGCGTGTGCGGCGTCGTAGCGGTAGATCTCGGGCTTGTGACCCGCATTCGTCATCGCCTTCTCGAAATCGTTCACGAGCTGCGGCGTGCACCAGTCGTCCTGGTTGGCGAAGTGGCCCTGGATCGGAATCCTGATCTTCGCCGGATCGGCCAGTGCGGTCGGCGGGATGCCATAGAATGGCACGCCGCAGGCGATGCCGCCGACCCGCGCCGCCGCCGCAATGGTGAGTGCGCCGCCCATGCAGAAGCCCATCACGCCCACCTTGCGGCTGATTCCCGCGAGATGCTTCACCATGCCGGCGATGTCCTGGTCAGACGCACCGACGAAGTCGAGGCCGTTCATCATGTGATTGGCCTCGTCCGGCTTCTGCGTCACGCGGCCCTTGTAGAGGTCGGGCGCCAGCGCGTTGTAGCCTGCCTTGGCGAAACGGTCGGCGACGCCCTTGATCTGGTCGTTCAGCCCCCACCATTCCTGGATGACGACGATGCCGGGCTTGCCCTGGCCCGCCTCGGCCAGATAGCCCTTGCAGGTGCCGCCGTCCGGTCGCTTGACGTCGATCATGTTTCCCATCGTTTCCTCCTTGCTCGCGCAATCGCGACGTTAGCGCGGCGTTGACAACGTGCGCCAGTCCCGGCAGTGAAAGCGCAAGCCATTGCGACAATATCCAAACGCCGCTTGCCCTACACGCCATCGCCTGCACAAGCCACCGGCCCATCACGACTGATCTACCTCGACGGCCTGCGCGGCTGGATGGCTCTCTTTGTGGTGTTCTCCCATCTCTGTCGCACCTGGCTGCTGGGGCCGCGCGAGCTCGAGCAGCACGGTGCCGAATGGGCTTTCTTCTGGCTGAAGTGGACCCCGCTCGGGGTCCTGACAGACGGAATCCAGGCGGTCTACGTCTTTTTCGTCATCAGCGGCGTTGCGCTTTCCTATCCCATCCTGCGCGCGCAACAACCCGGCCGAACGCTGGTCACCATGGCGCTCTATCGCTACCCGCGCCTCACGGTGCCGATCCTGATGTCGTCCCTCGCAGTCTTCGCGCTGCTAGCATTCGGCCTCTTCCATCATCATGAGGCGGCGGCCCGCCATCACACCGATACCGACTGGTGGCGCGAGCTCTACAGCTTCCCGCTGGACTTCGGGGCGATGCTCCGGTTCGCGCTATGGGAGGTCTACAAACCCGGACTGCCGAACGAGCAATCCTGGAACGTGGTTCTCTGGACTATGCCGATCGAACTGACCGGCTCGTTCATGATCTTCTTCGTGCTGGCGGCGGTGCCCTGGAGAGGGCTCAGGATCATGCTGGCGGCCTATATCTCGATCCGTGACGTCGGGACGGGGATCTACGGCTACTTCGTCTGCTTCTTCGTGGGGTATCTGCTGGCCGAGTTGATCCTGGCCGCCGAACGGCGGCCAGACCTCGGCCGTCGTCTCGCCGCGGCCGCACCATTCGGCTGGTTTTTCCTCGTCGCTGCGCTCGTCTGCTCGATCCGCCTGGAGGTCGTATCGTTCGACAGCTCACGCGCCGAATACATGATGGCGATGAACATCGTCGCCGCGTTGACCGTAACTGGTATCGTGCTGACACCGGCCGCGCAGATCTGGCTTTCTCGCCCTTTCTCGCACTTCCTCGGTCGAATCTCGTTCGGTCTCTATCTCACGCATCTGCCTCTGATCTGTTCGCTATCGAGCGCCCTCTATCTCGCTCTGATCGACGTCCTGCCCTACGGACTGCTGGTTGTCGCCGTCGTCGTGCCGTCCGTCCTTGCAGCGCTCGCCGTCGGTTGGGGCTTCAGCGAGATCGTAGAGGAGAGACTCCTGCCGGCGATCAAGCAGCCGATCGTAGGCATCGCCCAGTGGTTTTACGCGCAGCTCTACAGCTTCGTCCGCAGCTCGGTCTTGAGGATCTTGCCGTAGTTGTTCTTCGGCAGCGCGTCGATGAAGCGGTAGTCCTTGGGCCGCTTGAAGCGCGCGATGTTGTCGAGGCAGAGCTGGTCGAGCTCGGCCGGCGTCAGGGTTCTGCCGGGACGCGGCACCACGAACGCCACCACCTCCTCGCCCCATTCCGGATGCGGCCGGCCGACCACGGAGCATTCGGCGACCGCGGGATGGAGGTTCAGCACGTCCTCGATCTCGCGTGGATAGATGTTGGAGCCGCCGGAGATGATCATGTCCTTCGAGCGGTCCTTCAAGGTCAGGAAGCCGTCGTCGTCGAACGCGCCGACATCGCCGGTCCACAGCCAGCCGTCGCGCAATGACCTGGCGGTGGCCTCGGGATTGTTCCAGTAGCCCGCCATCACCGTGTCGCCCTTGACGATGATCTCGCCGACCTCCCCGACCGGCAGCCGCCGCCCCTCCTCGTCGACGACCCGCACCTCGACGCAAGTGTCGGCGACGCCGGCCGAGGCGAGCCGCGCCTCCCAGCGCGGATGCTGGCGGTCGGCGTGGACCTCGCGGCTGAGATGGGTAATCGTCATCGGACTCTCGCCCTGGCCGTAGAGCTGGCACAGCACGTTGCCCAGCAGGTCGAGGCCGCGCTTGAGATCGCTGACATACATCGGCGCGCCGCCGTAGGAGATCAGCCGCAGCGCGCCGGGCCTGAGCTCGTGCACGCTGGGATGCTCGATCAGCCGTTTCACCATGGTCGGCGCGAGGAAGATGCTGCAGTCGGGCCAGCGGTTCATCAGCGCGACCGTCTCGGGCACCTCGTACTTGCCGGTCTCCGGGAAGACCTGGGTGACGCCCCGGCCCACCATCGAGAAGTTCCACAGCCCCGAACCGTGGCTGATCGGGGCGGCATGCACCATCGAGCTGCCGGTCGGCGGCCGGTCGACGTCGGCGTAGTAGTTCAGCGCCATGACCAGCAGGTTCCGATGGGTAAGCGTGGCGCCCTTTGGCCGCCCGGTGGTGCCCGAGGTGTAGAACAGCCAGGCCGGATCGGTCGGCTCGCAGTCGGCGATCAGGCTGGGGTCGCCCACGTCCATGAATCGGTAGGCCTTGGTCGAGACGTCGACGATCTCCTTCAGCGCCGGTGCTTCCTTGGCGGCCTCGGCGATGGTGCCCGCGAGATCCTCGGTGACGAAGCAGAGCCTGGCGCCGGAGTTCTCCAGGATGAAGGCGAACTCCCTGGCGTGCAGCTTGGCGTTCATCGGCACCGCGCACAGGCCGGCGTGCCAGATCGCGTACATGACCTCGAGCGCTTCCACGCAATTGGTCATGGCGAAGGCGAGGCGATCGCCTCTCTCGAGCCTGAAGCGCTGAGTGAGGTGCGTGCTCATCACCGAGACCTTGCGCCAGAAATCGCGGTAGCTGAGATATGGCTGCTCGCCGCGTGCGAGTGCGGTGACGTCGCGGAACTCCTGGGCCGCACCGAGCAGCAGATGGGCGATGTTCATGGCAGCCAACTATTGCAGGCCGGCCGCAGCCCTTGCAATGTGAGCGCATGCAGGAATTCGATTTCGCCATCGTCGGCGCGGGCATCGCCGGCGTCTCCCTCGCCTACCATCTCGCCCCGCAGGCCCGGGTGATCATCCTCGAGCGCGAGAACGTGCCGGCCTATCACACGACCGGCCGCTCGGCGGCGCTGCATTCGGAGACCTACGGCTCGGCCGAGATTCGCGCCATCACCGTCGCTGCCGGCCACTTCTACCGCAAGCCGCCGGATGGCTTCACGGACCATCCGCTCCTGACGCCGCGCGGCGCGCTGCTCGCCGGCCGGGCCGAGCAGGAGGCGGCTGTGCGCAAGGCGGCTGCGGAATTCGCCAAGCTGGTGCCGAGCGTGCGCTGGCTCGAGCCGGCGGAGGCGCTGCGTCGGCAGCCGCTGCTGCGGCCCGAGGCCTGTGCGGGCGGCGCGGTGTTCGAGGAGGCCGAGGACATGGACGTTGCGGCGATCCATGCCGGCTTCCTGAAGGGCGCGCGTGCGGCGGGCGCCGTTCTGCGGCTCGACGCGGAAGTCGCTGCACTCGATCGCGCAGACGGCCGCTGGACGATCACGTTGCGCGACGGCGAGGCCGTCGCTGCCGCCAATCTCGTCAACGCCGCAGGCGCGTGGGCCGACGTCGTCGCGGGCCTAGCCGGCGCCAAGCCCGTCGGGCTCGTCCCCAAGCGGCGCACCGCCTTCACCTTCGACGCGCCAGCGGGCGTCGCACTGGCGAGCCTGCCGGCGGTGATCGATTTCGACGAGAGCTGGTACATCAAGCCCGAGGTCGGCCAGATCCTCGGCTCGCCGGCCGACGAGACGCCGTCGCCGCCGTGCGATGCGCAGCCCGAGGAACTCGACATCGCCATCGCCGTCGATCGAATCCAAACGTCGACCACGCTGCAAATACCCCGCATCAAGAACAAATGGGCGGGACTTCGGAGCTTCGTCGCCGACAAGAATCTCGTCGTCGGCTACGACCTCGCCGTCGAGGGCTTCTTCTGGCTGGCCGGCCAGGGCGGCTACGGCATCCAAACCGGCGCCGCCGCAGGCCGGCTCGCGGCCAGCCTCGCCCTGGGCAAGGGCCTGCCCTCCGACATCGCCTCACTCGGCGTGGCCGAGAAGGCTCTATCGCCTGCCCGCTTCACGTAGGGGTGATCGCAAAATCACGCCCACGCCGGCTTCCGTGGCTTTCCGTTTGCGTTATGTCGAGGCATCTTGCCGCCGTGGGAACAGGAGTCGCCATGGGTAAGTTCACTCTCGTCGCCGCTTCGGCTGCCGCCTTGTTCGCGGTGGGAGCGACGGTGACGGCGCGTGCCGAGGGCACGGTGAAATGCAGCGGTGTGAATTCCTGCAAGGGCACGAGCGCGTGCAAGACCTCGCTGTCGTCCTGCAAGGGCAAGAACTCCTGCAAGGGCCTCGGCTGGACGACCACCTCCACCGAGCAGGAATGCACGGCCAAGGGCGGCAAGGTTCTCTAACCGGCTCACGCCGTCTCACGCTATTTTTCTTCGCGAAAGAGCGACTCACGGCCTGGTGAGGCTCAGGCGAAGCGGCACCTACGGCCAGCACGCGCTGCGGGATCACTTTCGCCCATCACGTGCCTGTCAACTTAGTTTGACCGCCGGCCGGTCATCGTCCTCCCGAACCCTCGCGTAGACCCGCTGCAGGGTCGTCCTGCCGCGCCTTGGGCGCGACATTGTCAGGGAGCAAATCATGACCAAGCGCACACTCGTCGCTGCAGCCGCGTCGATCTTCGCCGCCGGCACGTTCGCCACCGCGGCGCATGCCGAAGGCGTGAAGTGTCACGGCACCAACGCCTGCAAGGGCCAGAGCGCGTGCAAGAGCGCGACCAACGCCTGCAAGGGCCAGAATGCCTGCAAGGGCCAGGGCTT
>Ga0070738_10000802_pt1 | contig 79015 bp, 78 predicted proteins | sample Coa_R2_2_FD_66446 | JGI IMG/M metagenome (GOLD analysis project Ga0070738, IMG submission 66446) | Surface soil microbial communities from Centralia Pennsylvania, which are recovering from an underground coalmine fire - Coalmine... | ecosystem: Environmental > Terrestrial > Soil > Unclassified ...
AGCTCACCGCACAGCAGATCTTCGATCTCTCGGGGACGGCGAGCACCGAAGCACCCTATGAATCGAACATCATTCAGGACGGTGAGATCCTGCCTTCCGCGACCTTCGTCTCGCTGATCGCGGCGGGCAAGTTCAATCATGTGCCGATCATGGGCGGCACGACCGAGGACGAAGACAATTTCCTGCTCGGCATCACCGAATATTTCGAACATCCGCGCGTGCCCTTCTCGGCGAATGATTATCAGAACCTCGTCAATTCCTATGGAGCGGCGAGCTATCCGCCGGGCACGGAGGCGAAAGTCAAAGCGCTCTATCCGCTCGGCGCCTATGCGAGCCCGCAATTGGCAATGGATGCGATCGGCACCGATTCGCTCGTCTGCCCTCAGCATTACAGCAATAGGCTCTATGCAGGCCAAGTTCCGGTCTATTATTACGAATTCGAAGACCAGACGGCGCCATCCTATTTCCCCGCCATGCCGGGATTTCAGCCGCTCGCCTATCACACCGCCGACATCCAATATTTGTTTCCGAATTGGCACGGCGGCCCGCAAGGAATTCCGCATAGCTTGAACGCAGGCCAGGAGCTGCTCTCGGACGAGCTCGTCGCCGCCTGGACCAATTTCGCCTGGACCGGCAATCCGAACGGACAGGGCAATAGTCCCTGGCCGCTCTATACGCCGAAAAAGCCGGGCGCGCCGAGCATATTCGCGGAGACCCGCCCGAATCTCTCGACGCTGAGCGACGCCCAGTTCAACACCAAACATCATTGCAGCTTCTGGGATTCGGTCCTGACCTATTGAACGGACCGGATCGCAAGGAATGAGCGCCGCACGGGCGCTCACTCCTTCACACGGGATCGCGGATTAGCGGGCGATCAGTGCATCACCTTCAAGACCTGCTGATGCAGATAATCGGGCAGGTCGTCGACCGGGATCATCAGATACATGCGGCCGTGCATCTTGACGACGTCGGCATGCATGTGCGTGCCGTCTTGCATCACGAGATCCGTATGCGTGATCATCCGCACATATTCTTGGATGTTGGTCGCATAGGCGCTCGTCGCAATCAAAAGCCCAACCGCCACGGCGGCAATCTTTGCTCTGAGTTTCATTTTGGTGCTCCTATTTCGCCGGGCGCATCGAGCGGATCGGAAGATCCTGGACAGAGACCGGCTCTTTCTTCACAAGCCGGTCTTCGGAAAATGACGCTGCGCGTTACGCGGAAGGGCCGCGCCTCCGCATTCGGCGGGCATCAACATAAGTTGATTACGAATGCACCGGGTCGCGCGTAACGCAATCGACCTGTTCGCCGAATACACGACGATGTAGGCGACGCACGGCGGAGGGCGTCCAGCGGCCGTCCCGCGAGTTGCCGCTATACTGCCGCACGCGTTATCGCTGTCTGCTGAGTTGCGCGGCGCGGAACTCTTTTCGTGTTTTTTGGATTTTACAGCGTGACTGGAGGTCTCGAAGGCGCCGGTCGCGTCGCCGGCGGCTTCCGCGACCGCCGCTTTCATCGTGGCTATTGGTTCTGTCCGGCCTATCTCTACAAGGCTTGCAATTAACCCTATGCCTACGCCTATAATTCGTATCACTGCAATTAAACCTGCCGATCGATCGAAGCGACTGCGGTGATCGCCATGACCGATCAGGATCGCGGCGCAGGCGCGCGTGCCTTAAGCAAAGTTCCCGAGGTCACCCTCGTTTTCTGGATCATCAAGATCGCCGCCACGACGCTCGGCGAGACGGGCGGCGATACCGTCACCATGACACTCGACTGGGGTTATCTCGCGGGAACCCTCTTGTTCCTCTCCGCTCTCGTGGTGCTCATCCTTCTGCAGATCGCAGCGAAGAGATTCAATCCTTGGCTCTATTGGGCGACGATCGTCGCCTCGACCACGGCGGGCACGACCATGGCCGATTTCTTCGATCGCTCCTTGGGCATCGGCTATGCCGGCGGCTCGACGATCCTCTTCACCTTGCTGATGATTACGCTCGCTCTCTGGTATTGGACACAGGGCACCATCTCCGTTGCGACGGTGAGCACGCCTCGCGTCGAGATCTTCTATTGGGTCGCAATCACTTTTTCGCAGACTTTGGGAACGGCGCTCGGTGACTGGATTGCCGATTCAGGCCTCGGCTATGAAGGCGGCGCGCTCGTCTTCGCCGCCGGTCTCGTGGTGCTCGCTGTGCTCTATTTCTTCACGAGAGTCTCGCATGTCTTTCTCTTCTGGGCGGCTTTCATTTTGACGCGCCCGCTCGGCGCGACGGTCGGCGATTTTCTCGACAAGCCGATTCACCAGGGCGGTCTCGCCTTCAGCCGCCCACTTGCATCGGCGATCATCGCAGTCTTCATCATCGTCTGCATTCTGGTTCTCCCGCAGAGGGCGGGCCGCCATCCGGGCGAAGGGCTTGCGCTGGAAAACTCGCGGTGATGCGGTGATCGGGCCGCGCACTGCGCTTTTGCGCTCGGCTCGATCGAACTCGCCAACCGCCTCGCGACGGCATAGTGTCGGCGGCTTTCATTATGCGGCTTAGGCCGCATCGGACTTGTTTCAAACCATATGACGAAAAGGCCGCCTTGCGGCGGCCTCTCGATGTTCGAACATTCACCCGCGTCAATGGCAGTGCACGCGACCGGCGGGACCGCGCCAACAACCGTGATAATAGCGCCAGCCTGGTCCGCGCCAATAGGGAACCGGGCCAAGCGGGCCGCGGTTCGGCCGGCAGCCGCCGTAAGGGCCGCGATGAAAGCCGATGCCGCAACCGCCGGCCACAAGGGTGACGTGAGGCGCCGGATTGCCGACGTCCGATACCGGCATGGCCTGGCTCGCCGAAGCCGCAAGGCCGAGCAGGGCTGCGGACGCAAGAGACAAGATCATTTGACGCATTTGGGGCTCCTCCCACTTGGTGGAGGCCCTTTCTATCGAGTGCAAGATGAACGCTCGCATAATGGATACGATCCATGAGCTCTGCATCGGCGTTTTCTTGCTTGTCGTAAGGTCGCAGAACCTCGGCGTGCGAGTAACGGGAGCGCAATCTCTCCTGATCGAGCGGCAGCTATTTTTCTTGATCGGAATGCAATGCGCGTTTGACTGCGGAACTCAAGTCGAGATTCTTGGCGGCGAGTTCGGCAAGCTTCGCCCAATGGAGCGCGACATTGAGGAGCGTGGCGCGCGCCGCTGCGTCGCTTGCCTCGACCGCAGCCGAAAGGCAGGTGCGCGCGGTCTCCTCATACTCGGCCGCGCGGCTCCGATCACTAAGATCGTCGGTGAACTCGCCCAAGCGCCCCCCTCGCGACGTGCCAGACACGGCAACACGCAATAGCATCTTTCCATTCAGAAAAAAGAATGACCGCTAAAGGGCTTTGCCGTGACTGCTTGAGCGGGGCAATAGTATCTTCGTCAAAATCGCTTCCCAACATTGATCGCCTTGCGCTCGATGCAGATGCACCTCGAGCTGAGCGAAGCAGCCAGCGCCGGTCCCAACCGGCTATTTGCTCGGTCGATCGGCGCTCTCTGACGCAAGACATTGAAAGGGCGCGACAATCTCGTAAGGCTCGCAACCGGAGACAAGCGGCGCGAGAATAGGCAATCCGCCCATCTTCCAGGCTCTGATTCTTAAAAATTGCACGTCAACAAAAAATTTTCTGGCCAAGACTCCCGGCAATTCAACAGACTAGCGAATGGCACACTTCTTGTCTGAGGAAAATTAGTTTCCTGGAGGGAAGCTTTGTGCCAAGAATACACACGCGGCAGATTACCACGCGGCAGATCATCACAGGGGAGTGGCCGTCATGACAATAAGCGGGAGCTCAGAGCCCAAGCATGTAACCCAACAATTGGAGTATATTTCGGGCGGCCTCAAGCGTGAGACCAATTGGTGGGGCGCCTTCGTCATCGGATTGGCCGGCACAATTCTCGTGACCGGCATTGCGCCGGTGATGGTGACCTCGCTCGGTGCCTCGTCCGTTCCGATCACGATTTTCGTCACGCTCACCGGCTGGCTGCTCTGTCTGTTCCTCGCCGAGCTTGCCGCCATGATGCCGGAGCGCACCGGCGGCTCGCCGAGCTATGCCTATCCGGCCTTCTCCCGCCGCTGGCCAAAATTCGCCAAACACATCAATGGGTTTACCGCTTGGGCCTATTGGCTCGGCTGGTTCCCGGTGGCACCCCTCAATATGATCCTGGCCTCCGGTTACCTCGCCGATCGCTTCGGCTTTAACACCACCGCCGGTTTCACGCCGGTCCACACGTTCATCGCCTGGTCGACACTCGTCATTTCGGTGATCGGCATCCTGCTGTTATTCATCCCGGCTTATCGGGGCATCAAGTTCGGCGCTGTCTTTGCGACCGTGCTTGCGCTGCTCTCGATGATTCCGCTCACCTTTATCGCGGTCGCCTGGATGTTCAATCCGAGCGTGGTGAACTTGGGCGAGCTCGCCGGCTTCAAACACGTCGATGGAACGAGCTTCTTCTCGCCCATCAGCGGATTCAATTGGATCCAGGTCTATATCGCCTATGGATTCCTTTTGACCTGGAACGTGATCGCGATGGAAGCGGCCGCCTGCTACATCGGCGAATGTTCGAACCCCGATCACGACGCCAAGATCGCCATGAATCTCGAAGGCGGCTATGGCGTCTTCATTTATACGCTCGTGCCGATCGCCTTCATCGTCGTGCTCGGCGCCAAGGCTTTGTCCAATTCGGCGCTCTCGGACCCGAAGACGATCTTCGTCACCTTCGCCGGCAAAGTGTTCCCCGGCATCGGTGGCCAGGCGCTGAATTGGGTCATTGCCGCCATGCTGATCGTGGCGCTCGCGCTCTCCGCGCTCAACGCGATCATGGGCTCGGGCCGCGCGCTCTATCAGATGGCGCTCGACGGCGAATTTCCGACGTGGTTCTCCAAGGTCAATAGCCATGGCGTGCCGTCGCGCGCCATGATCTTCAACATCGTCTGTTCGCTGGTCGTCGTCTTCTTGGGCGGCGCCGTCGAGATCTATAGTTTCTCGAACGTCGGCTATACGGTCTCCTTCCTCCCCGTGCTGATCGGCTATTTCCTGCTGCGCCAGGACAGGCCCGATCTGCGGCGGCCGTTCAAACTGCCGGAATTCATGAAATATGTCGCGCTCGCTTTGGCCGCGATCTATTTCGTCTTCTGGCTCTTCGGCGGCCTCTGGTATTCGAAGCTCGGCAATGTCGAGATCTATTACTGGGCCGGCTGGGCAACGCTCCTCGCCTATCTGCCCCTCTATTGGTATCGCGTCAGGGTCGAGGACAAGCGCAAGTCCGCAAGCGGCGCGGTAAGCAGCAAGACCGCGTGACGAATGGGCCCGGGCGGAGCGCTCCCGCCCGGGCCATTTTTTCTGTTCGTGTCAGTTCGATCCGGGTTGCGCCATGGCACTCAATTTTTCTCGACGTTGGCCGTGGAGCACGGTGTCCGATCCGCCGGATGCGCAGAATTTCGCGCCATCCTCCATCCTGCTCGCCTCCGAAGGAAGACGCATTTCGCAAGAGGCGATCGCCCTCGCCGTCCGCCTCGCGCGCAAGTCCAATGCGCCCGTGCATGTCTTCGTCATTGCGCGAATCTGGGGCAGCTCTTTCGGCCTGCCGCATCCGGGCCTCATGCCCACGAAACGCGAATGGCAGGCACATCGCGAGATCGTCGCCGACGCGGTCGCCGAGCTGAAGCGGGAAGGCATCGAAGCAACGGGGAGCGTCGTCAGCAGCCGCAATGCGGCGGGACGGATTCTCACCGAAGCGCGGCGACTGAGATCAGGGGCGATCATCATGGGCGCGCCGCCGCCGCGCCATTGGTTGGTTGCCGGTTTCATGTGGGAACACGAGCCCTATCGCGTGCGTCGCAAAGCGCAGGCGCCCGTCTATCTCGTCGTCGATCGCACGCCGCTCGCACGGCAAGCGCCGACTCGCCGCGAAGAGATGAACGGCATGGCGTGAGGTGCGCGGCCTTGCGCCCGAAGGGAGGGAAATTGCCTGTCTTATAGTTTCGTATGAGGAAAACTATATTCTTGGGAGTTGACAGAGGGACGGATTCCCTCTTAGTTAAAGGCCAAAGTTCGCTGTGACATGGGAGGAGCAAGCGATGTGTGGCATCGTCGGCCTATTTCTAAAAAATCCATCGCTTGAGCCGAAGCTCGGCGCGATGCTTTCCGACATGCTCGCGGTGATGTGCGACCGCGGGCCGGACAGCGCCGGCTTTGCGATCTACGGGCGGGGCGATGAAGACCACCTGAAACTGACCCTGCGCTCCACGATCGCCGGCTCGTTGGATAGCTTGGCCGACGAACTGGCCGCGGCGACCGCCGCCCCGATCAAATCGGAGCGGCGCGACACGCATCTCGTCATTTCCTTCCCGCGCGACTGCGAGCACGAAGTGCGCGCCTGGCTCGCGCGCGAGCGGCCGGACGTCTCCGTCGTTGCCGCCGGAACGCGCATGGAAATGTACAAGGAAGTCGGCCTGCCGCCGGACGTCGCCGCCAGGTTTCGATTGAACGAAATGCAGGGCACGCATGGCATTGGCCACACCCGCATGGCGACCGAGTCCGCCGTCACGACCAAGGGCGCGCATCCGTTCTCGACCGGCGTCGACGAATGTCTCGTTCATAACGGATCGCTCTCGAACCATAACGGACTGCGCCGGCGGCTGCGCCGCGAAGGCCTCGACTTTGCCACCGAGAACGACACGGAAGTCGCGGCCGGCTATCTCACCTGGCGCATGCGCCAGGGCGACAGCCTCAAACAGGCGCTGCAGGCGAGCCTCAACGATCTCGACGGTTTCTATACGTTCGTCGTCGGCTCGGAGTCGGGCTTTGCCGTGTTGCGCGATCCCATCTCCTGCAAGCCTGCCGTGATGGCCGAGACGGACGATTACGTCGCTTTCGGCTCCGAGTATCGGGTGCTCGCCGGCCTACCAGGCATCGAGAAAGCGCGGGTTTTCGAACCCGAACCGGCCCATGTCTATGCCTGGGAGCGCGGCTGATGCCTGTGATCGATCTCAACATCGTTCCCGTTCGGAAATTGAATGCCGCGCTCCATGCGCTGCTGCCGAACACCAATGAGACGGATTGGGAAATTCTCAATCCGGAGGGGCGGCATGCGATTGCCGTCGGCCTCGATGCGCCCATCACAGTCAAGATCGCCGGACATGCCGGCTATTACTGCGGCGGCATGAATGCGCAGGCGACGATTCTGGTCGACGGCAACGTCGGCCAAGGCGTCGGCGAGAACATGATGTCGGGCGAGATCCGGGTTGCGGGCGACGCCAGCCAATCCGCCGGCGCGACCGGCCGGGGCGGTCTTCTCATTATCGACGGCAATGCCTCGGCGCGTTGCGGCATTTCGATGAAGGGCATCGACATCGTCGTCAAAGGCTCGATCGGGCATATGTCGGCCTTCATGGCGCAAGCCGGCAATCTCGTCGTGCTCGGCGATGCCGGCGAGGCTCTCGGCGACTCGATCTATGAGGCGAAGCTCTTCGTGCGCGGCAAGGTCAAGAGCCTCGGCGCCGATTGCATCCAGAAGGAACTGACGCCCGAGGACGAAGCGGTCCTTGCTTCGCTGCTCGCCCGCGCGGGCCTCACCGACGTCTCGCCGAAGGCCTTCAGGCTCTACGGCTCGGCGCGCCGGCTCTACAATTTCCATGTCGATAACGTCGACGCCTATTGAGGTTCCAAAATGAGCTCTTCTCTGAGCACTCCTGCGCATCGAACCGTGCCGCGCGTCTCCGCGACCTTCGATCATTATGCGATTTCCGAAATCCAGCGCGCCGCGGCGACCGGCATCTATGACATCCGCGGTGCCGGCGCGAAACGCAAGCTGCCGCATTTCGACGATCTCCTGTTCCTCGGCGCCTCGGTGTCGCGCTATCCGCTCGAAGGCTATCGCGAGAAATGCGGCACGAACGTCACTCTCGGCTCGCGTTTCGCCAAGAAGCCGCTCGAGCTGAAAATTCCGATCACGATTGCCGGCATGAGCTTCGGCGCTTTGTCCGGCCCGGCGAAAGAAGCGCTCGGGCGCGGCGCAACGACAATGGGCACTTCGACGACGACCGGCGACGGCGGCATGACGGACGAAGAGCGCGGCCATTCGAAGACGCTCGTCTATCAATATCTTCCTTCGCGCTACGGCATGAATCCGCGCGATCTGCGCCGCGCCGACGCAATCGAGATCGTCATCGGTCAAGGCGCCAAGCCGGGCGGCGGCGGCATGTTGCTCGGGCAAAAGATCACCGAGCGCGTCGCGAAAATGCGCACGCTACCCGTCGGGATCGATCAGCGCTCCGCCTGCCGGCATCCCGATTGGACGGGGCCCGACGATCTCGAAATCAAGATCGAAGAGCTGCGCGAGATCACCGACTGGGAAAAGCCGATCTTCGTGAAAGTCGGCGCCAGCCGGCCTTATTACGATACTGCGCTTGCCGTGAAGGCCGGCGCCGACGTCGTGGTGATCGACGGCATGCAGGGCGGCACTGCCGCGACGCAGGAAGTTTTCATTGAGAATGTCGGCTTGCCCACGCTCGCGGCGATCCGTCCGGCGGTCGAAGCGCTGCAGGAGCTCGGCATGCATCGCAAGGTGCAGCTCATCGTCTCCGGCGGCATTCGCAATGGTGCCGACGTCGCCAAAGCCTTGGCGCTCGGCGCCGACGCGGTCTCGATCGGCACCGCGGCGCTTGTCGCGCTCGGCGACAACGACCCGGCGCTCGAGCCCGAATATGAGAAGCTCGGCACGACCGCCGGTGCTTATGACGATTGGCACGAGGGCCGCGATCCGGCCGGGATTACGACCCAGGATCCGGCACTTTTCTCACGCCTCGATCCGGTGAAGGCGGGACGGCGGCTCGCCAACTATCTCGCAGTTCTGACGCTCGAAACACAAACCATCGCGCGCGCCTGCGGCAAGAGCCACGTCCACAACTTGGAACCGGAAGATCTCGTCGCGCTCACTGTGGAAGCGGCAGCCATGGCGCGCGTTCCGCTGGCCGGCACGAATTGGATACCGGGCAGGTCGGCGTATCAGGAGTAGGGAGGAAGCATGACATGACAACGGATCTCGAAAAGCAGGCGAAAGAGCGCGGCATAAAATATTTTCTGATTTCGTTTACCGACTTGTTTGGCACTCAGCGCTCGAAGCTCGTGCCTGCCGAGGCGATCAATGAAATGGCCAAGACGGGTGCCGGTTTCGCCGGCTTCGCCACTTGGCTCGACATGACGCCGGCGGATCCCGATACGTTCGTCATTCCCGATCCTTCGAGCCTCATTCAGCTTCCGTGGAGAAAGGAAGTCGGCTGGTTCGCCGGCGATCCATGGATGAACGGGAAGGAAGTCGAGCACGCGCCGCGCAACGTGTTGCGCCGGCAGATCGCCGCGGCCGCCGAGCAAGGCTTGCAGATGAAGAGCGGCGTCGAGTGCGAATTCTTTCTGGTCGGGCCGGAAGGCGATTGTGTTTCCGATCCGGCCGACAGACAGTCGAAGCCCTGTTACGACCAGTCGGCTCTCATGCGCCGCTATGACGTGATCGCCGAAATCTGCGACAGCATGTTGGAATTGGGCTGGAAGCCCTACCAGAACGACCACGAGGACGCGAACGGCCAGTTCGAGATGAACTGGGACTATGACGATGCGCTCGTCACGGCCGACCGGCACTCCTTTTTCAAATACATGGTGAGGTCGATTGCCGAGAAACACGGGCTGCGCGCGACCTTCATGCCGAAGCCCTTCACCAATCTGACCGGCAGCGGCTGCCATGCCCATGTCTCGCTCTGGAAGGACGGAAAGAACGTCTTCTCCGACAAGAAGGGTGAACTCGGAATTTCGGCGCTCGGCTATCAATTCCTCGGCGGCATTCTCGCCAGTGCCGAATCCTTGGCCGCTCTGACCAATCCGACGGTCAACAGCTATAAGCGGATCAATGCGCCCGTGACGCTATCAGGCGCCACTTGGTCACCGAACACGGTGACTTATACCGGCAACAACCGCACGCACATGATCCGCATTCCCGACGAGGGCCGGTTCGAAGTGCGGCTCGCCGATGGCGCGGTGAACCCCTATCTGCTGCAGGCGGCATTGCTTGCTGCCGGTCTCGACGGCATCAAACATGCGCGCGATCCCGGCAAGCGGCTCGACATCAATATGTATACCCACGGCCACTTGGTCGAAGGGGCGAAGAAACTGCCGCTCAACCTCCTCGATGCGGTACGTGCCTTCGAACGCTCCACGGTCTTCAAACACGCGTTCGGCACTGAATTCGTCAATGCCTATGTGAAACTGAAGACCGAAAGCTGGAACGAATATACGCGCCACCTCTCCAAGTGGGAGCTTGAAACGACGCTCGATTGCTAGTTCGCGCTATCGGCTATCGCCTACTTGAGCGCACTCCAAGTGGGAGCTGGAAACGACGCTCGATTGCTGGAGCATCGATCCAATGTTCGATAACTAAAGCCCGTCTCGTCCCCGACGAGCAAACCTGGAGGCAGTCCCCGCGGACTGCCTCTTTTTATTGTCTGCCTCTTTATTATTGGCGGCCTCGCCTCGACTTGGTCCTATTGACAGCATGCTGCTATTTAGACAGAATACTGCCCATGGAAAATGCGCGTTTACGACCCGTCGACGAGCTGGTCCTGATGGTCTTTCGCCTCAACGGCAGCCTGATCGATGCCGGCAGCCGGCTTGTCGAGGATATTGGATTGACGCCCGCCTGGTGGCAGGTCCTGGGCGCGCTGGCTCTGGCCCGCATGCCGCTGACGGTCCCGCAGATCGCCCGCAACATGGGATTGGCGCGTCAATCGGTTCAGCGCGTGGTCGATCTTCTGCTCGAAAAGGAGTTCGTGCAGCTGAAGGACAATCCGCATCACCGGCGCGCCAAGCTCGTTGCCCTATCGGGCGAAGGCGCCCGCGTTTTTGAGCAAGCGCAGAAGCGCCAGCGCCCCTGGGCAGAGCGGATTGCGGCAGGCCTATCTCGCGACCGGATCGAAGCCGCGGTCGCCGTGCTCAAACACCTCGACCGGAGTCTGGCGGCCGAGAAGGAGGCAAGTCATGATTGAGTTCAGGGAGCTCGATGAGATCGTCTCGATCCGCGACCAATTGCAGGAGGACTCGGACGAGCCGGTCGTCTTGATCAATCTGTTCCATGTCCCTCCGGGAGGCGCGGACGAGCTCGTCAAAGCGTGGGAAGACGACGCGCGCTATTTCAAAGGGCAGCCCGGGTTCATCTCCACCCAGCTGCATCGCGGCACATCGGGCAGCGGCACTTTCCTCAACTATGCCATCTGGGAAACGGTCGGCGCGTTCAGGACGGCTTTCAGCAATCCGGCCTTTCAGTCGAAACTCGCCGCCTATCCCGAGGGGACGATCGCCTCGCCTCACCTCTTTCGCAAGCTGGCGGTCGACGGGATTTGCGTCGGCTAGCAATCTCGTTGCGAGGAGCCCGCCGGCGACGGAACATCCAGTGTTCGCATTGGCCCCTTGGATTGCTTCGCTTCGTTCGCAATGACGGTGCCGCCTACCGCGGCGGCACGACCCGCAGGCCGAATTCGGCAGCGCTCTCTTGCAGCCAATGCGCGAAAGAATCGGCAAGGCTGCGAAACACCGCGATCTCGTAAATCGGAGCCGCATCGATCTGCCAGATGATCACACCGAGATGCGCGCAGCTTGTCGAGGCCGCGTCGCCCGGCTGAAAGGCGCGCGGATGGAGATCGACGCCGATGCCCTTCTCGAGCGTTGCGCGAACCTTCGGCCCGGTCAGGCGCAGGACCGCGTAGCCGCTCGATTGATCGCTGATCGCCGCCGCCTCGCCGAGCGCCTCGCGCAATTTCGGGGTCAGCCCGGAGGCTTCGCTGAGGGCCAGCCAGCTGCGCGGCCCGGTCGCGACGAAGGCAAGATCATTGGCCGCGCTGCGCTTCGGGCCGGGAAGAAGGGCGAGCCCAAAGGCCGATTTGAGCCGCGCGGCAATATCCGAATTTCCCGCACGCGCGATGACGGTGGCCATCTGCAAATTTCGACGCTCGCTCACCTGCACGCCATCGCCGGCGCCCGCGTCTTTGAGCGAAGCTTCGAAGGGCGACTTCAATTCGAGCGCGATCGCCTCAGACATGGAGTCTTGCTCCTTCCGGATCGACGAAGACGGGCGAACAAATCTCGACTTCGACATCGCCGCCGCGCACGGGATCATAGGCGCGCACGCGCTCGCCGATCCGCGCCGGGCCGCGTTTGATGAGGCCGAGGCCGATCCAAGAGCCGACATGCGGCGAGAACGCCACCGAAGTCATATAGCCTTCGCCGTTTTCGACACTCGGGGTGATGCCCAGCGGGACGAAATGCGCGCCGGAGCGCAGCCTTTGGGCGGAATCGACCGGCTTGAAGCCGGCGAGCGTCGGGCGCTCAGGATCGGTCAGGGCGGGGCGACGCGCGAGCACGCGGCCGATGAAATCTTTTTTGGTCGACAACATCCGGCCGAGCCCGAGATCGGCGGCGGTCGTTTGGCCATTGAGCTCGCCGACCGAGACGTGGCCCTTTTCGATACGCAACACGCCGAGCGCCTCGGTTCCATAAGGGGCGACCCCCAAGGACGCGCCGGCGCGCATCAATTCGCGCAGAAGCGCCTCCCCGTAATCGGCCGGCACCGCAATCTCATAGGCGAGCTCGCCCGAGAAGGAGAGGCGGAAGAGCCGCATCGGCACGTTCGCCCAAGTGAACTCGACGCAGGCCATATAGGGAAAGGCCTCGTTCGAAAGATCGAGCGCATCGCCCAACAGATTCTGCAGAAGCACGCGCGCTTTCGGACCCGCAACCGCGTATTGCGTCCATTGCTCGGTCACCGAGACCATGGCGACGTCGAGCTCGGGCCAGTGCACCTGGTGGCAGAATTCGAGATGTTGCATCACTTTCGCGGCATTGCCGGTCGTCGTCGACATCACGTAATGATCGGAGGCAAGCCGGGCGGTCGTGCCGTCATCGAGCACGAATCCATCTTCGCGGAGCATCAATCCGTAGCGCGCCTTGCCCACTGCGAGGCTCGAGAACATGTTGACGTAGACACGGTCGAGAAAGATCCCGGCATCGCGCCCTTGAATGTCGATCTTGCCGAGGGTCGAGACATCGCAGACGCCGACCGCGGCGCGCACTGTCTTGGCTTCACGCGTGACGCTTTCGAGCCAGTCCTTTTCGCCCGGCTTCGTGAACCAGCGCGGCCGATGCCATTGGCCGGCGTCGACCATGCTGGCACCATTGGCAAGCGCCCACTCATGGCCGGCCGGATAGCGCGTCGGCTTGAAATGCGCACCGACGTGGGGGCCGGCCAGCGCGCCAATCGCAATCGGAACATGCGGCGGACGGGTGCGGGTCGTGCCGACCTCGGCCACCGCGCGGCCGACCAAGTCCGCCATGAGCGCGTGACCGTTGATGTTCGAAGTCTTCCCCTGGTCCGTCGCCATGCCGAGCGTCGTGTAGCGCTTCAAATGTTCGACGGCGCGAAAACCTTCGCGATGCGCGATCTCGACGTCTTTCGACGTCACGTCGTTCTGCAAATCGACGAAAGCCTTATGGCGCGATTGGGCGACATGCCACAAGGGCTTGACTTCGATTGCCTCGTCGGCAACGCGCGGCGCGGGTTGCGCGGAAGCGGAGAAGCCGAGATCAGTGGCCGCGACTGCGCCGCAGGCCGCGCCCTTGGCGAGACATTCGGCAAGCTTATACTGGCCGGCCGCGGCGCCCGCGACAGCCATGCCGGACGGCAGCTCGCCCGGAACGAAAGCGCCGATCTCGTCCGACCAGCGCGGCCTGCCGCCAAGATGGGTGCTGAGCCCGATCTGCGGATTGAAGCCGCCCGAGACGGCAAGCGTATCGACGTCGAAAGTGAGCTTGCTGCCGCTCTTGAGAACCTCGATCGCTTGCAAGCTGCGGCCGCCCTTCGTGTCGGTGACCACGGCATCGAGCAGAATGCGCGTGCCGGCGCGCGCAATCGGCTTCATCAGCCACTCGGCGACGTTCGCGCGCGGATCGATGACGATCTCAATGGGGATCTCGGCGCGTATGAGATCTTCTGCCGTTTTCCAGCCGTCGTCGGTCGTGGTGAACAAGGCGACCCGGCCGGGGGCGACGGCAAAGCGATTGACGTAAGCCCGCAGCGCCGAGGCAAGCATGACTCCCGGACGATCATTGCCGCCGAAGACGATCGGCCGTTCGAGCGCGCCCATTGCGGTGATCGCGCGGCGCGCCACGATCTGCCATACGCGCTGACGCGGCTGGTGCACCGGCGGCTGCGGCAGATGGTCGGCGACCCTTTCGAGGGCGCCGTAAACGCCGCCGTCATAGACCCCGAACACGCTCGTGCGGCGGAAGATGCGCACTTCGGGCAGCGCGGTGAGTTCCGCCTCGGCCTGCTCCGCCCATTGCGTCCCGGTCTCGCCGTCGATCTGATAATGATCGGCGAGAAGCCGCCCGCCGAGGCGGAAATCCTCCTCGCAGAGGATCACGCGCGCCCCGGCCCGGCCCGCCGCTAAAGCTGCCGAGAGCCCGGCAGGCCCGGCGCCGATGATAAGCACATCGCAATAGGCCGTCGCATGTTCATAACGGTCTGGATCCGGCAGCCCGCTCGCCGCGCCAAGCCCAGCCGCGCGACGGATCAGCGGCTCGTAGACCTTCTCCCAAAAGGCCGCCGGCCACATGAAGGTCTTATAATAGAAGCCGCCGACGAACAGCGGCGCGAAAAGCTGGTTCACGGCCTGCAAATCGAAATCGAGCGAAGGCCAGCAGTTCTGGCTCGTCGCTTCGAGCCCGCCATAGAGCTCGACCGTCGTCGCCTTTGTATTGGGTTCGCGCCGCGCCCCGCTCCGCAAGGTGATGAGCGCATTCGGCTCTTCGGCGCCGGTGGTGAAAATACCGCGCGGCCGATGATATTTGAACGAACGCCCGACGAGCTTGACGCCATTCGCGAGCAGCGCTGAGGCAAGCGTGTCGCCTGCAAAACCACGATAGGTCTTGCCGTCGAACCGGAACGAAAGCGGCTTGCCCCTATCGATGAGACCGCCACTCGAAAGGCGCTGGGAATTCGTCATTGCGCGCCTCCCCTTGCCAGAACCGCGCTTTCGATCTCGTGGGTGCGGGTATCGCGCGCGACTTTCAGCCACGAGCGGCAGCCTTGCGCGTGGTACCAAAGTTCCTGGTTCACTCCGGCCGGATTGTCGCGCAAATAGACGTAGTCGAAGATTTGCGCTTCGGGCGCATCGGCGGGGGGCCGGCTCATCGAGGCTTCGCCGATCGTGACGAATTCGGAGGAATCGCGGAGACCGCAGAAGGGGCAGGGAATGCGCATGGCTTCAATGCAGATTGGGTTGTGCGCCTTGGCCCTTCTCGTCGAGAATGGCGCCGCGCGCGAAACGGTCGAGACGGAAGGCGCTCGCGGCGGGAAAAGGCTCGTCGCGGGCGATCAAATGGGCGAAGCACCAGCCGGCAGCAGGCGTCGCCTTGAAGCCGCCGTAGCACCAGCCCGCATTGAGGTAGAGACCCTCGATCGGCGTCTTGTCGATGATCGGCGAACCGTCCATTGTCATGTCCATAATGCCGCCCCAGCCGCGCAAGAGGCGCAAGCGGCCGATCATCGGCATGATCGCCATGCCGCCCTCGCAGACATCTTGCACGACGGGAAGATTGCCGCGCTGCGCATAGGACTTATAGCCGTCGAGATCGCCGCCGAAGACGAGCCCGCCCTTGTCGGACTGGCTGATATAGAAATGCCCGGCACCGAAGGTGATGACATTGGGAATCAGCGGCTTCAAACCTTCCGACACGAAGGCTTGCAGCACATGGCTTTCGATCGGCAGGCGCAGGCCGGCCATTGCCGCAACGCGCGATGAATTGCCGGCAACCGCGATGCCGATCTTCTTGGCGTGAATTTTCCCGCGGCTCGTCTCGACGCCAGCCACGCGGCCGTTTTCGACGACGAAGCCTTTGACTTCGCAATTCTGCACGATATCGACGCCGCGGTCGCTCGCACCGCGCGCATAGCCCCAGGCGACTGCATCGTGGCGCACGGTTCCCCCGCGGCGCTGAAGCAATCCGCCCTGGATCGGAAAACGCGCATCGTCGAAATTGAGAAATGGCAGCATGCGCCGCACCTGCTCGCGGTCGAGCAATTCCGCATCGACGCCGCTGAGCCGCATTGCATTTCCGCGTCTGGCAAAGGCGTCGCGCTGCCCGTCCGAATGATAGAGATTGAGGACGCCGCGCTGGCTCACCATCGCATTGTAGTTGAAGTCCTGCTCGAGCCCCTCCCAGAGCTTCATCGACCATTCGTAAAAGCGGATATTCTCGGGCAACATGTAATTGGAGCGGACGATCGTCGTGTTGCGCCCGACATTGCCCGAACCGATCCAGCTCTTTTCGAGCACCGCGACATTGGTGAGACCGTGCTCTTTGGCGAGATAATAGGCTGTCGCCAGCCCATGCCCGCCTCCGCCGATGATGAGAATGTCGTAAGCCTGCTTCGGCTCGGCGTCGCGCCAAGTGGGCGTCCAGCCTTTGTGTCCGCCGAGCGCATTCCGCGCGAGGGAGAAGATGGAATAACGCATGGGCGCCAATCCCCTGCTTGACTTTGAGCCAGCATGGCGGGAGAAGAGCCGCAAGGCTTGCCTAAAAGCGTCATATCCATGACCGAAAGCGACAAAGGACGGACACGCCGCATCGGATTTCTGCTGATCGACGGATTTGCGCTGATGTCCTTCGCTTCGGCGATCGAGCCGCTGCGGGCGGCCAATGTGCTTGCCGGACGCGCGCTCTACGATTGGGTGACGATCGGGATCGGCCGGCACGAGGTCATGGCCTCGAGCGGTTTTGCGGTGCGCGCCCAGCATCTTGCCGGCGCCGACATCGAACTCGACACGGTCTTCGTCTGCGCGGGCGGCAATCCGGCGACCTTTGCGGATGAGACGGCGCTCAACTGGCTGCGCCGGCTCGCCCGGCGCGGCGTGCGTATCGGCGGCGTCTCGGGCGGCCCGTTCATCCTCGCGCGGGCGGGTTTGCTCGCCGGCTATCGCTGCACGATTCACTGGGAACATGTTCCGGCCTTCGTCGAGACCTATCCCGATCTCAACGTCCGGCGCTCGCTCTACGAGATCGATCGCGACCGCTTGACCTGCGCGGGCGGCGTCGCTGCCCTCGATATGATGCATGCGATGATCAGCGCCGAGCACGGCCGCGCGCTCGCCGACGAGATCGGCGAATGGTTCCTGCAAACCGAAGTGCGGCTCGGCACGGGCGCGCAGCGCCGCAGCCTGCAAGATCGCTACGATACGTCCAATGCGCGCCTCTTAACGGCGTTGGACCTCATCGAAACCCATATCGAGGATCCGCTCGACCGGCGTGCGCTCTCGACCGCGGCGGGCGTTTCGGTGCGCCAGCTCGAGCGGCTCTTTGCAGCCCATCTCGGCAAGAGCCTCGAGAGGCATTATCGCGACGTGCGGCTCGACCGCGCCCGCCTGCTCCTGCGGCAGACGACCCTCTCCGTCTCGGAAGTTGGCCTTGCCAGCGGCTTTCAAAGCGCGAGCCATTTCTCACGCGCCTTCAAGGCTCGCTTCGGCCATGCGCCCGCCCTGGAAAGAGCCCGCCGCCATCCGGCGGGCGAAGGCGCCCAGCTCGCTAGGTTTGGTCGCGCTGATAGACGATGATCGAGAGATAGGTCATCGGCAATTCGAGCAAGGCCTCGGGCCCGTGCATGGCGCCCGAATCGAAGAGTAGAGAATCGCCGGGCGCCAGCCGATAGACTTTGTCGCCGTGCCGGTAATCGACGAGTCCGGTCAGCATATAGATGAATTCCCGTCCGGCATGTTGGAAGGCCGTGTAGGGCTCGGCCTCCTTCTGCAGCGTGATCAGGTAAGGCTCGACCATGATATCGCCGCCGAGCGCGTGGCCGAGCAATTGGTAGATGTGGCCGACTTTCGAGCCGCGCCGCTCGATGATGACGCCCTGGTCGGCCTTCACATGCGAACAATCGCGCTGCTCTTCGAAAGCAGCGAAGAGCGCCGACATGGGCACGCTGAGCGCGGCTGCAATCGATTGAAGCGACGACAGCGACGCCGAAATCTGCCCGGTTTCGATTTTGGACATCATGCCCGTCGAAATCTGCGCGGCGCTGGCGAGATCGGAGACGGACAGATTATGCCGCCGGCGCAATTGCCGGATTTGACTGCCAAGTGCCCGCTCCAACGTGCGCGCGTCACTGGGCGGCGCATTGGAAAGGGTCAATAGTCTTTGCGGCGCCTCCTCCGCGCCTTGCGACATGTCCGGAGGCGTTTCCGCCAATGATTTGGCTTTGCGATTCATGCTCTCGATCGCTCTTCCCTGACGAATGGGCGCAGTCTAGAGGAATTCAAATGACGACGCTATATGGCCGCCCGGGCCGAACATCGGCCGCTCGAAGGCCGAGCCATGACCTAGCCCACGCCTGCGGCACGTCGCAAATCTTTCAAGGCCGCGAACACAGGCGCCCGCGCTCCATCGGCACGTAGCGAATCGGCGCTTTGCAGAGGCTTGCCGGCCTCGCCGGTTCGGCTTCACTCGGAATCGATAAAAATTCCGCGATGCAGACCAATTCATATTTGCAGGGTGAATAAAATAAACTATAGCTGCGCTTACCGGGGGAGTTGGCGCGTTAGCCCAACGCGCTGGAGCTATTTATTGCATGAATGCTCCGGTTTTCATTACGCATTCTTCGCTCGACTATAAGAAGTCCCGGGCGATCGTCGACGCTCTCGAAAGACATGGAATAAAGTGTTGGATCTCCGAGCGCGATATCGGCGCCGGGGAGAATTACGGCGACGCGATCGTCGACGCCATCGAGAGCGCCTCGGTCATGGTGCTCGTCTTTTCGGCGAATGCGAATAATTCCGACGAAATCAAAAAGGAGATCGCGCTCGCAAGCCAGCGCAAGATCACCGTGATCCCCGTCCGGCTCGAGGATACGACGCCGAGCAAGGCCTTCCGCTACGAGCTCGTCACGCGCAATTGGATCGATCTCTTCGCCGATTGGGACAATGGAATCGAACGGCTCATCGAACGCATATCCGCACTGACCGGTACGAATGTACCTCAATTTATCCCGCAGAAGACTCTTTCCCCGAGCCGCCCGCCAATTTGGATTGCCGCCGCCATTTGGATTGCCGCCGCCATGGCCTCGGTCGGCGCGGTCGGATCCTATTTTCTGCTCTCGGCTCACCATGGCGAGCGGCAGGTCTCGGTCGCTTCGATTGTCCCGGCCAATCCGGCGAGCTCCGGGGGAGAAAGCGAGCCGCCGCCCAGTCCTTCGAGCACAGTCGATTTCGAAGCGCCGACGCAAGGCACAGCCAATCCCGCCCCGGCTCCCGCGCCGGCGCGCACCCCCACGCAAAGCGAAGCGGCGGCGCAGAGCGAGCCCCCGCAAAGCGCCGCCGGCATAACGGATGTCCCGCAAGCTCCGCACGCGCCGGAAACGGTGCCCGCAAAAAGCTCGCTGGTTTCATCGGCCGACCCTGCCGTTGCGAAAGCTGCTGTTCCCGCAACGCCGGTCGTGCAAACCGCCGCGCTCGTCCCTGTTGCGCCATTGAAGCCGAAATCCGAAAGCCCGCCGCCATCTCCGGCCAAGCCGGCAACTCCCGCCATTCCCGAAGTGAAGATCGGAGCGCCGGCCATCGAGGCGAATACGCTCGGCGGACAAATCTTCAAGGACTGCCAAAACTGCCCCGAAATGGTCGTCGTGCCGCGCGGCGCCGCGGTGCTGGGCTCGCCGCTCGGCGAACCGGACCGGCAGTCGAACGAAGCCGAGCCGCATGTCGTCACGATCGCCGCCCCGTTTGCAGTCGGGCGTTTCACGGTGACATTCGACCAATGGGCGGCCTGTGTCGGCGATGGCGGCTGCAATAATTACACGCCGGACGACGACGGCTTCGGCAAGGGCAATCGGCCGGTGATCTTCGTTTCCTGGAACGACGCGCGGGCCTATGTCGATTGGCTCAAGAAGAAGACCGGCGCGTCCTATCGCCTGCTGAGCGAAGCGGAGTGGGAATATGCCGCGCGCGGCTGCACCGATACGCATTGCACCAATGCGCCCTTCTGGTTCGGGACGATCAGGCCGGAGGTCGCCAATTACGATTCGCGCTATGCCTATGAGGGGAGCCCGAAGGCCGAGCGGCAATTGCAGACCCTGCCGGTCGACAGCGGGAGGGCCAATCCTTTCGGCCTCTTCAACATGCTGGGCAACGTCCAGCAATGGGTCGCGGATTGCTGGAATGCGACGCCGAAACAGACATCGGACGGCGCCCCGGTTTTGACCGGCGATTGCGCCGATCGCGTCATCCGCGGCGGCTCCTTCTCCGACAAGCCGGGAAGCCTGCGTGCAGCGGCGCGCTCCTGGGACGATGCGAACGACCGGGAGTCGCCCAATATCGGCTTCCGGGTCGCAAGAACGCTGTCATACTGAAAGTTGAAAATGGCCGGGGGCTTTATTGCGGATTGGGAATAGAGGCACGTCATGATTACGCAAAGGATTGGAATAGCTCTCGGCTGGCTCACCTTTTTGTTCTTCGCGTTGAGTACGGCCGGCTCCTGCCTTGCCGCAGACGATCATCCGAGCACGCCGACGCGCCGCGCCTTCGTCGTCGGCGTCCAACGCTACGTCGATCGCGATATCCAAAGCCTCACGCGCGCCGATGCCGATGCGGAAGACGTCGCCTCGGATCTTCAAGACATAGGCTTCGACAAGAAGAACATCACGCTCGCCAGGGACATCCGCACGAAAGACGATTTCGACAAGAAGTTTCAAGCCTTCCTCAAGACCGTCAACGAAGGCGATATCGTCTACTTCTTCTTCTCGGGTCACGGCATCGGCGTTCCGGCAACCAATACGAACTATCTCCTGCTCGCCAATCTGCAGAGCCTCAAGACCTATACGCGCAACCAGCTCCTCGAAGGCGACCGGCAGAACAACGATATCATCGCGCTGAAAATGCCATCTTACGAGGGCGCCTACGAGACGGACGAGATTCCGAAGGATGGCGTCTCGGTCACCGAGATCATGCAATCGATCGCGCAGAAAAAGCCGAAGGTCGCGCTTCTCGTGCTCGATGCCTGCCGCTCGCTGCCGCCGGCGACCAAGGATATTCGGGAAATCGAGCGCAGCGTCGATTCAGGCAGCCGGCTTCTGCCGAACAACGAACTCGCACCGGGCTTTTTGGTTCTGTTCTCCGCCTCCTTCGGCGAGACCGCCATCGAGAGCTTCGGCAATGACGACACGCGCCGCAATTCGCTGTTTACGGAAGTCCTGCGCTCGGAGATGCAGCGTCCGGGGCAGACGCTCATCCAATTCGCCGAACGCGTAAGGCTCGTCGTCAGCAAATTCGCGGCAAACGGCGGCTCGGGCTATCAGCAGGACCCGGAATATTTCGAGAATCTCGGCATCGCCAACACGTTCGCGCTGGTCGATTCGATCGGCGCCGAGCGCTTTCCTCTCCAACAACAGGCCTGCGACGGCGCCGAAGAGGACTGGAAGCAGATAAGCCAGAAGCCGGAGCGCGAAACGCTCGAGCGTCATTTGCGGCGCTTCCACGATTGTCCGACGGCCGAGCTCGCCCGGCACTCCCTCGTCAACCTCGTGAACTCGGCGGAAGACACCAAGCCAGTCGTCATTCCCGTCAACCGCGAGATCGACGAATGCGATCGCTTGGCGGCTTCGGACAGCGACACGGCACGCCCGCCGGAAGTTCCAGGCGTGCCGCTCGGCGCAATCGATCCCGACAAGGCGATCAAGGCGTGCAACAATTCGATCAAACTCAATCCGCGCGTCGCGCGCTATCTCTTCAATCTCGGCCGCGCCGAGGAAGCCGCCGCCTACGCGGTGGGCCCCGACGATCCGCAGCGCCAGGACAAGTTGACCGAAGCGCGCGCGGCTTTCCACGATGCCGCCAATCTCGGCTATGTCGCGGCGCTCTACGGAATTGCCGTGTTGGACTATACCAACGCGGCGAGCCAATATCGGGATGAAGACAACAAGGATCTGGTTGAAGCGGCGAATCAGGGCTTCCCGCCCGCCATGTACGAACTGGGGCTCAGATATAAATTCGGCCTCTTCGGCACCGAACCCGATTTCAGGCAAGCCTATGAATGGATGGCCAAGGCGGCGGAAAGCGGATCGGTCGCCGCCATGGTCGACGTCGCCTGGGCGCTCGACCTTGGCCAAGGCGTGAGCCCGAATGCGCGCCGCGCGGTGGAATGGGCCGAGCGCGCGGTCGATGCCGGCTCGACGCGCGCCAAACTCGCGCTCGGCGTCTTCTATTATTCGAACAGCACGCTTCAGGACTATACCGAATCGCTCCTCTGGTTCGGGCGCGCCGCCGCGGACAATGATCCGGCGGCGCAAAATTACCTTGCCATTATGATGGAGAATGGCTGGGGCCTGCCGATCGCCGAACCCGAGATCGCGGCGCGCTATTACCGGCTCGCGGCGCACGGCGGCAATGAGGATGCGGAGATCGCGCTGGCCGACCGGCTGCGCTCCGGGCGAATCCTGTCCAATCCGGAAAACGGCACCAACGAGGTGATCGATCTCCTGAACCGGGCGCTGAGCCAGGGCTCGGCGCGAGCTGCAGTCGATCTCGCCGAGATCTATCGGACCGGCGGATTTGGCGAGCCGAAACAGCCTCTCAAAGCGATGCAATATGCCTATCAGGCGATCAAGCTCTCGGTCGAAGCGGATCCGACCAAAGACGACGGCGATCCCTTCTATGAGATCAAGGCGGGCATCCTGCTCGCCGAAATGGCGGTCAACGGCCAGGCAAACGACGTCAACGGCAATCCGCTGCTCACGCAAGACGAGATCGACCGCTTGCAGCGCTTTTACGGAAAGGTCGACGATGCGACCCGCAAAGTGCGCGTGCGCCGGCTGGACGTTCAGCTCAATTGTTCCGGAACCGCAAGCTGGCCGAAGCCCATCTGGGTCTGGGATTGGGGCAGGTCCGAATCGCCGACCGAGTCGCAATTCCGCAGCCTGGAGCGGCAGACGAAGTGCTACGACAACACGGTCCTGCGGCGCACGCTGATCGCGAGCTTCGCGCTGGCGCGAAAAGATAAAGTGCCCTTTGCCGATTTGATCGCCCAGCAGATCAAAGCCGCCCAAGCGAGCCAAGAATGAGCGAGCCGATGATCAAGTTTGATCTTCCGTTCGGCATCGGTTTTTGAGGATTCATATTCCAAGGAGAGTCCCATGATTGCGAAGTCAGGTCTTCTCAGAAGTTCAGGTTTGGCTCTTCTCGGCGCCTTTGCCCTGGGCTCGTTCGTTGCCGGCGATTCGGCACCGGTTCGTGCCCAATTCGGCATCATCAATGGAATTTTGGGCGGCGGGGGCTTCGGTGGTGGCGGCGGCTATTATCATCGCGGCTACGGCCATCGCCATTACAGCAACCGGGCGAGCCGACCCCACCGCGAAGAGACGGACTCCTCCGATAGCGAAGCGAGCGGAGACTCGAGCAGAGAATCGAACCGCGCGCTCGCCAATCTCGCCCCGCCCTCGAGCCGGGATCAGAGTGCCGTATTGAAATCGATCTCCATGAGCGAAACACTGGTCGAGGTCGGCACGTCCGACGACGATCAACTGACCGGCAAGACATTCAGCAGCGAGGCCGACCGCGACTATACGAGCAAAATCGATCAATTGATTCAAAAGATACAGACGAACCAGGATTCGCACCAGAACAAGGAAGGCGACGTCACCGAACACGCCATTCTCGAAGCGCTCACGGACGCGATCATCAAAACCAAGCTCGCTCGATTCGAGACTTTTCTCGGCGAGAACTGGTCGGCCGAGCGCTTACGCGTGATGATCCTCGACCATGTCTATCGCGACATCGACGGTTTCTTCGCCGGCACCAAAGGGGCTATCGCGATGAGCGATCTCACGACGATGATCAACAAGGCGGCGCGCGAAGTCTATGTGCAATTGTTCGAGACGTCCGAGCTTCTTGCGGCCAATCGCGGTTCGACCCTTTTCCTGCAAAGGCTCTATCAATCGCACGGCGACCTGAAGGACAATGTGCGCGAGGACACCGAGCAGTTCCTCATCGAAGCCTCGAGCGCCGGCACCTCCTCTTTCGATCCTCTGTTCCGGCGCGATCTCAATTCTTACGCGCTGCGCTATCGCGCGGAACGGATCATTTTCGATTGCCTTTCGGACAATGTGGATTCGATCACGGCGTCCAATTCGGGAATGGCTTCAACCGCCGCGATCGAAAAGCGGCTGCTCGAAGTCGACAGGCAGCAATGTTCGAAATGGGTCGCAAATCAGATGATCGGCGCGGATAAGCAGTTGAAGCCGCAAGATCCGATGCCGCTGCGCGTCATCTGGTCGGCCGACGGCCCGAAGGACGATCCGTCAATGTATGGGCATGCGTCGGACTCATAGAGCATCGGACCCAAAAGTGGGAACCGGTTTTGGGGTAATCCGATGCGCAGACAAGAGCATCGACCCAAAAGTGGGAACCGGTTTTGGGTAATTCCGATGCGCAGACAAGAGCATCGGACCCAAAAGTGGGAACCGGTTTGGGGTAATCCGATGCGCAGACAAGAGCATCGGACCCAAAAGTGGGAACCGGTTTTGGGGTAATCCGATGCTCGAACCGGCCAGCATCGGACCCGCTAGCCTGCACTCCGCCGACGGCTGACGAAAAGCCCGACGGCTAGTCCGATGAGGAAGGCGAGCGTGCCGCGTCCGATCGGACGAAATTCCGCCTCACCGCCGCGCAATACGATGATCCCGACCGGATCGACGCGGACGCCGCCGCCGCCGGCTTGCGAGCCGCCTGCCTCTTTGCTCGCGCCGCCAAAACCCCAGCGCGCCCGCGCCACCGGCACGATCGTGCAGCCTTGCTCTCTGATCGGTTCACCGAAGACTGTCTCGACGCGGGCGGCGCGCCCGAATGTCTCGCCGACCTGGCGGGCGATTGCGCGCGCCTCGTTCGCTTGTTCCGCCATATGTTCTGCCATGCGGCTCCTTTCCCGTCCGAACGATCCAGCTCAGAGCTCGAAGCGCCGATCGAAGCGTCGAACTAAAAGCCTTGCGACGGCAGAAGCTTCCAGGCAGGCTCGCGCGCCGAGCCCTCCTTTCGGCGACCGCGAACGATCAACGCATTGAGCCCGTGCTCAAGGCGCTCGAACGGTTTTCACGCCGCTGCAGCTTCTCCGCCATCATCAGATGTTCCTTGAGCGTCGGCAAGGCCTGGCGAGCAGCGGCGCGGATCAACTTGTCGTCGCCGCCTTTCGCATAGCTTTCGAAATCGGCAATGTCCTTCTTGTGATCGTCGACCATCATATCGACGTACAGCTTGTCGAAATCATTGGCCGACGCCGAATTGAGCTTGTTGAGGGAATCTTGCGCCTCTGTGTCGAGCGGGGTCTCCTTCGGCAGGTCTTGCTTGTCCTTTGCCAGGACGGATTTGAACTTTTCGTTCAGCCGGGTGTGATCTCGAACCATTTTCTCGCCGAAATTCTTGACCCCGGCGCTCGTGCCTTTAGTCGCGGCAATATGGCCGGCTTGGACTTCGAGCTGGCCGCCGATCTCGGCCTTCTGAACGAATTCGGAAGTCGGGGGCGCAGCTTGAGCGAAAGCCGTGCCGGAGGCAAGGCTCATGGCGAAGAGAGCAACGGTGGTTTTTTGCATGGCGTAATCTCCGCGGAATGGAGTTTCGAAACTGTGCATGCAAACTCTGCCGTGCGATTATTGTTGCATAGGCTCGCTCGGAGGTCCCGCGGTGCGCGCGAAACTTTCTCGAGCGGCTCTGGAACTGTGCGATGTTCAGTGTCAGGCAAATGACAAAAAAGGACCGTCCCGCCTGGGCGCGTATGCGGGCCGCGCTCTGGCCCGAGGAAAGCGCCGAGACGCATGCTGCAACAATCGATCAGCTCCTCGCGAGCGCGGCTGCCTGGAGCTTCATCGCCGAAAGCGAGACGCGCGCGCTCGGCTTCGCCGAGCTTGCTTTACGCGAATATGCCAACGGCTGCGAAAGCCAGCCGGTGCCCTTTCTCGAGGGCATTTTCGTCGAGGCCGCATTCCGGAGGCAAGGTATCGGCGCTCTGCTGATCGCAGAGATCGAGAGGTTTTGTCTCGCACGGGGCTGGCGGGAAATCGGCTCCGATACTCAAATCGACAATCTCGGTTCGCAGGCCGCGCATCGCGGTTGGGGATTCTGCGAGACCGAACGCGTCGTCTATTTCCGCAAGATTTTGAGCCTGCTCGAGACCGGCGAGCCGCTCGAGCAGACGCGCCACTGGCCGAACGATTCGTGATCAATAGTCCGGCAATGCGAGCCGATCGAGCAAGCTGGGACCCAATACCAGTTTCGCGAGCCCCGGAATGCCGAAAAGCTTCGTTACCTGATTACGCAAGAGCAGGCCCAATCGCGTTCTTGGTGCGAACGAGCGCGCGAACCGCTCGGCACCTTTCTGCTTCTCCGCAATGAAAGCGCGCAGCCTATCTTCGTAACGGGCGAAGCCGCGCGCATATTCCTCGCCACACGAGGCGAGTTCGCCCGCGAGCACATAAGCTGACAGCATCGCAAGCGCCGATCCCTGGCCCGCGAGAAGCGAGGGGCAGAAAGCGGCATCGCCGACCAGCGCAACACGGCCTGCGGACCAAGCCGGCAGGCGGATTTGACTGACCGGATCGAAATAGAATTCTTCACAAGCATCGAGCGCGGCAAGTATTTGCGGGCACTCCCATCCCGCTCCGGCGAAAGCAGTGCGCAGCGCGCGTTTTTGCGCAGAGACGTCGTGCAGGTCCAAAGCCGCATCTGCTGCGAACACGAACAGAAAGACCGTGCGGTCGTCGCGCATCGCAAAGCGTGCGACCTGTCTGCCAGGCGTGCCGTAAGAAACATAAACGTCCTCGTCGCGCGGCCGATAGGCTTTGACCTCGAAAGCAGCCGCGGCATAACCGAGGAAGGTTTCGAACTTCCGTTCGGGCCCGAAGCAAGCTGCACGAACGGCCGAATGCAAACCATCGGCGCCGATGACGAGAGCGAACCTCCGCTCCGCGCCGCTCGCGAAACGCACATCGGCCCCGCTCTCGCGCTGGTCGATCGCGGTGATCCAATCGCCGAAGACGATCTCGCAGCGCCCGTCGATCTTGCCGTAGATGAGCCTGGCGAGATCGCTGCGCGGAAGGCTCACATAACGTCCCTGCGTCAAGGAGCGAAACACGTCGATCCCGAAGCCGCCGACGCGCCGGTTACGCGAGTCGACGAACCGGAGTTCGCGCACCTGATAGCCGCACGCCCGCAGATCCGGCAGCAGACCCATCCGCTCGGCAATGTCATAGCCGAGCCCCCAGAAGTCGATGACATAGCCGCCGCTGCGCGGGCGGGATGCGCGCTCGATCAATGTCGGGCGAAAGCCATGCTGCAAGAGCCAATAGGCGAGCGTAGGTCCGGCTATACCGAGGCCGGAGATGAGCACGGATGCGTCACGCATGGCGCCATCTCGAGGAATTTCGCGCCATTGTTATGGCGTCACAGTCGTGGGATTGCAGTATGGCCTCGCGGTTTGCCTACATGGGCTCTTTCACGCCGGCCTCCAGAAGTGCCCAGTTCACCGGATAGCTGGTCAAAAAGCCGCAGATCATCGCAATCTGCATGATGAGCCAAAACTCCGGCGTATCGACCTCCGCCTTGCCGCCGAAGCTTCGACCGAACCAGATGAATTGAGCGAAGGCCATGAAGCCGTACATGCCGATCTGCCAAGCCGTGATCGAGGCGAAATCGGCTTTCAGCGCCTCGCGGATCCCCTGCCCGACCGAGAGCTGCCGCATCGGCTTGATCGTGAAATACTGAAAGGCAATGCCGAGGCCGAAGGCGAGAAGATAATCGAGCACCCAGACCGCGAACATTTTCTCGGCGAAAATGCTCTTCCATCCAAAGGCAATGGCGAGCACCGGCATCAAGAACGCGAGCCATTCGGCGATAATGTCGCCGAGCGTGCAGCCGGCGCCGCAATGGCTTGCGCCTTTCGCCACCAGGACAGGAAAAGCCTGCGTCGGCGCATGATGCCCGTGCCCCTTGCCGGCAGACGGGCTTTTCGCCTCGCGGCCGTAGGCGAAGTAGAAGGCAAGCCAGATGAGGCTGCCGAAGAGCGCGCAAAGCGGCCAGACGAGATTCATGATCCACATCTTCTGCGGACGCGCGATTTCGTCGAGGATGATCAGGGCCGCGCAGGCTAGTGCGATCGCCAGCGAAGCCAGCGCGAGCGCGTGAAACCAATACGGGAACTGCGCCATTTTTCTCCGCAGCGGAAGGCCGCCCGGATTTCCGGGAGACTCACCAGGGTTGAAGGAGCAAAGCGGTCAGGGAAAGAACTAATGCCGGCGGCATGGTCAGAATTCCAAGCTTCAGGAAATCCCAAGCGCTCATTTTCTCACCTTCTCGCCGGAGCGCAATGAGCCAGAGGATTGTGGCGAGCGAACCGGTAACCGAGAGATTGGGCCCGAGATCGACGCCGATCAGCACCGATCCGGCAATCGGGCTCGGCGCATGCGCAGCCGCCAGGCTCGACCCGGCGACGAGCGCGGCGGGCAGATTGTTCATCAGGTTTGAAGCCAAGCCCACCAGCGCGCCGGCGCCCGCGCCCGTCCAGACGACCGATATCGCCGCGGCCAGTTGAAAAACATGCGCGAGCGCATCGATCACGCCGACCTTGATCAATGCCTCGACCAGGACGAAGAGACCCGCAACGAGCGGGAGGATGCTCCAGGAAATACCGGCAACGAGCGGCCAAGGCGATTGGCGGTTGAGCAGGAGCACGAGGGCGGCGGTCGCAAATCCGGCGCAGAAGGTCGGCAGCCCAAGATTTGCGCCGCGAGCCGAAGCCGCGAGGAGAACAATTCCCGTCGCGCAGATGCCGAGCCCGGCCAAAAGGCCGCCGCGGCTGAGCGACGCGGCCGAGGGCATCTCACGCAACGATGCCGCGATGGCACCGGCGAGCCGCCAACGCAAAATGCCGAAGGTGAGCATGATCGCGAAGAGCGACGGCAAGGCGAATCGTGCGAGCCAGACGCCGAGCGGCGGCATTCCATGCCCGAAGACGACGAGATTGGCCGGATTGGAAATCGGCAGAACAAAGCTCGCCGCATTGGCGACGAATGCGCAGATCAAGAGATAAGGCAAAGGTTTTGCGCCCGCCGCTTTTGCCGCAGCATAGACGGCCGGCGTCAAGACCACCGCCGTTGCATCATTCGAAAGAAAAACCGTGACGAGGACGCCGACGCCGTAAATCAGCGAGAAAAGCCGTCGCCCGGAGCCTCGCGCATGGCGGACGGCGAATGTGGCGAGCCAATCGAAGAGGCCTTCCTGCCGGGCGAGGTCGGCAAGAAGCATCATGCCGGCGAGGAAGAGATAGACATCGGTTCCCTTGAGCACCCCGCTCCAGGCCTCGCCGACCGGCAGGAGACCTAGGGCAACCAGCAGGACCGCGCCTGCGACCGCCCAAACCGCCTCCGGCAAATTGAACGGGCGGATGATGACGCCGCCCGTTGCCAGCAGAGCAATCGCAAGTGTCGCCGCCGTCACGCTTTCCTCACGCCGATTTTCGCCGCAGCATCTAACCTGCCGCGGCACCGCCAGTAAACATTGGCGCTGCCCGCTCAAGCCGAAGGCCGCGCGGGCAAATCAAGAGGACCAAATGCCCGATCCTTTCAACCTCACACGTTTCATCGACGCGCAGGCGCCGGTTTATGCGCGGGTTGTCGGAGAATTGCGCAGCGGCCGAAAGACGAGCCATTGGATGTGGTTCATCTTCCCGCAAATCGCGGGCCTTGGGTTCAGCGCGGCGGCACAGAAATACGCCATTTCCTCACTCAGCGAAGCTGAGGCCTATTTGGCGCATGACGTGCTCGGCCCGCGGCTGCGCGAATGCACGGACCTCGTCAATCGCATCGAAGGCAAAAGCGCGCGCGAAATTTTCGGCGCGCCGGACGATCTGAAATTCCGTTCTTCAATGACGCTCTTTGCCGAAGCAGCACCCGAGGAGCCCCTCTTTCGCGAGGCGCTGCGCAAATATTATGGCGCGCCCGATCCTCTCACGCTGGAGAAGCTCTGATACCTCGCGAGCGAAGCGACCCAATCCCAGAGGGCTCTACATGCGGCCCTGGATCGCTTCTTGCTACGTTTGCGCCGATGACGCGCCGTTACGCCACCACCAGCCCACGTTTGCGCAACAAGGCCTCGGGCGAGGGAGATTTCCCGCGAAAAGCGAGATAGGCCTCTTCCGGATCGGAGCGATTTCCCGCCGCATAAACATGCGCGCGCAGCCGCTGCGCAAGGGCGGGATCGAAAATATCGCCCGCCTCTTTGAAAGCGGCAAACCCGTCCGCGTCGAGCACTTCCGACCAGAGATAGGAATAATAGCCCGCCGAATAGGAATCCCCGGCGAAGACGTGGAGAAAATGCGGCAGCCGGTGACGCATGGCAACGGCCTGCGGCATGCCGAGCTCGGCGAGGACCTCACGTTCGAAAGCGGCGATGTCGGATGCCTCCGCGCACTGATGAATGGCGAGATCGACGAGCGCCGACGCCGTATATTCGACCGTAGCGAAACCTTGATTGAAACGGCGCGCCGCCGCGAGCTTCTCGATGAGCGCCTCGGGCATTTCCTCGCCTGTTTCGTGGTGGCGCGCGAAGCGGCGCAGAACCTCTTTCTCTTCGAGCCAATGTTCATAGAGCTGCGAAGGGAATTCGACGAAATCGCGCAATACATTCGTGCCGGCGAGCGAGGGATAGGTTACGTCCGATAGGAGCCCGTGCAGCGCGTGGCCGAATTCATGGAACAAAGTGCGGGCATCCTCGAAGCTCAAGAGGCAGGCTTCGCCGGGTGCCGGCTTGATGAAATTCATGACATTGACGATGATCGGCCGAATGTCGCCGTCGAGCTTCTCTTGATCACGATAGGCGCCCATCCAGGCGCCGCCGTGTTTCGCGGGCCGCGCATAATAATCGCCGATGAAGAGGCCGACCTCCTGCCCGTCCGACCCCGTAACGACCCAAGCGCGCGCGTCCTCGTGATAGAGCGGAATATCGAAACGCTCGGTGAACTTGAGACCGAAGAGCTTATGGGCGACGAAGAAAGCCGCCTCGATCATCCGGTCGAGCGCGAGATAGGGCTTCAGCGCTGAATCGTTGAAGGCGAACTCGGCCTCGCGATGCCTCTCGGCGAAATAGCGCCAGTCCCAAGGTGCCAAAGTGAAATTGCCGTCCTCGCTCGCCGCAAGCGCCTGCAAAGCCGCTTCTTCGCGCAGCGCCGCCTCGCGCGCAAGCTCCCAGACCCGCTGGAGGAGCTGCTGCGCGCCCGCCGGCGTCTTCGCCATCGTATCGGCGAGACGAAAATGCGCGAACGTCTCAAACCCTAGAATGCGCGCCTGCTCGGCGCGCAGCGCAATCATCTCTGCCGCAATGGCGCGATTATCCGTCGCCCCGCCGTTTTCGCCGCGCGCGACAAAGGCGCGAAAGATCTTTTCGCGCAGGTCTCGCCGCTCCGACATCTGCAAGAAAGGCTCAAAGCTCGAGCGCGAAAGGGTAACGGCATATTTGCCTTTGAACCCGCGCCGCTCCGCCTCGGCCGCCGCTGCGCGACGGAACCAACCGGGCAATCCAGCCAGCTCGTCCTCGGATTCAAGCACCAGGGCGAAAGCGTTCTCGTCGGCCAGCACGTTTTGCGAGAATTGCGTACCGAGGCTCGCAAGGCGCTCGCCGATTTCCGCAAGCCGCGCTTTTGCCTTTTCATCGAGCCCCGCGCCGGCACGGCGAAAGGCGAGATAATGGCGCTCGAGCACGCGCGCCTGCTCGGGATCGAGACCGAGCGTCTCGCGGCGCTCGTAGAGGGAATAGATTCGGCTAAAGAGCGCTGCGTTGAGATGAATCTCGGCTTCGTGCCTCGCGAAAAGCGGCGAGACTTCGCGCTCGATCGCCTCGATCTCGTCATTCGTGTCGGCGCCGGCCAGATTGAAAAAGAGGGAGGATATCCGCTCGAGCCGGCCGCCGGCGCGCTCCAAGGCGGCAATCGTGTTCTCGAACGTCGGCGGCTCCGGACAGCCGGAGATGGCGGCAATCTCCGCTTTGTGTTCGGCGAAAGCCTGATCGAAAGCGGGACGAAAATGCTCGGGCTTTATGTCGGCAAAGGGCGGAACGCCGAACGGGCCGGTCCAGGCTTCGAGCAGCGGGTTGGGCTGATGCGCGATCTCGTTCAAGGGAATTCTTCCGGTTGCAGGCGGGTATATAGGCGCGCCTTATTTCGCCGTCAGCACCGTGCGGCATTCGGCCGGCAGATCGTTGAGCGTCAAGGCGGGCCTGGGTTTGGCCGGCGCGAGGCTCGGGTGCGGATGCAGGACTTGCTCGGAAAACCAGTAGGCGAGATCGTTCTTGCTGCAGCCGTCTCCCGGCGCCACTGGTTCTTGCGGTTCGCACAGAGGCTGATCCTTCGGACAGCGCAGCCGGACGTGGAAATGGTAATTGTGCCCATAGAACGGGCGCACTTTCGCAAGCCAGGAGCGCTCGCCGCGCGCCTCCCGGCAGAGCGCCTTTTTGATCGCCGCGTTGACGAAAATCCGCTGCACTTCCGGATCCTCCGCCGCCGCTTTGATGACGGCGACGTCATCCTGGGTCCACACCTTGGGATCGACATCGAGCCCGTCCGGCCGCACGACATTGGTCGAGAGCATTTCCTCCCGCTCTTCGCGAGTGAGCGAGCGGCTCGGCATGGGTTTCAGCCAAATATCGACATCGAGCCCGATCTGATGGGAGGCATGACCGGTCAGCATCGGTCCGCCGCGCGGCTGCGACATGTCGCCGACGAGAATGCCGGGCCAATTGCTCACCTTCGGCACCTTCTTGGCGAAACGTTCGAGAAAGGCGATCAGCTGCGGGGTGCCCCAAAAGCGATTTCGCGAGAGGCGCATCACTTGCCAGTCCGGACCATCGACAGGCAGAGCGACGGCACCCGCCAGACACCCGCGCGCGTAAAAGCCGATCGTGCGGGTCGCCACCGGATCCGGAGTCGCGACGCGGCCGAACAGCGCTTTTGCCGGAGTCGTCGGACTGTTGGGATGGGCGAGCGGCGGCAAGGGTTCGGGGTCGAGCGTACCCAATTGCTGGGCGTCGGCGCCAAGCCCTAACAGCGCAAGTGCGGCCGCGCCGATCAGCAGCGCGACCCAACGGTATTTGGCGATCGCAATTTTCGAATCGATCGTCCGCAGCATCACGGATCATTTACCTCTCATCGACCATGAATGCACGTGAGCCGCCCGCCCAGTCCACAATCTTGCCTCACATAGCCGGGCTAGATAGGCTTACTTAAACTTTGCCGTTGATGCTTTCTTCCAAATAGATTTTCACCGGCGCGTGCGGGGTTGCGATGCGTAATCTTCTCGGCTCCTTGGTCTTGCTGTGCGGATTTTTTTGGCTCGCGCCGGCGCAAGCCACCGTTCACATCGACGTCGACCTCTCGACCCAGACCATGCATGTCGAGTCCGCGCAGGGCAGCTACGATTGGCCAGTCTCGACGGCACGCGCCGGCTATTTCACGCCACGCGGCACCTTCCGGCCTGAAAGCCTGCAACGAACGCATTTCTCCCGTAAATATGACGATTCCCCGATGCCGAACTCGATTTTTTTCGACGGCGGCTTTGCAATCCACGGGACTTACGAGACGGCTGCGCTCGGACGCCCGGCTTCGCATGGCTGCGTCAGGCTCGCGCCGGAAAATGCCGCCCTTCTCTTCCAGATGGTGAAGCAAGAAGGTGCGGTGATCACAATCACCGGCACTCCGCCGGTCTACGCCGCCGTCCATCGTCGCCATGCGCCGGGCTATGGCTATCCCGACTCCGATTACGCGCCGGCTTATTATAATTCGGCTCCCGGCTTCTACCCTGCCTACCCGGGCATGGGAACCTGGTAGATCGGGCTCGCCGCTGTTCAGCTCAAAAGATCGATGAGCGGCGGAATGAGCGGCGCATCGGCCGGCGGCATCGGATAATCGCGCAAGTCCCGCGCTCTCACCCATTTGAGCGCCTGCGCCTCGGTGGCGCGAACGAACCCGCGCCAGCGCCGGCAGACATAGAGCGGCATCAGCAGGTGGAAATCGGGATAGGTGTGGCTCGCAAAGGTGAGCGGCGCCAGACACGCTTCTTCGACCTCGATGCCGAGCTCTTCGGCAAGTTCGCGGATCAGCGCTCTCTCGGGCGTCTCGCCCGGATCGACCTTGCCGCCCGGAAATTCCCATAGGCCCGCAAGCGCCTTCCCTGGCGGACGCTGAGCGATCAGCACGCGCCCATCGGAATCGAAGAGCGCTGCCGCGACGACGAGGACGAGCTTCATGGATCGGCGGACGACCTCGCCCTCTCGATAGCGGCGGGGAGATCTTTCATCTCGGTGAGGATTTCCTCGGCCCCTGCTGCTTTCAACAGCCGAGCGAAGCTATCGTCCGCATGACTGCCGCCGGCAAAGCCGATTACCCCCATGCCGGCGCGGCGCGCGGCAATCACGCCGAGCGGGGAATCTTCGACGACGATCGCTTCTTGCGGCGCAACGCCCATGCGCGAGGCAACATGCAGAAAGAGGTCTGGCGCAGGCTTGCCGTGCTTGACTTCGCTGGCGCTGAAGATGCGGCCTTGGAAGAGCGGCGCAAGCCCGGTGACTTCAAGCGAGAGTGCAACGCGATCCGGAAGTGACGAGGACGCGACGCAGAAGGAATAGGGCAGGTTCTCGAGAACCTCGCGCACCCCGCGAATGGGCTTAAGCTCGCGGGCAAGACGCGCGAAGAGCTCCTTCTTCACGCGCAAGCCGAAACCGTCAGGGGGCGCGTAACCCAATCTCTCCTCGAGCTCAACGGAGACATCGGCAGGGCTCTTGCCCAAGAAACTCTCCCGGCATTCGGCAGGACTTATGGACAGGCCGAGCTCGCGCAGCTCCGCGCTTAAAATCTCGAGCGCGATCAATTCCGAATCGACGAGCACGCCGTCGCAATCGAAGATGGTGAGCCTCACGCGCTCGCCCCCGCCATGATCGCACCGATCTCCGCCTTCAGTTCTGCCGCATGTTCCGCCGTCATAGTGGCGCGCGGGCAAGAAATATTGAAATCGGCGATGATCTTGGCCGGGCGGCCGCCGAGCAGCATGATATGGTCCGCTAGCCGGATCGCTTCGTCGAGATCATGCGTAACGAGCAGCGTCGTGAGCTTCTTTCGTTCGACGAGAGTCACGAGCTCATCGCCGAGCCGCATGGCGAGCGGCCGGTCGAGCGAAACGAAGGGCTCGTCGAGCACCAGCAGATTGGGTTCGACCGCAAACGCGCGCGCCAGTGCGACGCGCCTGGCGAGGCCGAGCGACAATTCGCCGGGAAAATAATTGAGATGTTCGCCAATCCCGAGATCGGCGGCGATCCTTGAAAGATCGGCTTCGGCGGCCTCGGGCGCGACAAGGCGTAGATTGTCGCGCACGTTCCGCCAGGGCAAAAGGCGCGGCTCTTGAAACACCATGCCGATTTTCGTGTCCGGCGGCAGGCTCACCTGGCCTTCGAAATCGCGGTCAAGCCCGATGATGATGCGCAGAAGCGTCGTCTTGCCATAGCCCGAGGGCCCGACCAGCGCATGGATCTTGCCGGCGTCGAGCACGAGCGAGAAGTCGCGCAGCACCTCACGCAGCTCGCCCGAGGCGGTGCGGAACGCTTTGCGCGTGATCTTGATGTCAAGCTGCCTTTGGCCGCCAGCGAGAGACATGGTGCTCGAAAGGTTGGACGATGAAAGCTTCGATCGCGAGCATGATCCCGACGAAGGGGAGCGCGTAGGCGAGCAGGAGGGAGATGTCGAAGAGCTGAAAGGCCGTACCGATCTCGAAGCCGACGCCGTTCGAGCGGCCGAGAAGCTCGACCACGAGGACGATCTTCCAGACGATCGAGAGGCCGGTGCGCGTCGCCGCGGCGATATAGGGCGCAAGTTGCGGCAGGAGGACGTGTTTGACCCGCGTGCTCCACGGCATGGCGAAGACGCTCGCCATTTCCTCGAGTCCGGCGTCGAGCGAGCGAGCGCCCTCCCTGATCACGACCGTAGCGTTCGGCAATTTATTGAGCGCGACGGCGAGGATCGCGGCGGCATCGGTCAGGCCCATCCAGATATAGGCGAGCACAATGATAACGAGCGCCGGCAGATTGAGGAGAACGACGAGCCAGGGATCACCCAGCCGATCGAAAGTCTCATTGCGGCCCATGGCTATGCCGAAGAGCGTGCCAAAGACCATCGCCAGCCCAAAGGAGACAATGACGCGTGCGAGCGTAATTCCGAGATTGAAGAAGAGGGCGCCCGAATGCGCCTCGCGCAGCATCACGGCAACGACGGCGCCGGGCTCCGGCAAGACGCGGCTCGCCGCGAGCATTGCGGCGACCTGCCAAATCGCGATCAGCAGAACGAGCGAAAGAATACGCAGGGCCACGTCAGTTCTCCGGCACGTCCTTGTAGAAGGTGCCTCCATCGAGCTCAGCGGCCGGTCCGACGAGCTTGGCTCCGCCGAGCTGCGCGAGCACCAGATAGAGCTTGCGCGCATCCGCTTCCTCGGCCGCGACCTTTCTCTTCTCGGTGCCTTCGAGGTAGCGCTTACGATAAAGCGCAAGCGCCTTCGGATCGGAAATGCCGATGAGCGGCGCAAGCTTCTGCCAATCGGCATCGGAATGAGCCAATATGTCTTGCGCCTGGCGGGTCAGGGCGAAGAAGCGGCGCAGAACGTCGCGATGCTGATCGGCGAAACTCTCGTCGAACACATAGCCGATCATCGCGACTGGGCCTGCCGCACCCAAGCTCTTTTCGACGTCGTCAATGCCGATCAGGCGGCGGAATCCATGAAGCTCGAGGTTGACGCAGAAATTCCAGAAATTCAGCGTCGCATCGCTCTGACCCTGTAGCGCCTGTTGGGCGAGGAGCGGGGGAGCGCCATAGAGAATCGTCGCCTGCGATTCGAGGTCGATCGACGAGCGCCGGGCAAGCGCCTGCAGCAGCAGCCAGCTCTTGTCGAGCGGACCGCCGGCGACCGCAAGCTTTTTGCCCTTCAAATCGGCGAGCGCATTCACCGAGGAATGCGGCGGCACCATCACTGCCCCGAGCGTGCTCGAATAAGGAAAGAACTTGAGCTTTCCGCCGAGGCTGCGCTCGCGCGAAACCCAGAGCCAATCGGAGATGATAATGTCCGCCGAACCGCCCATGATCGCGACTTTGCCGGCCTCGGTCGAACCAAGCTGGGTCACCTGCAGGTCGAGCCCCGCTTGCCTGTCGAGCCCGTGATCCTTGATAACCGCGAGTTCCCAATTGAAGGTTCCGGTCTTTTGCACTGCGATACGCAGCGTGTCGGCAGCATGTGCTTGGCTGCACCAGACGAGAAGAAAGGCGAGGCAAAACGCCGCAATTCCTTTAACCGGTTTCTGACGCATCGCCTCCTCGGCTGTTAAATGAAGGACTTGGCTCATTCGCGTGCTCCGCTTATGCGGCGCAGGGATTGTCTTAGATTATACGATCGGGCTACACATCGTCCCCGCATGACGTTTATCGATCGTCGCAACCTTGCAACATGCCCATGAGGGTGGGGAAGGAAACCAAAATCATGAGTAAGAAAAGCGTTGTGTTGCTTGCCGCCGGCCTGTTCGGGTTGATGGCGGTGCCGGCTTTTGCTGCGGGCGATCCTGCCGCCGGCGAGCAGATTTTCAATCACACCTGCAAGCTTTGCCATCGCATCGGCCCGGGCGCCTCGAATTTCGTCGGCCCGAATCTGAACGGCATCGACGGCCGCACCATCGCCTCGGAACCCGGCTATGATTATTCGCAGGCCGACCAGGACAAGAAGAAAGCGGGCTTCGTCTGGAATGAGCAGAACTTCGATAAATATATCGCCAATCCGCAGCAGGCGATCCCCGGCACAAAAATGCTCTTCCCGGGTCTGCCCAAGGACAGCGACCGCGCCAACATCTGGGCCTATATTTCCCAGTTCAAAGCGGACGGCTCGAAGAAATAGGCGCCCCGGTAAGGCGGCGCGCCCGAGAGATCGAGACCGCAAGCGATCATTGCCGCGCGAGAGCGCGGCAATTCGTATTTCCTGCATCTTCCGACAGACCGGCGCATTCCGACAGGCAGGACTCATTCGGCGGCTCCGCCGCGGCGAATGAGCATGCCGCGCGCCGGATCGTAAGCGAGGATCGCGCCCGCCAAAAAGACCACCATGCAGCCGACGACGATTACGAGAGAGAAATAGTCGACCTGTTCGTAGAAGGCGAAGCGGATCAACTCGACCGCATAAGTGAACGGGTTGAACCAGCAGATGGTCGCAAGCCACGGGCTCTTTTCCTGCACCTGCCAGAGCGGATAGAGCGCCGAGGACGCAAAGAACATCGGAAAGATCACAAAGTTCATCACGCCGGCGAAGTTCTCGAGCTGGCGGATGAGCGAAGAGAGGACCATTCCGAGCGCGCCGAGCATCAGCCCGGAGAGAACGAGCGCCGGAAAAACCGTCAAATAGCCCCAGAGCGAATCGGGCGAGATTCCCCATAGATAGGCGATCGCGAGATAAGTGTAGACTTGGAGAATGCCGACCGCCGTGCCGGCGAGCAATTTGCTCGTGAGCAGATACCAGCGCGGGAAAGGACTGACGAGCAGCGTGCGCATATTGCCGGTCTCGCGGTCGTAGACCATCGACAGCGACGATTGCATGCCGTTGAAGAGCTGGATCATCGCCATCAGGCCCGGCGTGATATAGACGTCGTAGGTCACGTAGGTCTGATAGGGCGGAATGATCGAAATGCCGAGAACGGCGCGAAAGCCCGACGCGAAAATGAAAAGCCAGACGAGCGGACGCACGAGGGCGGAGATGAAGCGCCCGCGCTGATGGATGAAGCGCAGAGCTTCGCGCCAGATGATGCCCTGCATGCAAATCGCATATTGGGCGGGGCCGAAGGCTTTGCGCGGCGCGCCGGCAGCGACCAGGGTCATGGACCGTCTCCTTGCTGGACCTCGGCGCCGGTCACTTTGACGAAAGCCGCACGCATGTCGGGCGCGCCGGTGCGCGCCAAAATTTCCGTGGCGAGCCCTTTTTCGCGGATCTTGCCCTCGTGCAAAATAACGACGGAATCGGTCTTGGCGATCTCGTCGATCAGGTGCGTCGTCCAAAGCACGCCGATGCCTTCGCTGGCAACGAGGCTGCGCACTTGCGCGATGATATCGGCGCGCGCCTTGACGTCGAGGCCGACCGTTGCTTCGTCGAGCAGCAAGAGATCCGGACGATGGAGAAAGGCGCGCGCAATCTCGACCCGCCGGATATAGCCGCCGGAGAGATTGCGCACGCGCTCGGACGCCCGGTCCGCCAGGTTGGCGCGCGCCAGCACGTCCCGCGCGCGGCGCTTCGCCTCGCCCGGTCCTATGCCATGTAGCGCCGCGTGATAGATGAGATTCTGCATGACCGTGAGCTCGAGGTCGAGCGTGCGCGGCTGAAAGACGACGCCGAGCCGGCGCAATGCCTCGCCGGGATGGCGGTTGACGTCATAGCCGAAGATTCTGATCGTTCCCGCGCGAGTCACATAGAGCCGCGTGATGAGCGAGAAGAGCGTGCTCTTGCCGGCGCCATTGAGCCCGAGAAGCACAGTGAAGCTCCCCGGCTCGACCATGAAGGAGACATCGTCGAGCGCCTTGCGCTTGCCATAGAAATGACTGACGCCGACAACTTCGAGAGCGGCGACGTTTACCGCCTCGGTCTCGCGCCTGAGTTTCTCGTCCAGGGTCAAGGCGTTTTCCTTTTCGGAGCGGCGATTTCAAGACCCCGAGGGAAAGCCTGGATCGGCCTTGTTCGACATTAGATCTATCATGGCCAGGGCGCTCAAAGTCGGAAGATTGTTGTAAGAAACTTGCCTGCTGCGATGCGGGGTCGATGCCGGCGTTTGCACTTAAAATGATTGCCGGAGCCCGGCGGATCAAGCTTGCGACCTGTCCAAAACCCCCTGCCCGATCACAATCCGGCGAGACTGGCTTGGCTCAGGTCTCGGCCCTGCCGGCCGATTGGAGCAAAGCGAGGATCGTGTCCTCGGTGGGCTTTGCCGCAACGATGACCTTCGGCAAGGGCAGCAAGGGCGCTGCCGCATCATCCGAAATTGCGACATGGATGAGGGGCGCCGGATCAAGTCCGGCCTCGGCCATGAGCTTTAGGAAGATTTCGGAGCTCCGCCGGGAATAATGCAGGACCACGGGAAGCCTGCCCTGGGCGAAGAGGTCAATTGCTTCTTCGGAAAGCTGCGCCGCTTCCTCCGCCGCATAGGTCTCGACGACTTCGAGCTCCATGCCGGCCTTTGTGCAGGCAAGCTCGAGATCGCTCTTGCGCTCGCGTCCGGCAAGATAGACAAGCCGCGCCCCGGGCTCGAAGCGATCCTTCATGACGGAGGCGAGCGCCTCGACGTCGAGCGTCACCCGCAGCGGACCCTCGAAACCCGCGGCTCTCGCCGCCTCCCCTGTCGTTGCGCCGACAACGAAAAGCGGCAACATCCGCCGCAATTCCGGCGGCGGCCATTCCGGCGCGAGATCCAGACATTCGAACGCCCGCGCGCTCGTTGCGAGAGCTGCATCGAACACGCCCTGCGGCCAGGCCGCGCCGGTCCGCCGGATTTCGAGCACCGGCGAGAGGATCGCCGTATGGCCGATCGCGGCGAGCCTTTCGGCGCTGCGCAGCGCTTGGTTCCAGGGACGGGTGAGCAGGATCAGCATGAACCGAGAATGTCTTTCGGCACACGGGTGAGCAATTGGTGCCCGGCGCTTTCCCCGAGAGATTCGGCCTCGCTCTGGCGTCCGCCGACGCGTATTTCGAAGAATTCGCTGCCGTCAGGCCGCAGCACGATCGCATGGAGCTTCAGGTCCGCACCCTCGAGGCGGGCATAGCCGCCGATCGGCGTGCGGCAGGAGCCGTCGAGGACACGCAGAAGCGCGCGTTCGCATCGAAGCGCGATCGCCGTCGCTTCATCGAGGATCGGCCGCAGCACGTCGGCGACGGCGCGATCATCGCGCCGCGCCGTGACGCCGATTGCGCCTTGCCCGACTGCGGGAACGAAATCTTCGCAATCGAGCACTTTCGTCGCCCTGTCGGCGAGCCCGAGCCGCTTCAAGCCGGCAAGCGCCAGAATGATCGCATCGACTTCGCCGCGCGCCAGTTTCGAAAGCCGCGTTTCGACATTGCCGCGCAAGAGCACGACATCGAGATCCGGCCGCAGCCGTTTCAGCAGGGCGGCACGCCGCAGCGAGGCCGTGCCGACGCGTGCTCCCTTTGCGAGATCGCGCGGATCGGAGGCCTTGGCCGAAATCCAAACGTCGCGCACATCTTCGCGCGGCAGGAAGCCTGCGATCTCGACCGTTTGCGGCAGAAGCGTCGGCAGGTCCTTGGCCGAATGGACGGCAATGTCGATGTCGCCGCGCTCGAGCGCGAGATCGAGCTCCTTCGTAAAAAGACCCTTGCCGCCCGCTTCGCTCAAAGGGCGATCTTGGATGAGGTCGCCGCTTGTCTTCACGGTGATGATCTCAAAGGCGTTTGATCCATGCGCCGCGGCGAGCCGCCGCTCGACCTCATGCGCTTGGGTCAGGGCCAGAGGACTGCCGCGCGTGCCGATCCTCAGCGGCGCCCCGCTTGATTTTGGTAAAGATGGAATCGCTGATTTTCCTGCTGTTTGGCTTATTGGCGTTGTACAATAGTTCTGCCTCAAATGCCGCCTTCTGCTATGCGGCGGCAGGCTTGCCAAGCCCTTCTAAAGGCTCATTGTCTCACCAGGTCCGGTCCATGCGTGTCCTCGGTATCGAAACCACTTGCGACGAAACGGCGGCGGCCGTGGTCAGGCTCAAGCCGGAAGGCGGCGGCGAGATCCTCGCCAATGAGGTGCTGAGCCAGATCGCAGAGCACCAAGCCTATGGCGGGGTTGTACCCGAGATCGCCGCGCGCGCCCATATCGACGTGCTCGACCGGCTGATTCTGCAGGCGCTCGACAACGCACAGGTGAGCGTCGCCGAGCTCGACGGCATAGCGGCCGCGGCGGGTCCGGGGCTCGTCGGCGGCGTCATCGTTGGGCTTACGACCGCCAAGGCGCTGGCCCTCGCGGCACACAAACCCTTCGTTGCGGTCAATCATCTCGAAGGCCACGCGCTCACCGCCCGCCTCTCGGGCGGGCTTGCCTTTCCTTACCTCCTGCTGCTCGTCTCCGGCGGCCACACGCAGCTCGTCGCGGTCAGGGGCGTTGGCGATTATCTGCGGCTTGGCGCCACGGTCGACGATGCCGTGGGCGAGGCCTTCGACAAGGTCGCCAAAATGCTCGGTCTCGGCTATCCGGGTGGCCCGCATATCGAGCGCGAGGCCGAAAGAGGCGTGCCGCGCTTCGACTTGCCGCGGCCTATGCTTGGGCGGTTCAAGCCGGATTTCTCCTTTTCCGGATTGAAAACCGCGGTACGGCTCGAGGCGCAGCGCATCGCGCCTTTGACCGGAGCGGATGTTGCCGATCTCTGCGCTTCGTTCCAGGCCGCCGTCATCGACACGCTCGTCGACCGGCTGCGCGCCGGCGTGCGTCTCTTCGGCGAGAGACTGGGTCCCTGCCGAGTCCTGGTGGTTGCAGGGGGCGTTGCGGCCAATGCCGCGATCCGGCGCGCACTGACGCGCTTTTGCAGCGAGAGTGGGCTGCGGCTCGTCGTTCCCCCGATTCCACTCTGTACCGACAACGGAGCGATGATCGCCTGGGCCGGAATCGAGCGGCTGATGCTCGGGCTCAACGATGACATGACCTTCGCGGCGCGTCCGCGCTGGCCGCTGGATGGCGCGGCGGATAAAGCCCATCACGGCAAGGCCTGACAGCCGATCCCGGCGAAGCAGAGCCTGCCTTGTTCTTGGCTAAAAAGCGCCCGAGTGAAACGGGAGCTTGGCATCTTCTTCCGGCCGGACAGATTCGAGGGGAAATGTAATGCCGGAGCGCGTCCTAGTTCTCGGGGCGGGGGCCTGGGGGACGGTTCTCGCCAATCTTGCCGCGCGCGCCGGTGCGCACGTCGCACTCTGGACCCGCGATCCGGACCATGCTGCCGAAATGGCGGCAACCGGCGTCAACGCGCGCCATCTCCCGGGCGTGCCGCTCGGGCTCAGCGTGCGTCCGACCGCGTCGCTTTCGCAGGCCGAAGAAGCCGATTTGATCCTGCTCGCCGTCCCGACGCAGGCTCTGCGCCAGGTCTGCGAATCCTTGACGTCGCCGCCGGCGGTTCCGATCATCATCTGCGCAAAAGGCATCGAACGCACGAGCGGGCTTTTCCCGACTGAGGTCGTCGCCGAGGTCCTGCCGGATAATCCATGTGCGGTCCTCTCCGGACCGAGTTTCGCCGCAGATGTGGCCAAGGGGCTGCCGACGGCCGTGACGCTCGCCGCCGCAGACAGCGAGCAGGCTGCGGCGCTGGCTCGCAAGCTCGCCGCGCCCTGGTTCAGGCTCTATCATTCGCATGACGTTCGTGGCGTCGAGATCGGCGGCGCCGCCAAGAACGTGCTCGCGATCGCGAGCGGTATTGCCGCCGGGCGCGGGCTTGGGGCAAGTGCCGGGGCGGCGCTGATCGCACGCGGCTTTGCCGAGCTTGCGCGTTTCGGGCGCGCCTATGGCGCCGATCCGGCAACGCTTTCTGGGCTTTCCGGGCTCGGCGACCTGGTCCTCACATGTACGTCGCATCAGTCGCGTAACTTCTCGTTCGGGTTTGCGCTTGGACAGGGAGCGAGCGTCGAGGCGGCGAGCGCCGACGGAAGATTGCATGAGGGCGTTTTTACCTGCGGGATCCTCGTCGATCTTGCGCGGCGCAAATCGATCGACATGCCGATTTCGGCCGCAATCGATGCTGTGCTCGCCGAAAAGCTGTCGATCGATGCGGCGATCGAAGCCCTGCTTTCGCGCCCGGCCAAGCCTGAAATCGCCGCGGGAAATACCGGCGCGCGATTTTACGAGTGAGAGCGAGGAGGGTCATGGCGCATTGGTTGCTGAAGAGCGAACCCGGGAGCTGGTCCTGGCAGCAGCAAGTCGAGGCCGGCGAAAAAGGAACGAGCTGGAATGGCGTGCGCAACCATTCCGCCAAGCAGAACCTAATGGCGATGAAGGTCGGCGAAGAGGCCTTCTTCTATCATTCCGGCGAAGGCAAGGAGATCGTCGGCATTGTTGCGATCACGAAACCCTATTATCCCGACCCGAGCGACAAGACGGGCGTCTTCGGCATGGTGGACGTGCGCGCGGTAAGACCCCTCAGGACCCCGGTCACGCTTGCCGCGATCAAGGCCGAGCCGCGCCTCAAGGACATGGTGCTCGTCAACAATTCGCGTCTTTCCGTCCAGCCGGTCACCGAGGACGAGTGGAAGGTCATCTGCACGATGGGCGGCATCTCGAAATAAGCGGGTCCCGGCAGACTGATTGCGATCCGAGCCTGCCCGTCGGCTTGCCTTTCCCCGGCTCTCGGCCTATCGGGCTGCCCTTCCCGCGCATTCCCGGAACTGACCCATGATCCGCTCCGCCTTGATGAATGTGATGACCGCGGCGGCGCTGAAGGCCGGACGCGGATTGAGACGCGATTTCGGCGAAGTCGAGAATCTCCAGGTCTCGGTCAAGGGGCCGGGGGATTTCGTCTCCGCTGCCGACCGGCGGGCCGAAAAGATCCTGTTCGAAGAATTGTCGAAGGCGCGGCCCGGCTATGGTTTCGTGCTCGAAGAAACTGGGCTCGTCGAGGGCCCGGACAAAAGTCATGTCTGGTATATCGATCCGCTCGACGGCACGACCAATTTTCTGCATGGCCTGCCGATTTTCGCGATTTCAATCGGCTTGCAGCGCGAAGGCCAGATTGTCGCCGGCCTCGTCTATAATCCGGCGACAGAAGCGATGTATGTCGCCGAGAAAGGCCAGGGTGCCTATCTCAACAATCGTCGCCTGCGAGTGGCGGCGCGCCGCGACATGGGCGAGGCGCTCGTCGGTTGCGGCATTCCCCATCTCGGCAAGCCGGGCCATGCGCGTTTCAAAATGGAGCTTTCCGCGGTCATGACGCGGGCATCGAATCTGCGCCGGCTCGGCGCCGCGGCGCTCGATCTCTGCTTCGTCGCTTCCGGCGCCTATGACGGCTTCTGGGAACGCGATTTGAAGCCCTGGGACCTGGCGGCGGGCATTCTCATCATCCGGGAAGCCGGCGGTTTCGTCACGGATGCCGAGGGCGGCCAGGAGATTCTCGCGAAAGGCTCTGTCTGCGCCGGCAATGAGACTATACATTCGCAATTATTAGCGCTCATTCGCTCTGCCGATTAAGGCCAATCCATGTTACAAATCTCGCTCCCCGGCCGGCTGTGGCCGAAGAAAGATGAAGTATCGACAATGGCGGGCGATTCCGACCCCTATAGACTTTCCTCTCCGCGCATCTTCCTGCTGCGGATGGTGCTTTTTCTCATTCTGGTCGGCTTCGTCGCGCTGATCCTGCATAAGCAGATCGCCATCGCCTTCATGGCCAATCCGGGGCTCAACAGCCTGATTTTCTTCGTGCTGGCGATCGGCATCGTGCTTGCCTTGCGGCAAGTGATCCGCCTCTTCCGCGAAATCCGCTGGGTGAACGCACTGCCGGAAGGCTTCGCCGACAAGGTCAAGCCGCCGGTGCTTCTCGCGCCCATGGCGACCCTGCTCGGCGATCGCCCGGCCGGGACGACGATCTCGACGACCACCTTGCGCACCATCCTCGATTCGATCGGCACAAGGCTCGACGAGGCGCGCGACACCGGCCGCTATCTCACCGGGCTCCTCATTTTCCTCGGCCTGCTCGGCACGTTCTGGGGCTTGCTCGCAACCGTCGGCTCGATCGGCAATGTGATCAAGTCTTTGCAGACCGGCAATGACGCCGCCGTCATGTTCGAGAATTTGAAGAACGGGCTGGCCGCACCGCTCGCCGGCATGAGCATTTCCTTCACTTCCTCGCTGTTCGGCCTCGCGGGCTCGCTCGTGCTCGGCTTTCTCGATCTGCAGGCCGGACATGCGCAGAACCGGTTCTACAACGAGCTCGAAGACAATCTGAGCGCCAGCGCGAGCGACAGGGTCTACGAAAGCGCCTCGCCTGCGGCCATCGAGAGCCTGCCGCGCGATCTGCGCGCCGCCATCGATAAGATCGCCACGACCGCGGACCAGAGCCATGTGCGGGCGACCTCGATCGCCATGGCCAATCTCGCCGACGGCATTCAAAGCCTCGTTCAACACATGCGCTCGGAGCAGCAATTGATCCGCGATTGGGTCGAGGCCCAGGCCGAGCAGAACCAGGAAATCAAGGTCGTGCTGAAGCAGATCGCCCGTGAATCGGAGCGTCGCTGATGCCGCTTGCCCGCGCCCGCCGCCATCGCGCCGTCGATTACTGGCCAGGTTTCGTCGATGCTCTCTCGACGATGCTGCTCGTCATCGTCTTTCTGCTCTCCGTCTTCATGATGGCGCAGTTCTTCCTCGCCCGCGAAGTCTCGGGCAAAGACACGGTGCTCGATAAGCTCAACAAGCAGATCTCCGAATTGACGTCTCTGCTCGCGCTCGAACGCGCGAACAAGGCCGATGCGCAATCTTCGCTCGCGACGCTCGAAGCGACCCTCGACACCGAGAAGAAGGAGAACGCGAAGCTGCATGCGCAGATTGCCTCGGCCAATTCCGGCGCTTCCGGCGCCGATCAGCGCGTCACAGCCGCCGAGCAGCAGCTCAATGCGCAGAAAGGAATCACCGCGCAGGCGCTTGCCCAGGTCGATATTCTCAATCAGCAGATCGCGGCGCTGCGCAAACAGCTGGCAGCCATCGAAGACGCGCTCGCGGCCTCCGAAGCGCGCGATCGCGAATCGCAGGCAAAGATCGCTGACTTAGGCTCGCGCCTCAATATTGCCTTGGCGCAGAAAGTTCAGGAACTCGCCCGCTACCGCTCGGATTTCTTCGGCCGGCTGCGCCAGATCCTCGGCGACCGGCCGGATATCCGCACCGTCGGCGATCGTTTCGTATTCCAATCCGAAGTGCTCTTCGACACGGGCCAGGCGACGCTCAACGCCGCCGGCAAGACCGAGCTCGATAAGCTCGCCGACGCGATCATCCAGCTCGATCACGAGATCCCGCCCGAGATTCCGTGGATCCTGCGCGTCGACGGCCATACCGACAAGAGGCCGATCCAGTCGGCGCAATTCCACTCGAACTGGGATCTCTCTTCGGCGCGCGCCATCGCGGTCGTGCGCTATCTGATCGGCAAGGGCGTGCCGCCTGAGCGTCTCGCCGCGGCGGGCTTCGGCGAATTTCAGCCGATCGATCCTGGCGACAACGAGGACGCCTATCGCAAGAACCGCCGCATCGAGCTGAAGCTCACCGAGCGGTGAACACGGGTATTGCGAGGAGCCGACAGCGGCGACGAAGCGATCCAGAATCAGATAGAATGGCGGCAGCGCCAGGATCCGTTCGCATTCGCCCGTAATGACGGCTTGGGGACAGCCCTCCTTGCCTACCACCGTTCCGGCAGTGTAATGCGCGCCCGCTACCGGGCCGGTAGCTCAATTGGTTAGAGCCGGCCGCTCATAACGGTCTGGTTGCAGGTTCGAGTCCTGCCCGGCCCACCACGCTTGCTCCTTCAGCTCAGCACCGCCATATTCTAACATCGAGCCCGATGCTCGAGAACCAACTGCGGCCTTGACCCGCCAGATGGGAGAAAAGGATGTTCATCGAAACCGAGACCACGCCGAATCCGGCGAGTCTGAAATTTCTGCCCGGCCGCACCGTGATGCCGGCCGGCACGCTCGAAATTCGTAGCCCCGCAGGCGCCGCCCAATCGCCGCTCGCGCAGGCGCTCTTCGAAATTCCGGGCGTCTGCGGCGTCTATTTCGGCGCGGATTTCATCACCGTGACCAAGGACAGCGGCGAATGGCATGAGCTGAAGCCCGCCATTCTCGGCGCGATCATGGAACATTTCGTCTCCGGCGCGCCGCTGCTTGTGGAAGGCGCTGCGCCCGACCCGCAAGACGAGCCGGACGAATTCTTTGCCCCCGAAGATGCGGAAACGGTCGAGACGATCAAGGAGCTGATCGAGACGCGCGTGCGGCCCTCGGTGGCCGGCGACGGCGGCGACATCAAGTTCCGCGGCTATCGCGAGGGGGTGGTCTATCTCGCTATGAAGGGCTCTTGCTCGGGCTGCCCGTCTTCGACCGCGACCTTGCGGCACGGAATCGAGAATCTGCTGCGCCATTACGTGCCGGTCGTCCACACGGTCGAGCAAATCTAGCGCATGATCGCGAAAAAGTTCGCCCTCGGATTGATCCGCGGGTGGACAGCGGTTTTTCGATAGGAGCATGCTCCGACACAGTGCATGATCGCCAAAATCGGTCAGCGGTTTTCCGAGAAGATCGCCGAAACTCAATCCGAGGCGCTGAAGCCGCCGAATGAAGATCCTCGCCATCGATACTGCGCTCAATGCGGTCTCGGCCTGCGTCCTCGAAAGGGGCGCGCCGCTCCCGGAAGCTTCCGAGACGATTGCCATGCAGCGCGGTCATGCCGAGGCGCTTCTGCCGCTGATCGACCGCGTGATCGCGCAGGTCGAAGGTGGATTTTCGGCGCTCGGGCGCGTCGCGGTGACGGTCGGGCCGGGCTCGTTTACAGGGCTCAGGGTCGGGATCGCAGCGGCGCGGGCGATCGGCATCGCCCGTGACATTCCGGTCGTCGGCGTCTCGACGCTCGCGGCGCTCGCAGCACCTTTGATCGTCATGGGCAAGCCTGGCCTCATCGCCGCGGCGATCGACGCCCGGCACGGCAATGTTTATTTCGCCGCCTTCGGTCCGGACGGGCGCGCCATAGTCCTGCCGCGCGTCGCCTCGGCGCGCGAAGCGGTACGGCTCCTTGGAAGCGGACCCGTGCGGATCGTCGGTTCGGGCGCGCCTATGCTCGCAATCGAAGCCTGGACGGCGCATCTTTCCGCCGAGGTCACCGGCAGCGCTGCGCCGGATATCGCCTTCGTAGCCCGTCTCGGGTTGCTCGCCGATCCGGCCGCGGCGCCTCCCCGCCCGCTTTATCTGAAAGCGCCTGACGCCAAGCCGCAGGAGGCGCCCGTGCCTCTCGCTCCGGCTTGATGCTCGGCTTGTTCGGCAGGCCCGCTTCGATCCGCCGGATCGGCCCGGAATATGGAGGCGCCTGCGCCAAGATCCATGCGCGAAGCTTCGCCCATCCTTGGGGCGCGGGCGAATTCGAATCTCTGCTCGCCGCCCGCAACGTGGTGGGCCACGGGGCTTTTATCCGCCTGCTTTGGGGCGGGCGCGTGCTCGCCGGTTTCGTGCTCTCGCGCTTGGCCGCAGATTCGGCCGAGATCCTGACGATTGCGGTCGTTCCGAGGGCGCGCGGCAAGGGCCTTGGCGGGGCGCTTTTGGCCACCCATCTCGCCCAATTGGCGGCAAGCGGCGCAAAATCGCTCTTTCTGGAGGTCGAAGCCGAGAATCGCGCCGCGCTCGCGCTCTACCGGCGCTTCGATTTTTACGAAGTCGGTGCGCGCAAGGCCTATTACCGGACGGCCGACGGAAATCGCGCCGGCGCCCTGATTTTGCGCCGGGATCTCGATTAACCGCCGGCGATTTCAGGAGAGCAATGGCGATGGCCTCAAAACCGCGATAAAAGATCATCAGCTTGGAGCCAACCCCAGGATCGATCACCGGATCTTGCCAGAGGCAGGATCGCAGCGAGGCTTATGGACGACACTTTCGATTTGCCCTTGGAGGCCGATTTGGCGGACCGGCGGGAGCCGGCCGCTCTGCGCAAAAAGCTGTTCATCAAGTCATACGGCTGTCAGATGAATGCTTACGATGCGCAGCGGATGAGCGATCTCCTCGTGGATTTCGACGAGACGCAGCTTCTCACCGAAGCCGATCTTGTCATTTTGAATACATGCCACATCCGGGAGAAAGCTGCCGAGAAGATCTTCTCGGAGCTCGGCAAAGTGCGCGCGGCCAAGCGCGCGCGGCGCGCCAATGGCCGAGACATGAAGATCGTGGTCGCCGGCTGTGTCGCGCAAGCCGAAGGCGAAGAGATTCTGCGGCGCCAGAGCGCCGTCGATATCGTCGTCGGCCCGCAAAACTACCATCGCCTGCCCGAACTTCTGCGCCGCTCGGATGAATCGCGCATCGTCGATACGGATTTCGCGATCGAAGATAAATTCGATCATCTCGCCAAACCTGCACCCGGCAAGACGCGCGAGCGTGGCGTTTGCGCCTTCGTGACGGTGCAAGAAGGTTGCGATAAATTTTGCACGTTCTGCGTCGTACCCTATACGCGCGGCGCGGAATTCTCACGCCCCGTCGCAAAGATCCTCGCCGAGGTCGAAGATCTCGCCAAGGAGGGCGTGAAGGAAATCTCGCTGCTGGGGCAGAACGTCAACGCCTATCATGGCGAAGGACCGGACGGACGGCCCTGGTCGCTCGCACGGCTCTGTGCGCGGCTCGCCGAAGTGCCGGGCATTGTCCGGCTGCGCTATACGACGAGCCATCCGAACGACATGGACGAGGCGCTCATCGCCGCGCATCGCGATCTGCCCGCGCTGATGCCTTATCTGCATCTGCCGGTGCAGGCGGGATCGGACAAGGTGCTTGCCGCCATGAATCGCAAGCACGGCCGCGATGCCTATCTCGACATTATCGCGCGGCTGCGCGCGGCGCGTCCCGATATTGCGCTGTCCTCGGACTTCATCGTCGGCTTTCCCGGCGAGAGCGAGGCGGATTTCGAGGCGACGCTCGATCTCGTGCGCAGGATCGGCTTTGCCAGCGCCTTTTCCTTCAAATATTCGCCCCGTCCCGGCACGCCGGGCGCCGAAATGCCGGATCAAGTCGAGGAAAAGGTCAAGCGCGCGCGGCTCGCGCAGCTCCAGGCGCTCCTCGAAGAGCAGCGCCAAGCTTTCAACAATTCGATGATCGGTAAGACTTTTTCTGTCCTGTTCGAAAAAAAGGGCCGCCACCCGGATCAAATCGCCGGCAGGTCTCCCTATCTTCAATCTGTCCAGGTTACGGCCCCGGACGGATTGATCGGCGCCGTTCTGCCGGTCGAGATCGTGGCGGCGGGTTCGAATTCCCTCTTCGGGCGCCTTTGCGCCGCCGAGGCCGGCACTGGAGCATGAGGTTAAAGGCTTGAGATCATCGGATCGTTCGGTTTCGACCCTGAAAGAAGGGGCACGCCCGCCAATCCCTTCAGATATGCCTGCCGAGATCACCTTGGCTTTCGATGACAATCGCCACGCCTCGCTGCTCTTTGGGCTTTACGATCAGAACCTTGCGAAAGTCGAGCGCCGGCTCGGCGTGCGTGCGAACGCGCTCGGCAATCAGGTCACCATCAAGGGCCCGGCGGAAGCCTGCGAACAGGCGCGCCATGTTCTCGAAAATCTCTATGCGAGGGTGAAGCTCGGTCAGGCGGTCACGTTGGGCGACGTGGACGGCGCGATCCAGGAAGGCGTGCTGCAAGGCAGTCTCTTCCCCAATGCCGAGATCGGGCGCGCGGTCTTCGAAGAGATCGCCACGCGCCGGCGCGGGGTCGTGCGCGCGCGCAATGCCGCGCAAGATCTTTATCTGCGCTGCCTCAAACGGCACGAGCTCGTTTTCGCCGAAGGTCCGGCGGGCACCGGCAAGACGTGGCTTGCTGTGGGTTATGCCGTCTCGCTCCTCGAGCAGGGCGTCGTCGAACGGCTGATCCTTTCGCGTCCGGCGCTCGAAGCGGGCGAGCGATTGGGCTTCCTGCCGGGCGACATGCGCGAGAAGGTCGATCCTTATCTGCGGCCGATCTTCGACGCGCTCAACGATTTCATGGACGCACGGATGCTCGAGCGCGGCATGCAGACCGGCATGATCGAAGTAGCTCCGCTCGCCTTCATGCGTGGCCGCACCCTGAGCAATGCCTGCATTCTGCTCGACGAGGCGCAGAACACGACTTCCGTGCAGATGAAAATGTTTTTGACGCGCCTCGGCGAGGGCTCGCGCATGATCGTCAACGGCGATCCCTCGCAGACCGATCTTCCCTCCGGCCAGACCTCCGGCCTGGGCGAGGCGATCAACCTGCTCGCAGGCCTCGAAGGCGTCGGGCATGTGCGCTTTTCAGAAGGCGACGTCGTGCGTCACGATCTCGTCCGGCGCATCGTGATGGCCTATGAGGAACGCGCCTCGCAGCGCGGCGGGAGCGCACGCCGATGAGCGAGGGCCGAAGTAGCATCGCAATCGATATTTCCGTCGCGTCCGACGCCTGGTCGCTCGAAAAGATCGAGGACAGGATCGGCACCGCGATCGATACGGCGATCCGCGTGTCGCGCGCCAGGCTCGAAGACGGCGCGGAGCTCAGCGTTCTCCTATGCGACGACGCCTTCATCCGTGGCCTGAACCGGCAATGGCGCGGGCAGGACAAGCCGACCAACGTCCTCTCCTTTCCGGCCGCCACCACATTCACCCCGGCGCTCGGGGACATTGCAATCGCCTACGAGACCACGGCGCAAGAGGCTGCTGCCGAAGGAAAAAGCCTCAGCGATCATTTTATCCACCTCTTAATCCACGGCTTCCTCCATCTGATCGGCTATGATCACCGGGACGAAGCCGAGGCGGCGGTGATGGAAAAGCTCGAACGCGAGGTTCTCGCCGAGCTCGGCATCGCCGATCCTTATGCGCGCTTCGAGACGGCTTAAATGAGCCTCAACGGCGATAACGACAACGGCGATAAAGCAAAACCCGGCTTGCTCGAGCGGCTGCGTGCCTTGTTCGGCTTAGGGGCCACGGTGCGCGAAGCGCAAAACGCGCTGGGCGAAGCGGCACCCGAATTCTCGCCGCTCGAACGAGCGATGTTGATGAACGTGCTTTCGCTGCACGAAGTCAGCGTCGTCGATCTCATGATTCCGCGCGCCGACATCATTTCCGTCGCGTATGATGCGACCTTGGCCGAAGTGCTCGACGTGTTCCGCGCAGCCGGACATTCGCGCCTGCCGGTGCACGGCGAAAATCTCGACGATCCGCGCGGCATGATTCATATCCGCGATTTCGTCGATTTTATCGCCGAAGACTTCGACAACTTCAAAAGCGGCGAGCCGCAGCCGGACAAGCGCGGCTTCGGCGAGATGACGCTTGCCGAATCCGGCATGTTGCGCCCCGTCCTCTTCGTGCCGCCCTCGATGCCGGCGCTCGATCTCCTCGTGAAGATGCAGACGAGCCGCACGCATATGGCGCTCGTCATCGACGAATATGGCGGCACCGACGGGCTCGCGTCGATCGAAGACATCGTCGAAATGATCGTCGGCGATATCGAAGACGAGCACGACGAGAACGATAGCCCGAAGATCGAGCGCGCCGAAGACGGAACATTCGTCGTCGATGCGCGCGCGAGCCTCGGCGACGTGTCGCAGGTCCTCGAGCAAGACCTGACAACTTTGGTCGATGCCGAAGATGTCGATACTTTGGGCGGGCTCATCACGGCACTTGCCGGCCATGTGCCTGTCCGCGGCGAGATTTTGCAGGAAGCCGGGCTCGAGTTCGAAGTGCTCGATGCCGATCCGCGCCGCGTGAAGCGCATCAGGATCCGGCGCACTGCGCCGCCGGCAAAAGAGGAACCCGGCGAAGACGAGGGCGAGCCGCGCAGCCTCAGTGCTTTGGCGACAAAGGGCAAAGGGCGATAAATTCGCCCTGATTCGCTGCCATTCGGCGAATGTGCCAGAAAGCCGGCCATGTCCCGCATCGCCGAATTCATAATCCTCTCCGGCGGCTGGCCGCGCCGCGCCATCGCCTTCCTCGCAGGCGCAATAGGTGCGCTCGCCTTGGCGCCGGTCGATTTTCTGCCTGCCGTTCTCGTCCCGATGACTGTTGCCGTATGGCTCATCGACGGCGCCGCGGAAGCAAAGGGCGGGCGCACCTGGCCTGCCTCCATCGTCAATGCGCTCGGCGCCGGCTGGTGGTGGGGCTTCGGCTATTTTGTTGCGGGCTTCTGGTGGCTCGGCTCGGCCTTTCTCGTCGAACCCGATTATGCCTGGGCGCTGCCGCTCGGCGTCCTGGGCCTGCCCGCCTTTCTCGCCTTCTTTCCGGCGCTCGGCTTTGCTCTCGCGCGCGCGATCTGGGGACCAGGCCTTGGCCGGATTCTCGCGCTCGCGGCGGGCCTCGGCTTCAGTGAATGGCTGCGCGGCCATGCGCTTTCCGGCTTTCCGTGGAACGATTACGGCATGGCGCTCGGCACTCATCTCGTGTTTGCGCAACTCGCCGCGGTAGGGGGGCTCGGCGCGCTCAATGTGGCAACGATTGCGATCTTCGCGACGCCGGCGCTCGTCGCCGATCGTCTCCCCAAAGATTCCCGCCGCATTCCGCGGGGCGTGATAATTGGCGCCGTGGCGCTTGCTGCAATCGCGCTCTTTGGAACCTTGCGGCTGAGCGCTCCCGCCCCGAAACCCGTCGCCGGCGTCAAAGTGCGCCTGATGCAGCCGAACATCGCGATGGACGCGAAATTCACCACGCGCAATCGTGACGAGATCGTCGCCGATTATCTGAAGCTCTCCGATCGTGCGACCGGGCCCGAACATATGGGGCTCGCCGACGTCAGCCTGCTCGTCTGGCCGGAATCGGCCTTCCCCTTCATTCTGACCGAAGAGCCGCAAGCGCTGGCCGCGATCGGCGGCGCTTTGCCTGCCGGCACGACGCTGGTGACCGGCGCCGTGCGCATCGGCGAGGCTCCGCCGGAGCCCAATATCCCGCCGCACGGCGGCTTCTATAATTCGATCCTGGCGATCGGTCGCGGCGGCATCATTCTCGACACCTACGACAAGGTTCACCTCGTGCCCTTCGGCGAATATCTGCCGCTCGACTGGCTCCTGCACAAATTCCATTTGCATCATTTCGTGCACGTGCCCGGCGGATTCGAAAAAGGGGCGGCGCATATGTTGCTCACCCTGCCGAACTTGCCACCGGCCGTGCCGCTGATCTGTTACGAGGCCATTTTCCCGGAAGAGGCGGTGCCGGCGAGCCTGCCGGGCATGCCAAGTCCCGGCTTCATGCTCAATGTTACGGACGACGGCTGGTTCGGACGCACGAGCGGCCCCTATCAGCATTTCGCCCAGGCGCGCCTCACCGCCATCGAGCAAGGCCTGCCGCTGCTGCGCGCCGCCAATACGGGCATTTCCGCGATCGTCGACCCTTATGGACGGATCCTCGGTCAACTGCCTTTGGGCGAGGAAGGCGTGATCGACGGCGTCTTGCCCGGCAAGATAGCCGCCCCGCCCTTTGCGCGCGCACCGGTTTTGGCAGGTCTTTTGGCATGGATCGGCGCACTTCTCCTCGCCCTTGGCCTGCGCGCGCTCGTTTGACTTCCTGCGAAAACGGATATGGAATGTTGTACGTGACGTATCTTTAAAGGCGCGGGCAGCTCTATTGCAGGCTAAACTTTCGCTCTCCCGTCCTATGCTTGGAAGGAATTTTCGCGCTTTGGTTTCAAGATCATGACCGATTCTCGCGCAGGTCGCTATGCTTGGCCCCAGCGCGGCGTAGACTTAGCAACCTGGGCGGGAAACGCCGGCCGGCGTGACCCATGTCATTTCAAGCCCAGCTCCACGCCGGTCGGCGGATCCACTCGCGATCTGCTTTGATCGTCTTACTTGAGGAGACGACATTTCCGTGAAAAAGGTGCCCAATCCGATCGATCGCCATGTCGGCAGTCGAGTCAGAATGCGCCGCATTCTCCTCGGCATGAGCCAGGAAAAACTGGGCGAAGCCTTGGGGCTGACTTTTCAGCAGATCCAGAAATATGAAAAAGGGACGAACCGGATCGGTGCGAGCAGGCTGCAACAAATTTCTACGACGCTCAACGTTCCGCCAGCTTTTTTCTTCGATGGCGCACCACTGGCGAATGGCGAAGCCAACGCCAAGCCCAATAATGCCGTAGTCGCTGAGGACGCCAATACTTTCGTGCTCGATTTCATTGCCACGAGCGAAGGACTCACGCTCAACAAAGCCTTTGCCCGCATACAAGATCCGAAAGTGCGCAAGCGCATCATCGATCTCGTCACAAGCATTGCAGGCGACGACCCCGCATCGGGCAGCAAACATATAAAGACCTGAGCGCATAACGCCGCAGCCCGAGCGCTTGACCAATCCGATAGATTGTCCGACATTTCGCAACGCAGCGTTCTCTCTCCCATCCAGTCAAAGCGCCCGTGTTGCGGCCGCTCTCGGCATATCGGAGTTGCCTGTGCGTCGGAAAGATTTTGTGTTCACGAGCGAGTCGGTTTCCGAAGGCCATCCCGACAAGGTATGCGATCGGGTTTCCGACGAAATCGTCGATCTCTTCTTTAGAGAGGCCGACAAAGCGGGAATCGATCCTTACGAAGTGCGAGTCGCCTGCGAGACGTTGGCGACGACCAATAGAGTGGTGATCGCGGGCGAAGTGCGCGGGCCGGCAATCTCGGTCGCAACGATCGAGGAAACCGCGCGTCAGGCGATCAAATCGATCGGCTACGAACAGGCCGGCTTTCATTGGCAGAACGCCAATGTCGAGGTTCTGCTTCACGCACAATCCGTGGATATTGCGCGCGGCGTCGATGCGGCGGGCAATAAGGACGAGGGCGCCGGCGATCAGGGCATCATGTTCGGTTATGCTTGCGCAGAGACGCCGGAGCTGATGCCGGCGCCGATCTATTACGCGCATAAGGTTCTCGAAAACCTCGCGCGTGCGCGCAAGCTCGGACAGGGTGATGCTGCAAAGCTCGGGCCTGACGCCAAGAGCCAAGTGACGATCCGATACAAGGATGGCAAACCCGTCGAGGCGACGCAAATCGTGCTCTCGACCCAGCATCTCGAGGAAAATCTTTCCTCGGATGACGTCCGCGCCATCGTCGAACCTTATATCCGCGCGACTTTGCCGCATAGCTGGATCACCGATCAAACGATCTGGCACGTCAACCCGACCGGCAAATTCGTGATCGGCGGCCCCGACGGCGACTGCGGACTCACCGGGCGCAAGATCATCGTCGATACTTATGGCGGTGCGGCTCCGCACGGCGGCGGTGCATTCTCGGGCAAGGATCCGACGAAGGTCGACCGTTCAGCCGCCTATGCAGCGCGCTATCTCGCCAAGAACGTCGTTGCCGCGGGTCTGGCGCAGAACTGCACAATTCAGCTCTCTTATGCGATCGGCTATCCCGAGCCTTTGTCGATTTACGTCGATACGCACGAAACCGGACGCGTGCCGGAAGACAAGCTGGAAAAGGCGCTGCCGCAAATCATGCGGCTCTCGCCGCGCGGCATCCGCGACCATCTTTCGCTGAACCACCCGATCTATGCGCGGACTTCGGCTTACGGGCATTTCGGCCGCACGCCGGAAGCGGATGGCGGCTTCTCGTGGGAAAAGACGGATCTTGTCGATAAGCTGCTCGCCACCTTCGGGTAAGCGCATGCCGGTGCCTACCGAGGGCTGAAGGCGAAGTCCTGGGAAGCAATCCGAAGATGAACAATCCCCGGATTGCTTCGCTTCGCTCACAGCGGCGCCTTGATAGCTCCCTTCGACCGGAAGGTCGCAATGGCGTTGCGGGTCGCGTAAATAGCCCGACATGACACGCACGCCTTCCGCTCCCGGCGACCTCACGCCTGGCAGGCAGATTTCTTCGCGCCTTCATGGGCGGCGCAAGGGCAAGAAGCTCAGCGCCCATCAGGCGGGATTGCTCGAAAGCCTGCTGCCGCAGGTTCGCGTCGATCTTACGCGTCCGATTGCCGATGCTGCAGATCTCTTCGCCGAGAAACCGGCAGCGATCTGGCTCGAGATCGGTTTCGGGGGCGGCGAACATCTCGCAGCTTGTGCCGAGCGCAATCCGGAACTTGGATTTATCGGCTGCGAATATTTCGAAAACGGCCTCGCCAAAGCTCTCGCGCATATCGAGAGCAAGCGCCTCGCCAACATCCGCCTCTATTGCGGCGATGCCGGGCGACTGATCGAAAGTCTCCCCGAGCACACGCTATCCGGCGTTTATCTGCTCTATCCCGATCCCTGGCCGAAACGCCGCCACCGCGAGAGGCGCTTTCTCTCCGGCGCGATGCTTGCCGCACTCGCTCGCGTGATGCGGCCCGGCGCCGAATTGCGCTTTGCGACCGATGTCGATGACAATGCCGGATGGACCTTGGCGCGCGTGCTGCGCTCGCCGGATTTCGACTGGGCCGCCGAAAGCGCGAAGGATTGGCTGCAGGCTTGGCCGCAATATTCCTCGACGCGCTACGAAAGAAAGGCGCTGGCAGCCGGAGCCAAGCCCGTCTATCTCACGTTCGTCCGCCGATGACGAAAGTGAAGGCGCCGATAAGATCGGCGCCTCCCGCTCCATTCCCGGTTTTCGGGGCTCTAGGCCTTGAAAGGCCCGAAGCGCAGCAAGCCTGCGCCATGCACCTTCAGCCATTCTTCGGCGCGGTCGACATGGTTCGAGAGCTTGGCAACCACGCGCCAGAAGGCCGGCGAATGGTTCATGTAGACGAGATGCGCCACTTCGTGCGCGGCGAGATAATCGAGCACGTAGCTCGGCGCCATGATGAGGCGCCAGGAAAAATTCAAGGCGCCGGTCGAGGAGCAGGATCCCCAGCGGCTCGTCGTATCGCGCAAGCTCATCTTGCGCGGCTCGACGCCGAGCTTGGCCGCGTGACGGCGCACCGAGGCTTCGAGATCGCGGCGCGCTTCGCGGATGAGGAAATCCTTCACGCGCCGCGCGACATGGGCCGAGTCCGCCCCGACGCAGAGAAGCGGCAGCCTGGTGTCCGCCAGCCCCTTGTCGACCGGTTCGATCCAGACGTCGCCGCGCTGTCGCGGACGCTCGACGATACGATGATTGACGCCCCGGATCGGCACGACTTCGCCCGCGCCGAAGGGTCTTGGCGGCGGCAGGCGCTCGAGACGTGCGCCAATCCAGCCCGCATGTCGCTCGATGAAGGCGCGTGCGCCGGCAATCGAGGCGCGCGGCGGCATCGTGAGCACAACGTCACGGGTGGCAGTGCGTACGCGCAAGGTGAAGCGCCGCGCAGTGGCGATGCGCTTCAAAGCGACCCGATAGGTCTCTCCGGCATGCGAGACATCGAGAAAGGCAATCTGCGATGTTCTCGGTGCGTTCTTTCTAGGCAGGTTCGGCATGCAACGAACTTAGCTGCAGCCGGCCTGAGTCGCCACAGGATCGAGGGGGCCTCGGGACGAGATTTTACTGCAGCAACCCTAATCATTGACCGATCGGGGCCAACAGCCACGTTTAAGCTTGATCGATGGGGCCGCAGGAGTGGAATGCCGGGGCGGCAGACGCGTCAAAAAGGGGCAACGGCGGCGTGAAAACCGCGGATTCGCGGGGCGACCTCCTGGCGGAAGCGTGAGCCGTTGAACACTCCATAATGGCCGACATTGTTCTGCTGATGGTGAAGCTTGCGCTTGGCCGGGATGTTCACGCAAAGTTCCTGAGCGGCATAAGTCTGGCCGAGGCCGGAAATATCGTCTTTCTCGCCCTCGACCGTCATGAGCGCCGTGCGCCGGATGGCGGCGAGATCGATCCGCTCGTTGCGGTGCATCATCGTGCCGTCCGGCAGGCGATGTTCGACGAAGACCGTATCGACCGTCTGCAGGTAGAATTCGGCGGTCAGATCCATCACCGCGAGATATTCGTCGTAGAACTCGCGATGTTTTTCGGCCGAGTCGCCGTCGCCTTCCATCAGATGATGAAACATTTCGAGATGGGCGCCGACATGCCGGTCGAAGTTCATCGCCATGAATCCGGAGAGCTGAAGAAAGCCCGGATAGACCTCGCGTCCGACGCCCGGATACGGATAGGGCACGGGATGGATGCAATGTCTGCGGAACCAGTCGCTGCCGCGCTCCTGCGCGAGCAGATTGACGGCCGTCGGGCTGCGCCGCGTGTCGATCGGACCGCCCATCAATGTCATCGAAGCCGGAACATCCGGATCCCGGCGGCTCTCGAGGAGAGCTACGGCCGAGATGACCGGAACCGCCGGCTGGCAGACCGCGATCGTGTGCAGCGGAATGCCGTCGTTCCTGGCGCTCAGCAGACGATAGAGATCGATGACATGATCGATGTAATCGTCGAGGTCGAACGTGCCTTGCGCGAGCGGCACCATCCGCGCATCCGCCCAATCGGTGATATAGACGTCGTAATGGGGCAGAAACGCCTCGACCGTGCCGCGCAACAGGGTTGCATAATGCCCGGACATGGGCGCAACGATCAGCAGTTTCGACTGGCGCGGCGCGCGCGCTGCATCCCAATCGCGTTCGAAATGCAGGAGCTTGCAGAAATTGCTCTGCCAGACGACCTCTTCGTGCACGGGGATATTGACGCCGTTCACGGCCGTCGAATTGAGGCCAAAAATCGGCTTTCCATAACGGCGCGTGAGCCGCTCGAACAATTCGGCTGACGCAGCGACATTGCGCCCGACCGGCGTATGAGCCAGCGGATTGATCGGATTCTTGAACCAAAGGCGCGCCATATCGGAATAGGCGCGGGCCGGCGCGAGGGCCAGGTAGGCCATCTCATGCAATTGATATGAATAGGTATTCATGATCCCTATCATTCTGCTTTCGACGCCCGACAACTGGCACGAGAGACTTGCGTTCCGCTCGTCGCAGTCCTTTTTGCACTGCAAAAGCTAGTACGATAATTCTCTCGAATCAATGCAACTAAGTACGGACAATCTTCCAATTCGCAGGATTTTCACCGAAGTGACGGAAAAAAGTCACAACGTCATTACTCGCCCGTTTGCAGCAGGGCGCCGGCGCGGCGGGCGTTCTGCAGCATCAGCTCGAAGCTGATGGCGGCCGCGGCGAAGATCACAAGATTGAGAGCAAAAGCCTCGATCATCAGATCGGGACGAAAGATGCGGTGAATGAGCAGCGCGCGTAAGCCTTCGAACACATAGGTCGGCGGCAAGACCCAGGAGAAATGTTGCAGCCATTCCGGCAGGACGCTCACGGGGTAATAGACGCAGGCGAGCGGCAACATCAGAAAGATGATCGTCCAGACGAGCGTCTCGGCCGCAAGCCCGTAGCGCAGCACGAGTCCGGAGACGAAAAGCCCGAGCCCCCAACCCGTCAGGACGAGATTGGCGAAGAAAGCCGCAAGCGCGAGCCCGAGACCCCAGAGATTGAAGCCGAAGAACCAGATCGCCAGGAGCGAAACCGGCACGATGCCGATGGCGAGCCGGATGAGGCTCATGATCATCAGCGCGACAACGAATTCGCTCACCCGCAGCGGGCTCATCATCAGATTGGCGAGATTGCGCGACCACATTTCTTCGAGAAAGGACACGCAGAAGCCGAGCTGGCTACGGAACAGGATGTCCCAAAGCAACATCGCGCCGATGAGCGCCCCTGCGGCGAGGCCGAGCCGGCCGGCGAGCGGCCCGGCGGAGGGGGCTTTGGCGAGATAGGTTTGCAGAAAGCCCCACGTCAACATCTGCACGAGCGGCCAATAAATGAGATCGAGCGCCCGCGGCACGGAAGAGCGCAGGAGATAGAGATAACGGCGTACTATCGCGCCGACGCGGTCGAAGGAGAAGCTGTTCATTGCGCCTGTCTGCGGCCGCGGGCGAGATCGAGGAAGACGTCTTCGAGATTGTCACGTCCGAACCGCGCAAGCAGATCCTCCGGGCTCCCATCATCTATGATGCGCCCCTGCCGCAGCATGATCACCCGGTCGCAGAGCCGCTCGACCTCCCGCATGTTATGCGAGGCGAGCAGAATGGTTGCGCGCCGGGCGCCGCGATAATCTTCGATATGCGAGCGAACCCAATCCGCGGTATCCGGATCGAGCGAGGCGGTCGGCTCGTCGAGCAGCAGCACTTCGGGTTCGTTGATGAGCGCCTTGGCGAGCGCTGCGCGCGTCTTCTGCCCGGCGGAAAGCTGGCCGGACGGGCGGTCGAGCAAATCTTCGAGCGCCAGATCTCGGGCGAGCGCCGCGATCCGCGCATCGATCTCGACGACGCCGTAAAGTCTGCCGAACACTTCAAGGTTCTGCCGCACGCTCAAGCGATGCGGCATGTCTACATAGGGGCTTTCGAAATTCATCCGGCCGAGCACGCGATGACGCTCGCGCGACATATCGGCACCAAGCACGCGAACTCGGCCGGAGGTCGGCAGAATGAGTCCCATGATCATGCCGATGGTCGTCGATTTGCCGGCGCCATTGCCGCCGAGCAGGCCGGTAACCGAGCCGCGTGCCAGGACGAAGCTCAAATGGTCGACCGCAATCACATCCCTGAAACATTTGGTCAGAGACTCGACTTCGATCGCCGCATTCGCGTTCTTGACAGAGCCGGCGTCCGCCGAGAAGGCCAAGTCCATGGATTGATCCTATCGCTCGATTGCAAATCCGCATATAGAGGCCAGATCAGGTCCAGGCGATAAAACGGAACAGTTCCATGCATTCCCCCCTGCAAAGGACTCCGGGCGAGCAGGAATATAGGACGCCCTCCGACCTCGATCTCGGCAGAAGATCGCGAAGACTGCGCGTCGATACGCTGATCAGATTGCGCTGGCTTGCCATTGCGGGCCAGGCGACCGCAGTGCTCTTCGTCCGCTTCGGCCTCGGATTTCCGATTCCGCTCGGCCTTTGCCTTCTGTTCATTGCCAGTTCCGCCTGGCTCAATATCCTGTTGCGGCTGAGGTTCGGGCGCAGCGACCGGCTGGACGATGCGCCGGCCGCCGCCATGCTCACTTACGACATCCTGCAGCTTTCCGCCCTGCTTTATTTGACCGGCGGCCTCGAGAATCCATTTTCCATCCTGTTCCTTGCGCCCGTGATGATCGCGGCCGTGTCCTTCTCCGGCCGCATGACGCTGGCCCTGACCCTGCTCGTCGTGGCGGCAGCGACGGGTCTCACATTCGAACATTATCCGCTGCCCTGGTCGCCGAGAGCGCCGCTCAATCTCCCCTTCCTTTACATCGCCGGCATTTGGGTGGCGAATACGATCGGCGCGGCTTTCGTCGCGATCTATGCGTCGCGTATCGCGGAAGAAACCCGCAAGCTCGCCGACGCCTTTGCCGCAACCGAGCTCGTCATGGCGCGCGAACAACATTTGAGCCAGCTCGACGGGCTCGCCGCCGCCGCCGCGCATGAACTCGGCACGCCGCTCGCCACGATCACCTTGGTCGTCAAGGAGCTCGAGAAGCAATTGCCGCCGGCGAGCGACTTCGAAGAAGACGTTCGCCTGATTGCGCAGGAAGTGAGCCGCTGCCGCGCCATCCTCGGCAAGATCGCCTCGCTCGGCGACGAATCGGGAACCATCATGAGCGAGATGAGCCTCGGCGTGCTCCTCGAGGAGGCGGCGGCGCCGCATCGCGACTTCGGCGTCGCGATCACGACCGCCAAACTGGGCGACGAGCCGGAGCCGATCTGCCGGCGCAATCCCGGCATGATCTACGGTCTCGGCAATCTCATCGAGAACGCGATCGATTTCGCACGCTCCGAGGTCAAGGTCGTTGCCCGCTGGAACGCGAACGTTGTGGAAGTTGCGATCGAAGACGACGGACCGGGTTTTTCCCCCGACGTGATCGGCCGCCTCGGCGATCCTTACATCACGACGAAAAAAGATCGGCGCGCCAAATCGCAAGAGGATTCAGGGCTGGGCCTCGGGCTCTTCATTGCCAAGACCCTGCTTGAACGCTCCGGTGCCGCGGTCATCCCCAGCAATCTCGCTCCACCGCAATCGGGCGCGCGTGTCGTAATTCGCTGGCCGCGGGCGGTTTTCGAACCCGCCAGACCCGTTCGCGGCGAAGAGTCCAAGAAGGCGGCCTTCGGCGGCTGACGCCGCCCTTTTAACCAAGGACTTGCCAAAGCTGGCAGACTTGCGCCTGATAAGTCTGGCAGAATGCCGTTTAATCTGCCAAAAGCGATTGGAAGTGGCAGAAATTGATGAATTCGCCATTCTAGAGGAGAAGAATCCAACATAATATGGAAGAAGCACGAAGGATCCCGATAATGAAAACCGATCCTCCCGACACGGGCCAGGGCACAAGGGTGGAAACACTTCTCGGCGATTCCGATAACGACAAGACCCTGCTGATCGTCGACGACGACCGCCCGTTCCTTTCGCGCCTGTCGCGTGCCATGGAAGGGCGCGGCTTCATCGTCACCGCCGTCCAGTCGGTCGCCGAAGGGTTGGCCGCGATCGCGCAAGCCCCGCCCGCTTTCGCCGTCATCGACATGCGGCTTGCCGACGGCAATGGGCTCGACGTGATCTCGGAATTGAAGGCAAGGCGGCCGGACGCGCGCGCGATCATTCTGACCGGCTACGGCAACATTGTCACGGCGGTGACCGCGGTGAAGCTCGGTGCATTCGATTATCTCGCCAAGCCCGCCGATGCCGACGATATTTACGCGGCTCTGATGGCGACCCGCCATGACAAGGCGGAAGTGCCGGAAAATCCGATGTCGGCGGACCGCGTCCGCTGGGAGCATATCCAGCGCATTTACGAGCTCTGCGGACGCAATGTGTCCGAGACGGCCCGCCGCCTCAACATGCATCGGCGCACGCTCCAGCGTATCCTCGCCAAGCGCGCACCGCGCTAGCGGGCACGTCATTGCGATAAACCGCAGACGACGAAGCAATCCAGAGGTCGTCGCATATCTGGATTGCTTCGCTTCGCTCGCAACGACCGTAGATTATCGAGAGAATTATCGAGCGTGAAGCTCAGAACTGCAAAGCGGTTCTGCGATTCTACACCGGCCCGAAGCTCAAGATCTCCGGATCGCTCAAGCCGTGCAGCCGGTGTGCGGCGGCATGCGCGAACCGCATCAGCACGGCCCGGCGGGTCGCTGGCGAGAGCCGATGCTCGGGTGCTTCGCGCAAGATATTCGCGCCGAATCCATCGGCAATGATGAGTCCTGCGTCCTCCGGCATGATCGCCGCCGGCACGCTTTCGGGAATTGCAAAATAGAGCCGATCGCAATGGAGCCGATAATCCGGCCATTTCGCGTCGGCACGAAAGTCGGCGATCGACGATTTGATCTCGACAATGACAATGGTGGCGTCGGTCGCGAGCGCCACAATGTCGGCACGCCGCCCGCTCGCAAGCGGCAATTCGGTGAGCGTCGAGAACTTGAGATTGCGCAAGAGCCGGCGCGTGCCGCGGCAGATCGTGAGCGCCATGTCGGACTGGCGCCCGTCTTTCACGCCCTCGCCGAAATGCGTCATTCTCAAAGATTCAAGGCCGGATCGTCGCCCGTGCTCGGCGGAATTTCCTGGCCGGCAAGCCGCGCCTCGAGCGAAGCGATGCGCTTGGCGAGCCGGTCGTTCTCGTCCCGCGCCGCCAGCGCCATGTCGCGGACCGCCTCGAACTCTTCGCGGGTAATGATGTCCATGCTGGCGAGCAGGCGCTCGATCTGCGCTTTGAATACGGATTCCGCCTCGCGGCGCACGCCGTGTGCCATTTCGGCTGCATCGGTCATCAGCCGCGAGAAATCGTCGAACATGGAGCCACGGGTTTCCGGCATTCGATCCTCCTTGATCTCAACTTGACGGCCTCGACCTGAACCTCTTGCCCATTATACGCCTGCTTTGCGGCGCATGTCGCGCCCCGGGTGCGCTTGACGCCCCTTTCCGGGCATCGCATGACGGACCCAATTGGGACGGAAATGCAGCTACTCATTCCCTATCCGCAGATCAATCCGATCTTGGTCACCATCGGCCCGCTGCCGATCCGCTGGTATGCGCTCGCCTATATCGCCGGGCTCATCTTCGGCTGGGCCTATGTCCGCCGCCTCGTCGGCAAAGAATCTCTGTGGAATGGCCTGCCGCGCCCAAGCCCGGCGAGCATCGACGACCTCATCGTCTATGTGGCCTTCGGCATCATTCTCGGCGGACGGCTCGGCTATGTTCTCTTTTATAATCCGGGCTTCTATTTCGCGCATCCGGCCGAAATCGTCGCGGTCTGGAAGGGCGGGATGTCGTTTCACGGCGGCCTGCTCGGCGCAGCGCTCGGGATCATCTTCTTCGCGCGCCACGTCAAAGCGCCGGTGCTGAGCGTCATGGACGTGACCGCCGCCTCGGTGCCGATCGGACTTTTCCTCGGCAGGCTGGCCAATTTCATCAAGCCCGAACTTTGGGGGCGGCCGACCGATGTGCCCTGGGCCATGATCTTTCCGGGCTCCGACGGACAGCCGCGCCATCCGAGCCAGCTCTACGAGGCAACCCTCGAGGGACTGGTTCTTTTCATTCTGCTCTATATTGCGATCAGGCTCGGCGGCCTGCGCCGCCCGGGGCTCGTCACGGGGATTTTCGCAATCGGCTATGGTATCGCCCGCATCGCTTGCGAATTCTTCCGCGAGCCCGATCCGCAGCTGGGATTCCTGTTCGCGGGAACGACCATGGGCATGATCCTCTCCTTGCCGCTGATCGTTGCCGGAATCGGATTTATCGTCTTTGCGCTTTCTGCACGGCGTGTCGAAGCATGACGCCACTGGGCAAGGAAATCGCCGCCATGATCGCCGAAGACGGGCCGATGAGCGTCGAGCGATTCATGACGCTCGCCGCCATGCATCCGCAATACGGCTATTACCGCTCGCACATGCCGATCGGCGCGCGCGGCGATTTCATCACTGCGCCTGAGATACATCAGATGTTCGGCGAATTGATCGGCATCTGGGCGGCCGAAGTCTGGCATGCCATGGGCGAGCCCGCGCCGGTGCGTCTCGTCGAGTTGGGTCCGGGCCGCGGCACGTTGATGGCCGATCTCCTGCGTGCGGCGCGCGTCGCTCCCGCATTCCGCCAGGCGCTCGACGTCAATCTCGTCGAAATGAGCGAACCGCTCATCGAAGAACAGCGCCGCACCCTCGCCTCCGTCGCCGACATTCCGATCGTCTGGCACGAGAGCGTCGAATCGCTGCCCGTCGGCCCGACGATCATCATCGCCAATGAATTCTTCGACGCTCTGCCCGTCCGCCATTACGTGCGGGTGCCGAGCGGCTGGTGCGAGCGGGTCGTCGGCCTCGACGCGGACGGCGCGCTCTGTTTCGGGCTTGCCGCTGCGCCGCAAAGCGGACCCGCCGCGGCGTCCGACGCCGCGCCGGAGGTCGGCACGATTGTCGAGATCGGCCTCGTCGCACAAAGGCTGATGGGGCGGCTTGCCGGGCATATCGCCGCCGATTGCGGCGCGCTTCTCGTCATCGACTACGGCCATGCGCGGACGCGTCCGGGAGCAACGCTGCAAGCGGTCAAGGGACATCGCGCGACCGACCCCTTGCGAGAACCGGGCGAGGCGGACCTGACCGCGCATGTCGATTTCGCCGCGCTTTCACGTGCCGCGACCGCCGCCGGCGCAAGCGTTTATGGCCCGGTTCCGCAAGGCACGTTCCTCGCCCGCATCGGCCTTTTCGAGCGGGCGACCGCTTTGAAGCGCAAGGCCGACCCATCGCAAGTTGCCGCGATCGATGCGGCCGTGGAACGGCTCGCGACCCCGGGCAAAGGCGCCGAAGTGAGCATGGCGGAACTCTTCAAGGTGCTCGCCGTGACCTCGCCCGATCTCGGACCGCCGCCAGGATTTGGCGGCCCGGCGGTGCAATGATCGAAGCCCTGCAGAGCAAAAGCCTGGCGGAATTCCCGCATGCTTTCTTCACCCGCAACGGCGGCGTCTCGGAAGGCGTCTATCGTTCTCTCAACGGCGGCGTCGGATCGAATGACGACAAAACGCGCGTGAACGAAAACAGGCGGCGCATGGCTGCCCACCTCGGCCTCGCGCCGCATCGCCTGCTCATCCCTTTTCAGATCCATTCGGCCGATGCGCTGATTGTCGATGAGCCTTTTGCGAGCGATGCGCGACCGCGTTGCGACGGACTCGTCACGACGCGCCGCGGCTTCGGCCTCGGCGTCACCGGCGCCGATTGCGGCATGGTCCTCTTTGCCGACCGCGAGGCGGACGTGATCGGCGTCGCGCATGCGGGCTGGAAAGGCGCGCTCGCCGGCGTCCTTGAGGCAACGCTCGTCGCGATGGAAAAATGCGGGGCCCGGCGCGAAGCGATCGTCGCAGCGCTCGGCCCGGCCATCGGTCCGAAGTCCTACGAAGTGAATGACGAATTCTTCAGCCGTTTCGTGGCTGTGGCGAAAGATCATGCGCGGTTCTTCGCGCCTTCCGCCCGTGCCGGACATTTGATGTTCGATCTCCCGGGATTCATCCGTGCCCGCCTGGCCCGATCCGGCATCGGACAATTCGAGGACCTCGGGATCGATACTTATTCGGATGAGGCGCGCTGTTTCTCTTACAGGCGCTCCGTGCATCGCAACGAGCCCGATTACGGCCGGCTCGTCGCAGCGATTGCCTTGATCTAGCTCTCCGCAGGACGGAGCCGGAAGCAAACACGGCTTTTTTATGAAGAGCTAAGCAACGGCCAAGCAGCTCCCGCGTTCCATTCCGAGAAAATGTGCAGGGAGGAAACTTCCATGACGCATCTGAAAGCGATTTGCGCCGCGAGTACGGCTCTCGGCTTCGCCATCGCCCTGAGCCTGACGACCAATGCAGCGGCAGCTTTTGGCGGTGGTGGCGGATTTCACGGCGGCGGCGGTGGATTCCACGGCGGCGGATTCGGCGGGTTCCACGGCGGATTCGGCGGCGGACACTTCGGTGGCGGCCATTTCGGCGGAGGCCATTTCGGCGGCATGCATTTCGGTGGCGGCCATTTCGGCCATTTCGGCGGAATGCATTTTGCCGGACGTCATTTCGGCGGCGCCCATTTTGGCACCCGCCATTTCGGTGCCGCACATTTCGGCGGACACACCTTCGGTGGACGCAACTTCGCGGCTGGGCATCTCGGCGGGCGCAATTTCACAGCCGGCCGTCTCGGCGCACGCAATTTTGCCGGGCACAATTTTGCGGGTCGCAATTTTGCTGCGCACGGTGGCCTCGGCCGTCATATGGGCGCGGTCGCCGGCTTTCACGCGACGCGCGGGTTCAACAATGCAGGCTTCGCGCGCAATGCTTTCGGCGGCCGCGGGGCTTGGCGTTCCTGGAACAGAGGCTGGGCCTATGGCGGCTATGGCTGGAACGGATATGGCTGGGGCGGATGGTACGGCCCGGTGTTCTGGCCCTTTTTCTACGGCGACCTCCTGTCCTTCGCGCTGTGGCCTTATGATTATTACGACCCGTTTTGGGGCTATGGCCCCGATTTCGTCCTCGCCTCCGTCTTCTGGCCGGGACCCTATTACGACACCGACTATCTCTACGGCTGGGACGAAAACCCCTACGCCATCTATGGCTATTACGGCGGGCGAACCCATCGCGGCCATCACGCCCGCGCGCACGAAGAGGCGCGCACGTCGCGGACCGAGTACCAGGCGCAAGCCGGCGAGACCTGCGCCGCCCTGGCGCCGGGCATTACCGATCTGCCGATCGAGCGGATCGAAAGAGCAATCGATCCGAACGACACCCAGATGGCCATATTGAAAGACCTCGAGGCCGCCTCCGCCAAGGCGAACAAGATTCTCGAGGCGTCATGCCCGAGCGAGCCGCCGCTCACGCCGGTTACCCGTCTCGACGTTATGGGCGATCGGATCGATGCAATGATCCAGGCCGTGCAGACATTGCGCGCGCCGCTCACCACGCTCGATAATTCGCTCGACGATAAGCAGAGAGAGCGCTTCAACGCGATCGCTTTCGGGGAACGCCGACATAGAGCGCGGACGCCCTCGCAGGACAATGGGCTCGCTGGGCTCTGCGCGGATCAGTCGAAGGATTTCGCCAATCTGCCCATCGATCAGATCGAGCAGACGGTGAAGCCGAGCGGACAAGAGCAAGTGGCGGATTTCAACGCCCTGAAGAATGCCTCGGCGAAGGCTGCGCGCAGCATGGACGCTTCCTGTCCAACGGCGATGCCGCAGACGCTCTCCGATCGTTTCAACGCGATTGTCACCCGTCTCGACGCCATGTCGGGAGCGGTCAAGACGATCGAGCCGGCGCTCAAGACCTTCTATGCCTCGCTGAACGACGACCAGAAAGCGCGGTTCAATGTCATGGCGCCGCCGAATACCGAGCAACAATCCGAAGCCCAATAGCAGAGAAGCCGCACCACCCGGATCGGACTGCAAGCCTTGGACGCCATTTCCCGGGCCGGGATCCGGACCGGGAACTGGCTGATCCTGCTCATTTAGGTTAACGATCGAATTGGCGACCGGCTGCGACTTTCGCGCGAGATCGGCCCATCTCGACATGGTAAGTCTTTCGTTAAGCCTTAGCGGGAGAGGCCAATGATCGATCGACGCCAGCACCAACGCCGCAAGACCTATCTCGGCGGCCGCATCGAATTCAAGGGCGGGCTTTCCCACCTCGAATGCGTCATTCGCAATACGAGCGGTAACGGGGCCAGGCTCGCGCTGCCCCAGACGATCGTCTTCCCGCAGGAATTTGTGCTGGAGGTCTTCTCGAGGCGCGTAAAACTGCCGGTGCGGGTCAAATGGATCGATGACGGCGCATGCGGCGTCGAGTTCGTCCATTGATGGGCTAGCGTAGTTTCACCTTGTGCTGCGCGACCGGGATCTGCGCGCGCACTTTCTCGACGAGCCGGCGATCGGCACGGGTCGAGACGATGCCGACGCCATCGGAAGCGCGCGCGATGACGTGGCCCCACGGATCGACGACCAGCGAATGGCCATAGGTCGCGCGCGTGTCGGCGCCTACCTGATGCGTGCCGGTCTGCGCGGCGGCGCAGAAATAGGTCTGCGTTTCGATCGCCCGCGCCCGGCAGAGTACCTCCCAATGATCTTTCCCCGTCAGCAATGTGAAGGCCGAGGGAAGTGCGATGAGATCCGCGCCCCTTTCGGCTAGGGCCTGAAAGAGATCGGGGAAGCGCAGATCGTAGCAAATCGAGCAGCCGACGGTGAGGCCTTCGCAATCGTAAGTGACGACCTGATCGCCCGGCTTGAAGGACGCGCTTTCGTGATATTTGGTCCCGTCCGGCGCGGTGATGTCGAACATGTGGATCTTGCGATAGCGGGCGATCTCGTTTCCGTCCCGATCGAAGGCCAAGCTCGTATTGTGAATGAGATCCTCGCCCGGAATCTTCTCGAGAATCGAACCGGCATGAATGAAAATGCGATGCCGGCGCGCAAGGCCTTCCATGGCGCCGTAAGCGGGACCTTCGCCGAGAACCTCGGCAGCCGCAAGCTTTTCGGCGCGGGTGCCGCCCAAAAAGTCGAAGCACTCGGGCAGACAGACCCAATCGGGCCGCTCTTCCGCCACGGCGCGCTCGACGAGCTCGACGGCGGCCGCAATATTCGCGGCCTTCGCCTGGCGCGAATTCATCTGGACCAAGGAAATCTTCATTGCCGTCCCATGTTGAGCCGCAGTCTAAAGCATGATCGGGAAAGGGTGCAGCGCTTTTCCGACAAGATCATGCTCGAACCAAACCTTAAGCGGCCGAGTGGGATGGCGGCGGCTGCCTAAGCCGCCTCGTGCAAAGCTTCGGCGAAGGCCCGCATGTCGTTCGTCATTGAGGTTGCGAGATTATCGAGGTCGCGGGCGAGATCGACGAAGGATTCGACGCTTTCACTGGTCGCAACAACGGCCTTGGCCACGCCTTCGACGAAATTGGACATGGCCGTCGTGCCGGAGGCGGCCGAGCGCACGTTGCGCGCGATTTCTTGGGTCGAGGCGCCCTGCTCCTGGACGGCGGATGCAATGATCGCCGAGATCTGTTCGATCTCGCCGATCTTTGCCTGGATCGTGTCGATGGCTGAGACCGAGTTTTCGGTTGCCGCTTGGATGTCGGCGATCTGATTGGAAATGTCCTGCGTGGCGCGTGCCGTCTGGGTCGCGAGCGTCTTGACCTCTTGGGCCACGACGGCGAATCCGCGGCCGGCCTCGCCGGCACGCGCGGCTTCGATCGTCGCGTTGAGCGCCAGCAGGTTCGTCTGCGCCGCGATGCGCGAGATGAGGCTCACGATGTCGCCGACACGCCGTGCCGCTTCGGCGAGCTTCGCCATGCCGGTGGAAGTCTCGATGCTCTCGGATACCGCCTTTTTGACCACATTCGTCGATTGCACGACCTGCCGGCTGATCTCTTCGATCGATGCGAGCAATTGTTCGGAGGCGATCGCAACGGAAGAAACGTCGCCCGCCGCGTTCGAGGAGGCGATCTTTGCCTGATTGGATCCCTCGGCCGCATTGCGCGCGGCGAGGATCATGTCTTGCGAGGCCGCGGCCATCCGTTTCGTCATCGCACCGAGCCGCGTGACGGTCGCGGAAAGCTCACGCGAGAATTTCTCGACCTTCGCGCGAATTGCCGCTTCGCGCATGAGTCGGGCTTCCCGATCGTCGCGCGCCCGGATTTCGGCGGCGAGCGCGTTATTGGTGCGCACGGCATCGCGCAGGACCACGAGCGATTTCGAAATGGCGCCGATCTCGTCCTTGCGCTGCGAGCCCACGATGTCGATCTCGGTATTGCCGGCCGCGAGCGCCGCCATTTGCTCGGCCAAGTCTTCGATCGGCTTTGCGATGGTGCGGTGGATGACGGGGATGGAAACGGCGAAAATCAGGAAGCAACCGAGCCCGGTGCCGATCAAGAGATTGAAGGAGAGGCTTGCGGCGGCCGCTTCCAATTGCCCGGCGCGGGCCCGCGCAAGGGCCAGATCGGCAGCGATCGCAACCGAATGGGCAAGCGATTCCAGCTCCCGGCTTGCCAAATAGGCTACGACGCCGAGGGCAATGAGCAAGGCCATGAAAAGAAGTTGTCTCAGAGCCAAGCTTCGGCCAATGGATAGTCCCGACATGAACTGGGGCCCCTCATCCGGAATAAGCAAAGCTTAACCCGCCGCTCTTCATGGGAAGTTAACGACGTGCAAACCCGGCCTTGCGCCAGGTCGGCGGAGACAGAAAAATCGGGATTAGTTGCAGGGCTCTGGTCGGCACGCGTTCCGCGCGTATTTCCGGATGATTGGGAGAAGACGATGTCGCTTGCCGTTGCCGTGCAGATGGATCCCCTGGAGCGGATCAATTTTGCCGGCGACTCGACCTTCGCGCTCATGCTGGAAGCCGCCGCCCGCGGCCATCGGCTCTTTTATTACACGCCGGATAAGCTCTCCTGGCTCGAATCCGGCATCGTCGCGGAGGCTGCACGCATCGACGTGCGCGACGTCGCCGGCGATTATTTCCGCTTGGCGGAGGCGGGAAAGCTCGATCTTGCTTCTGTCGATGTCGTGCTCCTGCGCCAGGACCCGCCCTTCGACCTCGCCTATATCACCTCGACCCATTTGCTCGAACGCCTGCCGCGCGGCGTTCTGGTGGTGAACGATCCTGCCTCCGTACGCAATGCGCCGGAGAAGCTCTTCGTCATGCATTTCCCCCAATTCATGCCGCCAACCCTCATCACGCGGAGCAAGCGTGAGATCGAGGCCTTTTTGGAAGAGCACGGCGAGATCGTGATGAAGCCCTTGCACGGGCATGGGGGGGCGGCCGTCTTCAAGCTGCAACGCAAGGACCCGAATTTCGGCTCGCTCTACGATCTCTTTGCCACGACCTTCAAGGAGCCCTGGGTCGTGCAGCGCTTCCTGCCGCAGATCAGCGTAGGCGACAAAAGGATAATCCTGGTCGATGGCGTCGCCGCCGGCGCCGTCAATCGCGTGCCTGCCGGCAATGATATCCGCGCCAACATGGTGCGCGGGGGGGCCGCAGCGGCCACGGCGCTCACCGACCGGGAAAAAGAGATCTGCGCGACAATAGGTCCCGAACTGAAGCGCCGCGGCCTGCTCTTTGTTGGAATCGACGTGATCGATGGTCATTTGACCGAGATCAATGTGACGTCTCCGACTGGAATCAGGGCCGTCCGCAGCGTCGGCGGACCCGATCTCGCCGCGGCCGTCTGGGACGCGATCGAAGCCAAGGTCGGCGCAACTTGAAGTTCGGCATTCGGCCGCGAAACTTAGGCTTTGTGGCCGATTCGGTCTATTTATCGGTCCCGACGAAGGGTTGAGCCTTTTGGCAATGACAGAACTCGCGCCGATCAGGGAAAGGCCGGGGCGCCCGCCCCCGCTGACCACTGCACAATTGTTCGACCGGGCGGCGGTCGGCCGGGCGATTGCCGAGGCTCATGCGTCAGGCATGGGGGTCGACGATTTGCGCAAATATGCGCTCGACCTCTTCCGTCGCAACCTCGAGAGCGGGCGCGCGCGCGTCCGCACGCTGTTCGAGGCGACGAGCGGGGGCCTCGCCTGCGCGACAAATCTCGCCATTCTCGAGGACGAGCTCATCCAGGCGCTCTATGATTTCACCGTCACTTATCTGCGCCCGCCGCAAGGCAAGCCGCTTCGGCTCGTCGTCGCCGCAGTCGGCGGCTACGGCCGCGCGACGCTGGCGCCGGGCTCCGACATCGATCTCCTTTTTCTGCTGACCGGCGACAAGGACGAAGCGGGCGAACGCGTCGCCGAGGCCATGCTTTATCTGCTCTGGGATCTGCGTCAGAAGGTCGGCCATTCGACTCGCTCCGTCGCCGAATGTCTACGCCAGTCGAAGAACGACATGACGATCAGGACCGCGCTGCTCGAAGCGCGATTCATCCTGGGCGACGAGGCCTTGTTCAACGACATGCGGCGGCGCTTCGATGCCGAAATCGTCCACCGCAGTCCGCGCGATTTCGTTGCTGCCAAGCTCGCCGAACGCGACGGCCGCATTTCGCGCGCCGGCCGCTCCCGCTATCTCGTCGAGCCGAACGTCAAGGAAGGCAAAGGTGGCCTGCGCGATCTCAACACTTTGTTCTGGATCGCCAAATATGTCTACCGCGTGCACGACGAATCCGACCTCGTCGATGCGGGCCTCTTCACGAGGCACGAATATCGCCTGTTCCGCCGCTGCGAGGAATTCCTCTGGCGCGTCCGCTGCCATCTGCATTTCTTGACTGGCCGTGCCGAAGAGGTCTTGAGCTTCGACGTGCAGCGCGCAGTCGCCGAACGGCTCGGCTATGCGGGCCGCGGCGGCCTCGCCGGGGTCGAGCGTTTCATGAAGCATTACTTCCTCGTCGCCAAGGACGTCGGCGATCTGACCGCCGTGCTCTGCGCGGCGCTCGAAGAAGATCAGGCGAAACCCGCCGCCGTCCTCGACCGCTTCGGCCTTCACGGCAAGCGGCACGAAGCCGGGTTGCGCAAGGCCGGCTTCGCCATCGAGAAAGGCCGGATCAATGTTGCAGATCCCGACGCCTTCATCCGCGATCCCGTCAACCTCATCCGAATCTTCTGGATGGCCGATCGCAATGGGCTCGCCATTCATCCGCACGCCAAGCGCGCGGTCATCTCGGCGCTCAAGCTGATCGATGCAAAATTGCGTGCCGATCCCGAAGCCAACCGGCTGTTTCTCGAAATTCTAACCTCGCGCAATTCGCCGGAAGTCGTCTTGCGGCTCATGAACGAGGCGGGCGTGCTCGGCCGCTTCATTCCCGAGTTCGGGCGTATCGTGGCGCTGATGCAATTCAACATGTATCATCATTATACGGTCGACGAACATCTTCTGCGGGCGATCGGCAATCTCGCCGACCTCGAAGCGCAACGCCATCGCGAAGATCATCCGCTGGCGAGCCTGATCATGCCCTCGATCGAAAAGCGGCGCGCACTTTACGTCGCCATGTTTCTGCACGACATCGCCAAGGGCCGTACCGAAGATCATTCGCTGGCCGGCGTCGCCGTCGCGCGAAGCCTCTGTCCGCGTCTTGGCCTGACGCCGGCAGAGACCGAAACCGTCGCCTGGCTCGTGGAAAATCACCTCATCATGTCCGATACGGCGCAGCGGCGCGATTTGAGCGACCGGCGCACAATCGAGACTTTCGCCGCGCGCGTGCAGACGCTGGAGCGGCTGAAAATGCTCCTCGTGCTCACCGTTTGCGACATCCAGGCCGTCGGCCCGGGGGTCTGGAATGGCTGGAAAGGCGAATTGCTGCGCACCCTCTATTGGGAGACGGAAGTCGTGCTCGCCGGCGGCCATTCGGCGCGCGAGCGCTCCTGGCGGGTCGAGCGCGCCAAGACCGAATTGCGCGAGAAGCTCGCGAACTGGTCGGATCTCGACTTCGCGGCCTATGCGGCGCGCCATCAGCAGGCCTACTGGCTGCGTGTCGATCTCCCGCGCAAGCTGCGCCACGCCAAGCTTCTCGCCATGACCGAAGTCGAGCTGCCGGGACCGGTGATCGATATCGTGACGGACGCGTTCCGCGGCGTGACCGAGTTCACGGTGATCGCGCCCGATCACCCGCGGCTGCTCTCGATCGTCGCCGGCGCCTGCGCGGCCGCCGGCGCCAATATCGTCGACGCGCAGATCTATACGACCAATGACGGCCTGGCGCTCGACACGTTCTTCGTCTCGCGCGCGTTCGAACGCGACGAGGACGAGGAACGGCGCGGCGAGCGGATCGCGCTCGCCATCGAACGCACATTGCGCGGCGAGATAAGGCTTTCCGAGCTCGTCGCGGCCAAGACCTCCCCGGCCAGCCCGAACGCGGCCTTCGACGTGCCGCCGGAGGTCTCGATCGACAACGAGCTTTCGAACAAGTTTACGGTCATCGAGGTCTCCGGCCGCGACCGGCCAGGCCTGCTCTTCAGCATTACGACCATCCTCTCCGGCCTCAACCTCAATATCGGCTCGGCACATATCGCGACTTTCGGCGAGAAGGCCGCCGACGTCTTCTATGTGACGGATCTGACCGGCGCCAAGATCGTCTCGGCAAGCCGCAAAGCAGCCATTCGGCAAAAACTGCTGACCGCGTTCCAAATGGCGGCTCACGCGGCCTGACCCCGGCGCTTGATTTTCTCGGCGTGAGACCTGAGATATGGAGCGGGCATTCTCGCCCCCGCCGCCCTGCAGGGCGACGCTATTTTTTGGAAATGCCTATAAAAACCAACGACTCACGGAAATCTGAGCCGCTCATGCCCGATGCCAAGACGACCGAGAACACCGAGCCTGTGAATACCGAGACACCGGCACGCGCCGAGACCGAGGCTTTCGCCCAGGACCTGCAGCGCGAGAACGCGGAACTGAAGGACAAACTGTTGCGCACGCTCGCCGACATGGAGAATTTGCGCCGCAGAACAGAGAAGGAGGTCGCCGACGCCAAGCTCTATGGAATCAGCGCATTTGCACGCGACATGCTGAGCTTCGTCGACAATGCAGGACGCGCCCTGGCGAATGTGCCGCGCGAGCTGCGCGAGAACCCGGAGCCCTCCATCAAGACGCTTATCGAAGGAATCGAACTGACCGAGCGCGATTTTCAAGCTCGTTTGGCGCGCCATAAGATCAAGAAGATGGATGCGCTCGGTGCGAAATTCGATCCCAATCTGCACGAGGCGCTGTTCGAAATGCCCGATGACAGCGTGCCCAGCGGGACTGTCGTCAAAGTCGTCGAAGACGGCTACACGATCGGCGATAGAGTTCTGCGTCCGGCTAAGGTCGGCGTCTCGCGCGCGCGGCCCGAGGCTTAGTGCAGCCGGCGCGGACCTGACCGATCCGCGCCAGCACCGGAGGCTTCACTGCCACGCATTCAGCCTCGGCTATGCCGCTCAATCCCGCCTCAACTCCTAGTGAAGCGTCTTCAGCCAATCGTCGACGTTCTTGCGCGCGACATCGCGTCCGATCCCGTAGCGCTCTTGGAGCACGCCTTCCAACTGGTCGCGGCGACCATTGATTTTTTCGAGATCGCTGTCGCTGAGATCGCCCCATTTCTCCCTGATCTTTCCGGTGAATTGCCTCCAGTTTCCTTCGATGCGATCCCAATTCATCGTTGCCTCCTAAAACCTCAACTTGGCTTCGAGCAAACGTTGCTCATGGCCCCAAGTTCCAGTCTGACAAGACAGCGTAAATGGTGAAGTCGAGCGCGGTCTCTGCCATTGGCGCGACGATCGGCGGAAACGCGACCACGGGGCTTGCGCTTCTGCAGCACCAGGTTGCGACGCTGCCGCTTGCGAAACTCGGCTAAGTCTGCGCGCGCTGCCTGCGACCGGTTTCCGCCCGCGCCCGTTCGGCGCATTTGGCGCGCAATTCGTTGACCTCGTCTTCGGTCAACTGATCTATGCCGGCGAATCTCTCTTCCGCATTGCCGGCGCGAATAAGCGCGTCGAGCTTTGCTTGGATCGCGGCGGCATCGCGGTTCTGCGAACTCTGGATCACGAACACCATGACGAAGGTAATAAGATTCGTCGCTGTGTTCGCGACGAGTTGCCAGGAATCCGAATAATGGAAGAGCGGGCCGGCTCCCGCCCAGATCAGAATAAGAAGCACAGACGCGCCGAACGCAGCAGGATGGCCGGCGAGATGCGCGGACCATCCGGCAAATTTGGCAAAGGCTTTTTTCATGGCGGCCTCGCTCACGCAAAGCCAACGACGCGAACCGACGATTGGTTCCGCAGCGCTTGTGTCATGCGGGAATGTCGCGTCCGGAACTCGTGCGCGCCGATCGAGTTAAGCGTTGCTGATAGAATAAAGCTCAGGAGGACGTTATGGGTTTTGGGCGCGGATTATTGCTCTGGCTGATCGGTGTTCCAATTCCGATCATCATTCTGATCGCGCTTCTGTGGCATCATTAGAGCATCGCAGCGCGGCTTGCTCACGCGCCGCAGGGTGAGATTGACCCGGTTGCCGCCGAGCAGCGACGAAGAACCGGGAATGATGCGCGCAACGCCATGATAGGCGAGGCGCGCATCGCCGGCGAGAACGACCGCATCCCCGGATGCGAGCTCGAGAGCTTGCGTCGGGCCGCCGCGCGTACGACCGCCGAAACGGAAGATACAGGAGCTTCCCAAGGATAGGGACACTACGGGTGCCGCGAAATCCTCTTCGTCGCGATCCTGATGCAGGCCCATGCGCGCACTTGGCTCGTAGAAATTGACGAGGCAGGCTTCCGGCTCGTGCGGATAATGAGCAAGCTCCTTCCAGGCCTCGAGCACCATCCCGGGGATGTCCGGCCATGGCCGGCCCGTCTCCGGATGAGCCATTTGATAGCGATAGCCGTTGCGATC
>Ga0070738_10000804_pt1 | contig 78990 bp, 72 predicted proteins | sample Coa_R2_2_FD_66446 | JGI IMG/M metagenome (GOLD analysis project Ga0070738, IMG submission 66446) | Surface soil microbial communities from Centralia Pennsylvania, which are recovering from an underground coalmine fire - Coalmine... | ecosystem: Environmental > Terrestrial > Soil > Unclassified ...
CGCTTCCCGCGAGCACGCCTGCCAACCATCTCTCCAGGACCGACACAAAAATCCGCCAAACTGCTTCCCGAGGCCTCATCCGCGCCTTACAAAACGATGCTGTGAGATATCCGGGCTAAGATCAACAAAAAAATCGTCATGCCTTACGGGAGGATAGGATGCCGAACCATCTGCATCGCCGTGCCGTGACCGCATCGATTGGGGCGCTGGTCGCCTCGCTTGCCGGCGTCGCGCCGGCCACGGCGCAATCAGGCGCCCCGATCAAGATCGGCTACAGTATGGCGCTGACCGGCGGTCTCGCGCCGAACGGCAAATCGGCGCTGCTGGCACAGAAAATTTGGGAGGAGGACATCAACGCCAAGGGCGGGCTGCTTGGCCGCCCGGTCAAGCTCGTCTACTACGACGACAAGAGCGCCCCCGCCGAAGTGCCGGCGATCTACACCAAGCTCATCGATGTGGACAAGGTCGATCTGCTCGTCGGCGCCTACGCGACCGCGCAGCTTGCGCCTGCCATGCCGATCGTCATGGCGCGCAAGAAGCTGCTCATCGGATTGCTGGGCCTCGCGGTCAACTCGGAATTCAATTATCCGAACTATTTCGCGATGATTCCCTCCGGGCCGGTGCCCAAGCCAGCCTTCACCAAGGACTTCTTCGCGCTGGCGATGGCGCAGAATCCCAGGCCGCAGACGGTCGCGATTGTGGCCGCCGACCAGGAATTCTCCAACAACGCGTCCGAGGGCGCGCGCGAGACCGCGAAGAGCTTGGGGCTCAGGATCGTCTACGACAAGACTTATCCGCCTTCGACCACCGATTTCAGCCCGATTGTGCGGGCCATCCAGGCCACCAATCCGGACATCGTCGTGGTGTGCTCCTACCCACCCGATTCGGTCGGTATCGTGCGGGCCGTCAACGAGATCGGCTTCAAGCCCAAGATGATCGGCGGCGGCATGGTGGGTCTGCAAGCCACCGCCATCAAGGCGCAGCTTGGTCCGCTGCTCAACGGCTGGACCAATTACGATTTCTGGCTGCCCGTGCCGAAGATGAATTTCGAAGGCGTCGACGCACTGATGAAGAAGTATCAGTCCCGCGCGCAGGCCGAGGGCGTCGATCCGCTCGGCTACTATATGGCGCCGTGGGCCTATGCCCAGCTTCAGGTCCTGCAGCAGGCGGTCGAAGCAACCAAGGGCTTCGAGGACGCCAAGCTCGCCGATTACATCCGCAATAACACCTTCAAGACCGTGGTGGGTGATGTGAAGTTCGGCCCCAAGGGCGAATGGGCGCAGTCGCGGGTGCTGCAGGTGCAATTCCAGAACGTGAAGAGCAATGACGTCGAGCAGTTCCGGGACGTCTCGACCCAGGTCGTGGTGGCGCCGGCAGATTATTCGTCCGGCAAGCTGATCTATCCGTACGAGAAAGCGAGGTAGGAAGCAGCAGGGGCGAGTAGCGGATCGAGCGTAGCGAACAGCGAATGGGGGCAGCGATCTGCTGTCTCAGCCTGCTGTTCGCGATTGGCCCATTTCTCACGCTCCCAAATACAGCTTCCGGATCAGCTCATTATCATTGAGCTCTGCGGCTGAGCGGCCCTCGAAGGCGATCTGGCCGTGCACGATCACGTAGCCGCGGTCAGCGATGCGCACGGCTTGTGAGAAGTTCTGCTCCGCCATCAGAACGGTCAACTGGTAGCGCTGCTTGAGCTCCTTGATCTTGTCGATGGTATGGGCGACCAGCACCGGGGCGAGCCCGACAGACGGCTCATCGATCAGGAGAATGCGCGGGGCGGTCATCAGCGCGCGCGCCAGCGCCAACATTTGCTGCTCGCCGCCGCTCATGCTGCCGGCAAGCTGTGCGCGGCGTTCGGCGAGCCGCGGAAAGGCCTCGAAGCAGAAGCCCAGGTTCTGCTTTAGCGCGGCGCGGGCCAGCGGCCGGAAGGCACCCAGCCGCAGGTTCTCCTCCACGGTGAGGCGGGCAAACAGGCGGCGGCCCTCCGGCACCAGCGCGATGCCGAGCTCGACGATCTCCTCGGTGGATCGGCCGGTGAGCTCGTGGCGCACGCCGTCGATCTCGGCCGTGATGCGGCCGGCGCACGGCGGGACAATGCCCATGATGCATTTCATCAGCGTGCTCTTGCCGTTGCCATTGGTGCCGAGCAGCACCACGGTCTCGCCGGTACCAACCGTCATCGATACCCGCTCGAGCACGCGTACGGCCCCGTAGGCGGCATCGATGCTCTCGATCTCGAGCTTATTGGCCAAGATAGGCCCTCTCGACCTCGGCGTTGCGGACGACCTCGGCGGGCGTTCCGTCGGCGATCTTGTTTCCGGAGACCAGAACCACCAGCCGCTGCGAGAACTGCATCACCGCCCGCATGATGTGCTCGATCATGATGATGGTGACGCCGCCTTCGTTCAGGCGGATCAGCAGCGCGACGATCTCGGCGACCTCGGCTTGCGACAGCCCGGCCATTGCTTCGTCGGCGATCAGGAGCTGCGGCGCGGCCGCCATCGCGCGGGCGAGCTCAAGCTTGCGCATGTCCACCTGCGTGAGATCGCGCGGCTTGAGCCTCGCCTTGTCGGCGAGGCCGACGAGTTGCAGAAGCTCGGCTGCGCGTGCCGCAAGCTCGGCACCTTCGGTCCCTGGCCGGGAGTGTCCATCGATCGCGTACAGCATCGGCACGAGCAGGTTCTCGGCGACGGTGAGGCTGGCAAACGGGCGCGGCAGCTGAAAGCTGCGGGCGATGCCGCGTCGCGTGCGCTCGTGGGTCTTGAAGCGGTCGATTGATTCGCCGTTGAAGCGCACGCTGCCGCTGTCATTCTTGAGCGTTCCGCAGATACAGTTGACGAGCGTGCTCTTGCCGGAGCCGTTGGGGCCGATGAGCCCGACCCGCTCGCCACGGGCCACGACGAGATCGATGCCGTCGAGCGCGACGAATCCGCCGAAGCGCTTGCCGAGATCGGTCACCTCGAGCAGCTGTGCGCTCATTGGACGGCTGCGGCTTTGCGGCGGATGGCGGCGGCGGCGGTGAAGGCCGCCACGCAGGATCGGACCAATCCGGTGATTCCGCCCGGCGCGATGATGACGAAGCCGACCAACAGCAATCCCACCACCAACAGGCTGAGCTCCGACGAGATGCTCACGCTCGCCCATTGCTGCAGGCCCGCCACCAGGATCGCGCCGATAAGGGGGCCGACCCAGCTGGTGGTGCCGCCGATCATCGGCATGGCGATGGCATTGACGGCGTATTCAAGCCCGAACGCGGCCGCCGGTTGAACATAGCCGATGTAGTAGGGGAAGGGAGCGCCGGCCATGCCCATGAAGACGCCTGACAGCGTGGCGGCAATGAGCTTGAGCCGCAGTGTCGGCACGCCGGAGGCCTCGGCCGCGAGCTCGTCGTCCCGGATCGCGGCGAAGCCGTAGCCGAGCCGCGAGCGTTCAATGCCTCGCGCGGTCGCGATCGCCACCACCGCAAGGGCGAGCATCATGAGGAACAGGTAATGCACATAGCTGCCGATGAGCCACACGCTCTCGGGACGGATCACATAGGCGCCGCGAGCGCCGCCCAGATAGTTCCAGTTGACCACCAGGGTCTCCAGCACCACCGCGAGCGCGAGCGTGGCGATGGAAAAGAACGCGCCGCGCAGCCGCAATGCCAGATAACCCATGCCGAGCCCGCCCAGACCGGCGACCGTGCCGGCGATCAGCATCAAGACCGGTACCGGGAGCGGCAGGGTTTTGTGGAAGAAGACCGTCGTGTAGGCGCCGAGCGCGAAGAAGCCGGCCGAGCCGAAATTCACGTAGCCCGTATAGCCACCCAAAATGTTCCAGGCCTGCGCCAGGACGATGAACTGCAGCACCACATAGCCGGCGAAAAAGACGTAATCGTTGCCGATGAGCAGCGCGCCCGCGAAGACGCACCCCGCGCAGGCGACCGAGATCAGGAGAAAGACCCAGGAACGCACGATTTCCGTCCTAATCTATGGTGCAGATCGGCGAGCAGGCGGCCTCAATGGCGCTTGATGCTCCCATGAGCGGGCGGAGCGCGCAAGCGCACGGGCTTCCATGCTAACCTTGGCACGCTCGCGAATCGTAGTCTGGCTGATCGACACGATCGGGCGGCGGAGGACCCGATGCCGGTCATAACAATCGCGATCCACCAGGGCTCGGTTCAGACACTTGCGATGAAGCTTGATTTGGACCCCAACCGGCCGAACGAGCGAAGCATCCTGGCCAAACTGCAAAGCGGCGCCAGTTTCGAGCCGGACGTAGCGAATGTCTTCATTAAGGTGCTCCGCACCGGCGATGTCGTCGCCGATATCGGTGCCAATGCCGGATATCTCACGGTTCTGGCCGCACTGCTGGTCGGTCCGAGCGGCCATGTTGTGGCGTTCGAGCCCGATGCCGGCAACGTGGAGCGGCTTCGAGGCAATTTGGTGCTCAACAACTGCACCAATGTCACGGTTGTCGAGAAGGCGGTCACCAACCGGGTCGGCGAGGTAGCATTCTTCATCAACAGCGATGACAGCGGCGGAAGTGCGCTGTGGGACGTCGGTCAATTTCCGGGCAACGTCAAGACTCAGGCGGCTCCCATCCGGCTTGCCGTAGGAGCGACCACCCTCGATGCGGAATGGCAATCGCGAGGATTGGCCGCACCTCGGCTGATCAAGATCGACACTGAGGGCGCGGAGCAATTCGTGCTGGAAGGCGCCCGCGAATTGCTCCGCGACCAGCAATGCCGTTTCGTCATCGCGGAGCTGCATTCGTTTGGGCTCGAGAAAATGGGCTGCAACCAAGCAACTTTTCGTGGCCTCGCCGCCAGCTACGGCTACTCGACTTTTGCTCTGCTCCATTCAGGCGCGCTGCCGCGATACTTTCCCGCAGGCACGAGCATCGAGACCACGTACGCGGTCAATATTCTGCTGAGCAGGCCCGAATGGGTTGCCGAAGCCTGGCCGGCGGCCGCATTTGATCCGCGCGACCCGCGCTGACATCTCACCGCCCAAACATGCCCGCCGGGCGCACGGCGAGCGTCAAGAGCAGGAAGCCGAATGCGACCGCGGGCGCCCATGATGGTCCGTAGAAGGTCGAGGTAAGGCTCTCGACGACACCGACCAGCATCGCGCCGGCGAGCGCGCCCGGAAGGCTGCCAAGCCCGCCGAGCACGCAGATGGCGAACACGCGGCCTATATATTCGCGCCCGAGCGACGGCTCGATCGGCTGAATCACGATAAGAAGCGCGCCCGCGATCGAGGCAGTCGCGATCGAGATTGCAAAGGCGATGCGTTTGATACGCGTGGGCGAGCAGGCCATGAGCCGCAGCGCAAACTCGTCCTGCGCCACCGCCATGATGGCGCGTCCGGTGAATGTGCCGGTGAGGAAAAGCTGGAGAGCACCGAACAGCGTGAGCGAGACCAGGCACGGCACGAGCATGCGTAGCGGCAGGTCGACGACGCCGAGGTGCAGGCTGGGCCCGATATAGGCGGCCTGGACATAGCGATAGTCGACCCCGAAGGCGAGGATCAGAACGACCTCGGCGATGAACAATAATCCAAAGAAGAAAGCGAGGCCGCGCAGCCTTTCGCGTTGATGGCGTTCGAATGCCGCATGGTAGACCTGATAGACGAGAGCACCGAGACCGTAGAATGCCGGCAGCATGATGAGGCTGGCGAGGATCGGATCGATGCCGAGCCCTGTGTTGAGCACATAGGCGAGATAAGAGCCGAGCATGATGAAGCCCGGATGCGCGATGTTGACGATGTCGAGAATGCCGAAGGAGATCGACACGCCGACCGTCACGGCGGCGTAGAAGCCGCCCAGCATCACCCCGGCAGCCAGCGCGTTGATCAGGAGGTCGAGGTCCATACGCGTCCTGTCAGGCCTGGGCAAAAAATAAGCCGGGATCGCTGACACGAGAGCAGTTCCCGGCCGAATGATCTGAGTTCGGCGTCATTGCCGGGCTTGACCCGGCAATCCATCATCTTACGAAAAAGATGGACCCGCGGGTCAAGCCCGCGGGTGACGAGTGAGGTGAGTCGGGACCCGCCTTAGAACGTCACGCGCACCTTATCGGGCACCGGCAGCGGCTTGTTGGCGCTGTCGAGGAACTCGACCGTGCAAAAGACGAGCTCGGTGTCGCCGATATTCTCGAGATCATGCACCTTGAAATGGCCGGCCGCATGCGTCTCATGCCGGGTCTCGCCCGGAGTGTAGGTGTGCTCGACCGTGCTGCCGTCATCCATGTGGGCGCGGGCGCGCCCGGCGGTCAGCACCGACCAGAAATAGTCGAGCACATGGCGATGGAAGCCCAGCCGTTCGCCCGGCTTGAGGCTGATGTGCCAGACCCGCGCCCGCTCGTTTTCCGACACCAACCTCTGCCCGACGCAACCGTTGGGGTTCTGCCGCTCGCGCTCGAACTCGGCGGTGATCTCGGCCGGCCACGGTGTGTGTGCCGATTGCACCGGCTTCTTGTCCAATGTGGTCAGGGCCACGGCGTTCCTCCTCAATGAGGTCCGAAGTACATTTCTCAATTTGGCGTTGATCCTAGCGCGTTTCCCGTGGCCTTTGAAACCGCCTTTTTGCACGGCGCGCAGCGCTGCCGGACGCGCGATTTCACCTTTTGCCAGGTCTGGCTCTGCGCCTCCGCAGTCCCGCCTTTTTCTCCATGACCGCGCAGACCGAAGCCGTATCGTGGTCCGCGTGACCGGCCGCGAGCGCCGCGTCATAGATCGACCGCGTAGCGGTGAAGAGCGGGGTCGGGCAGCGCAAGGCTTCGGCGAATTCGGCGATGACCGCCATGTCCTTTTGCCAGACCGAAACCTTCATGGTCGGCCGGTCGTAGCGGTTCTTCACCATCAGGGGGGCGCGCAGCTCGAAGATGCGCGAATTGCCGGCGCCACTCCGCACCATCTCGTAGATCATCCGTGGTTCGAGCCCGGACTTCATGCCGAGCACCATGGCTTCCGCGGCCGCCACATTGTTGATAGCGACCAGGAGATTGGCGACGTATTTCATGCGGCTGCCGTTGCCGAATGCGCCGAGGTCGTAGGCGGCCCGGGCGAAGCTCGAGAAGATCGGCCGCGACCGCTTGATCGCTTTGGCATCGCCGCTCGCATAGACCACTATGTCCTTCGCAACCGCTTGCGCCCCGGTGCCGCTGATCGGACAATCAAGCAAGGTGTGGCCGGCCGCCTGAAGCATTTGCGCCGCTTTGAGCTTGTCGGCGAGCGTGAACGTGCTGGCTTCAATCACTACGAGCGGCCGCAAATCGTTTTGGCAGAGCGGCGCGACCGTCGACTGGAGCGCGGCCGGGTGCGGCAGGCTGGTGATTATGCTGCGCGCGTCCCGCGCAACCTCGACTGCATTCTGCACGATCTCAACCCCGGCCCGGGCCAGCGTGCGCCTGCGCGCAGGATCGATGTCGTGGCCGATCACCCGCCAGCCGTCCGCTACGAGATTGCGTGCGAACGCGCCCCCCATGATGCCGAGGCCCACGACCCCGACGGTGCCCTTGTGCCCCACTGCTCTCATCCGGCCCTCGTGAGGTCATTCTTGCGGCCCGCCTTGCACCACGAGCTTGCCCAGCTTGCCCGCCCGGTGACATGCCCAACGAATCTCTATAATCACGGGGCCGACGCAACAAGAGACGAGATCACTAACCCGCCGGACGAGTGGCGTCCGCGGCCAGACTCATTGGAAGGTGCGGTCGAGCCCTCTATGCCGCCTTCAAGCGCGCTATCTCAGTCTCGAATTCGAACTGCAATTGCGCGGCCTCTTGCTCAGGCAGCCAACTCGCCATCTTGGGAAGATCGTCCGGTAAACGAGGAGTCGGTCCCGATCCCAGGGAAGCTTCTCCGCTGCCCGCGCCTCCGCCAAAATCCTATGCAGGCGCACACGAACATCGTCCGTATCGGGACGGTAGACAGGCGGTGCCGCATCTGGCTCGAACAAATCCGGTTGCGCCACGTCGTCGAACAGGTCTTTCTGGGGAGATTGCGCCATGACCTCTGTCGAGTCCACCTGATCCTGCCGATTCGTAAATACGATAGCATGTAAAATGTGTCTCGCCTGGCAAGCCGTTATCAACGATATTCGGCTTGGGTGGTCGGACCAGTCCTTTGTCCGGATCGAGGGAATCTTGCAAGACAATTCACGCACTCGGGCGCTTTTGCATCACCTTGCTGGCCGGCCCGGTCATGACGAGGTGAAATCGGACTTTCGCCAGCTGCTGGTGGAAGAATTCGGCGTTGAGCTCGGAGCGATGGATTTCGAGCGCCGCGTTCCCGAGGTAAGGGGCCGGCTCGGAGGCCGCGGCCAATCGCGGCTACGCCGGTTTGCACGGTTGGATGTCGGCGGCGGAAGCAGTTTGGAATGCGCGTAGGCCGTCAGAAATATCGTTGGTTCAGCAATTCGACTACTACGGCAAGCTGAGCGCGCAATTTCCGATTCAGCGACTCCATGTAGTGTACGCCGCGTCAGGAACAATCCCAGCGGCTTGCCTGCTGCGAGGGTCCGCGGCAGCTATTGAGCATGCAGTCTACTGGGCGCAGGTCCCCAGCGAAAATGAAGGCCATTATCTGGTAGCCCTTTTGAACAGCGAAACGGCTCGGGCTCGTGTAGCCGCTATCCAGGCCCGCGGCCAATGGGGCGCACGTCATTTCGACAAGGTCATGTTCACTCTTCCAATCCCGCGCTTCGACGCAACCGTACTACTCCACAATGATCTCGCTGCCGCCGCTGCCGAAGCGGAACGATTGGCAACAGCTTTCGGGCTGCCGGAGACCGTGAAATTTCAACGCGCACGCAGGCTCATCCGTGACGCCTTAGCCGAGGCCGGCATCGCGACGCAGATTGATCGGCTGGTCGCGCAACTCCTGGACGGCACCCCGTTGAAGGACCCTGACTCGTATGCTGACCCTGACCTCGATCCCCCTGGCGCGCGAACGCGCCCCCATGATGCCGAGCGGCAACTACGCCGACGGCGCCCTCTGCCGCTCTGCCCCCGTCCGCCTCGCGTACGTCATGGCCGACGCATGCAACCTACCCGCTCCGAAGCCCGGTGACAGGCCCAACAAATCCCTATAGTGATCGCTCCCGCAAAACTCGGGTCAGGAGCCAGTATGTCGCTAACGCTCGCGCAGGCCTCAACCATCGTCGATGTCGCGCTGAAGACCGCACGCGATGCCAAATTCTCTCCACTTTCAGTTGCCGTGCTTGATGGCGGCGGCCACCTGGTGGCGTTCAAGCGCGAGGACAAGTCCGGGATCCTGCGTTTCGAGATCGCCTTTGGCAAAGCCTGGGGCGCGCTCGGCATGGGCTTTGGCTCGCGCACGCTCGCGGGCCGCGTGCCGCGCTCGCAGATGTTCTTCACCGCCCTTGCAGCCGCAAGCGGTGGCCGCTTCGTGCCGGTCATCGGCGGCGTGCTGGTGCGCGATGCCTCGGGTGACATTGTGGGCGCAGTGGGGATTTCCGGCGACACGTCCGAGAACGACGAGAAGTGCGCGGTCGCGGGCATCACGGCGGCGGGATTGAAGGCCGATCCGGGCGTCGATCCGGCGACCTGACGCCCGCTTCCGCTGCGGAGCAGAACCGGAATTGGTAGTTCATCGGCGCGGCGCATCCGCGCAAGTATCGGGGGAATCAAGTCATGGGAGCAAATTTCGGCATCGCCGGGCTCGACTGGCAGCAGCGCGTCAACTGGGATCGGATGCGCACCTACCGGACCGAGCGCGCTCGCGAGATGATGAAGAAGCATGGCCTGGGTGCCTTGCTGTGCATGTATGATGAGAACGTCCGCTATCTCACCGGCACTCTGACCCCGGGCTGGAACCGGCTCAAGCCTGGCCTGCGCTACGCCATGCTGTGCGGCGATGGCGCCCCGATCCTGTTCGAGCAGGGCGATCTCGGCTTCCAGATCGAGCGGCATTCGCCGTGGATCCCGAAGGAGAACGTGCGCCATTCCTTCGCCTGGATCAAAGGCGCGGCCGGTCCCGCATCGACCCAGCAGGTCAACAAGTTCACCCAGGCGGTGTTGCAGGCGATGCGGGAGAACGGTGTCGCCGGCGAGAGGCTCGGCGTCGACTTCATCGACATCAACATGATCAACATTTTCAAGGAGAACAACATCAACTGGACCGACGGCATGAGCGCCATGATGGAGGCGCGCGCCGTCAAGAACCAGGATGAGCAGGAATGCTTCCGCATCGTCGGCGCGATCGGCGACGCCACCCACTGGGAGTGCATGAAGTTCCTGCGGCCCGGCATCACCGAGAACCAGGTGACCGCGCACCTCATGCAATACCTCTACAACATTCCGGGCATGGAGGACGTCGAAGATGTGATTGTCTCGTCGGGACCGAACACCTGGCCGAACTGGCGCAATTTCTCCGACCGCATCATTCAGCCGGGCGACATCGTCTTCATGGATTTGGCGGCGCTGACCTGGAACGGCTACAAGTCCTGCTATTACCGCACCTATTGCGTCGGCAAGGAGCCCACCCAGGAGCAGAAGGAAACCTACCAGACTGCGCTCAAGTGGCTCTACGATTCGATCGGTGCTGTTAGGGTCGGCGCCACCACGCGCGACATCGCGCTCAAGTGGCCGTCCGCGATGGAGACCTGGGGCTATGAGGACGAAGATCAGGCGGCCGCCAATCTGTGGGGGCACGGGTTGGGGCTCGCCCAATACGATCCGCCGGTGATCTCACGCATCTGGTCGCTCGACCATCCGGTCGAGATCAAGGAAGGCATGACCTTCGCGCTCGAGACGCAGCATGGCAAGAAATTCCGCTACGGCGTGCGCATCGAGGAAATGCTCATCGTGCACAAGAATGAGATCGAGATCGTCTCCAATTTCCCGGTCAAGCAGATCACGGTGGTGGATCCGCTGCCCGGCTACGGGGACCATGTGAGGTGAGGAGCCGCACCCGCGCGGCATTCCCCACCTCTCCCCGCTTGCGGGGAGAGGTCGGCGCGTAGCGCCGGGTGAGGGGGTGTCTCCGCAAGCTCGGGCTCAATATTGGTGGAGAGGCCCCCTCACCCCGACCCTCTCCCCGCCAGCGGGGAGAGGGAGTCTGAAAGGCCCTTGCTTGAAATGACCCAGTTTATTCTCCCACTGCGCGACGCGGGCAGCGAAGACGCCGACCAGGTGGGACCGAAATCCGCAAACCTCGCCAAGCTTTCGCATGCCGGCTTGCCGACGCCGGGAGGAGCTTGTCTTACCGCAGCGGCGTATCGGGCGCAGATCGCGGCGCTCGGGATCGAGAGTGCGGTGAAGAGCTATGTTTCCGCCTCGCCAGCGGATGCGCGACGCCTCTCGGTCGAGATCAGGCTCGCCTTGTACGAGAGACCGATCGCTCCCGATATTCTTGCTCCATTGCTGTCGGCATGGCGCGCAATGACCGCCGGCGGGCAGGCGGGCGTGGTGCGGTCTTCGGCACTGATCGAGGATCGCGCCGGCGCCAATTTCGCCGGCCAATTCGAAAGCTTCCTCGGGCTCAGCGACGAAGGCGAATTTGTCACGGCGGTACGCGCTTGCTGGGCGGCGCTGTGGACCAGCAATGCGCGACGCTACATGGGGAGCTACGGGCTTAGTCCGGCCGATACCGCGATGGCGGTCTTGATTCAGCCGCTGGTGGCGGCGCGCGCCTCGGGGGGTGCTTTAAGCCAAACGCCCGAGGGCATGCTCGTCAGCGCCACCTGGGGGCTCGGCTCGGCGATTGCGCAGGGCGAGGTGGTGCCGGACCGCATCGTGCTGAGCCGACAGGGATTTGTTCGCAAGATCGAAGCTGGCCGCAAGGATCGTCGCGACGCTTGCGTGCACGGCGCAGGTCCGGTGACGCAGGCGGTGCCGGAGGCGCTGGCACGCGAGCCTTGCCTCAAGGCCGGCGAAGCCGTCACGCTCGGTCGTATGCTGCGCAAGGCCGAAGAGCTGCTCGGCACACCCGTCGAGATCGAGTGGGCGCTTGACGATGCCGGCTTCAAGCTGCTGCAGGCGCGCCCCCTTCAAATGCAGCCGTCGTTGGTGCCGGATGACATCTGGCTCGCGCATCCGGGCTTGAGCGGCCATCCGGCCGGGGTCGGCTGGGGCTCGGGCCGCGCCGTCGTGGTGGCTTGCGAGTGCGAGCTGTCGCGGGTCGCACCCGGCGATGTCCTGGTGACCAAAGTCGCCGGTCCGGCGCTGAGCCAAATCCTGCCGCGTGTTGCCGGCGTGGTGGCCGAGCTCGGCGGCTCGACCTCGCATCTTGCTTCGCTCGCCCGCGAGCGCGGGATCCCCATGGTGCTCGGCGTGATCGACGCCACCCAGCGCATTCCCGACGGCTCGCAGGTGGCGGTCGACGGCGTCGCCGGCATCGTGCGCTGGTTGAGATAAGATCGCGATGAACTGACATCAGCAAAGAGTGAGTTGCCGTGGCCCAACCCATCATTGCGGTTACCGACAGCGTCTTTCCCTCGCTAGATCCCGCCAAGGCCGCGCTCGCGCATCTCGATCCGGAGATGCGCATGGCGAAGAGCGCGTCCCCCGAGGACATCCTTGTGGTCGCGCGCGATGCCGACGCGATCCTGGTCACCTATGCGAAGCTGCCGGGCGAGCTGTTGCGCAAGCTCGAGCGCTGCCGGGTGATCGGCCGCTTCGGCCTCGGCGTCGATAATATCGATATCAAGGCCGCGGCTGAGTGCGGCATCGTGGTCACCTATGTGCCCGACTATTGCATGCACGAGGTATCCGATCACGCCGTGGCGCTGATCTTGGCGCTCGCGCGCAAGATCCCGTTCTCCAACACATTGGTGCAGGGGGGCCGCTGGGAAATGCCCGCCGTAGCACCGCTGCGCCGCCTCGTCGGACAGGTCCTGGGCTTGATCGGCTTCGGCAACATTCCGCGCGCACTCGCCCCCAAGGCCAAGCCCTTCGGGCTCGACATCATCGCCCACGACCCCTATGCGGCGGCCGCAGCGTTCGCCGCCTGTGGGGTCGAGCCAGTCAGCCTGGAGGATGTCCTCGCGCGCGCCGATATCGTTTCGGTGCACGCTCCACTGACGCCGGCAACACGCGGGCTCCTCAACGCCGCCGCCTTCGCGCGCATGAAGAAGGGCGCCCTCATCGTCAATACGGCGCGCGGGCCGCTCATCGATGAAGTGGCTCTTGTTGCCGCCCTCGACAGCGGCCAGCTCGGCGGTGCCGCGCTCGACGTGGTGGCCACGGAGCCCTTGGCGAAGGATTCGCCCTTGCTGGGCCGTCCCAACGTGATCCTGACGCCGCACACGGCTTTCTATTCGGTCGATGCGCTCAACGAGCTGCAGACCAAATGCGCAACCGATGTGGCGAATGTGCTCGGCGGCAAAGCGCCCGTCTACCCGGTGAAGCTGTGAACTTGTCCCGTTACACACTCGGCGTCGTCCCGGCCGAGCGCAGCGAGTGCCGGGACTCATACGGCTGCGCGCCATCGAGAGAACAAAAGCGTATGAGTCCCCGCTTTCGCGGGGACGACCTCGTCGACAATGCACTCGCATATCCCCGGAGTCGAAGATGAAGCTCGGTTTCTTCACCATGCCGATCCACCCGCTCGACAAGGAATGGCGGCAGTGCCTGCGCGAGGATCGCGAGGCCTTCATCCTCGCGGATGAGCTGGGTTACGTCGAAGGCTATGTGGGCGAGCACGCGACCGACAAGGCGGAGAACATCACCTCCTGCGCGGTGTTCATCGGCACGCTGGTCGACGCCACCAAGCGCATCAAGCTCGGCACCGGCACCATCAACATGCCCAACAGCCATCCGGTGGCGACCGCGACGCAGATCGCCATGCTCGATCATCTGCTCGACGGCCGTTTCATCTTCGGCATCAGTCCGGGCGGGCTCATGTCCGACGCCGAGGCCTTCGGCAACATCGACGCCGATCGTCGTGCCATGTTCCTGGAGGCGATCAATCATGTGCTCGCCATCTGGCAGGGCGAGCCGCCCTACAACATCAAGGGCCAGTTCTGGAACATCACCATCGAGCGCCAGCTGGTGCCGCATATCGGCCAGGGCTTTCTGGCGAAGCCCTTACAGCGTCCGCATCCGCCGATCGTGGTGACCGCGGTCGCGCCGTTCTCCGCGGGCATCGCCGAGGCGGCGGCGCGCGGCTGGGACACGATCTCGGCAAACTTCCTGCTGCCGCAATGGGTGAAGACCCATTGGCCCAAATATGTCGAAGGCTGCAATCGCGCGGGCCGCGTGGCCGATCCTGCCAATTGGCGCGTGGCCAAGAGCATTTTCGTGGCCGACGACGATGCGACCGCCCAACGCTATGCGACCTCGGAGAAGAGTCCCTACCGCTACTACTATTCGCAGCTCCTGACCAAGCTCAAGCGCAGCAAGCGCGCCGAGGTGTTCAAGACCCGCCGCGAGCAGCCTGACGCCGAGCTCACGGTCGATTCGGTCTGCGACAGCGTGATGATTGCCGGATCGCCCAACAAGGTGGTCGACCAGATCCTGGCCTTCCGCGAGCAGGTTGGCGACTTCGGGACGCTGCTCTATGCCGGCAAGGACTGGCTCGACCGCGATCTCGGCCGCCACTCGATGATCCTCATGGCCGAGAAGGTGCTGCCGGCCGTGAACGCGGCGATCCGGGCATAGCTTCGTCCCGATTGCGAACTTTGCCACACGGCGACACTGAGCCTCGCTCTCGCCCGTTCTTTGGCGCGACGCTGCCTTGATGTGCGCGTGATGGGGAGTTAAGGGCGGCCTCAGGTGTCTTTCTCTTGAGGTTGCCAGATGGTTGTGACCGTTCGGGATATCGCGCGCGTTGCGTTCCTTGTCCTACTCGCCGGTGCGGGATGCGCGCGTGCGCAGATCGCGCAGCCTTCACGCGACGTGCCGGTCAATGCAACGGTGGGGGATTCCGCGGCCGCTGCGCCCGGCCTGCCTACCGGCGCTGCGGCGTCCGCCGCCGCGCCAGCGCGACCGCAGATCGATACCACCGAGATCATCGCCCGCGCCAACAAGGACGTGGGCGTCGACATCCAGGCCACGATGGCGGGTTGGCAGCGCGAGCTCGATCGCATCGAGGGCGAGCTCCACCAGGCACGATTGCGTTATTCGGACCTCAATTCCTTGCGCGATTCCCTGCAACGGCAACGCGCGACCGTCGAAGATTTCGCGAACCGTCTCCAGCCCCACCTCGCTGCCGCCAAGGCCCAGGTGGAGCTGTTGGGGCCGGCCCCGTCCGATGCTCAGCCGCCCGAGCCCGATCAGATTGCGCGCAATCGTGCGGAGCTCAACTATTATCTGGGCCTTCTGTCCGCCGGACAGGCTGCCGTCAACGCGGGACAGCTGCGCATCGACCAGCTGATCAACGAAGTCCAAGAGGTTCGCCGCAAGAACTTTTCAACCTACCTCTTCCAGGCGGTTCCCGGCGTGTACGCGACCGAGACCTGGATGAAGTTGCCGGCCTATGTTCCCTCGGCGGTCAGCGCGACCCACGATCTCGTTGCCGATTGGTGGACGAACGAGGGCGATCGCGACGATGTGGTGCGTGGCGCGATCGCAGCCGCAGGCCTGGCGCTGGTGCTCGTGGCCGTGACGTGGCTTGGCGTGCCTCGCTTGCGCCGCTGGCGCGGCGACAGCGAGCCGCCGTTCTGGAGGCGCGCATCCTCAGCGGCCGGCGTGGTCCTGTTGCGCATGCTGCCGGCCGTCGCTCCGATCCTGCTGCTCTATGGCCTCATCGCCGGGTCGGAGGCACTGCCCGAGCGCGTTGATTGGCTGTTCTACACGGCGGTGCAATCGGCAGTCATCGTCTTTGCGGTGAGCGCATTGGTGGCCACCGTCTTCGCTCCGGCGGCGCCGCAATGGCGTCTCGTGCCGGCTTCGAACGCTGCTGCTTGGCGCATCTGCGGCCTGGTCGTGCTGCTCGCGGTCGTGTATGGCCTGACGACGTTCATCTATATCGCCACACGTCTCGTTCAGGCGCCGTTTGCGCTCACGGTCGCGATCGCCGTTCCGTCATGCCTCGTGCTGGCGGGCATCGTCGTCGCCATCCTGCTCACCCCGCTTGAAGGACAGCACCGGGACGGGATCACGTCTCCGCAATGGCTCAAGGCGCTGCGGCTCCCGGTCTGGACAACGATCGTGGCCATCGTGGTGAGCACGCTTGCCGGTTACCTCGCGCTCGCGCGGTTCCTGTCGCAACAGCTGATTGTCACCGGCTCCATTCTGGCGATTGTATATCTGCTGCTCTTGTGGGTTGATGGATTCACCCAGGGTCTCGGCGAAGATCACGCGGCAATCGGACATTGGCTGCAGGACAGAGCCGGCCTCGACCAGCGACGCCGCCAGCAGCTCGCGCTGCCGTGCGGTCTGTTTCTCAAGCTCGCCGTGCTGGTGCTGTCGGTGCCTCTTATCATGCTGCAATGGGGCTACAACTGGCCCGACATCTTCGACTGGTACCGCCAGCTGTTTTTCGGCTTTCGTATCGCCAACACCCAAGTCTCGTTTGCCGCGCTGCTCGCCTCCATCATCGTATTCGTGCTGGCCTACGCGGCGGCGCGGCTGTTCCAGAGCTGGCTCGACGCGCGCGTCCTGCGGGTGGCCGGGATCTCGGGCGGTGTTCGCGATTCGATTCGCACCGGCGTTGGCTACGTGGGTGTCGTCCTCGCAGCCGTGGTGGCGGCCTCCTTTGCGGGCTTCAACCTGTCAAATCTTGCCATTGTGGCCGGAGCGTTCTCGGTCGGCGTCGGTCTTGGCCTGCAGGCCGTCGTCAGCAATTTCGTCTCGGGGCTCATTCTGCTGGCCGAGCGGCCCATCAAGATCGGCGATATCGTCGCCGTCGGCGGCGAGGAGGGCACCGTACGCAAGATCAGCGTGCGCTCGACCGAGATCGAGACCGGGGACCAGGCTCACGTTCTCGTGCCCAATTCTTATTTCATCACCGAGAAGGTGAAGAACTGGACCCACCGTAATGGCTTCGGTCGTATCGTCATCGCCGTGAATGTTGCGAGCAGCAGCGACCCGCGGCAAACGCGTGATATCCTGATCAAGGTCGCCAGAGAAAATCCTCGAGTGATGTCGGTGCCCGAGCCTTTCGTCGATTTCGAGGACTTTGGCGCGGACAGTCTCAATTTCAAGCTCTATGCTTTCACCTATGATCTCACCAAGAACGTGGGCACACGTACCGACCTGCGTATCAGCATCCTCGAAGCGTTCAAGCAGGCGGGCATCCGCATTGCGTTTCTCCAGGCGGACGTGACCGTGCGCAACATCGATCGGCTGCGAGAGGCGGTCACGGAATACGTCTCCGGCCCTTACAACGGAAGGAGCGGCGGCAAACGCCTTGCTGCGCATCAGATTGGAGAAGCCGGTTGAGGGGGTGGCGGCATATTCGCGGCCTCGATCGGCCATCCAATCCGCCTCAGAGACGCCGACGCGCGTGTCAGGAAACGCGTGATCTGCTTCGCGTGAAAAGAGCGTTGCTGCGGGGAGGTCGGCGATTTGAAGACGCCGCTCTGTGCCGGCAAGGCAAAGTACTGGCTCGATCGCGACGGCAGCCGCCGCTCGATGATCCTCATGGCCGAAGAAAGTGCTGTCCGCCGAGAACGCGGGCGGGCTTAACCTCAAATTTGCGAAGCCCGAAATACCTTGCGCCGGCCGGCATTGCGGCGCGCCTTGTGAGGGAGCGCCCGGCGTGATCTACTTCGCTTGAGAAGTGGCGCAACAACAAGCCGGGGGGATGGGGGGGGGGCGAAGATGGCGGTCTCTCTGCGGGTCAATGGCCGCACCCATGCATCGACGGCCGATCGGGACACGCCGCTCATCTACATCCTGCGCAACGACCTCAAGCTGAACGGACCGAAATTCGGCTGCGGCCTCGGGCAGTGCGGAGCCTGCACGGTCATCATCGACGGGCGAGCGGTGCGCTCATGCCTTACGACCGTGAATGATGCGCGCGACGCCGAGGTCATCACCCTGGAGGGGCTCGGCTCGCTCGATAATCCGCATCCGGTGCAGCGCGCCTTCATCGAGGAACAGGCCGCCCAATGCGGCTATTGCCTCAACGGCATGATCATGCAGGCCAAGGCGTTCCTGGATCAGGTCGCCAAGCCGACCGAGGCGGAGATCAAGGCGGCGCTCGCCGGCAATCTCTGCCGCTGCGGCGCGCAGGTGGAGATCGTGCGGGCGGTGCAACGGGTAGCGGCCGCACGCGCGTAGCGCATGTTCCGGAAAAGTGGATCCCGGTTTTCCGATAAGAACATGCGCCAAATGAAGCAGAGAAGCGTCATGCCGGCTCGGCTCGAAATCGCCCGGCGCGACCTGCTCAAGGCAGCAGGTTGTCTTGCCGGCTACATGCTGGTCGTTTGCGCGCCCGCCTCCTCGCCACGCGCCGCCGAAGCCGGCACCGCCAGCGCGCCTGCCGGGCCTTGGCCGAAGACGATTCCCCCCGACCGGATCGATTCCTGGCTCGCCGTCAGGGCTGACGGAGGTGTCACCTGCTTTACCGGTCGGGTCGATCTCGGCACAGGGGTGCGCACCGCGCTCGCCCAGATCGTCGCGGACGAGCTCGACGTCGATTTCGATCGTGTCACCGTGGTGATGGGCGATACCGCCAGAACCCCGGACCAAGGCACGACCAGCGCCAGCAACACGATTCAGAAAGAAGCCGTTCCGCTGCGCCACGCCGCCGCCGATGCCCGGCAGATGTTGTTGAAGCTCGCGTCCGAGCGGCTTGCGGTTCCGGTTTCCGATCTTCGGGTCGCGAGCGGCATCATCAGCTCCGGCCGCGCCGGCAAGAGCATTTCCTACGGCGAGCTCATCGGCGACAAACGCTTCGACCTGCGCGCTTCCGGCCGTGCGCGCACCAAGAAGCCGTCCGAATACACGATCGTGGGCAAATCGGTGCCGCGCACCGACATCGCCGCAAAGGCGACCGGCGCATTCACGTTCGTGCACGACATGCGCCGGCCCGGGATGGTGCACGCCCGCGTGATCCGGCCGCCCTCGTATGGCGTGGAAACCGCGATCGGCTCCGCACTCATATCCGTCGACATGGGCTCGGTGCGGCACATACCGGGTCTCATCCAGGTGGTGCGGATCGAGGATTTCGTCGCCGTGGTGGCGGAGCGCGAGGAGAATGCAATCAAGGCTGCGCGTGACCTCAAGGTCGAATGGAAGCCATGGTCGGGGCTGCCCGATTTCTCCAAGCTCGAGGCGACGCTGCGCGAATATCCGGGCAAGCCCCGCCTGTTGCGCGAGGAAGGTGATATTCGCTCGGCGCTCACCAATGCGGCAATCGAGCTCTCCGCAACCTACGTCTGGCCTTATCAGCTGCACGCGTCGATTGGTCCATCCTGCGCGGTCGCCGAATACACCGACAACAAGCTCACCATCTGGTCGGCGACCCAATCCGCGCATGCGCTGCGCCGCGAGGCTGCCCGGCTTTTGGCCATGCCGGAGGAGGCGGTGCGCGTCGTGCACGTGGACGGCGCCGGCTGCTATGGCCTCAATTGTTCGGACGATGTCTCACTCGACGCGGCCCTGCTGACGAAGGCGGTCGGCCGTCCGGTTCGGGTGCAGCTCTCGCGCGAGCAGGAGCAGGGCTGGGAGCCCAAAGGCGCCGCGCAGCTCATGGATGTCAGCGCGAGTCTCGACGGCAGCGGCCGCATCACCGGTTATCAATTCACCACCAAGTGCTTCTCCGGGCGCGGCGAGACCCTTGCGCACTATTTGACCGGCGCTGCGCCGGTGAAGCCGGCGGTGCTCGCACAAGGCGACCGCAACGCGGTGCCGCCCTATGTGGACATTCCCAACGTGCAGATCAGTGTGCTCGATCCGGTGCCGCCGGTGCGTTCCGCGCGCATGCGCGGCGTCGCCAGCCTGCCCAACAGCTTCGCCCATGAATGCTTCATCGACGAGCTCGCGGCCGCCGCCGGCGCCGACCCGTTGAAGTTCCGCTTGGAGCGGCTCAATGATGCACGCGCACAGGCCGTGCTGACTGCGGTGGCCAAGAAGGCGGCATGGGAGTCGCACGCGCCACCCAAGAAGGAGCCGGTCGCCGGCACGATCGCCAAGGGCCGCGGGGTCGCCTATGCGCGCTACACCCACGGCGATTACCCGGGATACGGGGCTGCCTACGCGGCCTGGATCGCCGATGTCGAGGTCGATGTCACGAGCGGCCGGGTGCGGGTTGCGCGCGTGGTCGTGGCGCAGGATTGCGGCCTGATGGTCAACCCGCGGGGAGTCGAGCAGCAGGTGCGTGGCAATGTCATCCAGACGCTCAGCCGTGCCCTGATGGAAGAGGCCAAGTTCGACGCCTCGGGCGCCACCAGCCTCGATTTCGCGAGCTACCCGATCGCCACCTTCGCGGACGTGCCGGACATCCAGGTGGTGTTGATCGAGCGCGCCGACGAGCCGCCGATGGGGGTTGGTGAATCGGCCGCAATCCCCGGCGCGGCGGCCATCGCCAATGCCATTTTCAACGCGACCGGCGCCCGCATCCGCCAGGTGCCGTTCACGCCGCAGCGGATCAAAGACGCGTTGGCTTCGCCGCGGCGCTAAGACATGTGCTCGCACCGCCGCTGCGGGCCAGAAGTAAACATCATCGAAGCAATTCGGCTGCAGCCAGTTCCGCCATTTGCAATGCGCTGATTGGTGAAAGATCATCCTCAATAGAGAATCAGGTGGGGACCGCCGAGCCGGACCCGATAACTGCGATGCCTTGATGGTGAGAAGCGGGTCAAGGGCGTACAACTTCGATGGTGTGCCACGCTGGGAGGCGATAGTTTCGCGCGCATGAGCAGTGGCAGCCCCCCGGTCTTGCGAGGCGAACGGGTTATCCTGCGCGCACCCCGCGAAGAGGATTTCGAAGCCCGCCTCAGGCTTGGAGCCGATGCTGAGATAATTCGGATGTATGGAGGCAATCGGAGCGACGTTCGCCCGATGACCGAGGAAGCGGCCAAGCGCTGGGTGCGGCGCCTGCTAAATCACGAACATGCTTGGATCATAGAGGCTGGCACCCTCATCGGGGAAATCAGGCTTGATCGTGTTGATTTGAGAGACAGGCGGGCAAGTTTGGCAATCGGGATTGAAGACGCCGCCCAGCTTGGAAAGGGCCTTGGCAGTGAGGCTATTGATCTTACTTTGGGCTATGCTTTCAGCGTCCTAAAACTGCATCGCGTTTCCGTGCGCGTGGTGGAATATAATTTGCGAGCGATCCGCGCGTATCAGAAGTGCGGGTTCGTCATCGAGGGAAGAGAGCGAGAGGCCGCGTTCGTCGACGGCCGATGGTATGACGATGTTATGATGGCAATCCTCGAAAATGAATACTTGGCGAGGCGGCGAAAAGAAAGATGACGGCTTCGAGCTAGAGTCGAAGCAGGCCAACGATGAGCTGGGTCGATCCTCTATTCGTCGATCCTTTATTCATTCGATGCCGGCGGCGCGTAGATAATCCAGGTCGAGGAAGCGATCGGCCGTGGGCAACGGCGGCTCGAGGTTGCCGGCTTCGCTCATCAACGCAATCACTTGCTGCAGGCCCTTGGGATCGATCTCGCCGCGCCTGGGCAGGACGCCTCGCTCCGGCTTGAAATAAAGATCGAGCGTCTGCCCCGCTATGAGCTCCGAAACCCCCGTCGTGTCCACGATTGTCCTGATCACCCGATCGCGGTTTGCCGGATCTCGGATGAACGCGAAGGCCGCACCCAAGCCGCGTACATAGCGCGTCACCGCCTCCTTGTGGTCCGCCGCCCAGGAGCGGCGGATCGCCGTGACCGTGTAAAGCAGCTCCGGCACCGCATCGTTGGATGTTCCAAGGAGCCGATAGCCCTCCTGCACGGCCAGGAGGTCCTGCGGCTGGCCGAGCACGACCGCGTCGCAATCGCCTTGATGCAGGCAGTTCCAACGGGTCGGCGTGCCTTCGATCATCTTGACCCCGAAATCGTGCTCGAGGCCGTGCAGCGCCAACAGCTTGCGCATCGAGATCGCGATGGTGCCGGCTGCGTCGGCGAGCCCGATGATCTTCCCCTTGAGATCAGCAAAGCGTTTGATCTCCGGTTTCGCCACGAGGCTGTAGATCGGGTTATCGAACTCGGCCGCGATGCCGACCGCATCGGATCCGGCGAGCGCTGCACGGATCAGGAAAGGCGTCGCCACATGGGTGAGATCGACCTCGTCATCATGCAGCGCCGCGATCATTTTGTCGGAGCCGCCCGGAATGGGAATCAGCACCTTGACGTCAAGGCCCTCTCGGGCAAACAGGCCCTCGCGTTGTGCAATCGAGATTGGCAGCGAAAACACGCTGTGTGCCGCCGAATAGGCCTGCCCATAGCGCAGCATGAGCGTTTCAACGCCGGCGCCGTGCGCGAAAGCGGCGCCAATCAGGCCGGCGAGCAGGAGGCGCATTGAGGTAGGCATCTTGTCTGTTCCAGCACTCGGCACCCCGTTGGATAAGCGCCACGGCGTCAGTTTACTACATTCGGCTTTGCACAGAGGCCGCATTGCTGCTGCCGAAGGCCGCACCCGATAGGCTGCACGTGTGCCCGCTCGTCGGCATAACGCCGGCGACGAGCAGGCAAGCTTGACTGATCAAACGCGCTATTTGATCGCCTGTGGATTTATGGGCGAGCCGGTGCCGCCGGTGATCACCAGCGGCGGTCCGCAGAAGAAGAACTCGTAGACTCTGTCCGCCGCGCAATCCTCCGCCAGCTCCTTGAGGTAGAACATCTCCCCCATCGTCAGACCCATGGCCGGGATCACCACCCAATGCCAGGGCTGGTTGGCCTCGGTGGTTTCGTTCGGGCGCACCTCGACCCCCCAGGTGTCGGAGCAGATCGCCGCGATCTGTCTGTCCTGGCACCAGTAGCAATTCTCGAATTTCACCCCGGGGGCGTCGCCGCCCGCAAAGCCGCCCCACTTCTTCTCGGCAAGGCAGCGTTCCATCTGGCCGGTCCGCACGATCACGAAATCGCCGCGACGGATCTCGATGCTCTGCGCCTTGGCGCATTGGTCGAGCTCGTCGTTGGCAATCGCATAGCCGTCAGCCAGATGCGGCAGACCCTTGAAGCGCGCAATATCGAGCAGCACGCCGCGGCCGACCATTTTGCTCTTGGTGTGCTCGATGCCGAGCTTGCCGAGGCCGTTGCAATCGACCAGCCGCGCGTCGTAGCCGTTGTACATCTTCTCCTCATAGAAGATGTGGCCGAGCGAATCCCAATGCGTCGCGCATTGCACCGGCATGTTGATGGCATCGTCGGCGTAGCGGACATTCGGCACGACGTCTTGGCGCCCTGCGACCGCATCGGTGCCGGTCGCCAGCATGGTATGAATCGGATTCCAGCGCCCGCCAAAGAGGCCGGTCTGCGGACCATTGCGGTCGAGCGGAATCCCGAGTGCGAAGACCTTGCCGCGGCGGATGAGAGAGGCCGCCCGCACGATGTCTTCGGGCCGTACGTGATTGAGCGTGCCGATCTGGTCGTCAGCGCCCCATCGGCCCCAATTCCTCAGCTTCTCGGACGCTTCGCGGATCGCCTGCTTCCCCACCTTGATGTCCATCGTCCCGGCTTCCTTTGCTTCCTCACGCTCAGGGGATGATTGTGACGCGGCCGAGGATCGCGGTCCATCAGGCTGCGGCAGCGGCGGAAACGTTGCCAACGCTCCCTGAACTTGCGCTATGTGAGGCGCATGGAACAAAAGCCCGCCTGCCGCAAAGCTGCCTGTGTGATTGGTTGGCCGGTCGAGCATTCGCGCTCCCCGCTTATCCACGGATATTGGATCAAGGAGCTTGGCCTCGAAGCCGCGTACCGGCGCGAGCCGGTGACGCCGGAAGGCTTTGCTGAGTTCGTCACCCACCTCGCGCAACATGGTTATGTGGGGGCAAACATCACGGTGCCGCACAAGGAGGCGGCGCTTGCCCTGGCGAGCCCGGATGCGCTTGCCGCCGCAGTCGGGGCCGCAAACACCCTCTGGCTCAAGGACGGCAAGCTGCACGCGACCAACACCGACGTCGAGGGCTTCATCGCCAGTCTTGATACGGCTGTTCCGGGCTGGGCTTCCGATGCCGGGCCGGCGGTGGTGCTCGGCGCCGGCGGTGCCGCGCGGGCAGTAGTATTTGGCCTGCTGCAACAGGGGATGGCCGAGATTCGCGTCGTCAATCGCAGTCTGGAGCGGGCGAGCGCGATGCGGGAACGGTTCGGCAAAGCCGTGGCGCCGTGCCGGTGGGAGGAGCGTGACCGTGCCCTTGCGGGCGCGAGCCTGTTGGTCAACACAACCACGCTCGGCATGACGGGTCAGCCGGCGCTCGCCATCGACCTCGCCCGCCTCCCCCCTGATGCGGTGGTCGCCGATATCGTCTATGCTCCGCTCTCGACGCCGCTGTTGGCGGCCGCCTCTGCGCGTGGATTGCGCACAGTCGACGGTCTCGGCATGCTGCTGCACCAGGCGGCGGGCGCCTTCGCGCGGTTCTTCGGCACACGGCCGGAGGTTACGGCGGCCTTGCGCGCGCTGGTGGAGGCTGATCTGATGCGGCACTTCTGATGCGGCAATGATGCGGCCGCCGCACTGAATGCGCTATCGCCCCCACCCTAACCCACCCCCGCAAGCGGGGAGGGAAGGGAGGGGTCAACTTTCGGGAGGATACCGATGCAGAAGATGACACGGCGCACGTTTGGCGCCTCGAGCCTTGCCTTGATGCTTGCGGGCTCGGCGAGCTTTGCCCAGCAGGCGCGGCCGGTTCGTGTCCGAGGCACGGTCGAGAGCGCGAGCGGCAATGTGATCATGGTCAAGTCGCGCGACGGCTCCGATCTCAAGCTCGTGCTGAAGGACAATGCGACGGTCCGGGCGGTCATTCCGGCCAAGATGACCGATATCAAGGCGGGCACCAATGTGGGCATCACCTCCGCGCCGCAGGCCGACGGCAGTCTCTCGGCGATCGAGGTGCACATCTTCCCGGCCAATCAGAATATCAATTCGGCGCACTTCGATTGGGACCTGATGCCCAACACGTTCATGACCAATGGACCGGTGCAGACATCGGTTGCTGCGGTTGATGGTCAAGTGCTCACCGTGCAGTACAAGAGCGGTGACAAGGTCGACGAGAAGCAGATCAAGATCACGCCCAAGACCGCGATCGTCGGCTACGAGCCCTCCAGCAAGGACGCCCTGAAGCCCGGCGTGAAAGTGTTCGTGGCGGCCGCCCCGAAGCTGCCGGATGGATCGCTGGACGTTGCCAACATCTCCTACGGCAAGGATGGCATGACTCCGCCCATGTAGGGTTATGTAAGGCCGTGCCGGTTAGAGAGCGAAGCAGGTCATGTGGAGGAAAGAGATGAGCAGAATCGGAATTCTTCCCAGCATCGCGCTGGCGGCCGCATTGGCGGCGTCGCCAGCTTGGGCCCAGCAGGCGCAGACACAACGCCTGTCCGGCACCATCGAGAAGGTGACTGGCAATTCCCTTCAGGTGAAGGGCAAGGACGGCAAGGAAGCGACCGTGACGCTCGCCGACAAGGCGCTGATCGTCGGAGTGACCAAGGCCTCGCTTTCCGACATCAAGGAAGGCTCCTACATCGGCAGTGGCGCCGTGCCGCAGGCCGATGGCAGCCAGAAGGCGGTCGAGGTGCACATCTTCGCCGAGTCGCAGCGCGGCACCGGTGACGGCCACCGCGACGGCTGGCCCGGCGCGCCCAACGGCACCATGACCAATGGCGAAGCCGGCAACCCGGTGACGGGTGTGGACGGGCTTACCGTGATGGTCAAATACAAGGGCGGGGAGAAGAAGATCGTGGTCTCACCGTCAACGCCGATCGTCCAGTATCACGTGAGCGACATGAGCATCGTCAAGCCGGGTGCTGCCTTCAGCATTGTGGCCGCCACCAAGAAACCGGACGGCACATTCGAGACCAACCGCATCAATGTCGGGGTGGACGGCGCGGTTCCCAACTGAAGCCTGCTGGCGAGCAAATCCTGGCCTTCGTCGCGTGCGAGCGCGGCGGGGGCTTTGCTTTCTCCGGGGCTTCTCGGGTTGCGATTGCGGCGCGCCGGCATCAGCCTGTCGCAATGGCGTCATTAAAGCGCAACGCGCGCCGGGTACTTGGGTTGTCGACGCTGGTCATCGCGCTTTTGCCCTGGCGTCTACCTGAGGCCTTCGGAGCGCCTGTCCCCCGGCCCCTCGATACGCTCCGCAAGGTTTGGCCGGCTGGCGCCAGTGCTAATGTATGGCGCCCGCCGGCCGCTTTTATTCCACATCTCTCCGATTGCCCGCGGCTGCGGCGGCGGGCCGCGCCCGGCTTTGCGGCCGCTCGTTATCGGTCCGGAACTGCCTCATGCTATCATTTCGCTGGGGCGCCCGGAGAGCCGACATTGAACAAGGCTGCGAGCGTATTGCGTTTTTTGAGCTTGGTCACTCTCGTCTGGGTCGTCCTGCTTGGGGCGCCCGGCGGGGTGCAGGCTGCTGATCTGCCGGGATCCAAGGATCCGGTCGGGCTGCGGCGCTTCGAGGGCTCCGAGATCATCCACTACGCAGTAAGCCCACACGATCAATATTTCCTGGCCCGCGGCGAAGGGGCGGCCGGATCGGGTTTCGACAAGGAGGAGCGCGTCGAAGGCGCGATCGAGCGGGTCGTCTACAAGGCCCCGTTGGGAACGACCTCGGAAGAAATATTCCGCGATTACGAGCGAATGCTCGGCGATCTCGGATTTGAAGAGACTTTCAAGCTCGACAGCGGCGCGCTCTATGCGCTCACCGCAAAGGACTTCCAGCAGCGCTTCTTTTTTCAAGCCGGCTACGCGGCGCACAAGGACAGCGCCGACACTCCCTTTCAGGACGGGAAGAACCAGTACTATCTCACCGCGCGTCTGGTCCGGGACGAGCAGATCGTCAACGTGGCGGTCTACGTGGTTGAAAGCGCCGGCCTGGATTGGGAGGAAGCGGGCCTCAAGCAGCCGATCGTGATCCGCCTCGACCAGCCGGTGATCGGCGTCGACGTGATCTCCTCGCCGCGCCCCGATTATCGGCCCGTGGAGGTCAAGGCGCCGGATCTCGCCAAGGCGCTGACCGATACCGGCAAGGTCGACATCTACGGCATCCTGTTCGATACCGACAAGACCGACCTCAAGCCGGAGAGCCGCGCGACGCTGAAGGAGGTTGCCAAGCTGCTCAAATCCGATCCTTCGCTCAGGCTCGAAGTTGCCGGCCATACCGACAATACCGGAGCCGCCGACCACAATATGAGACTTTCGGTCGGTCGGGCCGCCGCTGTGGTGAATGCGCTGGTCAGCTCCTACGGGATCGACAGATCGCGGCTGCAGCCGAAAGGTTATGGGGACACAAGACCCGTCGCTCCCAATGACAGCGAGGAGGGCAGGGCAAAGAACCGCCGCGTCGAGCTGCGCAAGATGTGATCGCGCTCACCTGAGCGGTAGGGTGGGCAAAATTGCGTCACACTGTGATTGATTGATCCGGGCGCGTCGCGCAATTTTGCCCACGCGGTTCGGAGCACGCGTGGGCACGACGCTAAAGAGCCTTTGCCCACTCTAGCGCCGACGTGATTGGTTTTGAGCCCTAGGGGGCGGCCCTTGTGGCCGCCCGACCCGGGCGAGGTCTCGTTTGAAGGGAGGAAGAAAGAGAGCGCCCACAAGGGCCGCCCCTACGGAAGTTGGGCCGGCTCCATCGGGCTGTAAGCGTCCGCAGCGTGGACCGGTGCAAGCGATACGAAATCCGTCTCGAGTGCGCTCACGTTCCAACTGAGCAACAACAAATAGAGAAAGACCGCGAAGAAGCGGACGAGCCTCGTGTAAGAAGGCCAGCTTCGCGGCTTTGCACACCTGGCAGGATCGGGAAGCGTGGTGGGCATCGCGGTTCTCCGCGTTCAGGCGGCGCCGGCGAGGGGCGCTCCGGCGGAACTCACGGCGTGCGGCTCGCGGCGGACCTGCAGGGCGCCTGAGCTCTTCAGGTTGTTGAGGAAGCAACGCGCGCTTTCGTCCCACGTCATGGTCTTGGCATAGGCGCGGCACGCCGCTCGCGAAAGCGTCAGGCTCTTCAAACAAGCCGCCCGCAGATCCTCGTCCAGGGCCGCGACCGGTGCGCTGCCGACGACATCGCGGTTCGAATCGACCGGGAAGCCGGCGATCGGGAGCCCGCTCGCCAACGCTTCGAGCAGGACCAGCCCGAACGTGTCGGTGCGGCTCGGGAACACGAACACATCGGCGCTCGCGTAAACGTCGGCCAATTCCTGGCCCTTCTTGGTACCGAGAAAGACCGCCGACGGATAGCGCAGCGCCAATTCTTGCCGCGCCGGTCCGTCACCGACCACTACCTTGCTGCCAGGCAGGTCGAGCGCCAGGAATGCCTCGATGTTCTTTTCCACCGCCACTCGTCCGACGCTGAGAAACACCGGGCGCGGCAGGCCGAGGTCGCAGCCGAAGCGGGGCTGGAACAGATTGGTGTCAACGCCGCGCGGCCAGCGCATCAGCTTGCGGAAACCGCGCGCGGCAAGCTCGTTGCTCAGCGATTCGGTCGACGCCATGGTCACGCGGCCGGCATTGTGGAACCAGCGCAGCCAGCACCAGCTCAGGCTCCGCGGGATCGGCAGCCGCGCCGCCGCATAGTCGGCAAAGCGCGTGTGGAAGCTGGTGGTGAAACCGCGCCGCCGCTTGAGGCAGTGCCGGCGCACGATGTGGCCGATCGGGCCTTCGGTGGCGATGTGGATGACGTCGGGCTGGATCGCATCGATCCGCTCCGCGATATCGCGCGCGCGCGGCAAGGCCAGGCGGATATCCGGATAGGTCGGCAGCGGAACGCTCGGAATGCCCTCGGGTGTGAGGAAGCTCACCTCGACCCCCATACGCTCCAGCGCCCGTCCGACCGACATCAACGTTTGCACCACGCCGTTGACCTGCGGATACCAGGCGTCAGTGGCAATGAGAACGCGCATCAGACCGCATGAGCCTCGCTGATTCTCGCCGCCGACGGCCGCAGCACCGGATCAATCTTCCAGGAAACAATCTCCAGCCTTCCGTCGAAGTGCTCGATCGCGGCGCTGCAGCTTTCGACCCAGTCGCCGCAATTGATGTAGCGGGCGCGGGGGAAATCGCGGATGGTCGCATGATGGACGTGACCGCAGATCACGCCTTCGGCGTGCCGCCGCGTCGCCTCGGCGGCCAACGCCTCTTCGAAGCTGCGCACATAGTTGAACGCGTCCTTGACCTTGTGCTTGGCCCACTGCGACAGCGACCAGCTCGGCAGGGACAAACATCTGCGCACGATATTGACCAGCGAATTGGCGGCCACCAGCGGCATCCGCGCATAATCCCCGAGGCCGGCGAAATGGCGGGCGCGCCTCACGCTGCGGTCGAACTGGTCGCCATGCGTAACCACGTAGCGGCGGCCATCCGCTGCCACATGTGTGGCGCATTCGGTCACCACCACGCCGCCGAAATGTGTTCCGAAATAATCGCGCAGGAACTCGTCATGGTTGCCCGGGATATAGATGAGCCGCGATCCCTGGCGCGCCTTGCGCAAAAGCTTTTGGATCACGTCATTGTGGGCCTGCGGCCAGTGCCAGCCGGATCGCAGCTGCCAGCCGTCGACGATGTCGCCCACCAGATAGATCGTGTCGGCGTCATGGTGACGCAGGAAGTCGAGGAGTTGCTCGGCTTTGCACGCACGTGAGCCTAGATGTACGTCGGAGATGAACAGCGCGCGAACCCGTCGGGTTGCTTCGGTGACTTCCACGGCGGCGAGGGCCCTGATTCGCTTCGATCCGGCCCGACCGTTACGTGAGTTATGTCTCAATCATGTGACGGAGACGGCTTTTGTGAATGCGTCCGCAGGTGGCGGGTGCCGGGGCAGGATTCGGTCTGCCGGAAAGTGCGGATATGCTGAAAACTTTAACGTCGTCATTCTGTTGCATGGACCTGAGATGACGGCCCCTGGGCCGATTCGTTGGTCATGATCAGCCCCGAGACGGCTGTCATCGACTCAATCATCGAGCTGTCATTCAAACAATCGAGCTGTCATTCAGCCAGAAGTTCCCGGAGGTAGCGGATTGCTTGAACGTCCTGAGCATGACTTCAGTAAACCATGCACTGCCAAGCACGCAGAGCCGGGCAACGACTCGGAGAAGGCCCGGTCCGCTCTGGGCAAGCGGGTCCGCGCGCTGTGCGCGCAGATCAGCTTGACGCCGCGCAGCTGGAGCAAGGCGGGACTCCTGCTCAGTGTCACGATCATCCTGGCCTCCGCCGTGGTGCTGTTCTACCGGCTGCGCGACCTTGATTGGGGCGCCGTGCGCATGGCGCTTGCGGGCGTGTCGCTCGCCCACGTGGCGGCTGCCGCATTCTTCGTCCTCTGCGGTTATGTGACCTTGGCGGTGTATGACTGGTTTGCGCTGCGGGTGATCGGAGCCCGGCAGGTGCCGGTCCCGGTCGCTGCGCTGACAGGAGTCGTGAGCTATGCGATCGGGCACGGCATCGGGGCGATGGTTTTCGCTTCCGCGGCGATCCGCCTGCGCATCTATTCCCGCTGGGGGCTCGGCCTCCTCGATATCGCCAAAATGAGCTTCATCGCCGGATTGACGTTCTGGCTCGGCAATATCACGGCGCTCAGCGTCGGCATGGTTTGCATGCCGGATGCCGCGCGCGCGGTCGACCAAATCTCCTCCTGGAGCAATCGGGCAATCGGGACCGTGGTGTTGGGCACGCTCGTGGCCTATCTGTTCTGGGTATGGAGCAAGACCCGCGTGCTCGGGCGCAACGCCTCGGCCGTGACGCTGCCGTCGGGATCGATGACGCTTCTGCAGATCGCCATCGGGCTTGCCGACCTGAGCTGCTGTTCAATTGTGATGTATTTGTTGATGCCGAGCCTGCCGGCGGTCGACTTCCTCACGCTGGCGCTGATCGTGGTGTTCGGCACTCTGGCCGGCTTCGCCAGCCACGCGCCAGGCGCGATCGGTGCACTCGATGCCGCGATGCTGATCGGTCTGCCCACCTTCGACCGCGCCGAGCTGGTGGCGACGCTGCTGCTCTATCGGCTGCTCTATTTTGCGGTGCCGTTTGCGTTCGCGCTCGCAGGTCTCGGCTTGCGCGAGGCCTATGTGCATTTCCGCGAATAGATGTCGGATGCGTTTAAGCCCGGCTCGAGCTCGGAGCGGACGCGCTGGTTGTCAATTCTGAGCCAGTGCTTGCCGGCCGATTTTCTTGACGCTGTCGATGCCGGTAAGCGCCATGGTGACGTCGAGCTCGTTCTTGAGGATTTCGATCGCGCGGGCCACTCCGACCTCGCCGCCGGCCCCGAGGCCATACAGATACGCGCGGCCGATCATGCAGGAACGGGCGCCGAGCGCGAGCGCCCGCGCGATGTCCTGACCGGAGCGAATGCCGCCGTCGAACATGATCTCGATGTCGGCGCCGACCGCATCGACGATCCGCGGCAGCATCGAGATCGAGGAGACCGCACCATCGAGCTGACGCCCGCCGTGGTTGGAGACGACGAGCGCGGAAGCTCCGGTCTTGGCGGCGCGGCGGGCGTCCTCGACGTCGAGCAGTCCCTTGATGATCAGCTTGCCGGGCCACAGCTCGCGGATCCATTCGACATCCTTCCAGGAGAGCGACGGATCGAACTGGCCGGCGATCCATTGCGACAGCGAGCGGACGCCCTCCATGCCGCGCACCCGTCCGGCGAGGTTGCCGAAGGTCTTGCGCTTGCCGGAGAGGATGCTGATCGCCCAAGCGGGCCTTTGCGCGATATCGATCACATTGGCGAGCTTGATCTCCGGCGGCACCGTCATGCCGTTGCGCAAGTCGCAGTGGCGCTGCCCGAGCACCTGCAGATCCACGGTGAGCACCAGCGCGCTGCATTTGGCGGCGATTGCCCGCTCGATCAGCGCCCGCACGAAGCCGCGGTCCTTCATTACATAAAGCTGGAACCAGAAAGGGCGCCCAACCGCGGCCGCCACATCTTCTATTGAACAGATCGACATGGTGGAGAGACAGAACGGAATTCCGGCGGCATGCGCGGCGCGGCAGGCGAGAATCTCGCCGTCGCCCCATTGCATGCCGCAGAGCCCGATCGGGGCGAGCGCGATCGGCAGCGAGGCCGGCTCACCGGCGACTTCGGTCGCAAGCTCACGGCGCGTGACGTCGATCAGCACCCGCTGGCGCAGCTTGATCGATTCGAGGTCGATGCGGTTCTGCCGCAGCGTCTCCTCCGCATAGGAGCCGTGATCCGCATAGTCGAAGAACATTTTCGGCACGCGGGCGCGTGCGGCGAGCCGCAGGTCCTCGATCGAGGCCATCACCCGCATGGCGGTTTCCCGGCCTCCGCCCGGTCGGCTCTCCCGACGGCGCGGGATGTGGCTTCAAGGACCGGGAACGTTGTGGTGGCCCCTCGGGTTTCACCAACAGGGCTGCGCGGTTGTTTGCACAGGAGATGAGCAATGGGCATGGCCAAGGAAAGGGTTCTCGAAGGCGACAGATCGGCGGAGGAGCACAAGGAGAACCTGCAGGAACGGCGGCAACGCCAGGAGGAATCCCTGGAATCCGGGCTGGAAGGAACGTTCCCCGGCTCTGACGCGATCAATGTGGTCCAGCCACCCCCGAGCATACTTGATCGAAAAGGCAAGGCGAAAGGCACCCCTGGCCGGGACTGAACGCGCCTCGACCGAACCCCTTAAAGACGCTGTAATATTTCCTGCGATTTTTTGCAGAATTTATTTCTGGAGGCCCTATTATGGCCTGGTACCGATCCAACGGGCAGGCGAAAGGGGCACATGAAAGGGGAACCGGGCCGCAAGTATTTTGGGACGGATGGCATCCGTGGTCGCGCGAATGGCGTGATCGTTCCGGAGCTCGCGATGCGGGTGGGCCAGGCGGCGGGCTTGGCATTCCGCCGCGGCGACCATCGCCATCGGGTGGTGATCGGGAAAGACACGCGGCTGTCGGGCTACATGATCGAGACCGCCCTCGTGGCGGGCTTCACCTCGGTCGGCGTCGATGTGTTTCAAACCGGTCCGCTGCCCACGCCCGCCGTGGCGATGCTGACCCGCTCGCTGCGCTGCGACCTCGGCGTGATGATCTCGGCCTCCCACAATCCTTATGACGACAATGGCATCAAACTGTTCGGGCACGACGGCTACAAGCTCTCTGATGAGGTCGAAGGTAAGATCGAGGAATTGATCGACGCCGATCTGAGCAAGCGGCTCGCCGCGAGCAAGAATCTCGGTCGCGCCAAGCGCATCGAGGTGGCATCGGGCCGTTATATCGAGTTCGCCAAGCGGACATTGCCGCGGGCATTGAGCCTCGATGGGCTGCGCATCGTCGTCGATTGCGCGAATGGCGCCGCTTATCAGGTGGTTCCGGAAGCGCTGTGGGAACTCGGCGCTGACGTGGTGCCGATCGGGGTCGAGCCCGACGGCTTCAACATCAACCGTGAGTGCGGCTCGACCGAGCCGGCGGCGATGTGCGCCAAGGTCAAGGAGATGCGCGCCGATATCGGCATTGCGCTCGATGGCGATGCCGACCGCGTGATCATCGCCGATGAGTGCGGCCACATCGTCGACGGCGACCAGCTCCTGGCCGTGATCGCGGCAAGCTTCAAGGAGGACGGCAGGCTGGCGCGGCCCGGCGTGGTCGCGACCGTGATGTCGAACCTCGGCCTCGAGCGCTATCTCGACGGAATTGGCCTCTCGCTTGCGCGCACGCCAGTCGGCGACCGCTATGTGCTCGAGCATATGCGCGAGCACGGCCACAATGTCGGCGGCGAGCAGTCCGGCCACATCATCCTGTCCGACTACACGACGACGGGCGACGGTTTCGTCGCCGCGCTGCAGGTGCTGGCGGTGCTGAAGAAGCAGGACCAGCCGGTGTCGAAGGTCTGTCATCGCTTCGATCCACTGCCGCAAATTCTCAAGAATGTGCGCTACCGCAGCGGTAGGCCGCTTGAAGCCCCCAAGGTGCGCTCCGCGATTGAGGAGGCGGAGCAGCGTCTGAACGGCCATGGCCGCCTCATCGTCCGCTCCTCGGGCACCGAGCCGGTGATACGTGTCATGGGCGAAGGCGAAGACCGCGGCCTGGTCGAGGAGGTTGTCGACGGGATTGTCGACGCCTTGAGCCACGTCACCGCGTAAGAACAAGCGATCCACTCGTCCCCACGCAAGCGGAGCAACTTAGCTCCGGTCGTCCCTGCGAAAGCAGGGACCCATACTCCTGCGCGCTATCGAGAGCGCGTAGCCGTATGGGTCCCCGGGCTTCGCCCGGGACGACGCCGGTGATTGGATCGCGGACCAAACAAACAAACACTTATCCGCGCCCAGGCGCGGTGCTCCGATACAACTTAACGAAGGTTAAGCTTCGCGGTTAACAGTTAAGGTTAAGCTCCATTTAACGGTTTGCTGCCATTCTCGATTTCGTTGGTTCATCCCTGTGGGGCGCGGCTCCGACAGGAGCGAAAGGACGAAGTCATGAGTAGTGTAAGAATCCTGGCGACCGCAGTTGCGGTTGCCGCAGCGATGAGCACGGCGGCGGTTGCCGCCGACTTCCCGCCGGCGCTGCCGGTGCAGGCACCGCCTCCGCCTCCGCCATCCGATTCCGGCTGGTATCTGCGCGGCGATGTCGGAGTCTCGGTGCAGAAGTTCGACGCCTTCGATCACTTCCAGACCAATCCGACATTCGTCTGGCCGGCGAGCTGGGCCATCGTGCAGAAGGAAACGGACGATTCCGCTTTCGTCGATTTCGGCATCGGCTATCAGGTCAACAACTGGCTGCGCTTCGACGTCACCGGCGAGCACCGCACGGCGGCGAAGTTCAAGGTGGTCGGCAGCTATACCGAATTCTGCGCGCCCGGCCCCACCTGCTTCGACCAATACGACGGCTCTCATTCGGCCGAAGTGCTCATGCTCAACGCCTATCTGGACCTGGGCACCTGGTGGTGCCTCACGCCCTTCGTCGGCGCCGGTGTCGGCGGAGCCTTGAACACTGTTTCAAGCGTCACCGACCTCGGCATCACCACCACGGTCCCGGGCTTCGGCTACTCGTCGTCTGACGCGTCGAACTGGAATCTTGCCTGGTCGGTGCAGGCCGGCGTCGACTACAACGTTTCGAACAATCTCAAGCTCGAAGCGGCTGTTCGCTATCTCAACCTGGGCTCGGTCAAAACCCCGATCGTCAATTGCTCCTCAGTCGGCTGCTCCAGCCCACCCAACACCGGTCCGAGCGCCTATTACACGCTCACCAACTTCGATTCGCTCGACTTCAGGCTCGGCTTCCGCTGGCTGTTCCAGCCGGAGGTGCCCCTCTACGCCCCGCCGCTGGTGCGCAAGGGCTGAGCTTTCAGTTCAACCAAGCTCGCAAGCTTTGGGCGGCGCGGGAAATTTCCCGCGCCGCTTTCGTTTTGGTGCCGCGCGGAGGGCTCAGCCGAGCTAACGGCTCATTAAGGTTAATCAATCATGATGGGCAATACGCCGGCTGTTTCAGTCGCGATCGAGATGAGGCCGTTATGCGTTTGCTCGCCGTTTTGCTCGCCGTCATGCTCGCTTTATCGGGTCTGATCGGCCTCTTAACCCCTGCGCACGCGGCGGACTACGACTTGCCGACACTGCGGGGAACCGAAACCCAATTCATCCCGGCCTTCCCCCGCTTTCCCAATTGGGAGGGGTTCTATTTCGGCGGGCAGGTGACCTACAGCACCTCCAGCGTGGACTTCACCACAGCCACGCAGCCATTGGTCGAGCAGGCGCTGCAAGCCTCGACCATCCTGGCCAACATGACGCCGCAATTCTGGCAGCCGCTCGGGGTGGGAGATGTCGACGGCGCCGGTATCGGGGGCTTTGTGGGTTACAATTTTCAATGGGACAACGCGGTCTTCGGCGTCGAGCTCAACTATACGCATACCTCGCTCAACGCGGTTGCGCCGAGCATGCCGATCGAACGCGTAATGAACTTTGGCGGATTCAACAACGACGTCGCGTTGACCGGCGTCGGCGAGGTCAACGTTCGTGATGTGCTCACCGCGCGGGCCCGCTTCGGCTGGGCTGTCGACCACTTTCTCCCCTACCTGGCGGCCGGGTTCGCTTTCGGGCGGGCCGACATAAATACCGACGCGACCGTCGACGTTAAGGAATTTGTCCCAAACACCAATCCCCCTCAACTGTCAAACGAGTTCGTGTTTGACCAGAGCCGCACCAAGAGTGGTGCTTTCCTGTATGGCTACTCGGCCGCTGCCGGCGTCGACTTTGCGCTCACGCAGAACATCTTCGCTCGGGCGGAATACGAATTCGTCCTCTGGCAGCGGTTTTGGGCGATCAATGCCCAGATGCACAACTTGCGCGCAGCCCTCGGCGTGAGGTTCTGAAAATCTGATTGTTCCGAGGGGGCCGTGCCCGCGCGCCACCCGCCTATGTGACTCTACGTAACTTGACGGCACGCGCTCTCTCCCCTATTTCCCCGCGCGGGACACCCCTCCCCACCGAGGGGCGCCTATCTGGAAGGATAGATCATGACCGTAGCGATGCCGTCCGTGCGGCCCGTCGTGCCGCATTTCTCCTCCGGCCCCTGTGCCAAGCGCCCCGGCTGGAGCCTGCAGGTCCTAACCGACGCGGTTCTGGCCCGCTCCCACCGCTCAAAAATCGGCAAGGCCAAGCTCAAGCGCGCGATCGATCTGACGCGCGAGATCCTCGAGGTTCCCGCCGACTACCGCATCGGCATCGTGCCGGCTTCCGACACCGGCGCGGTCGAGATGGCGCTGTGGTCGCTCTTGGGCGCGCGCCCGGTGACGGTTTTGGCCTGGGAATCCTTCGGCGAGGGCTGGGTGACGGACATCACCAAGCAGCTCAAGCTCAAGGACGTGACGGTGCTCAAGGCGCCCTACGGCGAGCTGCCCGATCTCTCCAGGGTCGATCCCGCAACCGACATCGTGTTCACCTGGAACGGCACCACCTCGGGCGTGCGCGTTCCGGATGCCTCCTGGATCGCCGCCGACCGGCAGGGCTTGAGCATTTGCGATGCCACGTCGGCCGCCTTCGCGCAGCGGCTCGATTTTCCCAAGCTCGATGTGATCACCATGTCGTGGCAGAAGGTGCTGGGCGGGGAAGCCGCGCATGGCATCCTGATCCTGTCGCCGCGCGCAGTCGAGCGTCTCAAGACCTACACGCCGCCCTGGCCGTTGCCGAAGATCTTCCGCCTCACTAATGGCGGCAAGCTGATCGAGGGCATATTCGAGGGCGAGACCATCAACACGCCGTCGATGCTGTGCGTTGAGGATTATCTCGACACGCTCACTTGGGCGAAGTCGATCGGCGGCCTCAAGGCGCTCATCGCCCGCGCCGACGCCAACACCAAGGCGGTCGCCGATTGGGTTGCCAGGACCGCGTGGGTCGATTTTCTCGCCAAGCATGCGGCGATCCGCTCCAACACCTCGGTCTGTCTCAAGATCGTCGATCCGGCGATTGCCGCGCTCACCCCTGATGCGCAATCGATCTTCATCAAGGGCTTGGTCGCCACGCTCGAGAAAGAGAACGTCGCCTACGACATCGACGGCTATCGCGATGCGCCGCCGGGCCTGCGGGTCTGGTGCGGGGCGACGGTGGAGACGCGCGACGTCGAAGCCCTGACCCAATGGCTCGATTGGGCGTTCGCAAAATCCAAGGCCGCGCTGCCCAAGGTGGCTTGATCGGTCCGTTATGCGAGCGGCAGGCGAGGCCTGCTCCCTCCCCCCTTGTGGGGGAGGGTTGGGGAGGGGGGTCGCTGCTGTCGCAGATGACCGGAGCAACAACAACCCCACGCCCGACCCCTCCCCACGAGGGGGAGGGGAGCCTGCCGAGTACGCGGCGGCACGTGAGCAACATCACCAAATCAGGAATACCATCATGGCTCCCAAAGTCCTCATCTCCGATTCGCTTTCCCCCGCCGCCGTGCAGATCTTCAAGGACAACGGCGTGGAGGTCGACTTTCAGCCGAAGCTCGGCGCTGACAAGGAGAAGCTCGCCGCCGTGATCGGCGACTTCGACGGCCTTGCCATCCGTTCGGCCACCAAGGTCAGCCCCAAGATTCTCGAGCACGCCAAGAAACTGAAGGTGATCGGACGCGCCGGCATCGGGGTCGACAATGTCGACATCCCGGCCGCCACCGCCAAAGGCATCATTGTGATGAACACGCCGTTCGGCAATTCGATCACCACCGCCGAGCACGCCATCACCATGATGATGGCGCTGGCGCGGCAAATTCCGCAGGCGGATTGCTCGACCCAGGCCGGCAAATGGGAAAAGAACCGCTTCATGGGCGTCGAGATCACCGGCAAGACGCTCGGCATCATCGGTTGCGGCAATATCGGGTCGATCGTCGCCGACCGCGGCCACGGGCTGCGAATGAAAGTGATCGCCTATGATCCGTTCCTGTCGCCGGAGCGGGCGCTCGATCTCGGGGTCGAGAAGGTCGAGCTCGCCGAGCTGTTCAAGCGTGCCGATTTCGTCACGCTGCATACGCCGCTGACCGACAAGACCAAGGACATCATCGACGCCAAGGCGCTCGCCGCCATGAAGAAGGGCGTGCGCATCATCAACTGCGCTCGCGGCGGCCTGGTCGATGAGAAGGCGCTGCGCGCGGCGCTCGATTCCGGCCACGTGGCCGGCGCCGCCTTCGACGTCTTCGTCGAGGAGCCGGCGACGCAGAATCCGTTGTTTGGTCATCCCAACGTAGTCTGCACGCCGCATCTCGGCGCTGCCACCACCGAGGCGCAGGAGAACGTCGCGCTGCAGATCGCCGAGCAGATGTCGGAATACCTGCTGCGCGGCGCCATTTCCAATGCGGTGAATTTCCCTTCAATCACCGCCGAGGAGGCGCCCAAGCTCAAGCCGTTCGTGGCGCTGGCCGAGCGGCTCGGCTCTTTTGCGGGCCAGCTCACCGATACCGGCATCAACAAGGTGCAGATCGCCTATGAGGGCGCGGTCGCGCAGATGAACACCAAGGCGCTGACCTCGGCGGCGGTCGCCGGGCTCTTGCGGCCGATGCTGCAGGACGTCAACGTCGTGTCGGCGCCCACTGTCGCCAAGGAGCGCGGTATCGTGGTCGAGGAGGTGACACGCGAAGCGGCGGGCGACTATGAGAGCTTGATCACCCTGACGGTCGTCACCGAACGGCAGTCGCGCTCGGTATCCGGCACAGTATTCGCGGACGGGCGGCCGCGCATCGTCAACATCAAGGGCATCCGCATGGACGCGGAGTTCGGGCCCTCGATGATCTACATCACCAACCAGGATAAGCCGGGCTTCATCGGCCGCTTCTCGTCCACGCTGGGCGAGGCCGGCATCAATATCGCGACCTTCCATGTCGGCCGCGAGGCGCCGGGCGGCAACGCCGTCGCGCTGATCGAGATCGACGGCGAATTGCCCCCCAAGGTGCTTGCTGCGGTGCGCGCTTTGCCGCAGGTGCAGCAGGCAAAGCCGCTGCGGTTTTGAGGCCACGAGTATAGGGCGCAAAAATGCCCGGCGGGGCCCCTGCCACATGCGCCGAACGACTTGCAATTTTGCCCATACGGCAAAGCATCCTGATAAGGCGTGGGCACGCGCGGTGCTGCTTTCTGATTAGGCTGCGACGAAATACCTGAAAAACCAGCCCGTTAGGCCGCCCTACCGGGTGCCGCTGCGGCCTCTGCCGCCTTGCTTGACGGGTCGGCTTCCTTTATCCCGGAACGCAAGCGAATTCGGGGTGGGCGCCGTTGATTCGCGACCAACGTAAAGACTAGTGGGCTTCCCGGTTCGTCCGGCCGGGAGACACCTTTAGCGCGGAGAGAAGGTACCGCATGGCCAATGTGGTCGTGGTCGGCTCCCAATGGGGCGACGAAGGCAAGGGTAAGGTCGTCGACTGGCTGTCGGAGCAGGCCGATATCGTGGTCCGTTTCCAGGGCGGCCACAATGCCGGCCACACGCTGGTCATCGACGGGGTGACCTACAAGCTTTCGTTGTTGCCCTCAGGGGTGGTGCGGCAGGGCAAGCTCTCGGTGATCGGCAACGGCGTGGTGCTCGATCCGCGCGCGCTCATCGACGAGATTGCGCGCCTCGCCGAGCAGGGGGTCAAGGTCACGCCGCAAAGCCTGCGTATTGCCGAGAACGTTCCCCTGATCCTGCCCTTGCACCAGGAGCTCGACGCCATTCGCGAATCTTCCAACACGCTGACCCGTATCGGCACGACTCGGCGCGGCATAGGCCCGGCCTATGAGGACAAGGTCGGCCGGCGCGCCATCAGACTGATGGATCTCGCGGACCTGCCCTCGCTCGGCCCGAAGATCGAGCGGCTGCTCGCCCATCACAATGCGCTGCGCCGCGGGCTGGGGCTCGATCAGGTGCCGCAAGAGAGGGTCGAAGGTCACTTGGCCGACATTGCTCCCAGGGTCTTGCCCTTCATGGATTCGGTCTGGTCGCTGCTCGATCAGAAGCGGCGCGAGGGCAAGCGCATCCTGTTCGAGGGCGCGCAGGGCTCGTTGCTCGACATCGATCACGGCACCTACCCGTATGTGACCTCCTCCAACACCGTTGCCCCCCAGGCGGCGACCGGCTCCGGGCTTGGTCCCGGCGCGATCGGCTATGTGCTCGGCATCTGCAAAGCCTACACGACCCGGGTCGGGGAGGGCCCCTTTCCGACCGAGCAGAAGACTGCGATCGGCCGGCTGATCGGCGAGCGTGGTCGGGAGTTTGGCACCGTGACCGGGCGTCCGCGCCGCTGCGGCTGGTTCGACGCAGTCCTGGTCCGGCAGACGGTGCGCACCAGCGGGATCAACGGGCTTGCGCTCACCAAGCTCGATATTCTCGACGGACTTGGCGACATCCAGGTTTGTGTAGGATATCGTCTGGACGGACGCGAGATCGACTACCTGCCGGCCGGGGAAGGCGCCCAGGCGCGGGTTGAGCCGATCTACGAGACGGTGGCGGGCTGGCAGGAGCCGACTGCGCGGGCGCGATCCTGGGCGGAGCTGCCGGCGCCGGCGATCAAATATGTGCGCCGGATCGAGGAATTGGTTGGTTGCCCGGTTGCGTTGCTCTCGACGAGCCCGGAGCGCGAGGACACAATTCTGATGCACAATCCGTTCGAGAGCTGAAGCATGAGCAGAATGGCATGCCGCAGCGGGGGCGGTGACAGATCGTTGGGTTCCGGGCGCAACAGTGATCATGCTCAACGATCTCAAACGATGTGCCGAATGATGCGACGTGCTGAGGACGCAAGCTGAACCCGATGGCCGACTACTATCCGCTCATCGCTCGCGCGGTTGCCGGTCTCGATAAGAATTCCGGCGACGCCAGGCGTGCGCTCTATGAGCGTGCGCGCGCGGCGCTGGTGGCGCAGTTGCGCGGGGTAACACCGGCGCTCGATGAATCAGATGTCACCCGCGAGCGCCTTGCGCTCGAAGAGGCGATCCGCAAGGTCGAGGGCGAATCGGCGCGCCAGACGACCGTCCGCGTCGAGTCGAGCAATCGGGTGAAGGTGCCGGAGTTCCCGCGCTGGCAGGAAGCTGAGCCTGTGCCGCAGGCGGAACCCGAGTCCGACCTCGATCTGCAGCCGCAAGCAGAGGAAGAGCCAGAGCCGGAGCCAGAGTCCGCGCCTGAACCGCCCGTGCGGGCCCCGTCGCCCCGCATGCAGCCAGCCTCGCGCCAAGACGGGCGTCAACCAGATGGGCACGCGCAGGAAGCTCGCCCACAAGACGGACGTCAGGCGGACGGCCGGCAGGATGGAAGGCCCGTCGCGCCAGCGAACCGCCTGCGGGGAGACCGTTTTGCCGAGGCAGCTCGCGAGGCGGCGGGTCAGGGGGATCACGTCGGTTCGCGGCGGTCCGCCGCGCCGCCGCGGCCAGCCGCGCCGCCGCGGCCAGCCGCGCCGCCGCGGCCAGCCGCGCCGCCGCGGCCAGAACGCCAACCGGAACGTCAGGACGGCCGCTCATCGCTCGCGCCGCCTGTACGTGGGCGGGCCGAAACGCGCCGCGCCTATCAGGATGAGGATTACGAGGAGGGGCCGGGGGTCGAAGGCGAGCCGCAGGAGCCGCCGCGCAATTCTCGCCCGCGCGGGGAACGGCGTTCCCTCATCAATTCCAACCTTCGCGAATTCCGTGAAACGGTCTCCGAGGCGGATGAGCTCGGTACCGCTTCGGCGCGGGCCAAGCGCTCGGCGCGGGAGAAGCTCGGTGCCGTTGCCAACGCAAGGCCGCCGCGGCCGCGCGATCCGGAATCGGATGAGGCCTACCTGACGCTCGACGATATCGCCGAGCAGCCGGTGATGCTCGAGCCGTCGTTCGTGGTCGACGAATCGCGGCCGTTGCCGCCGCGTGCCCGGGCGGCACAACAGCCGCCGCAGGTCGAGCGCGACCTGGTGCCTCGGCGCTCCTACGCGGGTCTCATCCGCCTGCTGGCGGCGGTTGCGGTCGTGGGGCTCATCGTCAGCCTGCTGGTCTGGCAATTGCCGAATCTGGAGGCGATGTACGCCAGCCTGAGGACGCCCGCAGCACCTGCCGAGCAGGCGAACGGCAATCCGCCGACAACACAGCGCAAGATGACCGACCGGATCGAGCCCGGCGGCAAACCTTCGCAGCCGCAGGGCGATGTCGCCAACGTCGCGCAGCGGGTGGTGCTCTACGAAGAGGACCCAAACGATCCGAGCGGTAAGAGCGCGGCCGGGTCGGTAACCTGGGCGACCGAGACGGTGTCGCCCGGAAGCGGGAAGCCGCCCGAGCTGCAGGTGCGCGGCAATATCGAGATCCCCGATCGCGGCATGAGCATCACCTGGATCCTGCATCGCGACAGCGAGCCGAACAGCTCGTCGAGTCACACGATCGAGATCAACTTCAAGGTCCCGCCCAACTTCCCGTCCGGCGGTGTGTTCAATGTACCGGGCATCTGGATGAAGCAGGCCGAGCAGGCCCAAGGCACCGGGCTGGACGGCATTTCCGTCAAGGTGACGACCAACTACTTCCTGATCGGGCTCAATGCTGTCGCCGCCAGCCGCGACCGCAACGTCATGCTCCTCAAGGAGCGGCCCTGGATCGAAATCCCGATCGTCTACACGAACAATCGGCGCGCCATCTTGGCGATTGAGAAGGGCCCGCCGGGCGAGCGCGCCTTCGCGGACGCGTTCTCGGCCTGGGGGCAGTAGGGATAGTCGCTACGATGCGGCTACGTCCCGCGAGTCGTTCCTGCGAAAGAAATCGCGCAGAAGGCTCGGTCGCTCCTGCGAGGAGCCCATACCGCTGCGCGCCCGCAATATCTGCCGAGGGTTAGGAGGTCCCGGCTCTCGCTGCGCTCGGCCGCGACGACACTGCGGCGGCTACCGCATCTCCATCGCGGCAATATTGTTCTTCACCGCCTTTTGCACTTTCTCGAAGGCGCGCACCTCGATTTGCCGCACGCGCTCGCGCGAGACTCCGAACTCATCGGCCAGCTCCTCGAGCGTGATCGGCTCGTCGGCGAGCCGCCGCGCCTCGAAGATGCGCCGTTCGCGCTCGTTGAGCACGGTGAGCGCGTCGCCCAGCGCCTTGCGGCGGTTGTCCGCCTCTTCGCTCTCGGCAAGGCGGGTCTCCTGGCTCGCGCTGTCGTCGACCAGCCAGTCCTGCCATTCGCCGGAATCCCCGTCCTCGCGGATCGGCGAGTTGAGCGAGACGTCACCGCCGAGACGGCGGTTCATCTCCACCACGTCCTGCTCGGTGACGCCCAGGCGCTTGGCGATCACCTGCACCTGGTCGGGGCGCAGATCGCCCTCCTCGAGCGCTGAGATGCGGCTCTTGGCCTTGCGCAGGTTGAAGAACAGCTTCTTCTGGTTGGCGGTGGTGCCCATCTTCACCAGCGACCAGGAGCGCAGGATGTATTCCTGGATTGCGGCCTTGATCCACCACATCGCATATGTGGCGAGGCGAAAGCCTTTGTCCGGCTCGAAGCGCTTGACCGCCTGCATCAAGCCCACATTGCCTTCCGAGATCACCTCGGAAATGGGCAGCCCGTAGCCGCGATAGCCCATGGCGATCTTGGCGACGAGGCGCAGATGGCTGGTGACGAGCCGATGCGCTGCGTCGCGATCGCCGTGCTCGCGCCAGCTCTTGGCCAGCATGTATTCCTCCTGCGGCTCCAGCATCGGGAACCGCCGGATTTCCTCCAGATAGCGGGTGAGACCTGATTCAGCCGTTATGAGCGGCAAGGTTGCGGCATGGGCCATGCTAGCGCCCTCCAATGTTGTGCCCCCGTTGCCGGCGGGCGGATCGCACCGCCGCTTCCTGAGCCGACGGTGCCGTCCAGTTTGCTGCGACCGCGAAATGAGATCGCATTCGCAACATTACAGGAAAAGATGGGGCGAAAGGAAGGACTACCGGAATAACGGGCGTCACCTTGCCGTGACCCTGCCGTGCGTACTTAAGCTTTTGATTTACAGCAGGTTTACACGAGTTCTCCGGGGTAGTCCCGGGACTTGAGGCTGGTATGCAGGCGGCGGAGGTCTTCCGGCAGCCCGGAGCGGAATTCCAAGTATTCGCCCCGCAATGGATGTTCGACACCCAACATATAGGCATGCAAAGCTTGCCTTCCAAGCCCCGCGAGGGCCTGGCGGGCGTCTGGGGAGAGGCGGGCAGCCTTGGTGCGAAAGCCGGACCCATAGGTCTCATCACCGAGTAGCGGGTGGCCGATGGCGGCCAGGTGTACGCGAATTTGATGGGTGCGGCCGGTTTCCAGCCGGCAGGCCAGGAGGCTCGCGACGGGCTCGCCATCCGCACCAACATACCGCTCCAATGCCTCCCAATGAGTTACGGCATCCCGGCCGTCCGGACGCACGGCCATCTTGTCACGGGCGCGGGGGTGGCGGCCAATCGGCTGATCGACCGTGCCTTTTGGCCGCTCTGGCGCCCCCCACACAAAGGCGAGGTAAGCGCGCCGCAAAGAGCCCGAGCGGCCGTGATCGGCAAACTGCGCCGCCAAGGCTTGATGCGCCCGGTCCGTCTTCGCCACCACCAGGAGCCCGGTCGTGTCCTTGTCGAGGCGGTGGACGATTCCGGGCCGGCGGACGCCGCCGATGCCGGAGAGGCTTTCCCCGCAATGGGCGATGAGCGCGTTGACCAGCGTGCCTGTCCAGTTTCCGGCCGCAGGGTGAACCACCAAGCCCTTAGGCTTGTCGATCACGATCATCGTCTCATCTTCAAAAACAACCTGCAGCGGGATTGGTTCGGCCGCAGGCTCGGCCGGGGCCGGCGGCGGCACCTCGACCACGACCTCGTCCCCGGCGTTGACGTGATGGCCGGGATCGCGGATCGTGCGGGAGCCGATGGCGACGCGGCCCTCCATGATCAGCGCCTTGAGCCGCGAGCGCGAAAGACCGGTGATCTGGGCTGCCAGCACGCGGTCGAGCCGCGCGCCGGCATCCGTCCCGGCAACCACCACCTTCTCCCTCTGCGGGTGTTCCGTAGACATGACTGATCCGCCGCCGGACAAAAAGTACCCAATGCCTGAGCCCACGGCCGACGGCATCCTCGCCAGGGTGCGCTGGCTGATGCTGATATCGGGGGCAACCACGTTTGTTGCCATTGCGGCCGTGATGGGCGTCATCGGCTATCGCGTTTTCCGCAGCGAGGGAAGCTTCGCCAACCCCGATGTCACCGCCATGCTCCCCAAGGGCGCGCGCGTGGTGGCGATCGCGTCCACACAAGACCGCATCATCGTCACCATCGAGCTTGCCGGCGCGCTCGAGGCCCGGCTGTTCGACGCGAGGACGCTCGCCCCCGCCGGCCGCCTGCGCTTTGCGACGGAGCCTTAGTCGCGGATGAAAACTTCGGCTTAGTCCTGGGTCGTAAAACGGGGCCTCGATCACCACCTTGGCGCCCTCCCTCCCCCCGTGCGGGGGGAGCGTTGGGGAGGGGGTAACTGAACTGCGTGGATTAGGGGCAACGACAATTGGAGCGCCCCCCTCTCCACGCGGGCCGGGAGAGGGAGTTCAGACGTCTCGTTCTGCTCAGCGCCTCCTCGCCGTGATCTCGATCTCGACGAGCTTTCCGGGCCGCGAGAATCCTTCGACGAATTCAATCTCGGCATTATCGAGCGGCAGTGGCGCAAGCTCCGCAACCAGGCGCAACAGCGTCTCCGCCTCCTCGCCCCGGTGCAGGAAGAACGACACGCGCACCACATCGCCCCAGCCGCAGCCTGTCTCGGCAAGCAGCATGCCGGCGCGCGGCAGGATATCGGCGCATTGCCCGGCAAGGTCGGGCCTGGTCTCGCAGGTCATGCCGGCGAGGAACACCATGTGGCCCCAGGTGAGGTGGCGGATGAAGCTCTGCTCAGGCTCGTGCTCGGTCACATGCCGCACCGGATGGTCTTGCGGCGCCGCCATGGCGAAGAGCTCGAGACCCACATCGGCCGCCGAGCCGAAATGCTCGACCGAGATGTAGCTCGAGCCCGCGGCGCGCGAGCGCCCGATGAGGGCCGCAAGCCGCGCCTCGCTGCCCGCGGCGCGCGCCACCGCGGTGCGCCCAAAGATGCGCGTGCGCACCACATTGCGGAGAAGTGAGAGGTCATGCAACGCAAGCTCCTGGCCGGCGCACGCGAACAAGTCGGCACCCTGCTCGGTGAGGCTCGAGCCTGCCGAGCCTTCGACCCCGAGATAGAGGAATCGCTCCCCCTGCCAATTGAATAGCCGCTTGCGCATGATGCCCCCGGCCGAGCCGCGCCAGATTGACAATCATCGCGAAAAAACCGTGCGCGCGGAAGACCAGGTCCGGGTGAGGCCTTAAGAAACAGAGCCGGCGCATCCTGTCCGCGCCGAGAGCTGCGGCCATTCCCCTCGGGTCTGGTTCCCTTCGGCGAGTCTTGTCCCTGCCTCCGAGCCGGGACCGTTCCAAGCTGGCGCGTTTGTCGCTTACGCACCGCCTTAGCCTTGCGCCGCCCCCGGAAGGGGGCTATTTCGGTTGTCTCCGCGCAAGCTCCCTTCGTCTAGCGGCCCAGGACGTCGCCCTCTCACGGCGAAAACAGGGGTTCGAGTCCCCTAGGGAGCGCCAATCAACAAAATCAATGACTTAGGCTCAATGAGGTACAATGCTTTGCTTCTCCACAGCAAATCGAGCCTGATATTGAAAAAGGCCCTGATACGGTAGCGCCGGACGCTCCGTGTTTCTTGAAGCGAGGCGCAGGATCAGCCGCTTCACCAACCCTGTGCGCCGTACCAATCGTCTATGTCCTTCCGCGCTTGATCCTTGGCGTACCCATAGCGCTCCTGAAGTTTGCCTTCGAGCTGGTCGCGCCTTCCATTTATCACATTAAGGTCATCGTCCGTGAGCTTGCCCCACTTCTCTTTGACCTTCCCCTTCACTTGCTTCCAGTTTCCTTCTACGCGGTTCCAGTCCATTGCATCCTCCGTTTTGCGCATCGGTCCTTGCTTAACGGGGATGGAAACGGCGGGTTCCCGCCCCCGCCAAGTCGGGAACTTGTCCCCACTCCCTGCCGTTATGAGGGGCCGGGAGGGGGCGCGCGTGTAGGCCGGTTGCCGGTGGTTGGCGGGGAGGGCTCTATGCGTCTCAGAGGCCCCTTGAGCTTCGCTATCCGCGGGGACAGCCCCTTCTTGGCGGGCAGATACTGGCACGGGGAGAGTCACACCGAGCCGTGAGCAGCGAGACACCATTCAAGTCGGGTGACCTTGTCCGGCTTGACCCAACGCAGCGACGTAGCGCGGGGCTGGACGCCAACAGCGACCAGCTGCATGAGTTGCTGCGCGCTTTGCCCGCAGCCGTATACACGACTGACAGCGCCGGGCGCATCACCTTCTACAACGAGGCCGCAGCGAACCTTTGGGGCTGTCGGCCAACACTCCATAGCGATGCATGGCTTGCCTCCTGGCGGCTATTCTCGCCGAGTGGGACCGTCTTGCCGTATGACCAATCTCCGTTGGCCATAAAGGAAGGTCACGCGGCGCATGGTGTAGAGGCCGTTGGGGAGCGTATCAATGGCGTGCGCGTGCCATTCTTGGCATTTCAGTCGCCGCTACGCGATACCTTCGGTAACGTGATTGGCGCGGTCAACATGCTTGTGGACATTACGGAGCGCAAGCAGGCTGCGGAGCGCGAGAGCCAACATCAAGAGCGACTGACACTCGATTTGGCCGATGTACGGCGACTGCAAGAAATCAGTAGCCGACTCCTACAAGGAGATAAAATTGCCGCGCTATGTGACAGCATCGTGGATTGTGCCTTGGACTTGCTGCATTCCGACATGGCGAACATGCAGGTATACGACCCTGCAAGGTGCGAATTGCAACTGCTCGCCGTGCGCGGATTTGACCAAGCCATCTTTAATGCATTCGAATGGGTAGGAGAGAATACCGGAACCTGTTGCGCCGCTTCTCTGCGTGCCGGTCAGCGGATCGTTGTACCCGATATTGAGACATGCGATTTCATCACTGCACATGAGGGGCTTCGTAAGTGCGGCATCCGCGCGGTGCAGTCTACTCCGCTCCTGTCTCGCTCCGGTGAGCTGTTGGGCATGATTTCGACTCATTGGCGCAGCCCGCATGAGCCTACTGAACGCGAGTTGCTTTTGATGGACGTGCTGGCCAGAGAGGCGGCCGACCTTATCGAGCGCAAGCGGAACGAGGAACTAATCACTCTGCTTGGTCGCGAAGCCGAGCACCGCACCAAAAATCTCCTCTCAACCGTGCAGGCAACGATACATCTCACGCAAGCCGACTCGCCGAAAGCCTATAAGGAGGCCCTTGAAGGCCGCATTCAGGCACTCGCGAACGTGCAATCACTCTTTGTGCAGTCGCGATGGGCCGGGGCAGAGCTACGCAATCTGGTTGTGCAGGAATTGTCGCCGTACAGGCATGGGGAAGAGGCTCGCATCCGGCTTGACGGCCCGGACGTGATCCTTGAACCGAATGCTGCACAAGCCGTTGCTCTGTCCCTGCATGAACTGACAACCAACGCGGCCAAGTATGGCGCTCTGTCTGGATCGGGAGGGCATGTTCAGGTGGAATGGTCATGCGGGGCTGACGGTCAGGTTTCCATCAGTTGGTCCGAAATGGGGGGGCCTCCGGTGAAGCCGCCGACGCGTCAAGGTTTCGGCACGTGGATGTTGCAAAGCTTGATACACGCCCAGGCGCGGGGGCGAGTACATTTCGATTGGCGGACCGAAGGGCTGGTTTGCCAGATTACCCTACGCGGAGTTTGCCCCCCCCCGGACGGCCGGGTTGGAGTAGACTGCTTACAGAGGGCTGAATGGGCGATGCGCAACAACAAGCCCGTCAGCCCGCCAAGGGAAGATGCCGAGGATCAGAAAGTCTGGCGTGATCAGATCGGGCGCCTCGCCGGTGGCCTGCTCCTTGAGCGAGCCGATCAACGAGCCTTCCCCGGAAGCGTCGTTGTCGTCGGGCGGCATTAGCCGCTGACATCGGATGAATGATTCTGTACGGTGCCGTACGGTTGCAGCGGAGATCGACATGGCATACCGCATCGTACGCAAGGGCGCGGAAGAAGCTCGCAATCAGCTTCCGGATCTTCTCGAGGCAGCCGAGAAGGGCCGTTCGACGATCATTACCAGGCATGGCCGTGCGGTGGCCGCCTTGATGCCGATCGAGGCATATGGCGCCGCCGTTCGCCAGCAGCCACTGGTGCCCGTCGCGGGATCCGGTCGCGGGTTATGGGGAAAGAACAGCGCCCGCACCCTGCGAAAGCTGCGCGACGAATGGGGCCGTTAGACCTTGCCGGTGTGCCGGAGGGGGCACTCCTTCTCGTCGATTCGGCGCCCATAATCTATTTCCTCGAAGGACACCCGAAGCTCGGGCCGCGCTTCAAGCCGCTGTTCGAGGTCCACGGAGCCGGGCGTCTGCGCTTTGCGGTGACGACCGTCACTGTCGCCGAGGTGCTGACCGGACCTCTGCAGGCGGGCGATGATGCGCTCGCTCGGCGTTACCGTGCGATCCTCGAATCGTGGCAGCCGATCGCGCTCGACCTGGACATTGCCGAAAGCGCTGTGAGACTGCGGGCGTCGCTCCGCCTCAAGCTGGCAGACGCTGTTCAAGCGGCCAGCGCGCTGGCGATCAATGCAGCCGCCCTGGTGACGCATGACCGGGATTTTTTCACGCGTAACCTCCCTGCGTGTCATCTCTTGAAAGCCAAGCTCTGGAAGGACAAGCGTGTCGAAAAGGGGCGCGCCACCCTTTGGCCGATCGTATCGCGGCCTTGAGCCTCCAGCAGCTTTCAGGTTCGAGCCGCAAAGTTCCAGGAACAACCTTCCTAGGACCTTCGTTAGGTCCAAAGGGCGGGCGTAGTGTCGAGTGCCCGACAATGGCCGTTCACCGTCCGCACGCAGTCCACCCGAAAAAGCCGATGCGGCACCGGGAAAAGCCTTATCACGAAGTACAGAAGAAGATCGGAGAAGAGCTCAGAAAATTATTGAAGGTACCTGCGGGGCTGCCGCATCGCTTGCTCGCGGTGCTGATGCAGATGAACGAACCCCAAAGCGAGGAACGGGATTCTGATCTGAAATAAGCAAATCAAATACACTGAGGGTGCATCCCGTGCCGCGCCAAGAAACGGCCAGGAAACGGCACCGGGCCTGCCGGTGCCGCTTCGCTCTCGAAGGTGTCACGGGTTGTTGCGGCGACCGCCGCCACCACCTCGGCCACCACCACCGCCACCCATAGCGCGGCCACCGCCACCCGGACCGCCGCCGCCACCTAGACCGCGCCCACCACCGCCACCTGGACCGCGGCCACCGCCACCCCCCGGACCGCCCGCGCCTACCGTGCGGCCTGGACCGCCCCCACCTGCCGTCCTAGAGGGGCCGGGGCGATTGCCCTGATTTGCGACCCGGCCAGGCCCTTGGCGATTGCCTTGGTTGGCGACGCGGCCGGGCCCGCGATTGCCCTGGTTTGCGACGCGGCCAGGTCCGGGCCGGCCGGGCCTGTTGATTCCGGGGCGGCCGGCAGCAAACCGCCGGCTAAATCCCCGGTCCCGGCTGAAACGTCGGCCGCGCGCCACACTCCAGCCGCGGAAACCACTAGGGCCGCCCCACCAACGGCCTGTGACCCAGGGACCAAAATCACAAACGTACCAACCCGGGCCGCGCCAACCGAAATCGAACCAGCAATACTGCAGTCCATTCCAAACGAACTGCACGTCCTGAATCGGGTTTTGGGCATCCTCGACCGCGCGCAGGCCGAGCGATTGACCAGTCGGCGCGCCAAACGCTGGCGCAAAGACAAGGCTGCCGACCACAGCTGCCACGAATCCAATGCACGAGCGACGCATCACCTATCCTCCACAATCTTGCTTGGGGTTAAGGGCCGAAACGAGCCGCTGAAAAGCCAACGCCGGGCCGCGACATTTTTTCCGGATGTTCAATCGAGACAGATTGCCACATGAATGTTCGATACCGGCGCGTCGTGTCGCCCAGGCGCCTGAACGCGCAAAGAATATGGAAGTCAAAATCCGGACGGAAAATCTGGAAGTGAACGATCATTCATTCATGACCCCCGCAAGACGTGCCGCCACAGCGGCTTTGCGTGGGACGACTGCAGTCGCAACCGGTCTGCGGCCACGAGCAAGACGGTCAGGGAAAGTATCCGCCCGGGCCGTAACGCAAGCCGAGCAGGGCGCGCGCGCACCCACCCAATAGAACCCGCGCAGCCACTTGCAGTGGCTATTAGAATAGAAGATGAGGCCGCAGGCTTCGGCATTGCAGCGTGGCTGCGCCCGTTCCGTTGCTGCCCCGTCCAGCGCACCATTTTGGCTCAGGCGCGCGGCGCCTGCACCCGGCGGTATTCCAGGTTACTGACGGCCCCCGTTTTGGTTGCGACAATTGCGGCCGACGCTTGGCCTTGCGAGGTCGGGCGAGACAGCCCCGCAACCTCCTTCCGAAAGCTTTCACATGCCTTTGGCACCATATTTGAAAGACGCGGTGTTCAGCCCTCAGGACATCGACGCTCTCAACGCATCCTTTGTGCTGATCTGTAAGACCCTCAATTTTGTCGAACCGCACGACCCGCGTGCCGAGACAGTCGCCCGCCAGGTGATTGAGATTGCCCGGACCGGTGAGCGCGACCCGCAACGCATCCACGACCTTGTGCTGCTCGCGCTCGAGGCGCGCGACCAACGCAGCGCCTGACCCCGTTCCGGCATCCGACCTGTCGGCTCCGTCGGCTCCGTCGGCTCCCTGGGGTTGCTTGGCTGCACACCCAGGCACGACGCGGGGGCTGGGGCCGGAACCGGCACACCGAAAAAACTGTTCTCCCTGCATGAAGGTCGAAATGAAGGTCGAACCAGAACCGCTGCATAACAGGCTCTTGCTGGCACTGCCGCCGGCCGAGCTGCAGGTGCTGATGCGGAACTTTGTGCCAATCACCTGCATGCGCGGGCAGGTTCTTGTCGATGCTGACAGCGCGCTCGATCACGTGTTCTTTCCGAACAGCGGTGTCATTTCGGTGGTCGCCGTCTATGCCAACGGCGACATCATCGAGATGGCGACAATCGGCCGCGAAGGCTGCACTGGCCTCCAGGCCATCTTCGGAGCGGAGATGTCCTCGGTCCGCTTCCTGGTGCAGATTCCGGGAAGCGCGATGAAAATCTCTCGTCCCACCTTTCAACGCGCCATGGTCGAGCTGCCGGCGTTTCGCGTGCTCATGTTCGCTTACATCCAAGCCTTCCTCGAGCAAGTGCTGGTTTCCGGCGCGTGCAACGGCGCGCACAGCCTGAAGGAGCGTCTGGCGCGATGGCTGTTGATGATGCGCGACCGGACCGACGGCGACATCCTGCTGATCACCCACGACCTGCTGGCCGAGATGCTGGGGGCGCATCGACCTTCGGTCACCAATGTGGCCCGCGAGCTGGAATCTTCGGGTCGCATCGAGCTCGGACGGCGGCAAGTCACGATCCTCGATCGCGACGGACTGAAGAAAGATTCGTGCGAGTGCTACCAGCTGGTGCGCGATCGAATCGCATTTCACCTGCCGAAGACGTTCACGTGAGCGGCGCGCCGGCCGCCGACCCGGGCTTGGTCAAATCACATTCGGGTCTTTTCTGATCAAGGCTCGTGCCGGGCGGCCTCTTGGCAGGATGCAGCAGTATGCATCTGAGCGCACGCGTCGAAGCGCCAGTGATCAGATTCGAGCGGCGGCTGCTGAGCCGAGCGCGGTTGGTTCGGTGCGCCGCCGCGCTGGGTCAGCGAAAGAAGCCAAATAGTCCGAAAAGCCCGAAGGGGCCGCGGTCCGGGGGAGGGGGCTCGGCCGCGGGCGGGCCCGGGTCGACGGGTCGCAGCGGGCGCACGGGAGGTCCGACCCGGCGAATGACGGGTGGCGGCGCGCCTGCCTCGACAGCCTCCGGTCCCGCGCTCCCGACCGTGGTGTCGGTCTCGGTGCCGGCGCCCCGGCTCCGTCCGGATCCCTTCTGGACGGTGCCGCGCGGCCGATCGTTCGCGAAGTTGCGCCGCGGAACATCGTCTGTGGTTTCATCGATCTCGCCGCCATCGCGCGTCGCCCGCGTTCTCGCGTGCGTGGCGGAGCGGGATGCGGACCGGTCGGAGCGACCGCTGTCAGACTGTACGTCGGTTTGTGTGTCGGGCTGCGCTTTGGCGCGCATCTTACCGGCATGTGCGCGCTCGCCGTCATTGCTGCGCGAGCCTTCCGTCTTTTCCGCCTCGCTCCGCGAGGTGGCGCGGATCACGTCCTCGGCTGAGATCGGTACGCGTGCCTTGATCGCCCTAAGGGCAGGATCGACAAACACGATCTCGTGCTGCTCGTCGATGAAGAAGCTGTAGTTCCGGAATTGCGGCAACACCGCCACGACCGCGTCCGGCACCGGCATGAGCTGCACCGAATCGGGCACGATCGTCCCCGGCTTGAGGGAGAAATCGATGCCCTTGACCGGCTTGATATTCGCTTGCCGGACCGCGCTGCTGAGGTTGGCTTCTTGCTCGCTGCTGAGCGAGAGGCGCTCGCGGCGCTGCGCGCCATTACTGCGATCGGTCGTGCGGTCCGCCGCCTGCGCGCCTTGTCCGCCGGTCTCTGCTGCTGGAGATGGCGACAGATGTGCCTGATCGTCCTTTCCTTGCGCAGCTCCGCTGGGCTGCGCGGCTGCCGCACTCATCCCCAGGAGGAGGGCGAGCCCCGCCGCAGTCGAAAATTCAATTCCCCGCATCACGCGTCCTTTTGTGTTCGGCTTCCAACAAATGCAACGAGGCAAGGGTCGGATCTGTTCCCGGTCGTTCTTAAGGGTGCAGCCTGAAGGTGCGATGGGCGCGGTGGCCCTTGATGATGCGCGACCGAACCGATGCCGACGTCTTGCTGATTAGCCATGACCTGCTGGCCGAGATGCTGGCGGCGCATCCGCCGGCACGCGAGCCGCGCGGAGCTCTTTCATTGCTCCACTTCTGAAGTCGCCGGCGATGCCGCGCGTGCTCCCGCCGCATTCGAAAAAATGCGCTCGGCACCATGGTACCGATCGCTGCGTTTTTTGCCGTTGGCAACAACATTCTGCGGGCGGTGGTGCTCGACGCCACCTTTCGAGCATATTTGAATCTTAACTCTTGCGGCGGATCAGGGGTGGTCAATCTTCAGCTTTGTCAATTTGGCTGGTGAACAGCCAGTTGGCTTTTGTTGCGGCCGTTTGCGAGGACATCGTGAAGCGGCCGCGGGGCTGAAGCATTTGCTCGTAAGGGTGGATCAGGGCAGAGGGGGTCAGAATGAAATCACCTGTCGTCAAGCGATCGATCGTCATTGAAGGCCACAAGACCAGCGTCAGCCTCGAAGAGGCGTTCTGGAGAGGGCTCAAGGATATTGCGGCGTGCCGAGCCGTGACCCTGTCGGAGCTGGTTGGAAAGATTGATGCGGAGCGCGCGCACGGCAATCTCTCCTCGGCCATTCGTCTCTTCGTGCTCGGTCATTATCGCAATTCGGTCGTGCAAGCTGCGGAGGAGCCGGCCGCGAAAGCGGCAGCGGCCGGCGAGGCAGCAGAGCAGCAGCCCGGGCGCACGGCCTCCGGCGCCGCGTAGGTCCGACGCGCGCGCAAGCCGAGAGGTCTCGGCGCTCATCCATGCATCGCGCCTCGCGTCCTTCTGTTGCGACATCAGCTCGTCCGCGGATTGTGATTGTGGATAGCTGAGCGGCGCACCTGGTGCGGCCGAGGAAAATCGAGAACAGAAAGTCGGCTGCCTGATCGCGAGCCAAATGCGGCGAGGTGTGTCCAGCGCGGCGTGTTGCCCGGATCCGCGATGATCTCAATCGCGTGGTCGAACCGTCGGCCTTGCCCTACGGATGAAGCTTCATCTGAGCCACGCTCACTTGAGCTTGCGCACGCCGCGTTTCGCTTGCGTCGGCGGCTCGGGTTTGCTGACAAGAGAATAAGACGGCCGAGGCGGCGAAATTCGAACGGCCCGCAAGGCGGATTCCGGCAAGTTTGAATCACGATTCAGCTTGGGCGTCGGCAGCAAGCCGCGACCGCTCGTGCTGGGCTTTTTGATTGATCTTTTTGATTGATAAAGCCTGCTTATCGACAGCGTTGCGCACACTGCTGGTCAACCAGAACGGCAACAAGATACCGTGGCTTGCGTTATTAAATTGGAGCGCGATGCGTGGTTTCCGGGTTTTCGGTGGATAGACAGTGGCGTCGATCGACGCGTGCCTTGCTTCGCAGTCGGTGCGAGACCAGGGTCGGCCTGCCATTGATTCAGAAAAAGGAGAAGTCCCGGTGCCTCTGAGGCTGCTTCCCGAAAAGAGCGACGACGTTGGCCAGGGGCTCTGCCTGTTGTATTCGGAAGGAGACGCCACGATCGCCTGCAGCGTAACCCCCGGGGTCATTGAAGACCTCGCCTCATATCACCGGCTGACCTTCTCCCAGGAAGAGATTTTCCGTGTAGTGCTGCCGCTGCTCGATCGCTTGGCGAGCACAAAGTATCGCGCCGGCCGCCTGGAGGAGAACGGCGAGATCGTGATTCGTGGAGCGGACTTGCTGCGCTACGGATTCGGGACCGTCCGTGCCCATGGGGTGCACGCGCCGGGCTAGTGCTCCCTTTCCGAAGTCCGCGATACATGGCGGCCCTCTTTGACACGAACTTCGGAAAGAATAGGCCACTGGCGAGCACGTGATTTTGGTGCCGCTTTTCGATCTGAAGCTTCTAAAAGAGCTTGCCGCGGCTGTAGCAGGACTTCAAATCGGCGGCACTAGGCTGCAGAGCCTCACACAAATCCGTAGAGCTTGACCGGATTATCGACCAGGATTCGGTTGCGCACCGCCTCCTCGGGCGCCCAGACCGCCAGCAGATCGAACAGCAGCGCATCATCGGGTTTCTTGTCGACGGCTTCCGAGGGGTGTGGCCAGTCGCTGCCCCAGACGAGCCGTTCGGGCGCGGCCTTGACATAGGCCTGCGCGACCGCGGTCGAGTCCGCGTAGGTCGGCGGGCCGATCTTGGTGTCGGCGTAGGCGCCTGACAGCTTCACCCAGGCTTTCCCCTTCTGCATCAGGTCGACCACCATGGCGAAGGCCGGATGCGAGATGCCGGCTGGTTCGGGTAGATGCGCCAGATGATCGAACACCATTGCGCATGGCAGCCGGTTCAGCACGTCCTTGGCGGCGAGCGCCATATCGGCCGACATGTTGAACTGTACGTGCCAGCCGAGCGGCGCGATGCGCTTGGCGAGCGGCTCCAGCATGTCCATGGAAACGGCCCCGCCGACGTTCGCGAGATTGAAGCGGATGCCGCGCACGCCGGCGGCGTCAAGCCGTTTCAGCTCCGCATCGGACACACCGGCATTGACCACTGCGACGCCACGCGCGGTAGGTCCGAAAGCATTGAGGGATTCGACGAGGCCATCATTGTAGATGCCGTAGGTCGAAGGCTGCACCACCACGTGGCGCGTCGTGCCGATGCGCTTCTGCAGGAGGCGATAATCGGCCACTGACGCATCGCCCGGCCGCAGCGTGGAATTGGGGTCGACCTGGAACTTGGCGCTGTAGATATGATGATGGCAGTCTGCCGCATTCGGCGGCGCCTTGGTCTTCGGCAACTCGGTTCCGGTCGACCATGGGACCGCTTGTTGTGCTTCGGCGCGGCGCGCGATCAACAGCGCACCGGCTCCCGCTGCTGCATGCAACAATCCGCGTCGCGACATTTTCGGCATGATCAATACTCCCCTTATCGGCTCGTCTTGAATTCCGCCGCCGCGTGGGCTCGGTTATGATGCGAGGCGCGGGACGGGCGCCGCATTCCGCTTATGCTTCTGAAGTCATCGATGGAGGTCGCAAATGAGCGAGGTCGATCATAGCAGACGTCGGCTGATCAATGCGAGCGGAGCGGCATTGCTCTCGGGCACGCTCGCGCCCGCGGCCGCTTCCGCGCAGATTGCCGTGCCTGCGCCCGACCGCGACGCCGCAGCCGATCGCGCCGACGATCCGACCGCCGTCTCGGCCGCAACGGCCGCCTTCGCCGATGAGGTCGCGGGCTCGCTCGATCGTCCGCTATCCGCCGAGGTGGCCGCGCGCGGCAAGCTGCATGTGCTCGACACGCTCGCCGCCATCGCGTCCGGCTCGCGGCTCAAGGCGGGCAATCTTGCGGGTCGCTATGTGGAGAGCATCGGCGGGAAACCACAGGCCCTGGTGATCGGCACGAATATTGTGACCTCGGCCGTCAATGCCGCCATGGCCAACGCCATGGCGGCGCATGCGGACGAAACCGACGACACCAATCCGATCGGTCCGGTGCATCTCGGCTGCGGCGCAGTGCCGGCCGCGCTGGCGACCGCCGAATTGGCTGGGCGCAGCGGCGACGATTTCCTGCGCGCCGTGATGCTCGGCTATGACGTGGGCGCCCGCATGGTGGCCGCCCTCGGCATCCAGCAGTCGCGGCGCAACAGCCCCTCTTGCTTGATGACGACCTTCGTGGCGGCAGCAGCTGCTGCTGCGGTGTTGCGGCTCGATGCGCGGCAGGTGCGCCACACCTTCTCCTACGCTGCGCAACAAGCGTCCGGCATCGGGTCCTGGACTCGCGACCGCGAGCACGTCGAGAAGGCCTTTGATTTCGCCGGCATGGGCGCGCGCAACGGGGTCATGGCGGCCACCATGGTGGCGTTCGGGTTTTCCGCGGTCGAGGATCCGTTCAGCGGCACGGAGAATATCTACACCGCCCTCGCCGATAAGGCGGCACCGGAGAAACTGCTGGCCCTGCCGGGCACTCGCCACGCGGTATTCGGCACCACCATCAAGAAATGGACCGTCGGGGCGCCACTGCAATCGGTGCTCGATTCATTTGCCGTGCTGCTCGACGATCCGGGCCTGCGCGCCGATACAGTCAAGCGCATCCGCGTCGAAATGCCGACCGGCAGCATGCGCATCGTCGACAACAGCACGAGCCCCGACCTGTGTGTGCAGCATCTGTCCGCGCTGATGGTCGTCGATCGCGGCGCGAGCTTTGCGAGCGTGCACGACGTGGCGCGGATGAGTGATCCACGCGTGCTCGCGGTCCGCAAGCTGGTTGAGCTCGTGCCGAGCGAAGCGCTGCAGAAGGCAACGCCGCCGCGGCAGGCGACTGTGACCATCGAAACAACGGATGGACGCATCCTCAGCCATCACACCACGGTGGTGCGTGGCACCGCCGGCAATCCGATGGACGCGGGCGAAATCGAGGCCAAGGCGCTCGACCTGATGGCGCCGGTGCTGGGCGCTGCGCAAGCCAAAGAGCTGATCGCCGCCGTCGGCGAGCTCGACCGTTTGGGGCCGATCGCGCGCCTGCGCCCCTTGCTGCAGGCCTGACGCCGCAGCGGCGTCGTAGGTGTTATTTTACCGTCGATTCGGCAGTTCGAACTGGAAATTATCCAACGAAATCAGCTGTCCGCGCGCGTGGAGGCTGCTGTCCTGCATCCGGGGGCCCATCGACTAATGCGCGCTGGCACTGGCCGGGAGCCTCCGATCCAGCCAATCCAGGATCACCTGTGCGATGGCATCACTGTTCTTTTCCATCATCATCATGTGGCCGTTCCCGTGCAGCCCGAGATCGGCAAGCTTGACGAAATCGATATCGACACCGGCCTGCCGAAGATAGGCCACCGTGCAGTGGCTATAGGGCGCGTAGAATGAAGCTTCGGTCGCGAGATAGAGGATCGGCCTGCCGCCGACATCGACAAGCTTGCGGGCCGGCTCTTTCTGTCGCCAACATTTCACCAGATCGGGTGCATCGGCCTTGTCCTGCCGCACGAACTCCAGCGGCGATTGCGCTGTCACCGGAGGATCGTAGGTCATCGGGATGTCCGATAGGCCATAGCGTTTGAGCCGTGGATCGTCGCGAAAAATATCCACACCCGGGACTGCGGTCGCGTTGGCGAAGTCCATGCCGAAGCGGGCCTCGCCCGGAATGACAACGTCGTGCACCGGCGGTCCGGAAGGCTCCGCGCCAACGATCGCCTTGACCAGCGCCGGACGCGCCTGCGCGAGCGGCCACGCGTACTGGCCGGATTGCGAATGCACCAGCACGATTGCCGGGCCGACCCGGTCGAGCAGCGCTGCGAGCGCATCGACATTCATCTTCGACTGCATCCCGCGATCCTCCATCGAGGGGACGTTGGACGCAAAATAATTGTCGAACGTCGGGTCGCCCGGCTCGCCGGTGCCGGGCCATTGAGTATGCAATTTGGCCTGCGGCCAAAGATTGTATTTCTCGCTGGTGGAGAAGCGCTGCATGACATATTCGCGCGTTTGCGTGCGCTCGGGCCCGTACACGTCGGCAATGTAGGCGGAACGCCCGCGCGCGACCTGATCGATGATGTAGACCGCATAGCCGTGGCGCAGGAAGTAGATCGCCCAGCCGTCGCGACCGTCCGGCGTGCTGATCCAGCCGGTTCCGGTCTGGCTCCCGCCGTGCACCAAGACGATAGGATAGGGATGGGTCTGCGGTTCCGGAATCCGGTATTCGACAAAAGCCTGCCCCACCATCGGCATGTCGCCGTGGCTCTCGACATATTTGCCGCCGATATAGAACACGCCTTCCCGGGCGATCGCCAACGCCTCGGCCGCGCAAGCGATGCTGGAAGATAGGCAGGCTGTGGCCGCGAGCGCGACCAGCAGCGCGCCTGCGCGAAAACGCTCATGAATTGTGATCACGTGCTGTAGCTCCGGTTGTTGTCTTGCTTCTTGGTCCCTTGATGCGCCGGGTGCCAGGCCCGCGCCATATCGGCGCATCGAGGTAATGGTGCTCGAGCGGTTGGATCCAGAGGTAATCCCACCGGAAGCAGCCGTTGGTGCCCAGGGTCGGCAGACAATTGGCGCGCGCGGGACCGCTCGCGCCCAATAGGGTCGCTGCGGCGAGCAGAATGGGGACGCGATGTCGGATCATGTGCCGCGTTGTCATGTGGCGTATGCTGTCCGTCTCGTCGTTGGGACGTCTTGGATACAACACAAGCGGGCGGCAGGCGATGGGGCTGCGCTTGCTGTCCGGGCTCCGCGCCACCGTTCGCTCCGCGACGACCGAACCGCAGATGGTCGACGATTTTTCAGGAGAAGGTGAAATGCCGGGAAAAACCTTGTTTGCCGCGCCCGCAAGCGCAACCGCGTTGATGGTCGCTTTCATGGCGGCGCCGGGGCCTGCCGCCGCAATGACGCTTACCTTCTCCTGGGCGGGCTACAAGGCGTGCAGCTCGCGCTCACCGGCCTTCATGGTCGCAGAAGTCCCGACCGGCGCGGTCCGGCTCGCATTCAACATGATCGATAAGGACGTGCCGGGCTATCACCATGGGGGTGGGACCGTCGCCTATGCGGGGAACGGCGAGATCGCGGCCGGCGCGTTCTCGTACAGGGGGCCGTGCCCGCCCGCCGGCCAGCGACACACCTACGAATGGACGGTGCGAGCCTTGGACAAGGGCGGAAGCGTGCTCGGCTCTGCATCCGCGGCTGCACAATTTCCGCCCTGAAGTTCAGACGCTCACAGGCCCTTGAAGTTCATCGCGACCGACATGAATTGCTTGACGTCGCGCTTGGTGGCCATGTCCTTGGTGGCTGCTTGAAATTTCTTGAAGTGATCAGTTCCGCGGTGGAAATCGAGCGCCGCCGCGTTCTCGTAGACCTCGAAGAACATCACATGGTGCGGATCGTCCTTTGCGACCACGATATTGAACTCGCGACAACCCGGATCCTTGGTCGAAGCCGCGGCATTCTCCTTGGCGGCCTCCATGAACTTGTCGAACTGCTCGGGCGCGATATCGAGATTGATAGCATTGACGATGTAGGGGCTGGACTGGGCCGCCGCCCTGTCGGCGCGCAATGGCAGCAGCACAAAGGCAGCGAGCGCGACCACGCTTGCGGCCGAGCCGAGCATGAAGGTTTTGCTCATCACGTCTCTCTCCATTTGGTTCTGCGATTTCGAATCGTGTGCCCGCCGATGCCTCGTGCGGTTGTGGCCGGCCACGGCACGCATATTGGATCACCGCGATGTTCGCAGCGCAATGGCGACGGTTGAAACGCTGGCTCTAGCCGCATGCGGCTACAGAGGCGCATTCAGGCGCAGGTGACCTCGTCCCAGCGCGGCTCGCCGAACGCCAAATAGTTGGACAACGCGGTCGCGGCTTGCGCCTGCGTGGCGCCGGATTGGCGGGGCATACCCTGGATGTCGAACAGGTACTGCAACTGCTTGGGCAGACGGCCGTGCAAACGCTTGACCGCAAGCGTCGGCGACATGCTCGAAACCTCCGCAAATGCGCTTCCGCCGGAGAAAAAGTTCGCCCAGCCGCAAATGCACGCCGGGGTTCCGCATGTCTCGCGAAAATGCCGCATGGTGAAGTTCTGAATCTCGCCGCGCTCGAATGCGAACAAAGTGGCAATCAACGCGGTGCGCTCCACCTCCGAAATGCCGAGATCGGCGGCGGACAGGAACGAACGTGCAAGCATGCTCTATCTCCTCGTGATCTCCTTGGCGTGCGGAAGCCCGCTGCAACCTGCAGCGGCTCTCTCCCTGACGGGATCCGCACTCGGTGGCGAGAGCCGGCATGCTTCCCGCGACGACGTCGGAATGCCCGGCAGGAAGCCTCATACATAACGAGAGTCGGCGTCCAAGGGGAGCCCGTTTTTTCCCGAGCCGGACTGTGGCTTCTGCTGCAGGTGCGGGTTGAGGTGGGCCATGGAATCCGTGCGCCGGCGCCGCGACGCCCGGAATCCCCGGACGGTGCTCTCTCGCATCAGATGGCCGTAGACGCGACCTTTCCGGCGCTGGTTCGGACCTGCCAGAAGCGGAGGATCCGCTGGCTGCTCGCCGGCGACAATTTCAGGAACTCCTCCTTGGCGAATGCCAGGTCGGCCTCCGACATGGTGTGATGCGCAAACCGGTTTGCCAGTATCGTCCTCACGGTAGGCCATTTCAGCCCTGCCGCCTTGCAGGGGACCAGCAGTCCGCTGCTTCGCGCGCTTTGCATGAGCGTGGCGATCAGATCGATCTGCGCACCAGAGAGCATCGAGAGCGCAGCCACCATTTGCTCATAAAGCCGCCTCGCGGCAAATTCCATGAGCGCGTCCTCGTTGAGCCGGCCCTCCTTCTTCATCTGCAGAATGGCCTGTTGCGCCTGGCTAAAATCGCGTCCTGCGGCCGCCTCGCGGGCGACCTCGTTGGAGATCTTGGACAGTACGCGTTGCACCTCTTCGCGGGTCTCGGCCGGAGCCAGCGCCAGCAGACGCGCACGCACCGCGTCGGTCGCCTTGAGCAATAGGTCGCGCAACAGTCGCAGCGGAATATCGAGGCGCAAACCGAGCTTCTCGGCCAGGCTCTCGTCGGTTTCCGCATTGCGTACCAGCCTGGTGAATCCCGTCTCGGAGAAGCGCGCGCCCGCGTTGCGCGCCAGGCGATGCACGACCTCCCGGTCACCACGATCGATCAGCACGTCGGTGACCGCCTCTTCGATCTCGTTCCGCCCCGATATCGCCAGAAGATGCTGCTGGCTTTTCGTTCCCGCAATCTCAACCAGATCGTCTGTGGTCAGCCGCGCCGATTGGGTCAATACAGGGCCAGCCACCGCAATTTCGTCGTTCCGGGCGAGCCGCTGGACGACCGCGATCGGCGCATTGTCGACCGGAGCCAAGTGGCCGCTCAGCTCGACGAGTGCCTTGGTTTCGATGCGCTTGATGAGATGGCAGAGCACGTCATCGAAGACGCCGACCTGCGCCTCGTTAAGGCGATCAGCCTCGCCGAGAAACAACTGGGTCACACGCCGCAGCGTTTCGACCCGCTTTTCCGACGATCCGCTCGCGATCGCTTCTTCGAGCTGGAGGATCAAGGACTGCTGGGTGTGCATCGCGCCGTTCCGTGCCGTTGAGCTGTCATTCTTGGGCGCCGGCAACGGGCTGAAAATCTACTGTGCACAGCTTAGCCAAGCGTAAACACCTGCGGTTGCGCGAGAGGGATGTCGCCGATGCGAGACGACAGCCACGACCGGGGAGAGCGAGATGCCCGAACACGAATGCATGACGCCGACAGAGCGCCGTGCAACGGCGTTCCGGGGCTGCCGTGCTTTGAGCTTTTGATTACCACGACCCGCAAAAGCTCTTGCGGGTTGGAAGCCATTAACGGGGGGAGCGCATCGTGGCCATGAACCTGAGTGGGGAGGCATCGATGGCCCAGGTATGGCTGAGCTTTGAAGAGATCCAGGAACTGTTCCACTGCGATGCGGCTGACGCCCGCAGGCGAGTGGTCGCAAACCAGTGGGAACGCCGCAGATGCGGTGACGGCTTGGTCCGAGCGCAAGTGCCGCCCGACGTTGCTCATCAATTCTTCGCGGCGCGCTATTGGGGTCAGCCGCAGTCGGAGCCTCGGCGGGAGCCGGCCAGCGAATTCGAGGCCGCAATGCGGACGCTATGCCATGTCTTCGCCGCCGAGGCCGACCCCCTCGCGGGCCCGGAGCGGGCGGAGAACGCGGACGCGCAGGTTCGTACGGCGGCGTGACGTGCGCTTGCTCGGGGCGGCTGGCGGGCCGAAAGGTGCATTGACCGGGGCGTGGGCATTTCCGCGAAACGGTGGCCGCTGGCTGATCCGTCTCGATATACTGGAGGACTTGGGAGCCCCACGACGGTAGGGCTCAACTGCCAAAACAAGTGCGCGGGCCGATGCTCCTTCCCGTCTTGATTGCGCTGGCCGCCCTGATGGGTGCAAGCGGCGTCATTCTCGCCGCGATCAGCGCGCACCTGGCGCCGGGAGCGGGGCTCGACAGCGCCGCCTACATGCTGTTGTTCCACGCCGTCGCGGTCCTGAGCAGCGCGGCAGTCTCCCGGCAGCGGCTCGTGTTACGCCAATTGGCTGGCGCAGCGCTGACCGCTTGGGTGCTGGGGGCGGCTCTATTCGCCGGCGACATCGCCACACGGGCTCTGGCCGGGCACCGGCTATTTCCTCTTGCGGCCCCGACCGGGGGCACCCTGCTCGTCCTGGGTTGGATTGCGCTCGCGGCCGCGGCCGTCGCCTCGCTGACAAAGCGCTAGTGAGTCCGTGGGCGCGAGCCTGCTCTGGCCGAAGCGCAATCGCAATGATGTCCCTCAGGTTCTGCTGGGGCCCGCCGCGTACAGCACCAGAGCCGACAAGCCAAATCGGCGGCGCTAGTCGGCTCTTGCCTCACCATGCTCGAAGCTGGCGCGTTGTGGCTTTCGTGCGACGACTTTGCGCCGCAACAGGCGCGCAAGCTCTGATTGGATCAGATCTACGGTCGCCTGCAAACGGCTGATCTTCTTGACCGCAGCATTGACCGATGCCGTGCTTTGCAGAGCGACAAGGTCGATGGCGTCGAATGCCTCCAAGAGATCCAATCCCCGATCGCGGCTTTCTCGATCACGGTCCAGCACCTCGCAAAGCGCCTTGATCAGGCGGGCCGATAGAACGCCTGGCTGATTGTTGGCTGTCCGGGTCACACACTGCAGGGCGGTGATGAGCGTAGCCCCACCGAATCGCTTCAAGCACTGGGCAATCGCTCCGACCGCCATCGTCTGTCCCGGTGACTGCTTATCGAGCGGCACCGGGTAACGCAGCAGCTCCACGTCGGCCCGCATACAGACATCCGCGAGCCGGACAGCCCATGGTTCACGCGCTACGAGAGCGGCGGCATGAAGAGCCATGCGGGAGATCGGAGTGATGATACCGTTGATCGCTTTGAAGGCCGCGGCTTGCTGCTCGCGCGCCGCGATGACGATCTGACACGGTACGCTTTCGAAACCGACAAGCGCGGCCGCCGTTGTGCGATGTTGTCCGTCAATGATCGCAAATTTGCCACCCTCAACCGGGGCAACCACAACCGGCGCGAAACAGGACCAGGAAAACTCTCGCGCGATGCGATCGACATTGCGCCGCCCATTGCCGACGATCGGTCGCTGGTACGCCGGGTCCACGATGAGGTCGGCAATCTTGAGCCACTGAAGCATCGGGGCGGGACCGGCGGAACTGGACTTGGGCCTCTCGAAACCCTCGGTGGAGATCGACCTCATGCAATCCACTCCTTCAGCCGCGGCGAGCGAAACGCCCACCCTGATGCGGAATTCCAGCAAGAATTAGGCCATCGGCATGACGGGTAAGCGACAATCCGGCTGGGCGGTTCCCGCTCCGGCTTCCGAATTCCGCACCCTTTGCCACGGAATCCGGAGGAACGCCGCTGATGACGCTTTTCGGTCGAAGTTCCCGACCGAACTTGCAGCGCCCGTGTCGGGGACGTCAAATCGGCGGCACCTGTGTTGTGGCTCGCCGACCGCGCTACGGCTGGGCGAGTGCTGCCATCCAATCCGTTGATCGCCTCGGGACGGCGATCTGCGGTCATGGTTGCTGCAGACCTCAAGTCTGCGGCGCAGATATTGAAGCGGATCAAGGAGGAGCGCGCGCAGAGCGCGCCCGTTTGAGTCTCAGGTGGGCGGGGCAATTGGCGGCACGCCGGCCCGGTTTGGGCGCCCGGCGATCTGTCGAGATTTGAAGGCTGTCTTCGCTGGCTTGGGCGGCGCCAGTTCACGCTGGAGTGGCTTCAGCGTTCCCGCATGCTGTCCTCTCGATACCGCATCAGCGGCGAGAGCAGATAGCCGATGATGCGCCGCGATCCGGTCTTGATTTCGGTCGTGACTGCCATTCCGGGTGAGAGATTGACCAGCTTGTCCTCGACCTGCATCTGCGTGCGATCGAGAGAGATACGTGCCGCGTAGCTCAGCTCCTGGCCCTTAGGCTCACTGGAGGAGCTGGCGCTGCCGGCAGCCTTATCGCCTGACTTTTTGTCGTCCGGGGCATCGCGCGTGATTGAATCAGAAGAGATGCTCAGCACCTTTCCGTGCAGGAGCCCGTAGCGGGTAAAGTCAAAAGTATCGACCTTGATCTGCACCTCGTCGCCGGCATGCACGAACCCGATGTCGCGGTTGCTTACCATGGCTTCGATCTCGAGATGGCTGTCGCTCGGAACAATCACCAGGAGCGTCTGCGCTGGAGTCACCACCCCGCCGACCGTATGCACCGCGAGCTGCTGCACCACCCCGGAGACGGGCGCGGTCAGGAGCTGCAGCTTGGTGCGTTCCTGCGCCTTGGCGAGGTCGGCCGTATATTCCGCCGCTTTGCGCTCTGCTTCGCTGAGCTCGCCGAACAAAGTGCGGCGATATTCGGCCTCGGTCTGTCCGCGGGTGTCGATGATCGCGGCGAGCGCGGCTTGCGCCTCGTGATAGCGGCTTTGCTGCACCAGGCGTTCCTGCTGGCTCTCGGTCAATTGCTGCAGCACCTCGAAATATTGGAGTCGCGAGCCGTATTCGTTGAGCTGCTTGCGGATATTGACGCGCTCCTGGATCGTCGGGATCACGGCGTCGAGCTTGTCGATCGTGGCCTGGATGGTGCCGAGCTCGGCCTGCTTTTGTGCCCTCTGCCCGTCGAGCGCGGCGACTTTGGCTTTGTGCTCGGCCACCTGCGCCACCAGGAACTGGCGCTGCATGGCAACGAGCGACGGCGTTGCGTTCTCCTGCGGATGGAAGGCCGAAACCGGGTCGTCGGTGTCGGCGAGCGCAGCATGCAGGCGCGCGATATCGAGCTGGGCCGACTCCAGGTCGCTTTGCAGATGCGTGGTCTCGCTGGCGTTGATGGTCGGATCGAGCTCGATCAACACGTCGCCTTGTTTGACGGTCTGCCCATCGGCGACATGGATCGCCCGAACGACTCCGGTTTCGAAGGGCTGGATCACCTTGCTGTGGCCGGTCGGGATGATCTTGCCGGTGGCGGTGGCGACGATGTCGACGCGTCCGATGCTGGCCCAGATCAGGGCCAGGGTGAACAGCGCGATGACGGTGGCACCGATCGCCCGGCCGGTCGGCGAGGGCGGGGTTTCAACGATTTCGAGGGCTGCCGGCAGGAACGCAAGCTCGTCGCGATCCCGCGCCTTGGTCCCCGCAGGGAATGGCAAGATCTTCTTTTCTGGCTGCATGAAAGCCCGTATATCATTCTATCGATACGGTAGTCGATATACTGAGAACCCGTGAATTAATTTTTCTGGCGGGGCGAAAGTTTTGAAGGGCTTCGGTAACAATACACTCCTAAGATTGTGCTCAGGCGTATAGAACCAGAGTTAATGCTTGAAGAAGAAGCGGGGAGCGGTAGCAGAGTTGATGGGGGTTGGATAGCATGACAACGCCTCCGGAAGCGCCGGGTTTGAACGATCCGGGGCTGATCGCCCTGGTGATGTTGCTGCGTTTTCACGGCATCGGGGCCGATCCGGCACAGGTTCGCCATCAGTGTGGCGCCGCCGCGATCGGACCTGCGGACATGATCCGTTGCGCCAAGGAATTTGGAGTCAAGGCGCGCGAGGTTAAATCGAGCTGGGACCGTTTGGCTGGCACGCCGCTGCCGGCAATCGCCGTGCTCAAGGACGGCGGCTTTCTCCTTCTGGGCAAGGTCGGGGACGACAAGGCGGTGGTGCAATCGCCGAAGACGCCGCGACCGGAGCTCATGACCCGTGGCGATCTTGAAGCAGTCTGGGACGGGCGCATCATCCTGATGACGCGGCGCGCAGCGCTCACCGACCTGGCCCGCCGCTTCGACATCACTTGGTTCCTGGGCGCAATCAAGAAGTACCGGCATCAGCTCGGCGAGGTGCTGGTCGCCTCCTTCTTTCTGCAGTTGTTCGCGCTGGTCTCGCCACTGTTCTTCCAGGTGGTGATCGACAAGGTGCTGGTGCACCGCAGCCTCGACACGCTCGATGTCCTGGTGATCGGGCTTCTCGGCATAGCGCTGTTTGAGACCACCCTCGGGATTTTGCGCACTTATCTTTTCGCGCACGCCACCAATCGAATCGATGTCGAGCTCGGGGCGCGGTTGTTCCAGCATCTTTTGGCGCTGCCGGCGGCCTATTTCCAGGCACGGCGGGTCGGCGATTCGGTCGCGCGGGTGCGTGAATTGGAGAACATCCGAACCTTCCTGACCAGCTCGGCGCTGACGCTGGTGATCGATCTGTTTTTCACTTTCGTATTTCTCGCCGTCATGTTCGTCTATTCGCCGCTCCTGACCGGCATCGTGCTGGCGGGCTTTCCGTTCTATATCGGGATCTCCGCCGGGGCGACGCCGCTGTTTCGTCAGCTGCTCGACGAGAAGTTCCGCCGCGGCGCCGAGAACCAGGCATTCCTGGTGGAGAGCGTGACGGGTGTCGAAACCCTCAAGGCGATGGCGGTCGAGCCGCAGATGCAGCGGCGCTGGGAGGAGCAGCTTGCCGGATATGTGGCGGCGAGCTTCCGGGTGCTGCGTCTCGGCAACACTGCGAGCAACAGCGTGCAGCTGGTCAATAAGGTGGTGATGGCCGGAATCCTCTATTTCGGCGCCCAGCTGGTGATCTCCGGCAGCCTGACTGTCGGCGAGCTCGTCGCTTTCAACATCTTGGCTGGGCGGGTGAGCCAGCCGGTCTTGAGGCTTGCGCAGATCTGGCAGGACTTCCATCAGGCACGGCTCTCGGTTGCCCGCCTGGGCGACATCCTCAACACCCCGCCGGAGCCGCGCTTCAACCCGGCCCGTGCCGCACTTCCCTCGATCCGCGGCGACGTGGTGTTTGAGCATGTGACGTTCCGTTATCGCATCGACGGACCGGAAGTGCTGCACGATGTCAGTTTCAGTGCGGCGGCCGGCCAAGTCATCGGCATTGTTGGACCATCCGGCTCGGGCAAGAGCACGGTCGCCAAGCTGGTCCAGCGCCTCTACATCCCGGAGAGCGGCCGCGTGCTGGTTGACGGGGTCGATCTCGCGATGGTGGACACCGCATGGTTACGCCGGCAGATCGGCGCGGTTTTGCAAGAGAACATGCTGTTCAACCAGTCGATCCGCGACAATATCGCGCTGCCCGATCCGGCCATGCCGATCGAGCGCGTGGTCGAGGCGGCCAAGCTCGCCGGCGCCCACGATTTCATCCTTGAGCTTCCCGAAGGCTACGACACGATCGTCGGCGAGCGCGGCGCGAGCTTGTCGGGCGGCCAGCGGCAACGCATCGCCATTGCTCGTGCGCTGGTGACCAACCCGCGCATTCTTATTTTCGATGAGGCGACGAGTGCACTGGACTATGAGAGCGAGCGCATCATCCAGGACAACATGGCGCGCATCGCCCATGGGCGCACTGTCCTGATCATCGCCCATCGGCTGTCGACTGTGCGGCGCAGCCACCGCATCATCACCATCGATCACGGCCGGTTGGTCGAGGATGGAACTCACGAGGAGTTGGTCAAGCAAGGCGGCCGCTATGCGGCGCTCTATCGCCTGCAGACCGGCATCCAAGAAGTGGTCTGAGGCGCCGGTTACTGGAACTGACGCCTTTACTGCGCGATCTCCCGGGCCGAGTCGGCGGCGGAGCGCGCGCGAATGCGGCTGGCCCGAGCCACGACCAGAAGGTGGCGAACACCGACCCCGGCGAGATATCCAACCTGCAGGCCCACTATCCCGACAGCAGCCGTCACCAGGGTCTGCCCGAGCGAATAGCCTTGGATGATAGCGGCAGCTACCGTCAGGGGCAGCGCGATGCCCATCGCCGGCACGAGGACCAGAACCCTGAACCGCAGGCCCATCACCGCGCCGATCAAGAACCAAATCGTCAGCATCATCGTCGTCACACCACTGTGATACCGCACGACGATTTGGCGCCATCAGGCTTAAGGTTTCATTGTAGGGGTCGCGGAGTTGGCTTCGAATCGTGCATTTACCTAAGTTGAGCTGCTGAGATTGGATAACAATTTGATATTTAATAAAATCCTGTCCACACCGGGGCTCTCGAAATGAGCCGAAGAGTAGCTGGCAGCCAGGTTCGCTCCGAATCCCATCGATTTTAGGCTGGCGGTTGTTGCTGCGCTGCGATATCGCTGCCTCCGCCGGGATTCAATGGAAGGGCACTCTCGATGCGCGTCGCGATGATCGGTACGGGTTACGTGGGCTTGGTTTCGGGAACATGCATCGCCGACTTTGGCCATCACGTGGTCTGTGTCGATAAAGACGTCGGCAAGATATCGGCCCTTCAGCGCGGCGAAGTTCCGATCTACGAACCCGGCCTGCTCGAGCTCATCCGCGCAAATGTGTCGGCGGGACGCCTGTCATTTGCGACCTCGCTGGAAGAGCCGGTACGTGCGGCGGACGCGGTCTTTATTGCGGTCGGCACGCCATCGCGGCGGGGAGATGGCCACGCCGACCTCACCTACGTCTACGACGCAGCCCGGGAAATCGCGCGGGCCGTGCATGGTTTCACAGTCATCATCACCAAGTCCACGGTGCCGGTGGGAACCGGTGACGAGGTCGAGCGCATCGTGCAAGAGGCGCGGCCGGACGCCGATATCGCCGTCGTCTCCAATCCGGAATTTTTGCGCGAAGGGGCGGCCATTCACGATTTCAAGCACCCTGACCGTATTGTCGTGGGCACACGCGATGAGCGGGCTCGGAAGGTCATGGCGGAGATCTATCGGCCGCTGAGCCTCAACCAGGCACCGATACTCTATACAGACCGCCGGGCCGCCGAGCTCATAAAGTATGCCGCCAATGCTTTCCTCGCCACGAAGATAACGTTCATCAACGAGATCGCCGACCTTTGCGAGAAGGTTGGCGCGGATGTTCAGGAGGTCGCGCGCGGGATAGGGCTCGACAACCGGATCGGTGCGAAATTTCTCCATCCCGGGCCAGGCTTCGGCGGCTCCTGCTTCCCCAAGGATGTCCGCGCGCTGATCAAGACGGCGCAAGATCAAGATGTGCCGTTGCGCATCCTCGAAGCGGTTGCTTCCGTCAACGACATCCGAAAGCGCGCAATGGCCCGAAAGGTCTCGGCGATCTTCAACGGCACCTTGCGTGGCAAGACCGTCGCAATTCTCGGGCTGACCTTCAAGCCGAATACCGACGACATGCGCGAAGCACCTTCTATTTCATTGATCACTGCTCTGCAGGATATGGGCGCCAGGATTCAGGTCTTTGATCCGGCCGGCATGGAGCAGGCCAAGACCGTTCTGGCCAACGTGGACTATTGTGACAGCGCCTACGCTTGTGCGGATGGTGCGGACGCACTCGTGATAGCGACCGAATGGGAACAGTTTCGCGCGCTGGATCTCGAACGCTTGCGCGACCTGATGGCGTGCCCGGTCATTGTCGATCTGCGAAATATCTACCGGCCTGACGACATGAGTCGGCACGGGTTTGCCTATGCGAGTGTCGGTCGCCAGACAAATATCCACAGCCAACCTCCCGAACCCCCGACAACCCAGCCGGCCACAAAGGTGAATGTCCCGAGCATCTAGCTTGCCGGCAGGGCTTCCAGCTTGACCGGCATTTCCATGATCTAGTGGGACGCAAAGCGTGACAGGGTCAACCTGCACCCCGCAATGAAGGCGGATTTCCGGCGTTCTAATTCAGGACCGGATGAGCCTGCTGAGAGGGCAGCGGGGTGGATCTGCCGGTTGCGGCTGACCGTGCGGCGGACACAAATAGCGGACGCCATTAAGACGCTGTTTACCATAAGACGAGCATTGTCGCCGGTAAGCGGACCCGGCGGGTGTCGGCGCCGACCGCGCGCGCGGTGCGGCCTCGAAGGGCTTGGAATCCGCCGCAGCGCCCGGGTCAATGGCGTCGGCGCTGGTCGTACTTCGTCATCACAACAACAGACCGAATCGTCCCTTGTCGGGCGCTTTCGAGATCGAGATGCTGATGCTGGCGCGGCGCGGCTGGCCAATTTCGGTTGCTCCCCGAGCAAGGACGGCGCTGCTCACCTGTTTGGCGTTGACAGGTGCGACGGTGCATTTCGCAGCCGCTGACACTCTCGAAGGCGCGCTTTCGCTGGCCTTTCAGAACAATCCGCAACTCAACGCGCAGCGCGCCGCGACCCGCGCGGCCGACGAAAACGTGCCTGTGGCGCTTTCCGGATATCGTCCGCAGGTTTCCGGGAGCGCAGTACTTGGCGAGCAGTATCTCGACACGCTGTCGAAGGACAGCGGAGGTTTCGGCTATTCCAAATCCAGCGGTGCGATCGCTATCGCGACTTACGGACTGACCACAAAGCAGACGCTGTTCAACGGCTTCCAGACGGCGAGCCGTACCAGGCTGGCTGAATGCCAGGTTCTTGCCGCGCGCGAGACGCTACGCGGCACCGAGCAGACTATTCTGCTCAATGCGGCAACCGCCTACATGAACATGTTGCGCGACGCGGCATTGCTCGAGCTCCAGCGCAACAACGTGAAGGTCCTGGAGGCCTTGCTGCGGCAGACACGCGATCGCTTCGATGCCGGGGAACTCACCCGAACCGACTTGGCGCAGGCCGAATCGAGCCTGGCGGCGGGACGTTCGTCGCTGCATGCGGCCGAATCCAATTACATCACCTCCAGGTCGGCATATGTGCAGGTGATCGGCGTCGAGCCCGGCAGGCTCGCCAATGCGAGTCCGGTCGACCGCTTTTTCCCGCGCTCGCTGCGCGCGGCGCTGGAGCTCGCAGCCGGGCAAAATCCGGCGATCACAACCGCGATGTACAATGTGGACGCCGCGGTGGAGCAGGTAAAGGTTCAAGAGAGCGCGCTCTATCCCAATCTCTCCCTGAACGGCAGCTTGCAAAAGAGCTACGGCTCGCAAAGTCAGCTGTCGAACCTGGAGTCCTTGTCCGGATCGGTGGTAGGACAACTCACCATCCCGATCTCTCAGGGCGGTGCCGAGTACGCCAATATCCGTCAAGCCAAGGAAACACTTGGGCAGCGGCGGCTCGATCTCGATACTGCGCGTCTTTCGGTTCAGCAGAACGTAATCCAAAGCTGGGGACAGCTCGAAGCCGCCAAAGCACAAATCGACGCCAACATCGCGCAGGTGACCTCGGCTGAGATCGCACTCGACGGCGTGCGCGAGGAGGCGCGGGTCGGGCAGCGCACCACACTCGATGTTCTCAACGCCCAGCAGGCGCTCGTTCAGGCGCGCACAGCCCTCGTCACCGCCCAGCATGATCGCGTCGTGGCCTCCTACACGGTGTTGGCAGCGGTGGGATCACTGTCGCCTCGGATTCTGGGCCTGCGCGTCCAAAGCTACGATCCGGCGGTGCATTATCAGCAGGTGCGTGACCAATGGTTCGGTGCGCGCACGCCTGACGGACGTTGAGGGTTCTAAACGTGCGGTGTGGATTCTTCCGGCAGCGGTGTCGCTGCGCTGCACAGCAGAAAGGGACGCGGGATTTCGACCTGCCGGAGCTTGACATATCGCAGCCCCACATGGTCCAAGCAATCTTTGCTAGCTTCACAGGGAAGGGATTTTCCGCCCTGGTTATTGATTTCGGTCAGACCTTCGATGCGCGTTCCGTGTCTAATCATGCCGAAACGACACGTTGATGCGCGCGGATGGTTTAGCGAAACATTCCAGGAGCGGCGGTTACACGATCTCGGAATACGCGATCGGTTCGTCCAAGACAATCAATCAAGCTCGAAGAGAGCCGGGACGTTGCGCGGCCTGCATTTTCAGCTCCCTCCCATGGCGCAGGCCAAGCTGGTCAGCGTAACGCGCGGACGGATTCTCGACGTTGTCGTGGATCTTCGACGCGGTTCGCCGACTTTTGGAAAGTATGTGTCTACTCAGCTCTCAGCCGACTCGGGACACCAAGCTTTCGTTCCGGTCGGATTTGCACATGGCTTTATCACGTTGGAAGATGAAACCGTCGTGATGTACAAGGTGTCGGCATCCTACTCGGCAGACCACGACAGCGGCATCCGCTGGGACGACCCGGATATCGCTTTTCCGTGGCCGATGGACCGGGCTGATGTGATCACTTCGGACAAGGACGCGAAGCTTCCGTGGCTGCGCGAATTCGCGAGCCCGTTCCTCTACGATGGGCATCCGATGGCGGAACTGCCGCGTTTGGAACTCGCATAGCGCGAGGAACATCCCATGAGGATCATCGTAACGGGAGGAGCCGGATTTATCGGATCGGCGCTGGTCCGTCATCTCGTGGCGAGAACTGCACATCAAGTGCTTGTCATCGACAAGCTGACCTATGCGGGAAATTTGGCCTCCCTTGCTTGCGTCCAGGGGCACCCGCGTTTCCGTATGGTCCAAATCGATATCTGTGACGGGCCGGCTGTTGCCGACGTCTTTGCTGGATTCGATCCGGACGCGGTGATGCACCTGGCCGCGGAAAGCCATGTCGACCGCTCGATCGATGGTCCGGCTGATTTCATAAATACCAATATCGTCGGCACCTTCCTGTTGCTCGAGGCTTCGCTCCGGCATTGGCGGCAACGGAATCAAAGCGGCGGGTTCTTCCGTTTTCATCACGTTTCCACCGATGAGGTCTTCGGCGCCCTGACAGAAGAGGGTCGTTTCACCGAGGAGACGCGTTATGATCCGAGGTCGCCCTATTCGGCGAGCAAGGCCGCCTCGGACCATCTCGTGCGGGCGTGGGGCCACACTTACGGACTCCCAAGTGTCGTCACCATCTGTTCGAACAATTACGGGCCAAATCAGTTTCCCGAAAAGCTCATTCCTCTGGCGATCATCAAGGGGCTCGCCGGCGAGCCGATGCCGGTTTATGGAAAGGGGCTCAACGTCCGCGATTGGTTGTTCGTAGACGATCACGCTGAAGCGCTGACGCTCGTTCTGGAGCGCGGTCGCGTGGGAGAGATCTACAATATCGGGGGTGGCGCCGAGCGCCGCAATATCGATGTCATAACCGCGATTTGTGAGGCTCTTGATAGATTGAGACCGCCCTCGAGCGGGGCGAGCCATCGCGAGCTGATCCGTTTTGTGGACGATCGTCCGGGCCACGATTTCCGGTATGCGATCGATTTCACCAAGGTGCGCCGGGAACTGGGCTGGCGGCCCCGGCACTCCTTCGAAGCCGGACTATCAGCGACGGTGGAGTGGTACATCGAAAATCGCAAATGGTGGGAGCCGCTGCTGGTCAAGCACGACGCAGCAGTTCGGCGGGGCCTTGCGAGAAAGCAGGCTTGAGCCATGCGCTTGCTGCTCCTTGGAGGAACTGGCCAGGTCGGGACCGAGCTGCGCGGGTTTGCGTTGCCTGACGATGTGGAGGTTGTGGCGCCAAAGCGCTCTGTGCTCGACTTGCAAGATGCATCGGCCATTGCCAACGTGATTGCCGCCGAGCCCTGGAGTGCCGTCATAAACTGTGCCGCGTATACCGAGGTTGACCGTGCCGAAAGCGATGAGCCGACGGCTTTTGCGGTAAACGCCGAGGCACCGGCACGGCTGGCGGCGGAAACCGCAAAATTCGGCATTCCGTTGTTGACCGTCTCGACAGACTACGTCTTCGACGGAAGAAAAGGTCGGCCGTACCGCGAAGAGGACCCGGTGGCGCCGCTCAACGCTTACGGGCGCACCAAGCTTGCCGGCGAGAAGCGTGTTCGCGAGGCAAATCCGCGCCACGTGATCCTGCGGACCTCTTGGCTGTTCAGCCCATATGGAAGGAATTTCGTGAAGACGATATTGCGACTAGCGGCAGAGCGCGATCGTCTGACCATCGTGGCTGATCAACGCGGCTGTCCGACCGCGGCGCATGAGGTCGCCAGGGCCTGCCTGGATATAGCAATCCAGTGTGTGGTGAAGCCGGAGCACGCGCCCTACGGCGTTTATCATTTCGCCGGCGGCGGAGAGGCGACTTGGTTCGATTTCGCGAGAGAGATAGTCCACCTTGCTGGAGATCGGCTCGTGCGGCTGCCACAGATGTTGCCGATTCGGACGGGCGACTATCCGACCGCCGCGGTTCGCCCCGCTGACACGCGATTGGATTGCTCCGCGGTCGGAACACAGTTCGGTGTCGCTCCGTCGCATTGGCAGCGCGGTCTCGAAGCCGTAATGGATCGGCTGCTTCCCAGGAAGGGCCTCGCATGAAAGGCATCGTTCTCGCGGGAGGCTCGGGGACCCGTCTCTACCCCGCCACGCTCGCCGTCAACAAACAATTGCTGCCCGTTTACGACAAGCCGATGGTCTACTATCCGCTTTCGGTGTTGATGCTGGCCGGCATCCGCGACATCCTCATCATCTCGACACGTGATCATTTGCCCTTCTACCAGAGACTGCTTGGCGATGGATCCGATTGGGGGATTAGGCTGTCCTACATCGTTCAGGAGCAGCCCATTGGGCTCGCTCACGCGTTCATTCTCGGACGTGAGTTCGTCGCGGATGACCGTGTCGCTCTCATCCTCGGTGATAACCTGTTCTTTGGCCACGGCATGAGCGCGGAGCTCGCCAGCGCCGCGGCCCGCAAGGACGGCGCCACGGTGTTTGCGTACTATGTCAACGAGCCGAGCCAGTACGGCGTGCTGAAGTTCGACGAATCCGGGGCCGCACTCGACGTCGTCGAGAAGCCGACGAAATTCCTGTCCAACTGGGCGGTAACGGGCCTCTATTTCTATGACAATGCAGTGCTCGACATAGCCTCCACCTTGCGGCCGTCCGCCCGCGGCGAGCTCGAAATTACCGACATCAACCGCCAATACATGCAGGACAAGCGGCTGCACGTCGTGAAGCTCGGGCGTGGATATGCGTGGCTCGACACCGGCACGCATGACGCTTTGCTCCAGGCAGCCGAGTTTGTTCGATCGATTCAACATCGCCAGGGGCTGCTGGTCGGGTGTCCGGAGGAGGTCGCGTTCACACAGGGCTTCATCTCCGGCGACGATGTGCGCCGGCTGGCCGTCAAGTATGGGAATGCATCCTACGGTCGGTACTTGAGAAATCTTGTCGATTGAAGAATCGCGCAAGGCCCAATGCGCCGGGCGCAACAACTTGACGGCCGGCAGCGGCCTTCGGTTCGGCAGCCTTTCGCCCGGGTGCGGGACGAGGATCTGCGCACGTTCCGGCTTGCTCAAAGGAAGCTTCGGACCGGCGATGGTCGAGACTCATCTCTATCCTGTATAATTGAATCAAAGAAGCCGTTGTCCCATTGGCAGTGGGGCGCTCTTCCACTGGACAGCTATCCGGCCGACCAGTACTGCAGCCGGAATTCGGCTACGGCACACGGCTGCCGCTATAGACTTTCCAGGAATTTTTGACGGAGCTAATCTGGCAGCCACCGAGCCGTGGAACCGCGAGGCTCTAGGTCGGTTCAGGTTGTAAAGAGGTGGCAATGAGCAGGTTAGTTGCGTACGTCGCGACGCTGACGTTGGCGATCAGCTCTGCGTTTGGACAGACGCAGCCCACCCAGCCTATCTTGCCGAGGACCTCCACGCCGCGCATCCAGCCGCTAAACCCCAACAGTCCATGTTACGCGTCGGAAATCGGACCTTGCTCCTCCGCGGGCCAGCCATCTGGCATTTCGATCCCCACGGCGCCGAACACGCAGCCGCCTCTTGGCTTCACGGTGTCGCAGGCGATGGCGCGGATGCAGGCGGCGGGCTACACAAGGGTCACCGGATTGCAGCAGGACGCGCGTGGGAACTGGAATGCAAGAGCCACCAAGGACGGGCAAACAGTCCAGGTAACGCTCGATTTCAATGGAAATGTTAAAGACGACACAGGGAGTGTAAGCGGCGGTGGCGGCCCCACTTCCTATCAGCACGCCTTCACGGCAGATCAAGCCAGGTCGCAAATTGAGGCCGGTGGATATTCGGCTGTCACACAATTGAAAAAAGACACGCGCGGAAACTGGCACGGGAGGGCCTTCAAGGACGGCAGTTCTGTTGACGTGACTCTTAACTTCAATGGCACGATCGATACCAAATAGCGCGGGAATCTCGCCTCGCCAGGTGAACCGGACCCGCTCGCTCGCAGCGAAGTCGCAGAAAAAATTTGCCCGGCGGCCTGTTTGACGCCGGCGATGCGCTTGACGTGGCGCTCGCCGTTGCGGTCAAGGATGGCGTCCGGAAGTTTGGCATAGACTCATAGGCCGCCACAGTCTTCGGGAGGGCAGCGACCGCTGACGGCGATCAGTCGCGGATAGGGCATCTCTAATTCGCGACCGATCGGGCGTTCGATCTTTTCACGTCCTTCCATCCCATCGCCGAAGTCATTGAGATGCTCAGGAGTATCGGTTGCGTATCCTCGCCACCGAGGCGGGTCTTGCGGGCATCGAGAAAGTCGCCTTCCCAATCAATCCACTACTTGGCGGGTTCTCTCCGCCCGACCTTGAGGGCCCGTCCCCGGGCATAAAGGCGGCTGCCCAACCGAAAGCTGTAGATTTTGGTTGCATGATACCCCCCCCCCCAATGCTAAAAAAGAGCCCTCTGTCGGGTAGCCGACACTGCCGTGGGGGCGGCGGAGGGTAAAAAAGTGAGCTACATCCGAAAGGCCCAGTCCGTCACCCTGGAACTCGTCCGATTTGTTTTGGGGGCGCCGCTGGTCGTGATTGGTGGTCTCATAGCGTTGTTCGGCATGATAATCGTCGGCTTTAACAACCAACACACGATCCAAAGCATGGGTGACATGATTCGAGATGACGACGTGGTTGAAACGGACGGCTAAAAAATAATCATGTGGACTATACTTATCATTGTTCTCTGGTTCTGCGTAGCCACTGGCCTTGGCGCGCTTGCTGCGCTCGGGCTCTCTCGCCTTGGCTAGCCCGGATATCTCACAGCATCGTTTTGTAAGGCGCGGATGAGGCCTCGGGAAGCAGTTTGGCGGATTTTTGTGTCGGTCCTGGAGAGATGGTTGGCAGGCGTGCTCGCGGGAAGCGAG